>Ga0335080_10009078_pt1 | contig 10385 bp, 10 predicted proteins | sample Lox_Sample_34_FD_206720 | JGI IMG/M metagenome (GOLD analysis project Ga0335080, IMG submission 206720) | Soil microbial communities from Loxahatchee National Wildlife Refuge, Florida, United States - Lox_Sample_3.4 | ecosystem: Environmental > Terrestrial > Soil > Wetlands | place: USA... | reverse complement strand
CGCTGATGGGCATCACCTGGTAGATCCCGACCCGTCCCTTGTAACCCGTGTTTTTGCACGTCTCGCAGCCGCCGTACGTATAAGGTTGCCAACTGCCGTCTAGCTCTCGTTCGCTGAATCCCGCCCGCAACAGAGCCGGTTTTGGAATGTCCACTGGGCGCTTGCAGTCGGAGCACAGCCGTCGCGCCAAGCGCTGCGCTGTGATTAGCATGACCGAAGTCGCTATGTTGAACGGTGCAATACCCATGTTCATGAGCCGGGTCAGCGTCGTAGGGGCGTCATTGGTGTGCAGCGTGGATAGAACCAGGTGCCCCGTTTGCGCTGCCTTAATAGCAATTTCGCCCGTCTCCAGATCCCGAATTTCGCCCACCATGATGATGTCCGGGTCCTGACGCAAGAATGCCTTGAGGGCCACCGCAAAAGTCAGGCCAGCCTTCTCGTTCACGTTGACTTGGTTGATGCCAGGGAGGTTTATTTCGGCCGGGTCTTCTGCTGTGGAGATGTTGGTGCCCGGCTGATTCAGGATGTTCAGACAGGTATACAGTGAAACGGTCTTTCCGGACCCGGTTGGTCCGGTTACCAGGATCATGCCGTAGGGCCGGCTGATGGCGCGCGTCAACGCTTCCTTCTGGTCCGGCTCGTACCCCAACGCTTCGATCCCCAAAGTAGCGCTCGACGCGTCGAGAATACGCAACACCAGTTTCTCTCCGAAGAGGGTTGGGAGAGTGCTTACCCGGAAATCGATCGCTCGATTCTTCGACATCACCAATTTCATGCGCCCATCCTGCGGTACGCGTTTCTCCGAGATGTCGAGCTTAGAGATTACTTTGATGCGCGATGCGACTTTTTCCTTGATCGCAAGCGGTGGAGTAGCTATTTCGTATAGCTCGCCGTCGATGCGATATCGGATCCGATAAACCTTCTCGTATGGCTCGAAGTGGATATCCGATGCACCGCTGTTGATCGCGTCGAGCAGGATCTTCTGAATGTAGCGTACAACCGGCGCGTCATCGATCTCGACCGTTGGCGCGTCACTCTGCGGGTCTGCTGCGACCTCTGTCAGATCAGCCGCCATCTCTTCGTCGGCCAATTCCTTGAGATTGACACCTGCCGCAGTAAGCAGGTTGCTTATGACAGCGCCGAGTTTGTTGTCCTCCACGACCACGGGTTCAATGTGCAGGCCGGTCTGGAATTTGATCTGGTCGATCGCCGCACGGTTGGTGGGGTCGGAGATGGCCACGAAGAGGCGGTTGCCACGCTGATAGAGAGGTAGCGCGCGGCGTCCCTGCAAGGCCTTGGCGTCGAAAAACTTGATTGGGAGGTGATCGGTTTCAAAGGCGTTGAGGTCGATCAACGGAAAGCCGAAGGTCTGGGCAGCAAACTCCGCAATCTCGGTCTCGCCGAATTTTTTCCCCGTGACTAGTTCTTCTACGAAGGTCACCCCGGTCTCATTCGCCTTGGCCTGAAGTCTTTCCGCTTCACGCTCGGCAAGCAGGCCCTTCTGGACCATTGCTCGACCCAGACCAGAAAGCTGACTATGTCCTGTGGCAGCAATCATTTAGGGATTTGCGCTCCAATCCATGTGGCAAGCAACGATGCATGCCAGGGCTACAGCGTCCGAACCTGTTGATCTAATTAGGCCGACCCGGGGGGAAAATCCGTGCAGAGCGGACCGCACGATCCTGCGTCTGCACGATTTCGATGGGGACTCCCGCGATCTTGACGGTGGTGCCCGGCTCCGGGATATCCTCGAGATGTTCGAGGATGAGCCCATTCAGAGTCTTTGGACCGTCAAGCAAAAACTGTGTCCCTAGCTTGCGGTTGAGTTCCCGCAAAGGGGTTGTGCCCTCGGCAAGAACACTACCGTCCTCCTGACGTGTTATTCCGCCGCCCTGAAGCGGCGAGTGGGTAGTGAATTCGCCGATGATTTCCTCAAGGATATCCTCTAGGGTGATTAACCCCATCAGCTCGCCGTACTCGTCCACAACAAGGCCGAGCCGTTCTTCCTCCTCCTGGAAGTTCTGCAGTTGGGCCAGTAGAGGAGTACCCGCGGGGACGTAATAGGCCGGCCTCAGGATCTGCATGAGCGTTTCCGAATGAATATCTTCCGCCCCGAGGTTTAGGACCTTCCTGAGGTGCAAAACCCCGATGATGTTATCGAGGCTTGCCCTGAAGACCGGCATACGCGTGTGATTGCTCGTGCTGATCTGCCGCTTGAGCTCCTCGGGCGGTGCATCGATGTCTACCGCCTCGATCTGGCTCCTCGGGGTCATCAAATCATCCACGGTTATCGACTGTAGGTCGAAAAGGTTGAGCAAGATCTTCTGGTGCTTAGGAGGCAAAAAATGTCCCCCCTCCAGCACTAACGTGCGTAACTCTTCGAGACTCAGCATCGACGCTTGGCCAGCGGCCTGGGAGTTGAGGCGAAGCAGTGTCAACAGAGCTTTGACAAATAAATTGATGAACCATACCAGCGGATAGAACACTCTCAACATCGGTGCGAGAATGAACGCGGCTGGAAAGGCTATGCGCTCCGGGTACGACGCTCCGATCACCTTGGGGGTAATCTCGCTGAATACCAAAATGAAGAAGGCTGCCACACCGGTGGCGATTGCCAGCCCCAACTCGCTCTCCCCCAACAAGCGGAATGCGATCACGGTCGCAAGAGACGCTGCCGCGGTGTTGACCAGATTGTTCCCGAGTAGAACCACACCCAGCAGCTTGTCGGTTTGAGCCAGCAGTTGCGCCGCCAACTTAGCGCCGCGGTTGCCAGTCCTGGCGAGGTGCTTCAACCGGTATCGGTTGAGCGCCATCATGCTGGTTTCGGATATGGAGAAGAACGCTGACACGAACAGGAGTACGACGAAGGTGACTACCAGGGAATGGAGCGAGATCTCGTCCAAAAGGCTTACCTCGCGCGAACGGACACCGAATCAGTATCGATGTGCCTAAAGTAGGCTGTCAAGAAAGCGGCCGACTCATCGGTGCAGGATGACCTCAACCACAAATTTGCTGCCGACATAAGCCAATAACAGCGCCAGAAATCCTGCGAGTGTCCAACGCAGGGCCAAGCGTCCGCGCCATCCATAGATGCGCCGCCCCGCCAGCAACGCCGCGTAGATGCACCAGGAGAGGATGCCGAACACCACCTTGTGATTAAACTTGAGCGGTTGCCCAACGAGCATTTCAGAGAAAAACATACCACTGATCAGGGTGAGGGTGAGTAGAACGAAGCCCATCGCAATGATGCGAAACAGAAGGCGTTCGATCGTGAGCAGCGGGGGAAGCGATTGCAAGTAAGCTGGTAGACGTGCTCCGTGCAGGCGATTTTCCAGAATTGCCATCATCAGCGCTTGCAGGGAAGCAATCGTGAAGAGGCTGTACGCCAGCAATGAGATCAAAAGATGCGCGCGGAAGGCGGGCAGGTCGATGTGAGACAGCGGATGCACCGATGGCAACAGCAATGGTGCCCATACCAGAAGCGCAGCCGCTGCATTGATGAACACCTGCAATCCTTCGAGTCTTTGAAAGAAGCTACCGCCCCAATAGATGAGGACCGTGAGCCAGATGATCACCGATACGGAATTGCCGACTCCCAAGTACATTTGCCCGCCAGCAAACACGGAGCCGTACAGCAGCGCAGTGTGTAATGCTAAAGGTAGCGCAGTCGCCAGGTGCAATGTCCCTCGCCCCAGAGGCGCACTCCAATCCGGACGCGCCATCGCGCGGGCCAATACAACGGCTACCGCGGCATACAGGGCTGAGCACAGCAGATAGGGTAGAATTTGCGCCATCAGACTCGCGCCATTAGCAGAAGTGCGAGCGCTTATGTTGCCAGTCTACATCATCTGCTCTTGCCCTTTCCCCTTACGACGGTAGCCGATGTTCGACAATCTGACGCAACGTTTCTCCGGCGTAATCAAGACGCTGCGTGGCCACGCACGGCTCACTGAGACGAATATTCAGGATGCGTTGCGAGAAGTCCGCGTGGCGTTGCTTGAGGCCGATGTTGCTCTTCCAGTCGTTAAGGACTTCGTTGCTCGCGTTAAAGAGCGCGCGCTGGGGCAGCAAGTTCTCGGTAGTCTGACTCCCGGCCAGGCCGTTGTTGGCGTGGTGTTCGAGGAACTCACCGGCCTGATGGGCGACGCCAACGTGCCTCTTGACCTGGCTACGGTCCCGCCTGCTGTCATACTGATGGCTGGCTTGCAGGGTTCCGGCAAGACCACTACAAGCGGAAAGTTGGCGCGTCTGCTGCGCGACGACATGCGCAAAAAGGTTCTGCTGGTGAGCTGTGATGTATATCGACCCGCTGCCATCGACCAGCTGCGCACGCTTGCAGCGCAACTATCTGTCGACTTTTATTCGGCGACGGCGGATCAAAAACCAGCGGCCATCGCAATGGGCGCACTTGACTACGCGCGCAAGCATTACTACGACGTTCTGATCGTCGATACAGCGGGGCGCCTCAGCGTGGACGATGCGATGATGCGCGAGATTCGCGAGCTGCACGATGCGTTGCAGCCCGTAGAGACGCTCTTTGTAGTCGATGCGATGCAGGGGCAGGATGCAGCCAACGTAGCGAAGGGATTTGGAGAAGCCTTACCGCTGACCGGGGTGGTGTTGACCAAGCTCGACGGCGATGCTCGTGGCGGCGCCGCACTGTCGGTCCGCCAGGTGACGGGGAGGCCGATCAAGTTTGCGGGTGTAGGCGAGAAGCTCGCGAATCTCGAGCCCTTTCATCCCGAGCGGATGGCCTCGCGTATTCTCGGTATGGGCGACGTGCTCAGCCTGGTCGAGGAAGCGCGCCGCAGCGTCAACCTCGAGGAAGCGGAGAAGCTCGCGCGGAAGGTAAGGAGCGGCAAGGGCTTCGACCTCGAGGACTTCAAAGCTCAGATGCAGCAGATGAAAAAGATGGGTGGTCTGGGTGCGTTGATGGATAAATTGCCCGCGCAACTCGGGCAGCTGGCCCAGAATGCCAACGTAGACGAGAAGGTGATCAACCGCACCATCGGCATCATCAACTCCATGACTCCGACGGAACGCGCCCGTCCGGAACTGATCAAGGCGTCTCGCAAGCGCCGTGTTGCCGCTGGCGCAGGCGTGCCTGTGCAGGAGGTCAATCGGTTACTGAATCAATTCGAGCAGATGCAGAAGATGATGAAGGTGATGAGCAAGGGGGGGATGCAGAAGATGATGCGGTCAATGCGCGGATTGCTGCCTGGAATGAGATGAAGCGTCGACTTTGCTGTCCCGCACGGCCGGAATTGCGTGCCCAGCGCCGTAATGGCTGGTTGGGGTCGACGACTTCGGCCCTACGCGTAGCAGCGGGATTTCTCTTTTTGTGTGTGAGCGCGCTGGCTTGCGGCCAGGACTACGAGCGCGAACAACGTTGGGCCGACCAGATCCTGCCCAGTCTGATGGTTGGTGAAGTAGTTTGGCTCCAACAGAAGAACGGGCACAAATTCCTTGCTCTCTACACAGAGGCAAAGAACGCGCGCGGAGCCGCTATCGTTGCGCATGGGCGCGGATGGAGCCCCGACTACGAGCTGTACGGGATCTTGCGCACGAAACTGGCCGAGGCAGGCTACACAACTTTGGCGATCCAGCTGCCTGTGCTTGGAGGCGGGGCCAAGATCGGCGACTACCTGCCCACCTATCCGGACGCGCGCGAGCGTTTCCAGATCGCAGCCGACTATCTCAAGGCCAAGGGCTACCGGAACGTAGCGATCGTGTCGCACAGCCTGGGCGCAACCATGGCTAACCAGTATTTGATCGACACAGACGACAAGACGATCAAAGCCTGGGTGTTCGTCGGCATCATCAACGGCTTGGAGGAGATGTTTCGCATCAAGATCCCCGTGCTCGACGTATTCGGAGGCAAGGACTGGGAGGTCACGCAAGTCGGCGCCTATGAGAGGCGCAAACAGATCATGAAGATAAAAGGCTCCGACCAGATCATCGTTCCGGACGCGTCGCATTTCTTCGAAGGCAAAGAGGACGAACTGACCGTCGTCATCGTGACGTTCCTGGATCAAGTCTTCCACAATGATAACCCCACGGCCGCGGTGGGCAGATAACTAACCCTCCAGATTCCATGAGACACCGCCTGCAGCAGCCCCTTTTCGGCTTGCAAAGTACTTGAAAACCGGCTTAAAATCGCCGGCTTCGTTTACGAGGGTGTACACAATGGTGGTCATCAGGCTGGCGCGCGGGGGAGCCAAGAAGCGCCCGTTCTTCAACGTCGTGGTAGCGGATTCGCGCAGAGCACGCGATGGCCGCTTTATCGAGCGGCTCGGCTTCTACGATCCAAAGGCGCCTGCCGGACGTGAGGCGCTTCGCATCTCCCTGGAGCGCGTACAGCATTGGGAGGGTCAGGGGGCTAAGCTCAGCGACACGGTTGCGCGGCTGGTCAAGCAGTTCACGGTCGCCCAGACCCGGATAGCCCAGCCGACTCAAGGCTAGGCTCGTTCTCGCGTGGCGTGGCGGCTTTTTCTTCGCCCGGTCTTGGCGCTATGCAGAGAACACCGATTGCAGCAATGGCTACAGCAGCGGGTGGCAACAGGATGGTCGTGATGGGGCGTATTGGCGCACCCTTTGGCATCAAGGGTTGGATCAAGGTGCAGCCATTCACCCACGCGTTAGATGGCCTCCTCGAGCATACTTCCTGGTGGCTGGGCCGGGACGGCAAGTGGGGAAAGAATAAGTTGGAGGATGGCGCGATCCATGGTCGCGCGCTCATCGCCAAACTGGAGGGATGCGAAGATCGGCAGGCGGCGGCGCGCCTCAAAGGCTTCGAGGTGGCAATCCCGAGAGAGGAGTTCCCCATCAGTGCGGATGGGGAGTACTACTGGAGCGACTTGATCGGTCTGGAGGTCACGAATCGGGAGGGTGTGCTGTTAGGCCGGGTAGCGCGGCTCATGGAAACGGGAGCTAGCCCTGTGCTGGTGGTGGAAGGTGAGCGCGAACGTCTAATCCCCTTCTCGGAGCCGGTTGTCGTATCTGTGGACGTGGCCGGCGGCCAACTCAACGTAGATTGGGGCGCGGAGTTTTGATGCACTTTGACGCGGTCACTTTATTTCCGGAGATGTTCGACGCACTGACCCGCTCGGGTGTGACGCGCCGAGCATTCGAGGGCGGCTTATACGAGCTGGTGGTCTGGAACCCACGCGATTTCAGCACCAACGCCTATCGTTCGGTGGATGACCGCCCTTATGGCGGGGGTCCGGGCATGGTGATGATGGCCGAGCCGTTGGAGAAGGCATTGAAGGCAGCGCGGCAGCGGCAGCGAAGCTGCGGCGTGCGCGACCCGAAAGTCGTGTACTTCACGCCGCAGGGGCGCCTGTTGAACCATGAGTTGGTCGTCGAACTCTCGCGAGAAGAAGGGTTGATCCTGTTGGCCGGTCGCTACGAGGGCGTAGACGAGCGCGTCGTGACGCGTCAGGCCCAGTACGAAGTGTCCATCGGCGATTACGTCCTGTCGGGTGGTGAGCTCCCTGCCATGGTGCTGATGGACGCGTTGGTTCGACAGATCCCGGGTGTGCTGGGGGACGCGGAATCGGCGGACCAGGAGTCGTTCGCGCATGGGTTGCTGGACTGCCAGCACTACACACGCCCGGAGGTGTATGAAGGGATGCCGGTTCCCGCGGTTTTGATGTCGGGCAACCACGCAGAAATCGAGCGCTGGCGCCTTAAGCAGGCTCTGGGCCGTACCTGGAGTCGGCGGCCGGAGTTATTAGCGAGAATGAAGCTAAGTTCGGAGCAGCAGCAGCTGCTCGAAGAATACAAACGCGATGCGCAGAAGCAGGAAGCTGCGCGCGTAAACTGATTGTTTGGGAGTCCAACGAGATGAATCTGATTCAGACCATCGAGCAGGAAGAAATCGCCCGCCTGGGCAAAGTCATTCCCGCCTTCGCGCCCGGCGACACCGTAGTGGTGAACTTGAACGTGGTCGAAGGCGACCGTAAGCGACTCCAGGCCTATGAGGGAGTGGTGATTGCCAAGCGCAACCGGGGTGTCAACTCGTCTTTTATCGTGCGCAAGGTTTCTTCGGGTGAGGGCGTAGAACGTACCTTCCAGACCTATTCTCCGTTGATCGCTAACATCGAGGTGAAGCGGCGCGGCGACGTACGGCGAGCGAAGCTCTATTACCTGCGGCAAAGATCTGGCAAATCGGCGCGCATCCGCGAGAAGCTGCACAGCGCGGACAGGAACGGTGGCCATGATGCTCCTGCGGGCAGCGAATAGGCCCTTTCATCTAACTTGTCGAATGGACGGCCCGTGCGGCCGTCTTTTTTTTGCGCCGGCGGTTCGTTGATAGAATTGCGACCAACAGCCGGCTACGTCTCGTGCGTTCTGGCGAGTTCGAGACCCAAGGGTGGCGCTATGCTGGAGGGGTACAGCGCAAAACTGCAAGGACCGTTCGCAATTCTTGGCATCCGTACTCGCGCTGATCGCCTCACCGGGATCGAATATTTGCCGTTAGGGGCGGCAACGCTGAAACCCATAGATATGTTCGCCCGCGAGGTCTGCCGTCAGCTGGCCGGCTACTTCAAGGATCCGGATTTCCCTCTGGATCTTCCGTTCGAGTCGCGCGGAACGGCCTACCAAGAGCGTGTCTGGGAGGCGGTGCGTGACATTCCGCGCGGACGCACCCTCAGCTATCTTGAACTGGCCCGCGAGGTTGGTTCCAGTGCGAGGCCGATAGGTACGGCCTGCGGTGCGAATCGCATTCCGTTGCTGATCCCTTGCCACCGCGTGGTTGGTTCCGGCGGCCTCGGCGGGTTCATGCACAGCCGAAGCGGCAAGCCCCTGGATATCAAGCGTTGGCTGCTGCGACACGAAGGTGCCATCGACTAGTCGGCAGTTGACGCGGCTGGATGCCGCCACCGATCGCTTGCTCGACGAGTTCAGCGATGCATTGTGGCTTGAAGATGGGCTTTCGCGAAACACGTTGGAGAGCTATAGGCGTGATTTGGGGAAATTTGCTGCGTGGTTGTGCGACGCCCACTCTCGCGATCTGTTGAGCGCGAATCACGGCGACCTGCTTGGGTATTTGGCCAACCGATTCCAGGCCCGGGCCCGTGCCAGTTCCACGGCCAGGGTCCTGTCGAGCTTAAGGCGCTTCTATCAGTTTTCGCTTCGCCAGGGAAGGCTCGAAGTCGATCCTACGCTCGACATCGACGCGCCCAAGCGCTCTCGCGGCTTGCCCAAGAGCCTGACCGAGAGCGACGTCGAAAAACTGTTGGCTGCGCCGCGCGTCGACCTCGCGCTCGGCTTGCGCGACAGAGCCATGCTCGAGCTTCTCTACGCGAGCGGGCTGCGCGTTTCGGAGCTGGTAACCCTGCGTATTGCGCAACTGTCTCAGGACATGGGCATAGTGCGCATTCTCGGCAAAGGTAGCAAAGAGCGGCTCGTCCCGGTGGGCGAGGTTGCGCTCGACTGGGCGCGCCGCTATGCCAGCCAAGCGCGGCCGCGTTTGCTGGAAGGCAGGCAGAGCGATGCCTTGTTCGTGACGTCGCGCGCTCAAGCAATGACGCGTCAGGCCTTCTGGCACCTTATCAAGCGTTATGCGCTTCAAGCCGGGATTCGTTCCAGCATTTCCCCGCATACTCTGCGGCATGCCTTCGCCACTCATCTATTGAATCACGGCGCGGATCTGCGCGTGGTGCAACTGCTGCTTGGGCACGCTGATATTTCCACTACGCAGATCTATACGCATGTTGCGCGAGAGCGATTGAAGCAGCTCCATGCTAAGCATCATCCCCGGGGATGACTGGCGAGTAAACGGGAGGCGCCGGGTAGCATAGCGCTCCGCGCATATAGGGGGAGGTTGTGAGATGCCCTTTGTCGCATTTTCTATCTGCGTCATCGGTGCCTATTTAATTGGCTCGATTTCCTTTGCCATCGTCTCCAGCTGGGTGTTTCGCCTGCCAGACCCTCGGAGCTATGGTTCGGGGAATCCTGGCGCCACCAACGTCCTGCGCAGTGGCAGGCGCACTGCCGCGCTATGTACTTTATTGGGCGACGTCGCGAAGGGGTTTGTGGCTGTGATGCTGGCGCGTTATTTCACCCCCATGATCGGCTTCGGCGAAATGACCGTTGCGGCCGCTGCGCTGGCGGTTTTTCTTGGCCATCTGTATCCGCTCTATTTTCGATTCAAGGGGGGGAAAGGCGTGGCGACTGCGCTGGGGATCCTGCTGGGGCTGAGCCCGTGGCTGGCGCTGACCACGCTGGTCGTCTTTGTCGTCGTCGCTGTGCTGACGCGCTACGCATCGCTTGCGAGCATCATCGCCGCCCTGGCCGCAGCTGGGGTGAGCCCTGCCCTCTTGGGCTGGGGTCCCAACTTGGTGGCTGTGATCGGGGTCGCGGCGCTGGTGGTCTGGCGT
>Ga0335080_10009077_pt1 | contig 10386 bp, 7 predicted proteins | sample Lox_Sample_34_FD_206720 | JGI IMG/M metagenome (GOLD analysis project Ga0335080, IMG submission 206720) | Soil microbial communities from Loxahatchee National Wildlife Refuge, Florida, United States - Lox_Sample_3.4 | ecosystem: Environmental > Terrestrial > Soil > Wetlands | place: USA: Florida... | reverse complement strand
GTCGCCCTGGGCGAGGTTGCGGCGGTGGTCCTGCTGGTGCGCCCGCGCTCGGCGCCGAGCGCGGGCGGCCTCCGCCAGCCGGGCGAGTAGCGGCCTATTTGCGCGAGCCCTGCTGGGTGATCACGCGCGACAGCCAGTCCTGCAGCGACGTGGACTGGGAGTCAGGTTCAGCGGCGACGGCGCGTGGAATCGCCCCATCGATAACAGGGTTGGCCGACGCCACCTGGGCGGAGGCATCCAGCTGCGGCAGCGGCCGCGCCGGCTGGCCGTCGAGGGCCGCCACCATGTACGAGCGCCATAGCTGCGCCGGCAAGCCGCCGCCCGTCACTTTCTTCATCGGCGAGTTGTCGTCGTTGCCGACCCATACGCCGGTCACCAGCTCGGCGGTGAAGCCGACGAACCAGGCATCGCGCGAATCGGAACTGGTGCCGGTCTTGCCGGCCGCCGGCCGGCCGGGACTGGCGCCGCGGCCGGTGCCCCAATCGACCACCGCGGACATGAGGTCGAGCATGCCGTTCACCTGCGCCGGCTCGACGAGCTGGCCGGGGCCGGAACCCTCGCGCCGGTAGAGCAGCCGGCCGTCCTTGTCGCGGATGGTCTCGATGCCGCGCGGCCAGACGCCGTAGCCGCCGTTGTCGAAGGTCGCATAGGCGCCGGTCAGCTCGAGCAGCGAGACGCCGCTGCTGCCGAGGGCGATGCTGGGACCGGTGGTGAGGTCGGCCGTGATGCCGAGACGGCGCGCCGCTTCGATGACGTTGCTGCGGCCGACGCGCTCGGACACCTGCACCGCGACGCTGTTGAGGGAGCGGGCGAACGCCTCGCGCAGGCTCACATTGCCGTAGTACTTGTTCTCGAAGTTGTCGGGCTGCCACTTGCCGATGCGCAGCGGCGAATCGACGAAGCGGTCCTCCGGCGTCAGGCCGTGCTCGAGACCGGCGAGATAGACGAAGGCCTTGAAGGCGGAACCGGGCTGGCGCAGCGCCTGCGTGGCGCGGTTGAACTGGCTGTTGGCATAGTCGCGGCCGCCGACCATGGCGCGCACAGCGCCATCGGGCGTCAGCGAGACGAGCGCCGCCTGGCCGGCGTTGTGCTTGCCGGCATCGTCGTCCAGCAGCTGCGCCAGCTGGGTTTCGGCGACCTTCTGCATGCGCGGGTCGAGCGTCGTGGTCACGACGAGGTCGCGATCGACGAAGCCGACATAGCTCGACACCTGGTCGAGCACCCAATCGGAGAAGTGGCGTCCCGACTGCCCGGCGGTCGCGTAGCTGGTCGACATCTGCGCGCCCTTGGCGATGTTGTCGGCATCGGCCGCCGAGAGGAAATCGGCGTCGACCATGTTCTGCAGGACCAGGCGGGCGCGGCTGTCGGCGGCGGCGCGATCGGCGACCGGGTTGAACTGCGACGGCGCCCGCAGGAGGCCGGCCAGCATGGCGGCCTCGTACGGCGTCACCTGCGTGGCCGGCTTGCCGAAGAACTTGCGCGCGGCCGCGTCGACGCCATAGGCGCCGGCGCCGAAATAGACGCGGTTCAGATAGAGCGTGAGGATCTGGTCCTTCGTGAAGTTGTGCTCGAGCCAGAGCGCCAGCAGCATCTCCTGGCCCTTGCGGCGGACCGTGCGCGCCGGCGTCAGGAAGACGTTCTTGGCGAGCTGCTGGGTGATGGTGCTGCCGCCCTGGGTCAGGCGCCAGTAGCGCAGGTTGATGTAGGCCGCGCGCGCGAGGCCGAGCGGATCGAGGCCGAAGTGGTGATAGAAGCGGCGGTCCTCGGTCGCGATCACGGCATGCGGGAGGTAGGCCGGCAGGTCGGACAGCTTGACCGTCTGGCCGTAGAGGTCGCCGTAGCTGGCGATCACGGAGCCGTCGTCGGCGAGGAGCGTGATGCTGGGCTGGCGACGGATCTCGTTGAGGCGGCTGACATCCGGCAGGTCGTAGGCGAGCCAGCCGAGGAAGCAGAGGGCGGCCAGCGTTCCCCAGCTGCCGAACAGCAGGCCCCAGCGCAGCAGCGTCCAAGGCCAGCGCCGGGGCTTGGCGCGCCGCCGCGGCGGCTCCGCCGATTTGCCGGACTTGCGGGCCATCAACGGCTATCGCGAAGGGTCGGCCGCCCGAAGACGGCGGGCCGCGGCGGACGAATTCACGAATCCCCCAAACATGCAAAATAACCTAACGCGAGATGCGTATGCTCCCTTATCCGGTTGCCGATTCGCCGACAAGGGCGAAAATTGAGGGATGAACCCCATGTCCAGCGGGACCACCGCCGGATTGAGGCATTGCCGCCGCGCGGCATGATAAGAACAAAATACGAACATCTGGCCACGATGTCAAGCGGCGGGCGGCAGTGGAATTGCCGCCGGGCCTGCCCGCCGGCATGATCGCGCCGCGTTGCCGGAGAGAGACCATGCAGGCCAGCCGTTCCTTCCGCCTCCGCGCCGCGACGCCCGCCGATGGCGAGCGCGTGGCCGCGATGTGCGCGGCGCTGAGCGCTGAGGAGGACCTGGGCGCCACCTCGCAGTTCACGGCGGCGGCGTTCCGCGCCGACGGATTCGGCCCGGCACCGGCCTTTGCCTGCCTCATCGCCGAGATCGACGGCGCCCCCGTGGGCTATGCGCTGCATTGTCCTGACTACGATACCGACCGCCTCTGCCGCAGCGTCTATCTAGCTGATCTTTATGTCGAAAACGCGGCACGCCGTATGGGAGTCGGCCGCGCGCTGATGGCGGCGACGGCCGCCGCCGGCCGCGCCCAGGGCGCGCGGCTGATGATGTGGAGCGTGCTGCGCTCGAACGAGCGGGCGCGCCGCTTCTACGCGAGCATCGGCCGCGAAATCGACGACCAGCTCGAGATGGCCGTGATGCGGGAGCGCTTTGACCGGCTGGCCGCGGCCGCGGCGCCGGCGGACGGGCTCGCGCTGCGCACCGCGACGGCCGCCGACACGCCGCTGCTGGAGCGCATGCTCCAGGCTTTGCTGGTCGAGATCGGCGAACCGCCGCGGCCCGAGGCCGCGGCGGCCTTTGCGCGCGACGGTTTCGGCGCCCATCCGGCCTTCACTGCCCTGATCGCCGAACGCGGCGGCGCCCCGGCCGGCTATGCGCTCTACTGGCCGACCTACGACACCGAGAGCGCCAGCCGCGGCGGCTGGCTTTCCGACCTCTACGTGCTGCCGGAACAGCGGCGGCACCGCGTCGCCGACCGGCTGATGGCCGAACTGGCGCGGCGCACGGCAGCGGCCGGCGGCGCGTATCTTGTCTGGCTGGTGCATGCGAACAACGAGCGCGCCCGCGCCTTCTACCGCCGCCTCGGCGAGGAATTCCTTCCGGCCATCGCCTGCATCTGCGAAGGAGCGGCGTTCGAGGCGCTGGCGGCGGAGGCGAATCGATCAGGCTGATCCGAATACTACGGGCGAGCTTGACGGTCGCGGCGGCGCACCATCCTGGAGCGCGATGGTTTCCGTACACTCTCGCGCTTGCTCGTTTCGACGTTCGGCGGCGGTGGGCTTGCAGGCGGGGGTGACTCCAGCGCGCGAAAGCGGTCGCGGAGCTTGGCGGCCAGCACGAGAGCAACCCCATCCGGACTGCCCCAACCGGTGCAAGCGTCCCAACCCGGGCCGGCATCGTAGCCAGGATGACGCCCCGCGCCGTTGTTGCCCACCGTAATGTCCCGGAGCGCACCGGCGGGGCCATAGTATCGGTACAGGTCCTGATGCGTGAACGCAGGCCGTCGACCTACGGCCTGATTGATCAGACAGATCAGCCCGGCCCAGAGGGCTGCCGCAGCGGTCGTCCCACCCATGATTTTCCATTGCCCACGGACGAATGCCCGGTACCCGACGTCGGGGTCGGCATGCGCTGAAACGTCGGGAATCGCCCGGCCGGTCTTCAGGCTGCCGTCGGCGTCGCGCACGCTGATTCCTTCACCCTGCCAATCCGGCTGGGGGAAAACATCGCTGGCGCCACCGCCACCGCGGCTCCAAGCGATTTCATCGCGGTGCTCTCCGTCGACGATTCGCAGGGAAGTCCCACCGCATGCAAGGACATACGGGCTGGAAGCCGGGAAATCGACCTCGGCACGGGTACCGAAGAGGCTATCGATGGCCCCCTGGTCGCCGCTGGCGCAGCACACCGTCATCCCCCTGAGAGCGGCACCGACAAGCGCGCGTTGCATGGCCTCGATGGCCTGTCTCGTCCAGTTGGACTCCGACGCACCCCATGTAATCAGCAGCACGCCCGGCTGGTTTTCATCATCGCTGGTCGCCGCCCCGATGGCCTCGACGAAACCCGTGGTCGAGTTCGGAGCACGATAGGCGACGAGGCGAGCGGCCGGCGCCACCGAACCACAAATCTCGACCTCGAACGTCAGATGCCCGGCTGCATAGTCAGCGGTTTCCGGCGGCGTGCCTGCGACCGAAACATATTTGATCGACGGCACCGGTTTGTTTATGGCCGTGAAATACTTCTGCAGATCGGATTCCTGGCAGGTCCCCCCGCTGAGTGCGATGATTCCGATGCATTCGCCTTTGCCATCGAGCGACGCCGGAAAATTGTAGAGCCCGGCGAACTGGTCTGCCGTGCGCGCAACCAGCGCCGTGGCATCCTTCGACGCGGGCCGCACATACGCCGGGTTGGGAAAGAACGGGATATCGGCAACATCCCCGTCCCGCTGCCGCGGCGAATGTACCTCGGGGCGCACGGCATTCTCGGGATATCTCTTCGTCACGACGTCGGCCACGGCGTTGCGGACCTCGCGCAATGTCAGACGTTCACCGCGGCTCGGAATGCCCTGCTTCAGCACCTCCAACAGGCACTCGGAGAACATCGTGCGGGCGCCCCCTTCCGGGACGATCGCCGCCTCCTCGCGAGAGGAAGCATTGAGGAGCGAGACGCCGGTCGGAAGTCTGTCGGATTGCTTGGCAATCAGGTCGTCCGACCCGGCCTGGAAGCTGTCTGCCGCGGTTCCTGCAAAACAACAGTCGAGGATGAGGTAGACGCGGCGATTCCGGAAGGATCCGATTATGGACGCAGCGAGATCGCCGACCCGCAAGCCCGTCGCGTGCTTCTGCTGCTCGCGCGTGGCGCGGCATGCGAGAAAGTATTCCTGCGTGCCGAGAAATCCGCCGTGGCCGACATAGTATACGACCAGGTCGGTCGCCAAGGGATGCTGCTCGAGGAACTTCGCGATTCTGAGGCAAAGCGCGTTGGGCAACTGCGGCGAATCGAAGCAGTCGAGCATGTCTTCGCACAGGCGCTTCAGGTATCTGCTCGTCTCCGCTTTCGATCTCGCAAAGGCAGCGCCGAGCCGCGGCGAGTCATGTCTGAGGTTTGGGAAGCGGCTCGCCCCGAGAATGATGCCGAGCCTCCGGTCGCTGCCGATGCCCGGAGACTCTTCGCCGGCCGAACCGCCAGCCATTTTCTACCCGTCACGATGCCGCGATGCCTGGGCGAGCGCCTTGGCGACACCGGCAGCATCGAATCCTTGTGTTGCGGTCCCCTTTGCGATCACCCGGTTGGTGCCGACCTCGAGGATGACGAGGCTGGCAGTGTCGGCGCGGCGCCGGAGCCAATCCGCGATCCCTTTTGCAATCGCGACAGATGCCCCCGTTCCGAGCACGAGGACGATCGTGGCGCCGAAATCCTGCGTGTCGCCCCTCGTCTTCTGCAATTCGGTCCGCAAGCCGGGCTGGCCGAGATTGAGAAGTGCGTTCTCCAGGCTGACCGCGGCCTTGTTGGCCTCTGCGACGCTGAGGCCCTCGAAATGAACGGCGAAGCGCGGCTCATCCGCCTGCCCGACCATGTGTCCTCCTCTCGGTCCGTTGGCCCAGCCCGTGCGTTCCAAACTTGCCGGGTCGAGAGTACTACGGAACAGCGGCGCCTTCTCCTCCCAAATTGGGGGGCGACGGTTCAAGTGCCCGGGAATCTCCGCAACGCCACCGGATTATGAGGGCCAGAGTTCCGCACAAGGCGAGGCGTCCTGTGGAAGTGCCAGTGCCCGATCGGTCGCGGCATAGCCTTCGTCGGCGCGTTTGCGGATCGTCTCGGGGGAGAAATCGCTGCCGTCGAAGCCGCCGGCCTGTTCCGGGCGCGTTATGGGGACGATGCGGGGGACGCGGACGTAGCCACGCTTCTTCACCGCCCTGAAGGCGGGGTGGTTGCGGAGGGCGTGGTTCTTCGGCAGGCTCTCGAGCGCCTCCATGAGCTGGGCGACCTCGTCGAAGCGGCACATCAGCTTCAGGTCTTCGCGCGTCTTGTTGGCGAACTGCAGGTTCAGCATGCGCTCGAGCACCTCGGGCATGGAGCGCGGGAGCGGCGCCTTGTTCGGGAAGAGGTTCACCACATAGACCGTGCGGTTCACGCCGGGGCCGTCGTCGAGCATGTCGAGGACGGCGCCAAGCGGCGTGTTATCGAAGAGGCCGCCGTCCCAATAGTACGTCGACTCTATTTTCGTCATCGCGAAGGAAGGCGGCAGGCTGCCGCTCGCGACGATATGCTCCAGGCCCAGCTTGCCATCGCGGCTGTGGAAACATCTGATCTGGCCGGCCTCCACGTCGGTCGCCGTGACCAGCAGCTGCGGCACGGCGAGCGGATCCGCCAGTGCATCGCGGTCCACCAGTTCCGCCAGCGTCTGGCGGAGCGGCGCCGTGTCGTAAATGTTCGTCCAGTTCGGGAGCGTCAGGACGTCCGACCGCGGCACGAAGAAATGGCGATTGCCGAGAAGGGATACGGCGATGGGCCGCAGCGGCGGCGGGACGAGCCAGTCGGATACCGTGACCCGCTGCCAGAATTCCTCGAGCGCCTGGAGCGGCCGCCTCCCGCGCGCCGGTCGCGCCAGGAGGACGGCGGTGATGGCGCCGATGGAAACCCCGGCGATCACGTCAGGGGCGAAGGCCGCGTCCTGGTAGAGTCGCCGCGCCGCCCCAAGTTCGTAGGCGCCGAGCGCACCGCCTCCCTGCAGGACCAACGCCGAGCGCGCTGCTGGCGACATGTCGACCTCCACAGGGGCGGTGTTGCGACGCGCCGATTCTTCCGTTGCGGCGCAGCAGACGCAAGATGCATCCCGACGCAGGCTACAGCCCGAATGTTTCCTTTATGAGAGCGGCGCATTGCATCGGATCGGCGCTGCTCGTATCGACTTCGAGGTCGTAGGTCATGTCCTTGTGCACGCGGCCGTACTGCCAGCGGGCGAGGCCGCGCATCCGGTCGCCGCGTTGGCGCTCGCGCGCTTCGAGGACATCGAGCGGGGCAAAGACGCCGACCCGGAACAGCGCGAAGCCGGAAAGCAGGTCCGCATATTCGGCCTTCTCGCTTCCGAGCAGGACGTCGTCGACGATCAGGTTGTTGCCCTGCGCAGCCATGGCGGCGACGGCATGCCGCATGCCGCGGAAAGCGCGCGCGGCGACCGGCCCCGTCCGGATGACGACCGACGGCTTGCCGTCCTCCTCCACGGTTTCGAACACGAGCCCATCGGGGTGCCCGATGCTGGATTCGGGCAGCATGTCGAGGAAGGCGTCCATCTCGACATGCAGGAAGGGTTCGACCGTGATGGCCTGAAGGGCCTTAGCAATCGAGCTCTTGCCCGCGCTGCCGACGCCGTTGAGAAGCACGATTTTGGCTCTAGTGCTCAAAGCGAACCTGCCGAGACCCGTGGCTGGTCTCCAGCTACTGTGTTCCGTTCGAGGTTGGAAGGGCCTTGTCGCACCAAGCCGCTCCGCCTGAACCGTCATCGCCGGGCTCGACCCGGCGATCCAGCAAATACCAGGGAGCGTGCCGTCCACTGGATTGCCGGCTCAAGGCCGGCAATGACGATCTGGGGTGGTCACGGGGTGTGTTCTGCGGAGCGCGGGGCGATCCGCCAATCGGCGTGCGGCGGGCGGCGTCGCCGTGCTAGAAGCGGGACGATTCCGGGCGAGCGATGGTCTCCGGCACATGACGCAAGGCAAGGACGGCGGCAGGCTGGCCGCGCCCGACGACGCGATGGCGGCGGCTGTGGCGCTGCACCAGATGGGGCGCGTGGCGGAGGCCGCGCAGGCCTATGAGCGATTGCTGGCGCACGATCCGCGCAACGCCGATGCGCTGCATCTGGCCGGCGTCGCTGCCTGCCAGATGGGTGACGGCGCCACGGGCATCGAGCGCATGCGGCGGGCGATCGCCTTGCGCCCGGCCGTCGCCGACTATCACTTCAACCTCGGCAACGCGCTCAAGGATCTCGGCAGCTTCGACGACGCGGCGGCGGCCTATCGGCGGGCCGTCCAGCTGCGTCCGCTCTATGTGGAGGCGCTGAGCAATCTCGGCGCGGCGCTGAAGCAGCTCGGCCGCACCGCCGAGGCCGGTGAGAGCTTTCGCCAAGCCGTTCGGTTACGGCCGACCCACGCCGACGCACAGCTCGGCATCGGGGCGGTCGAGCTGGAGCAGGGACACCTGGCCGAAGCCGCGGCGGCGTTCCAACAGGCCATCGCCCTGCGCCCGCGCGATGCGGAGGCGCAGTACGGCTTGGCGGCGGCCTATTGCGGCCAGGACCGCCTGGCCGAGGCCGCGGACGCGCTCGGCAAGGCGCTGGCCCTCGCGCCCGCACACGCGGAAGCGCTCAACCTGCTCGGAGTCGTGCGCACGCGCCAGCGGCGCATCCCGGAGGCGATCGCGGCCCTGCGCGAGGCCGTGCGGCGGCACCCCCGGCATATCGTGGCGCTCTACAACCTCGCCTCGTTGCTCGAGGAGCGCGGCGAGATCGCGGAGGCACGGCAGCTCGCGACGGCAGGTCTTGCGCTCGAGCCGCAGCATGCCGGCCTGCAGCTCATCCTGGCGCAATGCGAGCGGCGAGCCGGCGACCTGACGGCGGCGCTGGCACGGCTGCAGCCGCTCATCACCGGCGCCGAAGAGCCGCGCCACGCCGCGGCGATCCATCTCGAAGCCGGCCAGATCCTCGACCGGCTGGGTGAGCACGGGCGCGCGTTCGAGCAGTTCCGCATCGGCAAGGCCTCGACCGCACGCGGCAGCGAGGCGGCGCGGTTCGATACGGCCGCCGATCTGCAGCGGCTGGCGAACTTGCGCGCGCGCTTCGAGGCCGACTGGGTGCAGTCCTGGCGGCCGCTCCCGGCCGACGCGGCCGGCAATGCGGCGCCGATCTTCCTGGTCGGGTTCCCGCGTTCCGGCACGACGCTGCTGGAGCTGGCGCTCGACAGCCATCCGGCGCTCCTCTCGCTCGACGAGCGGCCGGCCGTCAACGCCGTGCTGGACGCCATCGACCGCCTTCCGGGCGGTTATCCCGACGCACTGGCCGGCCTGGGTCGACAGGACGTCTCCCGGCTGCAACGGGTCTACACCGAGCGGGTGCGGGAATTCGCCGATTGGCGGCTGCCGCAACGGCTGGTCGACAAGCTGCCGCTCAACATCCTGCATGCCGGGGCGCTGGCGCGCGTCTTTCCGCAGGCGCGGTTCCTGCTGGCGCTGCGCCACCCCTGCGATGCCTGCCTTAGTTGCTTCATGCAGAACTTCGAACTCAACGAATCGATGGCGCATTTCCTGACGCTCGAGGGGACGGTCGCCTATTACGCCGCGGTCATGGGGCTGTGGCGGCAGTACGCGGCGGTCCTGCCGCTGCGCTTTCGTGCCGTGCGCTACGAGGATGCGGTCGACGATTTCGAGGGCACGCTGCGCAGCGTCATCGACTTCCTCGGCATCGAGTGGGACGATGCGGTGCTGCGCTATCGCGACCAAGCGAGGGCGCGCGACCGCGTGCACACGCCGAGCTATGCGCAGGTGATGGAGCCGATCTACCGCCGCGCCCGCTACCGCTGGCACAACTACCAGCAGCAGCTGGCCCCCTTCCTGCCGACGCTGCAGCCGTTTATCGAGGCCTTCGGGTATGAGGCGTAGGGGCGGCCGGAAGGTCGCCCGCCCTTCGTGCCGCACCGACGACGGGCGACCTGCCGGTCGCCCCTACATCCTCATCACCCCTTCACCGCACCCGCCGTGAGGCCCTGCACCAGATAGCGCTGGATGAAGAGGAAGAAGAGGACGGCGGGGACTAGGGCGAGGACGCAGGCGGCCATCATCTGGCCCCAGTCGACGGAAAATTTCGTGACGAACGTGAGGAGGCCGACGGCGAAGGTCTTCTGGCTGTCGCTGTTGATGAGCATGAGGGCGAACAAGAGCTCGCTCCAGGCGGCCGTGAAGACGAAGCCGAGGGTGGCGCCGAGGCCGGGGAGCGTCAGCGGCAGGATGACGCGGCGGAGCGCCGCCAGGCGCGAGCAGCCGTCGATCATCGCCGCTTCCTCGAGGTCCTTGGGGATGCCGTCGAAGAAGGACTGCATCAGAAAGCTGGCGAAGGGCGTGTTGAAGGCGGTGTAGACGACGATGAGGCCAAGGAGATTGTCGGTGAGGCCGAGCGGCGCCATCAGCCG
>Ga0335080_10009076_pt1 | contig 10386 bp, 9 predicted proteins | sample Lox_Sample_34_FD_206720 | JGI IMG/M metagenome (GOLD analysis project Ga0335080, IMG submission 206720) | Soil microbial communities from Loxahatchee National Wildlife Refuge, Florida, United States - Lox_Sample_3.4 | ecosystem: Environmental > Terrestrial > Soil > Wetlands | place: USA: Florida... | reverse complement strand
TGCAGGAGCAACTATGGATCTGGGACTCAAGGGCAGACGCGCGCTCGTTACGGGGTCAACCGCAGGCATCGGATTCGCCATCGCCAAACTCCTCGCCCGCGAAGGCGCTTTTGTTTACGTCAATGGGCGCACCGAAGCTCGCATCAATAAAGCCGTCGGAGAAATCGAAGGCAAGGTCGATGGTATTGCCGCCGATCTGAGCACCGAAGAAGGCGCAGCCGCGCTGTTCTCAAGTGTGGGCCATCTCGACATCGTTGTTAACAACCTGGGCATTTTTGAGACTCGCCCATTCCTCGAAATAGACGACGCCGATTGGCGCCGGTTTTTCGAAGTCAATGTCCTCTCCGGTGTGCGCATCACCCGCCACTACCTGCCCCACATGCTCGAGAAAAAATGGGGCCGTGTTGTATTCATTTCCAGCGAATCCGGCGTGCAGATTCCCGCGGAGATGGTCCACTACGGAATGACCAAGACCGCGCAAGTGGCCGTTGCTCGCGGCATCGCGGAGTCCTTCCCGGCCAGCGGCATCACAGTAAACTCTGTTCTGGTCGGTCCCACGGAAAGCGAAGGTGTAGACACCTTTGTCGAAAACTTCGCCAGGCAGGAAGGCAAGACCAAAGAGCAATTCGCGCGTGAGTTCTTCCAGAATGCCCGCCCCAGCAGCCTGATCAAACGCTTTGAAACACCAGACGAAGTTGCTGCCATGGTGGCCTTTCTGTGCAGCGACGCGGCCTCGGCAACCACTGGCTCCGCCGTTCGTGTCGACGGGGGAGTAGTGCGCGCGATTCTCTGACCGCAATCGATCTGGTTTGTCTCGATGAATCCGTTGGCCTTAGGGCCCAGCGGTGTTAGTCTCTTCAACAACGTTAATAAAGCTTTTTCCCCTGTAGCCCCGGAGGGACTCCCCCTCTTGCCCTGCAGGCCCAACCCATAGGAGGACCGGAATGTCCCTTCGCTTCAAGTTGCGCGGCTCATTGTTTGCCGCTCTCCTCGCAATTACTTCATTCTTTGTCTGGAATGCCGTCGCCCAGGATGACGTCGTTCATATCATGTCCGGCGTGGTCAAGCATGTCGACAAGGGCGCGAAAACAGTGGTCATCAAGACAGCAGACGGCACCGAGGAGACCTTCAAGTACACCGAGAAGACTACTGTCGAAGGCGCAAAGGACGCCGGCAAGGGCATTGACAAGGGTGCCACCGACACCTATCTGGCCGGCAAGAAAGGCGCTAAGGTCACTGTAAAGTACGTCGGAAAAGGCGCGGACAAGACGGCCGTAGGAGTCAAGGACGCCGTAGATTAATGAGAATCAACGCCCATCCGCCCGCATCTATCGCGCGGATGGGCTGCCCGCTCTGCTCAAACGGTAGAATATAGAGATGGCAGTAAAGCTCCGACCATTCCCGCCCGTGCATTCGAAGGATATGCAATGAAGCGTGGGTGGCGTCTGCTGCATTACGCCAGCCGGTATTGGCTCCAGATCATCTCCGCCGTCGTACTCGCCGCTGCAGTAGGTCTCCTCGACGCGTTTCGCGTCCTTCTCGTCGGACCCATCTTCGACAACGTCCTTCACCCAGGTGGTGACCCGCACAAGAGCATCCCGTTGCTCTCGACGTTCAGCGAGCGATTCCATATCAATCTGCAGACCTTCGTCCCGTCACATTTTCACAACGATTGGACGGTCGTTGCCTTCGCCTTTGTCGCCTCAACGCTCTTAAAAGGCATCTGCGATTACACGGGAACCTACCTCGCCAACTACGCCGGTTTCGGCATGATCACCGATTTGCGGGATGACCTCTACGAAGCCATCCTTCGCCGGTCGATCTCGTTCTTCCAGAAGCACGCGACCGGGACACTGCTCTCCGCCCTCATCAACGACATCGAGCGGGTTCAATACGCCATCTCATCCGTGCTCTCGGACTTTCTCCAGCAGGCCTTCACGCTTCTATTCACCACGGCAGTGGTCATTTTCCTCGGTGGAAAGCTGGCCTGGGTCTTGCTGGTGTTCATTCCTGTCGTGATCGGCTCGATACGGAAAATTGGTCGCGGCGTCCGCCAGACCACCCGCAAAGGTCAGGACAAGCTCGCTGAAATCCAGAACATCCTCCACGAAACCATCACCGGCAATCGCATCGTCAAAGCTTTCAATATGGAGTTCTGGGAGCTACTCCGCTTTCGTCAGGCAGCGCGCCGCCTGTTCAGAGCAAACCTCAGCTCTGTGCGCGCCCAGGCGATCGCCTCGCCTTTGATGGACTTCATCGGAGCCGTGGCCATCGCTCTGCTTCTCCTTGTCGGACGCAATGCCATCAGTAGCCGCGTCATGACCACCGGCACCTTCTTTGCCTTCATCGTAGCGCTGTTCAAACTCTACGATCCGGTCCGCCGCTCGGCCGTCTACTACAACAGCTTCCAGCAGGCTCTCGGAGCTTCCGAGGCCATCTTCGAATTTATGGAAGACCAGGACGAAGTCGTCGAACGCAAGCATGCATTCAATCTGAAGGGTTTTCGGGACGCGATTCGGCTTGAGAACGTCGGGTTTGCATATGCCACCGACGAAGGCCAGAAGGAAGTCCTGCACAGCATCGACCTTGACATCCGCCACGGCGAGGTCATTGCGCTTGTCGGACCGAGCGGAGCAGGGAAGTCCACGCTGGTTAATCTCATCCCACGGTTCTTCGACGTGACCTCCGGCAGTGTGAGCATCGATGGACACGATCTGCGGAATGTCAGCCTGAAGTCTCTCCGCGACCAGATCGGCAAGGTTACGCAGGAGACCATTCTCTTTAACGACACTGTGCGTAACAACATAGCCTACGGCCAGCCCGACGTACCACTGGCGCGAGTCATGGAAGCGGCCAAAGCCGCGCTCGCGCACGATTTCATCCTGCAGATGCCCGAGGGGTACGATACGGTCATCGGCGAAAAGGGCTTCCGTCTTTCCGGAGGCGAGCGCCAGCGCATCGCCATCGCGCGAGCGATTCTAAAGAACGCGCCGATCCTCATTCTCGACGAGGCCACATCGGCACTCGATTCCGAAAGCGAATCTCTGGTGCAGGCTGCACTCAGCAATCTGATGACAGGTCGCACCGTTATCGTAATCGCCCATCGGCTATCGACTGTTCGGCGCGCAACCCGAATCGCCGTGATCGAGCAGGGACGCATCACTGCCATCGGCCCGCACGAAGAATTGCTCCACACCTCGCCGACCTATCAAAAGCTCTACCGCCTGCAATTCATCGATGCCGCCGAATTCGAATCGCTCGAGCCCGCCCTGCTCGGAAAGGCGGATGCGTGACCGGGCCCGCCCTTTCCTCTCCGATTTATTCCATGACCGGATTTGCCCGCATTTCGGGCCGCGTATCTGAATCGCTGGGCTTTACGCTCAGCCTCAAAAGCGTAAACCACCGCTTTCTCGACCTGCATATGCGGATTCCGGGCGGTCAGGAGTCACTCGAAATGCAGCTCCGCCGCGAACTCAAGCAGAAGCTAGTTCGCGGACACATCGAAGTCACCCTGAACCTCGATCGCGGACAGCGCGCGGAGGCTTCCTACGACGCCGCTCTGGTCGAAGCGTATCTCTCGGCGTTCCGCACAGCCTCAGCACAACACGGCCTGCCTGGTACGCCGGATCTGAATTCGATTCTCCGCCTGCCCGGCATTTTTAACGGCGATTCCCGGGGACCTGAGCGCGGAACGGAAGACGAGACGCGCGCTCTTGAGGCCGCCATTTTGAGCGAGCTTCCAGCGCTGGTCGAGTCTCTAAACACAATGCGCGCGCAGGAAGGCTCGGCCCTTGCCGGTGAGCTTTCTGCCGGCCTCGACCGTTTACAGAAGCTCGTAGATGAAGCATCGGGGCTTCGCGAAGACGTGCGCCAGGCCTATTTTGAGCGTGTAAGCCAGCGGATCTCTGAGATGCTTATCGGTTCATTCGACCGGGATCGGATCTTGCAGGAAGCCGCTTTGCTGGCTGAGCGCAGCGACGTCGACGAAGAAATCACTCGCTTGCGCACGCATATCGATCACTTCCGCACTCTGCTCGAAGGCGGCGGCGAAATCGGCAAGAAGCTCGACTTTCTGCTTCAGGAAATGAATCGCGAAGCCAACACCCTGCTTTCAAAAACTGGAGGCATAGCGGGAAATGGTCCGCGTATTACCGAACTCGGTCTCGGAATGAAATCTGAAATCGAAAAGGCGCGCGAACAGGTTCAGAATCTCGAGTAGGAATGCGATAACCAAGGAGAACGTCGGCACATTGTCAGGCATCCTGTTCCTTATTTCGGCTCCCTCAGGCTCAGGCAAATCCACGCTTGTTAACCAACTGCGGTCGCTGGTTAAAAATCTGGAATTTTCGGTTTCCTACACTACGCGGCCACCGCGCGGCTCCGAACAGGAAGCGCGTGAGTATCACTTTATTAGCCGCGATGAGTTTCAGGGGATGATCAACGCCGGCGAGTTCCTCGAATACGCCGATGTGTTCGGCAACTACTACGGCACGGCACGCAAATCGCTGACTGACGCATTCTCGAATGGGAGGGACCTGCTCCTTGACATCGATGTGCAGGGCGCATCGCAGGTCAGGGCAAAGATTCCTGATGCAGTTACGATTTTTCTCATGCCTCCGTCTCCGGAGATTCTCGCGTATCGCCTCCGCAATCGCAGCCGCGCAGAAGGGGCTGTGCAGGAAGAGGTTATCCGCCGCCGGCTTGCCAGAGCGCGGTTGGAGATTGAGAATTACCGCGAATATGACTATATTCTGGTCAACGATATTCTCGACCGCGCGGTCGAGGAAATGGCAGCCATCGTCGCTGCTGAACGCATGCTTCGCAATAACGGCCTGCGGACTGCCGACGACGAGGAGCTGCTCGCAAAAGCGGAACAATGCCGCCTGCGGAACTCTGAAGCCCGCGTAAAGCCCGTGCTTCAGGCTTTCGGAGTCGTGAACGCCGAGGCTGCTCCGGTGTGAGTCGCAACGGCAACTTTGGGAGAGAGAGAGACGCCATGAATGTGGAGCAGGAGTTCGACAGCAATTTCCGTTACGTGATGGTTGCCGCTCGTCGTGCACGCCAGTTGCAAGCCGGTTCCCAGCCCCTTGTGGAATCCCGTTCGCGCAAAGCCTGCAAAGTCGCTCAGGATGAAATTGCGGCCGGGAAAGTCGGCTATGTCCGTACCGACACGCCGGTCCTGAAGCCTGAAATCAACGCGCCCGACATCCCCAAGTTCGCCAGTCTATAAACCGGCCCGACGTCCGGTCTATCGGACGCGGGAGCAGTGCGTCTCGTAGTATGAAGACATGAAAGTCACAGTAGGAGTCTCCGGTGGAATCGCTGCTTATAAAGCAGCCGAACTGGTTCGTGCGCTCCAGCAACACGCACTTGACGTTCATGTAGTGATGACCGAAGCGGCGATGCAGTTTGTTCAGCCGCTCACGTTCGCGTCGCTCACGGGGCACAAAGTCATCACCAGCCTCTGGAGCTCGCCCGAGTCTCCCGACAGTAATCTCGACTCTGCCATCGAGCACATCGAAGCTGCGCAGACCACTGACATGCTCGTGGTCGCTCCAGCCACCGCAAACATACTCGCCAAATTTGCCCATGGCATGGCGGACGACTTTCTGACCACGCTCTATCTCGCCACTACAGCGCCCGTCATCGTCGCACCTGCCATGAACGTAAATATGTGGCAGCATCCGGCGACGCAGGCCAACATCGAAACACTCGCCGCGCGAAATGTCCGCGTTGTTCCGCCTGACAGCGGATACCTCGCCTGCGGCATGACCGGCAGCGGCCGCCTCGCCGATACACCTGCCATTGTCGAAGCTGTACTTGGCGTCCTGCATCACCGTAACGATTTTGCTGGCGAAACCGTGCTTGTCACTGCTGGCGGTACGCGTGAGGCCCTAGACCCTGTTCGCTTCCTCGGTAACCGCTCCAGCGGCAAGATGGGATACGCGCTTGCAGAAGCAGCCGAACGTCGTGGCGCACGCGTCATTCTTGTCACCGCTCCTACCGCGCTGCACCCTCCAGCGAATGTGGAAGCCATACCGGTAACTACGACTGAAGAGATGCGAAACGCTGTCCTGAGGCGCATGGGCGAGGCATCGATCGTAATCAAGGCCGCCGCAGTTGCCGACTATCGCCCGCTCAAGCAGGCCGAGCAGAAGATGAAGCGCAGCGGCCCATTGACCATCGAACTGGAGCCTACCCAGGATATCCTCGCCGAAGCCGTTGCCCTTCGCCGCCCCGGCCAGCTCATTGTGGGCTTCGCGGCCGAGACCCAGGACGCTGTTGCCCACGGCCGTGTGAAGTTGATGCGCAAGGGTGCTGACGCCATCGTACTCAACGACGTTTCGCGGGAAGGAATCGGTTTCGACTCCGACCGCAATGCCGTCACATTCCTCACTCCAACAACAGCCGTCGAGTTGCCAGAGATGAGCAAGCGCGACCTTGCCGACCGCATTCTGGAAGAGATTCTTGGTCTGCGCCGCCCGCAGAAAGTCGTGACTGAAAGTGCGGTGATTGAATAGCCGATGTCCTCGATTCGTCCCGACGTTACCCAGGCTCTTCAGGCCCGCATCCGCTACTACCGCGACCTCGGAATCTACGACCTCTACCGCCGAGGCGGATCTGAAACAATCCCAACTGAATTAGGGTCCGTGCAAGTCACAAATCCCGAACCGGAGATGCCGATTCCGTCCCGAAAAGTTGTTCCTCCATCCTCGCCGTTTGTCGCTAGCGAAGAGTCAGTGGATCGCCCTGCTGCTCTACGCGCCATTCAGGAAGAGCTCCACAACTGCACCCGCTGCCCGCTGGCCTTTCAGGGGCGCCACACCATCGTCTTCGGCGACGGCAATCCAAGCGCGCGCCTCATGTTCATCGGTGAGGGTCCGGGTGCCGACGAAGACGCGCAGGGTTTGCCTTTCGTCGGCCGGGCAGGCCAGCTGCTCAACAACATGATCGCGGCGATGGGCCTTAAGCGCTCTGACGTCTACATCGCGAACATCGTCAAATGCCGCCCGCCGCAGAATCGCGTCCCCGAGCCGGAGGAAGCGAATACCTGCTCCCCATTCCTCTTCCGGCAAATCGACGTCATCAAGCCCGAGGTCATCGTCGCCCTCGGTTCGACCGCAGCAACCTATCTGCTCGGCGGCAAATCACCTCTTGCCCGCCTCCGCGGACGCCTCCACGAGGCTCGCGGCAACAAGCTCATCGTTACCTATCATCCTGCCTACCTGTTGCGGGACCCAACTCAGAAAAAGGAAGCCTGGAAAGACCTCCAACTAGCGATGGCTGAGTTGGGCCTAACGGCACCCAAGTCATCACCAAACACCGAACGCTGAACGGCTGTACCCTGTCTTCAGTGCCCACCTTCTGCGACGTAGCTCTGCCCGTGCCTCTCGATCGCGCCTTCACCTACGCGCTTGGTTCTGCTGCTCCGTCGGTCGGAGCCCGCGTCCTCGTGCCATTCCGCAATGAAAAGATGGCTGGAGTAGTCCTCCGGCTTCACGACGAGCCGCCCCCGGTGGAAGCCCGCCCGATCCTCAACATCCTCGACGAGGAATCGATCCTCTCCCCGCAGCTCCTCGACCTCGCGCAGTGGATCTCGCAGTACTACATCGCGCCCATCGGAGAGGTTCTGCGCGCGATGCTCCCGCTCATGAGCGAAGTGCGACGCCAGGTCCTTTACCGCATCACCGACCTCGGCCGCGAGGTGCTCTTTGCAGGAGCGGAGCAGGGAAGCTCTCGCCGCTCGCGCCTCTCGCCCGACGAGCAGGACATCGAATACAACGTCCTCAACTATCTTGAAAATGGCGAAGCCGCCCGTGTCGCCACTCTCCGCCACGCCACCAGCGCCGACCGCCATCTCCTCGTCGGCATGCTCCGCAAGAAATGGATCACCCGCGAAACCGCCGCCGCTCCGCGCGACGCCCGCCGCCTCATCCGCTATGCCGTGCTTGTCGAGGAGGCTCGCTTGCCAAAACTCAACGACAACCAACAATCCATTCTCGCCGAGCTCGCTGGAGCAGGCAACGAACTCCCCGTTGCGGAGCTGCGCCGCTTAGCTGTGCCCGCGTCAACACTAGGGACGCTCGTCAAACGCAACCTCGTCCACATAGAAGAGCGGCCGGCCGATTTTCACCTTACTCATCTCTCGAAGCTGCCTCGTCCGGAGTACTCTCTCAACACCGCCCAGCAGGCCGCGCTGGCTGCCATCACGGCGGCTGTTGAGTCGGCTGAATTTCGCCCGCATCTCCTTCACGGCGTTACAGGTTCTGGTAAGACCGCGGTCTATCTCGCCGCCATGCGGCAGGTGCTCGACGAGGGCAAGTCCGCCATCCTGCTCGTGCCGGAAATCGGCCTGACGCCGGCCATGGCTGCGCAACTCCATCACGTCTTCGCCTCCGATGTTGCATTGCTCCACTCTGCGCTCACTCCCGAAGAGCGCTCCGAGCAATGGCACCGCATTCGACGCGGAGAAGCCCGGATTGTAGTCGGGACGCGATCCGCGATCTTCGCGCCCGTCGATAACCTTGGCCTCATCATCGTCGACGAAGAGCACGACTCCAGCTACAAGCAGGAATCCGTGCCGCGCTATCACGCCCGAGACACCGCCGTGATGCGGGCCAAGCTGGCTGGTGCTACCGTCGTGCTCGGCTCTGCCACGCCGTCGCTCGAGTCGTGGCATAACGCCGTTCAGGGCAAGTACGCACGCATCGAAATGCCGGCTCGGGTCAACGATCGCCCTTTGCCCGTCGTAGAACTGATCGACATGCGGCGCGAGTTTCAGGAGACCGGCGCCGAGCATCTGTTCTCCCGCGCCCTCATCGACGAAACCCAGGCCTCCCTCGACCGTGGAGAGCAGGCCATCATCCTCCTCAACCGCCGCGGATATTCCTTCGTTGTCATGTGCCGCGCCTGCGGCGAAAAGCTCCAGTGCGAGAACTGCTCCATCTCCCTCACCTATCACAAACCAGTCACCCCCGGCGCCGACATAGCCCCCGTGGGCCAGCGCCTTGAATGTCACTATTGCGGTTACAAAAGGACCGTGCCCAAACGCTGCCCCAAATGCGACAGCGAGCATCTCTACTTCCTCGGAGCGGGGTCGCAGCAAGGTGAGGAGCGCCTGCAGGAGATCTTTCCTGGCGCACGCATCGGCCGCATGGACCGCGATACCGTTCGCGGTCGCGCTGATATGGAACGACTGCTTATGCGCCTCCATTCCGGCGAGATAAATCTCCTCGTCGGCACGCAGATGATCGCCAAGGGGCACGATATACACGGCGTCACCCTCGTCGGTGTCGTCGGTGCCGATTATGCTCTCGGCCTACCCGATTTCCGTGCTGCAGAGCGAGTCTTCCAGCTCCTCACGCAGGTATCAGGCCGCGCAGGCCGCGGCAACCTCCCCGGCAAAGTCATCGTGCAGACCTACCATACCGAGCATTACGCGATCCAGAGCGCCGCGCGACATGACTTCAACGCCTTCGTCGAGCGCGAGCTGAAGTATCGTCGCTGGATGCATTATCCTCCTTATGCTGTGCTAGCCAACCTCATCATTCAGAGCCCTCACCTCGAAGAAGCGGCCGGATGGTCCGCCGCTCTCGGCCGCTGGTTCCAGTCCACGCAACTCGACGGAGTGCGCGTGCTCGGACCTGCCACCGCACCCATTGCACGGATCAAGCGCATCTACCGTTTCCATCTTGTGCTCAAAGCTGAGAAGCGCCAGGGACTCGCCCGAGCTTTGCGTCTCGCTCTCGCGCACGCCGACGAGATTCAGATTCCGCGCCGCAACCTGATCGTCGATGTTGACGCCGTCAGCCTGATGTAGCTCACTTCTTCTTCCTCGCAAATTTCAATCCCGACCACTCCGCATTTACCGAGCACACTTTGTAATCCACAAACCCGCTCGCCAGTCCCAGCGCCCGTACATCATTTTCGTTGAAGCTCATCTTCACGTTCTTTTTCTGCTTGGGATAGATCACCCAGAACGATACGGCCTCTGGCAGCCGTCCGAGTGCATGCTCGTAAGCGTTAGCTAACTCCAGTTCAGACCGCACGAAATACAAGCCAAGCCGCGTCTCCGTAGTGAATCGCTTCCCGAGTGCCGTACCCTGTGGCAGATCGCCAAGCAATTCCTCGAGTCCCTCAAGTCCTCCCACTACCGCGACCTGCATTCCTGCTTTGATTCCCAGCTTCTGCAGCAATGGCGTTGCTGCGGAGCGATCCGCATGGGAACGCGCTTTCACCGGATTCGTCAGCGGATGCGCGATTGCATGCTTCACCGCGTCGCCGATCAGCTCCCATGCAGTGAATACAGCATCAGGAAGCTCACCGCGAATCCGCTCAACTTTTTCAGGTGCGCCGCCGGCAAAAACCAGCGGCAGGTGACGCGTG
>Ga0335080_10009075_pt1 | contig 10386 bp, 8 predicted proteins | sample Lox_Sample_34_FD_206720 | JGI IMG/M metagenome (GOLD analysis project Ga0335080, IMG submission 206720) | Soil microbial communities from Loxahatchee National Wildlife Refuge, Florida, United States - Lox_Sample_3.4 | ecosystem: Environmental > Terrestrial > Soil > Wetlands | place: USA: Florida... | reverse complement strand
TGAGGCAATGGTCAGAAAAAGACCCTGACCAACTCGTCGCTGAACTCAAACAGACGTGTTGTTACAGATTTGTCTCCGGGAACCAGTGCTATCAATTCGAGGTTGAGATTCTCGAGAATTGTGCTGATTATGTCCATGTTGGAATCGGTGTGGATGACGGAAGACTGCCATTTTCCGTACTGCCACTATTTCAGTCATTTATCCGCAGCAAGCGCCAGCCGGGGCCGGCTCAAAGTTAAATCAGACATTTCTTTATTTGTGACACATTTTTGTGTCACCATAGGCTTATGCCGAGCATGAACCTTCGTAAACTTCGCGATACCCGCCAACTCAAAGCCTGGCTCAACGCCGGAGAGACCGTGGAGTTGCGTGAACGAAACAAAGTACTTGCCCGCATCGTTCCCGAAACACCTTCTGTTGCACTGAAAGATTGGCCCGATTTCGCTGCACGCCGGAAACAGATCTTCGGTGACCGCGTATTCGACACGATGGAGATCCTCAACGAACTGAGAGAGGATCGCTTTTGACCGTCTACGTAGATTCGAGTTTTTTGGTGTCCAGCTACATAGGAGACTTGCACTCGCCTGATGCCGACCGCAGAATCGCGAACAGACCCGCGATCTGGATTACACCCCTCAACCGAAGCGAATTCGGAAATGTGGTGTATCAATGCGTGTTTCACGGCAGGTTCAGCCTCGCCGAGGCCAATAAGGTATGGAACAACTTTGACCAGGATTGCGCAGAAGGCCTCCTTGTGCGCGCCAGCCTGCCGGATTCGATCTGGCAAACCAGCATTCAACTCGCGCGGCGCTACGGACCGACGCTCGGTGTGCGGACCCTCGACTCGCTTCACGTGGCTTGCGCGATGGAATTGAGGGCAGAGCGATTCTGGACATTCGACGAGCGCCAGGCGCGGCTGGCTGAAGCTGTTGGACTCGAGTTGCATGCGTAAACTTGAACCGCACGGAATGTCCCCAATCGGGAATCGCCGCGGCAACATTTAAAATAGAAGAAGCAGTCATCCGCTCCATGCGTCCGTGATTCCCGGCTCCAGTCTTGTGCCGGAACTCCCATCCGGACGGGAAAGTTCGCTCGTACTCATGCATCGTTGGTCCAGGCTCTTCATTCCCACCCTTCGCGAGGCCCCGGCGGACGCCGAAGTGGCCAGCCACAAGTTCCTTGTTCGTGCTGGGTACATTCGCCAGCTCGGCGCCGGCATCTACAACTACCTGTTTCTCGGGCAGCGGTCGCTCAACAAGATCATCGCCATCGTGCGCGAGGAGATGGACAAGATCGGGCAGGAATTCCTGCTGCCGGGCATCCTGCCCAAGGAGCCGTGGGCGGAGAGCGGCCGCTGGACGGGCATGGGCGACAACATGTTCCGGCTGAAGGACCGCAAGGGCGCGGAGCTCTGCCTGGGCATGACCCACGAAGAGATCATGACCACGATCGCGCGCAGCGAGCTGCGCAGCTACAAGCAGTTGCCGCAGATCTGGTACCAGATCCAGACCAAATTTCGCGATGAGCCGCGCCCCAAGTCGGGCCTGTTGCGGGTGCGCCAGTTCATCATGAAGGACAGCTACTCCTTCGATCTCGCGCCCGAAGGCCTGGATGAAAGCTTCGACAAGCACGACGAGGTCTACCGGACGATCTTTACGCGCTGCGGACTGAAGTTCGTCTCGGTTGAGGCCGACTCCGGCGCCATGGGCGGTTCGCAGTCGCAGGAATTCATGGTCTACACCGAGGCCGGCGAGGACCTGATCGCCAGTTGCCCGAAGTGCAAATACGCGGCCAACGTGGAGAAGGCCATCTCCATTCTCGATCCCGTGGAGGAGATGGAAGCGACCGGCGACGGCACGCCTGAGCTGGTACACACGCCGGGCTGCGCGGCCATTGCCGACGTGGCGGCGTTCTTCAAGATCTCGCCGGCCTCGGACATCAAGTGCGTGGCATACATGGCGCTCAAGCGCGGAACCAAGGGCAAACCAGACGAATGGCACGGCGTGGCCACCTTTCTGCGCGGCGACCACCAGGTGAATGAAACCAAATTGCTGAGCGTTCTGGGCGCCGGCGACCTGCGGCCCATGCAGGGTGGCGAACTCGAACAGTTCTTCAACGGCCCGGCCGGCTATCTCGGTCCGGTCGGGCTCTCGCATAATGACACGCCGCTCGGCGACGGGCTCACTGTGGTCGTCGACAAGTCGCTCGAAGGGCGTCGCAACATGGTCTGCGGCGCGAACAAGCTCGACTACCACCTGCGCAACGTGGTTCCGGGGCGCGATTTCACCTGGACCATGTCGGCCGATATTCGCAGCGTAAACGAAGGCGAGCGGTGCCCACAGATCCAGAAGACGGGCGATCCCTGCGCAGGCCGGTTGGTGGTCGGCAAGGCGGTCGAAGTGGGCCACATCTTCAAGCTGGGCTACAAGTACTCGGAATCGATGGGCGCGCGGGTCCTGGATCCGAACGGCAAGGAAGTCACGCCCATCATGGGCAGTTACGGCATCGGCATCGAGCGCATCCTGACGGCCGCCGTCGAGCAGTCCAATGACGACAAGGGTTTCTGGCTGCCGGCGTCGATCGCGCCGTTCACGGTGGCGATCACCATCACCAACGTGGCCGACGCCAGCCTGAAGGCCGTCGGCGAGAAGCTGGCCGCCAAGCTGGACGCGGGCGGCATCGATGTTCTTCTGGATGACAGAGACGAGCGCGCCGGAGTCAAATTCAAGGACGCGGACCTGGTCGGCATTCCGTTTCGCATCAATGTTGGCAAGAAGGCTGCCTCCGGCCAGGTAGAACTGGTGACGCGCGCGACCGGCCAAAGTGCAGATGTAAACATCGATGATGCGCTCGCACAATTAAAGGCGCGCATCGCGGAAGAAATATTGCTGGAGGAAGCGACAGCGTGAGGCTAGCTTCTAGCGCCTGGCTTCTAGCGCCAGCTTTGATTTCCTCAGCAATAAAGCATTGGCTAAGCTTACGAACTCGCACGAAGAACCAGGAGCTAGTAGCTAGCAACTAGCAGCTGTATTTATGGCCCTAAAGATCAAATTCCGGATGCCCGCCCACACCCACGGCTGGGCTTCTCTCGCGCTGCGCATAGCGCTCATTGTGGTTGCCGCGGGGGCCGTCACGCTTCTGACCGTGGGCGGCTACTTCTACTTCAAGTACCAGCACATCGTCGATGAACGGCTGAAGCAGCCGCTGTTCAAGAACACCGCCAAGATTTACGCCGAACCGCGCGAGGTGCGCCCCGGGCAGAAACTTCCCGTGCGTCTGATCGCCCAGGAGCTGAGCCAGGCCGGCTACTCGCCGCAGGGCTCGCAGAAAGTTTCGCCCATGGGCACGTTTCGCGAGAGCGAAGGGGGCATCACCATCTACCCCGGCCCGCAGTCCTATCACTCGCAGGACAGCGCCACAATCCACGTCAGCAACGGTGTGGTCGACACCATCACCGACGACCACAGCCAGCCGCTCGCCAGCTACGAGCTCGAGCCCGTGCTCATCACCGGCCTGAGCGAGGACGCCAACCGCACCAAGCGCCGCCTCATCACCTACGACGAGATACCGCAAAACCTGGTGCAGGCGGTGCTGGCCATCGAGGACCGCCGCTTCTTCGAGCACAGCGGCGTCAATTACTTTCGCCTGGCAGAAGCCGTGATGCGCGACGTGACCACCGGGCAGAAACAGCAGGGCGGCTCCACACTCACCATGCAGTTGGCACGCGGCTTCTTCCTCACGCCGGAAAAACGCATCAAGCGCAAGATCATCGAGATCGTGATCACCTTCCAGCTCGAGCATCGCTTCACTAAGAAGCAGATCTTCGAGATGTACGCCAACCAGATCAACCTGGGACAGCGCGGCAGCTTCGCGATCAACGGATTCGGCGAGGCGTCGCAGGCCTACCTCGGCAAGGATGTGCGCCAGCTCGACCTGGCGGAGAGCGCGCTGCTGGCGGGAATGATCCAGCGCCCCAACTACTTCTCGCCGTTCCGGCATCCGGAACGCGCCATCGAGCGGCGCAACCGCGTGCTCGACTCCATGGTCGAAACCGGCGCCATCACCAAGGAGCAGGCGGAGCACGCGCAGGCCGAATCGCTCCACCTCTCCGCGGCAAGCGTGGACGCCAGCGAGGCTCCCTACTTCGTCGACCTCGTACACGAGCAGCTCTTGCAGAAGATTGGCGAACGCGATTCGAACCTGGAGGGCCTCCGGATCTACACCACGCTCGACCCCGACCTGCAGCGCCTTGCCACCGCCGCTGTCGACTCCACAATCCATGTCGTGGACGAGCAGGTGGAGAAGCTTCATGCGCGCCGGACAAGGGTGAAAAAAGGGGAAACGCCGCCTCCGCCCACTCCCATCACCTATCCGCAAGTTGCCCTCATCGCGCTCAACCCGCACACCGGCCAGGTGCTGGCGCTGGTGGGTGGGCGCAGCTACGGCACGAGCCAGGTAAATCACGCGGTCGCGCACCGTCCGACGGGCTCCATCTTCAAGCCCTTCGTCTATGCCGCTGCCTTCCAGACGGCGGTGGAGGGTACGCCCCTGCCCGGCCAGGACAAGCTGTTCTCGCCGGTGACCATGCTGGACGATCAGCAGACCACCTACGAAGTCGGGGACAAGGAATACACGCCGCGCAATTTCCAGGACGAGTACTACGGCATCGTAACCGCGCGTTACGCACTCATGCGATCCGACAATAACGCGACCATCAGCCTTGCCAGCATGGTTGGATTCGATCGCGTAGCCGAGTTGGCACGGGAAGCCGGGGTCAAGAGCGCCCGTGGCACCCCGTCCATGGCGATCGGCTCTTATGATGCCAGTCCAATGGATATGGCAGGGGCGTACACCGTCTTCGCCAACGGCGGGATTCATCTGGATCCGTGGATGCTGGCCAGTGTGCGCACCGCCAATGGCGACGTGATGACCGACTACACGCCCGTGTCCCGGCAGGTGCTCGACCCGCGCGTCGCCTATCTCACCACTAACATGATGGAAGCGGTGATGAACGGCGGCACCGCGGCCAAAGTGCGCTCCCTGGGCTTCACCGCGCCCGCCGCCGGCAAGACCGGCACCAGCCACGACGCCTGGTTTGCAGGCTTCACGAGCAACCTGCTGTGCATTGTCTGGGTGGGTAACGACGACTACACGGACATCAAGATCCAGGGCGCCGACGCCGCCGCCCCCATTTGGGCCGAGTTCATGAAGAAGGCCGTGCAGTTGCCGCAATACTCCGACACCAAGGACTTCAATCCGCCCGCCGGCGTCGACCTGGTCAGCCTCGACAAGGCAACGAACCTGCTGCCCGACAGCGCCTGCCCCGAAACCTACACCGCGGCCTTCCTCGAGGGCACCGCGCCGACGGACACGTGCAGCCACCCACCCGACAAACGCAACCTTCTTCAGAAGATCTTCGGGCTGGGCAACAAGAGCGGCAATTAGATCACTTCCCTACCCCAACATTCTTCGCTAATCCAACATGTTGTCATCCCAAGCGAGGGTCGGCGCACTGCGTTTCTTCGCTACTCGAACCAGTTGTTGGAGAGAACGGAGGCCTCGAACATGAAGCCAAATGAGCCCAGCCGCACAGCCCTGATGATCGCCCGGCAACGAGCGGCTCATCAGGTACTCGATCATGGCTCAATCCTTTATGACCCATTTGCCATGAAGATTCTGGGCGAAGACGAAAAGGACGTGCTGCAATTTTCGAACGCACACCCCTTGGGCAGCATCGGACGTCTATTCACCACCGCACGAAGCCGGATTGCGGAAGATGCTTTGTCAGAAGCTGTCGAACGAGGAGTTCCGCAGATCGTCATCCTTGGCGCCGGACTCGACACTTTCGCTCTCCGGAGTCCGCATGGCGCACGACAGATCCGTATCTATGAGGTGGACCACCCCGCCACGCAGGCATGGAAACGCCAGCGCCTGGCCGAAGCTCAACTCGCACTTCCGCCATGGCTCATTTTCGTGCCAGTCGATTTCGAGCGCGACGATTTGGGGCGGGGCGATTTGAGGGAGTCGCTTGCCGGTGCGGGCTTCGTGCAGAACTCGCCCGCGTTTTTCACTTGGCTCGGCGTTGTGCCATATCTGACACAGGACGCTGTCGGCAGCACTCTGGACTACATGGCGTCCATCCATAACTCGGAGGTGGTGTTCGACTACATGGAACCACCCCAGGCATTCTCTGAAGAGATGAGGGAATTAGTAACGAAGCGGACCGAACAGCTTCAGAAAATGGATGAACGTTGGGCCAGCCGTTTCGAGCCGGCTGGCATTGCAGCGATTCTTCGCTCGCACGGATTCTGTGACATCGAAGACATCAGCTTCCAGGAGATCACGTCCAGGTTCGGCCGCGCCGTTCAAGGGCTCGCGCCGGGACAGGCTGGTCTCCATGTTGTTCACGCCAAGCACTAGCCAAGCTGCCAGGGATCTATCCCCAGCCACGTAGGCTTCCCGGCAGCCACCACCGTAGCGGACGCGGCGCCTGCGGCTTCGTTCTCGCCGCCAATACGGGAGTTTTATCCGCTCTGCATCGACAACTGTTGGCATGGACAACTTCAGCCATTCGGCAGGTTACCCCAGGTCTCGTCCGACACAATGGATAAAACCCGGGAACCTGTATGACTTATCGCACAAACCCCAGACCCGCCGCCATCGTCTTCACCATGGTTCCGTTAGCGTCGTCATCTTTGACGGCCCACACGTAGGCGCCCCCCAGCCCGCCCGGAACCTTCATATCGATGTACACCATTTTCAGGTACGCCGTGTTCGGATCGTCGTAGGTGTAGAACGTCGCGGAGTTCGGGTTGTACAGGGACACCGCGATCCTGCGCGAATCATATGTCTTTGTGTAGCCATTGGCCGGCAGGTTGGCGAGCGTGCTATAGGTAGCCACCCCCGCCGTCAGCAAAGTGTCACATCCGACGAGACTGCTGGGACACAGCCCCGTACCATTCGCCAGCAGCACCGGCGACGGAGCGGTTGAATCCTGATACAGCCCATGGTTCACGTTGGGAACGCCGGTCCACCCCGCTCCGTACAGCGGCACACCCATGGTGTACTTGCGCGGAGGCACTCCGGCCTTCAAGTAGGCATTCACCGTGTCATCGATGTCCAGTCCCTGGCCGTACAAGGGGTCCTGGCGGTTGTCAAACAACGGCGAAGCGTGGTTTGTCTGCGTGTCCCACGAGCCCGCATAGTTATAACCGTCAATCGTGATGAAATCCACCTGTTCCGCCGCGTGTTTCAGATCGATGTTTACGTAGTTCTGCGCACCCGCGGGACCGTCGAACGACAGCACGTAAGTTTTGCCCTGGGTCTTGCCGAGGGCATTGAGCTGCGTCCGGAACTCTTTGAGCAATGCGGTGAAATTCTGCGTGTCTGCCGGGCCGGGGAATTCCCAGTCGATGTTGAAGCCGTCGAACAGCCCCGGGGCAGTAATGCCCACCGCTACGTTCCCCTTCACGAACATGTCGATGCACGATGCCGCCAGGGCCTGCCGGCCGGCCGCCGTGCTGGCTGCGCTCACGAACGCCGCGGTGTTGGCCGCCGACGCTCCGCCGATCGACATAAGAACCTTCAGCTTCGGATGAAGCTGCTTCAGTTGTTGGATCGCCCCGAAGTTCCCAAACAAGGGAGACGTATACGCCGCGCCGCTCACGCTGGGAAGATACGGCGTCTGGTAGTCCGCCCAGCTGTCGGCGATCGCGCACGCCGGAGTCGGACTGGTCGTGACGTTGGCGAACGCGTACATCAGGTGCGTGAGTTTGTCGGCCACGCCGTTCTGTTGCATGTTCGCAATGTTGTACCCCGCGTAATAGATGCTCCACTCCTCGAAGTACGCCCCGAGGATCTTGCCCTGCCCCTTTTCCTGACCCGGTAGAAAGACCGTGGATGCCATGAACAGCAAGCCCATGCAGGCGGTTCTTGCCGCCCGCCGCAGTGATTGTCTTGACATAGACCGCTCCTTGTAGGGTGAGTTCGGATCGGCAAAGTATAGGGCGAAGAGGAGAGAGGCTGTCAATGATTATTTTGCGATTAAATGATCATTCTTGGCCGCAAGACATGTGGATAATCTTCGTTGTATGACTTAGCAGTGATTAATATCGCCTTAAAACTCCAAGCTATCTTTGAATGGGATATGTTGCCGAAAATTATAGGCCCCCGGCACATAATGGGTATCGAGCCTAGGTCCGACGCCTGCAGTCACAGGTGTCAGGCGATCTCGCTCGTCGTGCGAAGAGAGGCGAAGCTGGCTCGGACCGCTCCCACGCCGCAGAAAAAGCCAAAAAGGATACGATTTTGCATCTGAAAAAGCCAGCATGAGCCTACTGAAACTAGACCTAACCCGCGATGCATCAACAGTTTGCGTCAACCAACCACGGGGCTCCGGAGACCCCCCACCCCTCCCCCACTGTATCGCTGTGCAATCGATTGCAAGTCATATGTTTTCATTGACTTGCACTTCATAATCGCCCACACAGCCGCACAGTGCGGTCGCTACCCGGAATGGATGACGATGTGAGAACTACAGCGGGTTTACACTCCAGATCCTCTCTCCTGGTTTCAAATGTCACCCGTCGATGTTGCAGCCGTCGGGCATCGGCTGGCAGCGCGGGCACCAGTACGTCGCGCGGGCGGCCGCGCCCTGCAGCCGGCGGCGGATGGGCTCGCCGCAACGCCGGCAGGGTTGCCCGCGGCGCGCGTAGACCCACAGACTCTCGCGGGGATCAGATTCGTGCGTGGTGCGCCGCCGACGGCCGCGATAGGTGACGATCCGGTCGCCGGAATCCTCAAGCACGTTCGAAGCAAGCTGCCAACGCGCGATGGAAACAATTTCGGAGGCTTGCTCGCGCGTGAGCGAGCCGACCTTGCAAAAAGGATTCAGGCCGGCCGAAAAACAGATTTCGGATTTGAACACGTTGCCTACCCCGGCAAGCACGCGTTGCCGAAGGAGCGCATCGCCGAGTTCCACATCGCCGCAGCCGAGCAGCCGTTCGACAGCGGCCCCGGGATCGAAGCCGTCCCTGAGAATGTCGCTTGTGGGAGGCGGAATGCGCTTGTCCCGCGCCAGACTTTGCGGGGTGTGCATCTCCGCGATTGGCACGTTGAACGCCACGGCGACAAAATCGTCGGTCTCCAGGACGATGCGCATGGCCGAGGCGGGCAACTGCCATTGCTCTCCGGGGCGGTAGATGTGCCAGCTTCCGTTCATCAGCATGTGTGTGGCGAGGATGCCGCCGCCGGAGAAATGCATCAGCAGCCACTTGCCGCGCGACTCGACGCGTTCGATGGTTTGGCCCGTCAGCGGAGCGTTGTCGTGGAAGCGGGTGAGCAGAGCGTATGTCGATCGGAAGCCGGTGATCGCTTTGCCGGCGAGGGCACGGTTCAGAGTGCGCGCGGACCGAAAGATGGTATCGCCTTCCGGCATTTTTTCTACAGAACCTCGTCGGACATCGGCTCAATCTGCCCGATGGGCAGCGGCACGCGGCGCAGGTGCATGCCCAGCGGGCCGGGATGGAATCCGGCCTCCATGAGGAAAGGCGCCATGGGATGGGCTGCCACGGGTTGGCCGTTGATGGTGGTGACAAGTATGCCCTCGCGGCTGCCCGCGTGCATGCGCTCCTGCCCGCGGGTCCTGAGGAATTGCGCAAGGCCGGCGCCGGCCTGGGAGCGGTCGGGCTCCTCGACGGGAAGAAAGACAAGCAGGTTGGGGTTGTTGCGCCGGAGCCAGGCGATGAGCTTGCCGTTCCGAAGAATCACTTCGGCGTAGGCGGCGCGCGTGAGTACACGTGGGGCCGACTCGGAATCCTCTTCCGCGACCGGCAGTTCAGGCCAGGGAAGGGCTGAGCCATACGGATTGGCCGGATCGGCCGCCGCGAGCTGCACGAATTCCGGTTTCTCCGGGTCGGGCGCGAGGCGCATCTGGCGGAGAAGGTCGACAGCGGCGGGAAGCGCGAATTGTGTTGCACCCAAGCCGGCAACGAAATAGCCGCGGCGGATGCGGCCACTTTCTTCGAGCGCCTTGAGCACGTCGTAAACCGCGCTGAAGCCGCCGGGGATATTCTCTGCAGCCACCGACTCCCGCATGAGCACTCCGTAGCGATTCAACAATTGCATGGCGAGCGCGTGGCCAGCTTCCGTGGCGCTTGGTCTCTCGGAGGCTGAAGCCCCTCGTATCGAAGGCTGATTCGTGACGTACGGGCTGGAGCCAGTAGCCTTCACAGGCAACAGCGACCATCTGCCCTGGGCAGTCGGCGGCGTGGTGCGGCGGGAGCGGAAAACGGCTCCGGTTTGAAAGCGCCGCGGCGTTCGCGACGTCTCGAGCCTGGCGGTGTAGGCGCGCAGCGGATGCAGCGAGTCATTGGTAACAAGTCCGCG
>Ga0335080_10009074_pt1 | contig 10386 bp, 11 predicted proteins | sample Lox_Sample_34_FD_206720 | JGI IMG/M metagenome (GOLD analysis project Ga0335080, IMG submission 206720) | Soil microbial communities from Loxahatchee National Wildlife Refuge, Florida, United States - Lox_Sample_3.4 | ecosystem: Environmental > Terrestrial > Soil > Wetlands | place: USA... | reverse complement strand
TGGGCGTCGCTTGGGACCTCCACGGCAAGCGCAGCGCCTTCGTCGGAACATTTGCGCGCTGAGGATAGTATTTCCGCTCCGCCGGTAAAGGCGGAGCCTTGTCGTCTGCACGGGCGAGGGCCAGCAAAGGAGCTTTCATCGGCCCGGAGTACGATAGCTGGGTTGAGAGCCGTGTCCCTGTGCTGAAACTATCCAGAGGCAATTCATGCAAAAACATCCGGCAATAATTTTCTTTATCCTTGTACTCTGCTGCTTCGCCTCCGCCCAGAAAGACAATGCCACGCAAGCCGTCCCGGTTGGCAAAGTGGAATTGCTCGACAAAGTTCCGGACGGCGCCGCCGCAGCAGTGCAGCAAGTGCTCGATCCTAAGGGTTATCGGGTCCTGCTCGATGATGGTAGTGTGGCCTGCGAACTCTGGCTGCGTAAAACCGTCCCCGGGCAGGCTAAGTCTGATACTTCCGGGATCGTCTATCCGCAACTCGCCGAGTCAACCCTGGTCGGTGTGATTTCCTTCCCCCAGGCTTCCACCGACTATCGCGGGCAAGCAATCAAGTCCGGAACCTACACCCTGCGCTACGAACTGCAGCCCGCCGACGGCAACCACATGGGCGTGTCTCCCACCCGGGATTTTCTGTTGCTAATTCCCGCCGGATCGGATGCTGATCCTAAGACCGTTTACAAATTTCAGGAACTGGTCGCCCAGAGCGAAAAGGCAACCCAGACCAAACATCCCGGGGTACTGAACTTGGTTGAACCGCCGCCCGGCTCAGCCCCTGCCGTTTCCCGCGACGAAGAGGAGCATTGGATCTTCTCCGCCGGAACCAAGTTGGAATCCGGGCAGGACCTCACCATCGCTCTAGTGGTAAGAGGAACCGCGCCGCAGTAAAGAGACGGTTTGCCGCCTCTAGCGTTGCAGTAAAGAGATACCGCGCATCCGGAGCGTTGCATTCTTCATCTTTCGCTGTGGCTGATTGCAACATTTATCGCGTAGCTTGCAAGTCATTGAGTTACAGCAGCTTCGTCTTGCACCTGCCGCAACATCCTGAAAACAACTCGAAATCGCCGTTGCAATCTTCATCAAGATCACGTTGTAAGTTTAAGCAGCGAAATGTGACGCCAAGAATCACATTGCCGCCAAATCACTCATTTCAGAACTAGATGCCCGGTAATAGCAAATCGCCGCAACGCTTCCTTCGGTTCGGCACGGCGATTGCTTTTAGTAAAGGCGAGAGTGGCCGGATACAAAAGGCCCTCCGGCGAGGTGACTTATGACGGTTCTTCTGGTTCTCTTTACTTTCGTGACTTTCTTAACCATCGATCATTTCTACAGCCGCAAACGGGTTGTGCAGCCGGTTCTGCAGGTCGCACCCGCCAAAGAAGCGAAGCCACGTTTGGCGCCCGCGTTCGTGGGCGGCTTCCAGGTTCCCGACACCTTCCGTTATCATCCCGGACACACTTGGGCATTGAGCGAGAGCCCGAGCCTGGTCCGAGTCGGCATGGATGATTTTGCTTCCAAGCTGGTAGGCAAGATCGAGCACGTTGCCCTGCCGCAGCGCGGCCAGTGGATTCGTCAGGGACAGAAGATCTGGACGGTGAAGCGCGACGGCAGCACGGTGGACATGGTATCCCCGATCGAAGGCAGCGTGGCCGACATCAACGAAGCGGTGGTCCGCGATCCCGCGCTGGCGCTCAAGGATCCCTATGGCGAAGGCTGGATGGTGACGGTGCAGTCTCCCGACGCCAAGACTAACTTCCGCAACCTGCTGGGTGGCGCGCTGGCGCGCTGGTGGACCGAAGAGTCTGCCGGCCGTCTACAGCGCAAGATGCCCATGATGCTGGGCGCGCTGGCGCAGGACGGGGGCGTCGCCATGGTTGATCTTACCGCGCACATGCCCGATCAGGAATGGGCCACGGTAGCCAAAGAATTCTTCCTGTCATAAGTCAGGCGTAGGCGCACGGCCTCGCCGAACCTCGAACCCAGACGCTGACCCGGCGTCTGGGTTTCTTATTGTCAGCCCATCACTGCCGAGTGGCGCCTCCCCCGAGATCATTTTCCACCGCGAGCAACAACCGGAATACGCGTTTTGACTCACCAGGATTTCTGCGTCGACCCTATCGGGTTCCTTCGCTCTTGGCGGGTGCCTGGCGCTCGTCTCCTGTTGTGTTAAGTCATGCCCCAACTTGCACTTAACTTTGTGATCTCCGTCACAACCGCGCGTGCTAAAGGTCACGGCTGGAAAGTCCGCCGGGGCCGACACTGGGGGTGGAGGAGGACGGTCATGATGCTCGCCTACCGGCTGGTCCGGCTCATCGAAACCCATTCTGACGCGCTGGCGGGCGGCCTCCTCGAGCGGGTTAAAAAAAGCGAATTCACTCGCGACTACTGCAGCAAGGTTCCGCCCGACGAGCTGCGCGACCGTGTCTATGACATCTATCGCCACCTGGGGGCATGGCTCCTGGGCAAGACCGAGATGGATATCGAGCAGCGATACCTGGAAATTGGCAGCCTCCGCTACCGCCAGGGCGTTCCCTTGAGCGAACTCATCTGGGCGATTACCCTTACCAAGGAAACTCTCTGGGAATTCCTCAAGCGCGAGACCATTCTCGACCGGCCCGTGGAGGTGTTTGGCGAGATGGAGATGCTGCAACTGCTGGAACAGTTTTTTGATCGTGCCATCTACTACGGGGCGCAAGGCTATGAGCGCGCTTGCCGAGCCCAAGTAGCGCCGGAATCGATTGTGACAAGGTAAAGGAGAAAGTTGATGTCGTGGGAGATTGATTACAAGAAGAAGCTGCGGACACCGGATGAGGCGTTGCGCTGCGTGCAATCCGGCATGCGCGTCTATATTCAGCCGGGATGCGCCGAACCAGAGACGCTGGTGGAAGCCCTGATGCGGCGCGGTCCGGATGTGTACGACGTGGAAATCGTCCACATGATGACCATGGGCCCGGCGCCCTATGTGGCGCCGGAAATGGCAGGCCACTTCCGCCACAATGCGGTCTTCATCGGCGCCAACGTACGCGACGCCATCAACGATGGCCGCGCAGATTACACCCCTATCTATCTCAGCGAGATTGAGGAGTTGTTCGAGAGCGGCGCCATGCCGATCGATGTCGCGCTGATCGAAGTTTCGCCCCCGGATTCCCACGGATTTTGTAGCTTCGGCATTGGCGTTGATACCACGTTGACCGCGGCGAAGTGCGCCCACTATGTGGTCGCCCAAGTCAACGACCGGATGCCACGCACCTACGGCGACAGTTTCATTCATGTCAGCGATATCAATGCCGTGGTCGAGTCTTCCCGGCCGCTCTGCGCGCTTAAGAAACCCGAGATCACTGACCTAAATGTCGCGATTGCCCGCAATGTAGCTGGACTGATCGAGGATGGCGCAGTGCTGCAAACCGGAATTGGCGGTATCCCGGACGCGGTGCTGCCGTTCCTCAACGATCGCAAGGATCTCGGCGTGCACAGCGAACTGGTGTCGGATGGAGTGATTCCGCTGATTCAGTCCGGCGTCATTACCGGCGCGCGCAAGAACTTCAAACCGCGCAAGATCATTGTGGGATTTGCGCTGGGCACCAAGAACCTGTTCGACTTTGTCGACAACAATCCCATTTTCGAATTCCATCCCACCGCCTGGGTCAATGATCCGATTTTTATCGCGCGAAACGACAACATGGTGGCCATCAATTCCGCGCTGCAGGTGGATCTCACCGGCCAGGTCTGCTCCGATTCGATCGGCAACCAGTTCTACAGCGGCATCGGCGGGCAGGTGGATTTCCTGCGGGGAGCCTCCCGGTCCAAGGGCGGAAAGGCCATCATCGCGATTTCCTCCACCGCGAAGAACGGGGCCATTTCCCGCATCACGCCCATGCTGAGTCCGGGAGCCGGCGTAGTCACGTCGCGCGGGCTGATTCGCTACGTGGTAACCGAATATGGCGTGGCGTATCTGCACGGCAAGTCGATTCGCGAGCGGGCGAAAGCGCTGATCGAGATCGCCCATCCCAAGTTCCGTGAAGAGCTGTATGCGTATTGCGAAAAAACCAAGTGGCTGCAGCGTCCGCAACCGGCGCCGGCAACCACCACGAGGTGAGCATGGCAGGCCAAGCGCGGGGCAAAGTCGAGATCAACACTGAAGAATGCAAGGGATGCGGGCTGTGCGTGGAATCCTGCCCACCCAAGTGCCTGGAACTGTTGCCGGAGTTGAACGCCTACGGCGTACACCCGGCGCACTACACGGGCGAACGCTGCACCGGCTGCGGGATCTGCTTCTACTGCTGCCCGGAGCCGGGCGCGATTGAAGTGTACAGGCAGGCGCCGGCGAAAGCGCCGGTCCCGCCGCAGCCAGCGCAGAAAGGAAGCGAAGATGCGGCAGCTTTGTAAGGGCAACGTTGCGGTGGTAAAGGGGGCGATCCTCGCGGGATGCCAGGCGTACTACGGATATCCCATTACTCCGGCCAGTGAGATCGCCGAGTCGGCAGCGTTGTATCTGCCGCAGGTCGGAGGCACGTTCCTGCAGGCCGAGAGTGAGGTCGCCGCCATCAACATGGTTTACGGGGCAGCTTCGACCGGACAGCGGGTGATGACCGCATCCTCCGGGCCGGGCCTCAGCCTGATGCAGGAAGGTATCAGTTATCTCGCAGGCTCAGAGCTTCCGTGTGTGATTGTCGACGTGGTTCGCGGTGGACCGGGATTGGGCAACATCGCGCCGGAACAGAGCGACTATTTCTGCACGGTGAAGGGCGGCGGGCACGGAAACTACCACAACTTCGTCCTGGCCCCGGCTTCGGTGCAGGAGATGGCCGACCTCACCATGCTGGCCTTCGATCTCGCCGACAAGTACCGGAACCCGGCCCTGGTGATGGCTGATGGCTTCATCGGGCAGATGATGGAGCCGCTTGACTTGGAATATCGCGAGCCGACCCCGCCCGATAAACCCTGGGCAGTCAAGGGCACTCCGGAGACAATCCAGAACCTGATCAGTTCCATTTATCTCGAGCCCGACGAGTTGGAGGCGCATCAGCGCAAACTGGAAGCCAAGTATGAGCGGGCGCGGCGAGTGGAGGCGCGCTGGGAGAGCTACGAAGCCGACGATGCCGATATCCTGCTGGTGGGTTACGGAATCGTCTCGCGGGTGCTGCGGTCCGCGGTGGAAGGAGCGCGCAAGCAAGGATTGCGCGCCGGATTATTCCGCCCGATTAGCCTGTGGCCGTTCCCCTCGGACGCGCTGGCGGAGGCGGCGGCCAATGTGCACAAAGTGGTGGTAGTCGAATTGAGTAACGGGCAGATGGTGGAAGACGTCCGCCTGGCGCTCAATGGCGCGGTGCCGGTTGAATTTTATGGCCGAGTCGGCGGCAATGTTCCGTCGGTGGAAGAAATCCAGAACGAATTAATAACCCGCATGGCTTCGCTGGTCTGAAGGAAGGCGATAACAATGGCAGACGAAATCCATACCACGATTGAGACGCCCAAGGCGCAGATGAATGGATACGAGATCATTCATTCGAAGTCGCCGGTCTTCTACGACGTGTACGAGCGCAAGTCCGAACTGAAGCACCAGACGCATTACTGTCCGGGATGCGGACATGGCGTAGCCCACAAGCTGATCGCCGAAGCCGTAGAGGAACTCGGCATCCACGAGAAGACGATTTTTGTCAGTCCGGTGGGCTGCTCGGTATTCGCGTATTACTACTTTAATGTCGGGAACGTGCAGGTGCCGCATGGGCGCGCGCCGGCCGCCGCCACCGGCGTGAGACGCGCGTGTCCGGGCAAGGTGGTGATTTCTTATCAGGGCGATGGCGACCTGGCGGCCATCGGAACCGCGGAAATCGTTCACGCCGCCAATCGCGGCGAGAAGATCGCGGTATTCTTCGTGAACAATGCAATCTACGGCATGACCGGCGGGCAGATGGCGCCCACCACCCTGGTCGGCCAGAAGAGTTCGACATCTCCCTGGGGACGACGTCCCACCAACGAAGGCTTTCCCCTCCACATGTCGGAGCTGATCTCCACGCTGGAGGCTCCCGTCTACATCGAACGCGTCGCCCTTTGTGACAACAAGAACATCATGAAGGCGCGGCGCGCAATTCGGAAGGCGCTCGAACTGCAGCGCGATGGCGCGGGTTTCTCCTTTGTCGAGATTCTCTCGCCGTGTCCCACCATCTGGGGGAAGGATCCCGTTGAAGCGCGTAAGTGGGTGTCCGAGATGATGGTGCCCACATTCCCGCTGAATGTATTCCGTGATCGCAAGCCGGAAACCGCGGCCGGCAGTGCGCCGCCGCAGCACTCGATTCCTGAAGTCCTCGAGATCGAAACCAAACCCGAAGCCGGAACCACAGCCCGGCACGCTCACCACTTCAAAGAATTCCGCATTAAGGTCGCGGGCTTCGGAGGACAAGGCGTCCTGCTGCTGGGACAGTTGCTTACGGAAATGGGCATGCGCGAAGGACTGGAAGTCAGCTGGCTGCCGTCCTACGGTCCGGAAATGCGGTCGGGCAGCGCTCACTGTCATGTATGTCTGTCGAAAGAGCGCATCGGATCGCCGTTGATCTCTCATCCTGACGTGCTGGTCGCAATGAACGAGATCTCATTGCGCAAGTTTGCCTCACAGGTGGCCGCCGACGGACTGATCATTTACAACGGGGAAAAGCTGCCGGAGAACTTTCTGCTGCCGGAGGCGCGAGTATTGTGCGTGCCTGCTTCCGCGATCGCCGACAAGCTGGGATCTGCGAAGGTGTCCAACGTGGTGATGCTGGGTGCGCTGCTCGAAGAAACTGAGTGTCTCGCGCCCGGTACTGCGATGGGCGTTATCCAGGAGAAAGTAAAGCGAGTCGAGCTATTGGAAACCAACCGCAAAGCGCTGGCATCCGGCCGAAGACTGGTGGATGAACACGCGCATCTTGAAGCTGTTACCCAGCCTGACGGGTTTTCCTACTGAAAACCGATTCTTCCTATAGACGGGCACGGTTAAAGCCGTGTCCGTCCTTTCATCCCAGACTTGGCTGCACTTGAGGTGATTGCGCGCGCAATAGCGCCGGAATCCCAGAAACGCACACTTGCCTTCCAAATCTGGAATAGAACGTCGATCACAAATATGAAATTGCGTTAGTGCTTTGCTGATTCATGCATATAACACACATTCGATCTTGCGCCATCGCGGACTGTTGTCGCGCAGGAAAAACAGACAAAAAAAATTACTTCGCAGCTTACTATTTGTGAATCTTATCGTCCAAGGAGACAAGAGGTTCCGGTAACGTCCCACACGCCAAGCGCTCCAAAGTTCTGCCGGCGCAGACCGAAAGAATACGGAACAAGCTCTCGGGAGCTTACGTAACTTAGATCGGGCTTGTGTGCCAAAGGCGCGACACGTGCAACGGGCGTTACCAGACTGGGTCGGGGTGATCAGCACCGGAGGGGACTATGAATAGCGGGCTGAATGGCAGCAACGGAAACGCTGCGAATAAGAGTGATTCGCATGTCCAGGAAGTCGTTCGTGCCGCGCATGAAGAGCTCAGACAACTCATGCGGCAGCGCGCTGAGATCATGAAGCGCATCGGCACGGTGAAGCAGACGATTGTGGGGCTTGCGAACCTGTTCGGCGACGATGTGTTGAACGACGAGTTGCTGGAATTGGTGGACCGCAAGAGCGGTGGCCGGCAACCGGGATTTACCAAAGCCTGTCGCATGGTGCTGATGGAAGCGAACCGGCCGCTGGGCGCCCGGGAAGTGTGCGAACATCTTCAACGCCGGATGCCTCCGGTGCTGATGCGGCACAAGGATCCACTTGCCTCGGTCACGACCGTACTGAACCGCCTGGTGGAGTATGGGGAAGCGCGGACCGTGGCGCGGGAGAATGGGCGCCGGGCGTGGCAGTGGGTGGCGGACGCGTCGGGCGCCGCAATGGAAAGCATTCACACGCGGGGGACTTCGCTTCCCGGGATGTGAGGACCATCAGGGTGCTGAGAGGACGGGCGCCCGGCGGCTCGCTGGATGTGGAGTCTCGGCGAAACCGGGGCTGCCCGTCCTGAAGAAGCCTGCCCGCGTCAATTGCAATTGGCTTTTCTGGGCCGCTTCACTTCTTACCCGTGTTCAGCAGCACACTGACTACTCCGTTGAATTGATCGGTAACGACCAAATCGGCTTGCCGTCGCTATTCAGGTCAGCGGCAAGCATTTCAACAGCACCTGCGGCTGGCTTAAGGGCATAACTTCCCTCTGGAGTGAAACTGCCGTCCCCATTGCCGAGGAAGATTCTTAGCCTGTCTGAGGGTTCAGCCACATCAAGTTTGCCGTCGCCATTGAAGTCACCCAGTGCGATGGCACTCGGCGGCGGATTCTTGAGAGTCGAAGCAATGCGGAAGGTGCCGTCGCCGTTCCCTAACAGGGCGGTGATGGCCCGCTTGTTGTTCTGACCGGCGATCACCCAGTCAAGTTTGCCGTCGCCATCTAGGTCGCCTATGGCCATAGAGGAAGGAACGTGAATCGCGGGTACCTTTATCTGCGGCTGAAAGGTCCCGTCTCCATTGCCTAACCGAACAATCTGGGTTCCCGCTTCGCTCTCCCCGCAGACTGCTAGATCCAGCTTCCCGTCTCCATTCAGGTCGCCAACTGCAACCCGCAATGGACTTTGTCCCGCACGGTACTTGGTTTGGTGCTGGAATGTGCCGTCACCATTGCCCAGCAAAACGCTCAGATTTTCGGGATGGTTGACGATGACAAGATCTATTTTGCGGTCGCCATTGAAGTCTCCCGCCGCAACCGAACTTGGAGTGGTTCCCACCTTGTACCCGATCGGTTTTTGGAAGGTACCATTTCCGTTGCCTAACAATATCTTTACTTGTGAACTAGACTGCACTGGATTCATGTTGGCTATGGCAAGGTCAGTAAGCCCATCGCCGTTGAAATCGCCTGTAGCTAATGCTGCCGGATAGCGTCCAGCTGGGCAGTTAATCGGCCCCACGAATAAATGTCCAGCCCACACCATTTGTGCCTCGCAAACCGACAAGAGAGCCGCCGCAAGTAGCCTGATAAGAATTCTCTGCCTTCTCATTGGATTGCCTCCACGATAAAGCCCTTGGGTTGTGCCAAAGCCGTGACGCTTAAAAGAGTGAACGCTACCACGGCGAGCTTCCAGTTCATCAAACGCCTTCCTGGCGTGATTTTGAATTCGGGAACTGAGTTTGCTCTGTGGAAGCGCACCCCTACTCCGGCCTGCGGCCACAGGCAGTCAGCGGTCTCCAGGAGGGAAGAGCGGGAGTATCCGCTACCGAAACGGCGCGATCACTTCCCCCCCAGCCGGAAAAGTCAATCGATAAATGGGGGGGGAGGGCGCAGCAACCCGGTGCGCCGCAGCAGACGTCAGTGTGGAATCCATCGCCAAACATATCGGCTGCGCGATGGGAAGGACGGAACGATAGGCAGTTACTTCTCCGGTGGCAGAAGCATTCCCTTTTCCAGGTGCCTGCTTACGTGGGCGTACGACGCCGCGTGGGGGTCGTGCGTAACCATGACGATGGTCTTGTGGAAGTCCTGATTCAGGCGCTTGAGAATTTCCAGAATCTCCGTAGCGGAGTGACTATCCAAATCGCCCGTAGGCTCGTCTGCGAGCAGCAGCGTAGGATCGCTGACAATGGCGCGCGCAATCGCCACACGCTGTTCCTGTCCGCCGGAGAGTTGCTTCGGCAGGTGATGAACGCGTTCCTCGAGACCCACAAGTTTGAGCGCGGTCATGACGTGCTCGCGGCGCTGCTGCGCGCTCAATTTCGTGAGCAACAACGGCAATTCCACGTTCTCGAATGCAGTCAGCACGGGAATCAGATTGAATGTCTGGAAAACGTAACCGATGTGCTCGTTCCGCCAGCGCGCCGATTGCCTGTCGGAGAAGCGGAAAATGTTCTCGCCCATCACCAGCAGTTCGCCCGACGTGGGGCGATCGATGGCCGCGATCATGTTAAGCAGCGTCGTCTTGCCCGATCCGGATGGGCCCATGAGGGCGAGAAACTCGCCCTTGCCGATGTCGATCGAGACATCTTCCAGCGCTTTCACTTCAAACGCGTCGCGCTTGAAGACTTTGCTGACATTCCGAACCTGAACTACTTTGGCGGCAGTGGCGGTATTGAGAGTAGCAGTGCTCATGACTGTCCTTTAATCCTGATTTTGTCTCCATCTTTCAAAGCGGGCGGGGCAGAGGTGATCACGTCCTCGCCGCCGGTTAGACCGTCCACCAGATAACCTTTGCTGCGTGTGGCCTGGATGCGGACTTCCCGCATCAGCGCTTTCCCGTCATACGCGATAAACACGATCTTCTTCCCGTCGTGGTCCCGCACGGCGCCGGTTGGAACCATGACGCCGGATGCGGCGTGACCAGCTTTCTCGCCAGTCGACAAG
>Ga0335080_10009073_pt1 | contig 10387 bp, 6 predicted proteins | sample Lox_Sample_34_FD_206720 | JGI IMG/M metagenome (GOLD analysis project Ga0335080, IMG submission 206720) | Soil microbial communities from Loxahatchee National Wildlife Refuge, Florida, United States - Lox_Sample_3.4 | ecosystem: Environmental > Terrestrial > Soil > Wetlands | place: USA: Florida... | reverse complement strand
CCGACGCTCGCCCCATCAACGGTGTTCTGGCCTTAAACCAGGTTCTGTCACCGTCCATGCTGAATGAAGCCCGGATCGGATTCAACCAGGTGCTATACCGGAGTCTGCAATCCACGCCACTGCTTTTTAGTTTGAAGGTGACGGGATTCAGCACGGTCAGCAGCGCGAAAACCAAGGAAGAGGACGACACTTCAGCCGCCATCCTCGACAACCTGACATGGATACGCGGCCGGCACATCATCAAAGCCGGCGCCGAGGTCCGGCGCGTATTTACGAATCCAGGCAGTTCATCGGATGGGACCCTTACCTATGTCAGCCGCGCAAACTTCCTGTCAAACCTTCTGGATTCCGCCAGCGTCACTTCCACGCTGCCTTTGAAACGCCTCCGCAAAACTCAGGTGTTTTCGTTCCTGCAGGATGAGTATAAGGTCTCGTCCGACTTGACCATCACAATCGGAGTGCGCTATTCGTTTTTCAACGTGTTCCATGAGGCTCAGGGCCGAGCGGTCCCGTTCGACTTCGCAACCTGCGGCGGCCTGTGCCAGCCCGGGGCGGAATTCTCCGCTCCGCGGACGAAGGACGTCGACCCGCGACTGAGCCTGGCATGGGCGCCGCGTGCTCTCGCCGGCCGGACCGTGGTTCGGGCCGGCGCCGGTATTTATCACGGGGACGGCCAATTGGAAGATCAGAACCTGCCGGCGTCGAATGATGTGGCCGGATACTCGCTGAATTCCCGGCAAATCGCGGGGCTGGCATATCCCATCGAGCCCTTCCTGGCTGTAACTCCCGGAATCCTTTCGCCGCGCGCGCAGAACCGAAATCGCAAGGACGAATATGCCAGCGAGTGGGGGCTGTCGGTCCAGCAGGAATTGCCTGCGCATCTGATCGCAGCCGCTTCCTACTTCGGCAACAAAGGAACCGACCTCCAAACGATCACCTACGCCAATGTCGCCGACCCGGTGACACACGTTGTCCCCTATCCACAGTACGGCCAAGTGCAATATCGAACGAATGACAGCAACAGTATCTTCCATGCTCTGCAGTTGTCGTTTCGACGCACGATGAAGGGCGGGTTGCTCTTGAGCGCAAACTACATGTGGTCTCACGCAATCAACGACGGGTCGCTTGGAGGAGGTGAGACCGACGCCACAACGCCCCAGAACGTTTTCTGCCGCGCATGTGAACGCGCCTCGAGTTCGTTCGATGTCCGCCAGTACTTCGCCCTTAATACCCTATATCGAATCCCGTATAGAGCCGCTTTCCTGAGACCGGTGCTGCATGGGTGGTCGGTCGCCGGCGTCGCGACAGCGCGTACGCCTATGCCTGTAAACGTCACCCTCAGCCGGTCGGCGTCAGCGGTTCCCGGCGGTTACAACATGACCCAGCGGCCCGACCTGGTCCCCGGCGTCCCGCTGACACCACCCGGTGGTTCTACTGCTGCACAGTGGTTGAACCCCGCGGCGTTTGCGGTCCCTGCTGCTGGAACTTGGGGCAATGCCGGCCGGAACCTGGGGAGTGGGCCATCTTTGTATCAGGTGGATCTCAGCCTGGCGCGTCGGATCACCCTGACCGAACGGACGCATTTGGAATTCCGAGGCGAGGCCTTCAACGCGCTGAACCGGACCCAATTGGGCGCCCCCATAGGCGATGTCACGGTTCCCGCCCAATTCGGACGAATTCAATCCACGATTAACACCACACCGATCGGCTCGGGAACACCTCGTCAACTTCAGCTCATGGTGCGGGTTTCGTTCTGATCGCTGATTGGGGATTGATCAACTTGAAGCCGGATTGTACGGAGGTGGCCATTTCCATGCCGGCATCGCCCGAGGAATGCCGACCAGACGAGGGCGCTTCCATCCGAGCTGAGGCGCGATCTGAAGCCATTGAAGGCTCCAACTTTTGACTCGCAGCCGCAGGTGATCTGCAGAGCTCCGGGCTGTGGTCGGACGACGTCCCGCCGACTACAGTCACGGAGCCGTCCGGAGACACGGCGATTGCGGAGGGAGCGTTCGGTAACAGAGCGGCTTAGACAAGACTTCCGCTGTTGTGAGCTTGGCGACCAGGCCACAGGAGTTCGGGGGCCGCGAATTTCGGCGGCTAATAGACGTACTGCGGCCGAATGTAAGGCACGCAAGCGACGATTGCGCTCCTGCGACTGGGGCGAGCACGACCAGCGCGAGCAGGAGGCGATGAGCCATCCGGACGTGGCTGTTCATCTATGCACAGCGCGAAGTCGGCGCAGCGGCGTAGCCTGAACCCATGTTGCGAGGATTCATTTTGGGGGTGGTGATCACGCTGATTGTTCTGGCGGTGGGGGCATACTGTTATTTCGGGTTCGGGCTTGCTCCGGTGGCTACCGCCGCAGCGCCCATGCCGTTTGAAAAATTTCTGGCGAACCGAGCGCTGCACGCGGTCGTGGCGAAAACCGCGGACCGGCCGTCGCCGGTGGACGCCAGCGAGTCGAATTTGAAGGGTGGAGCCTCGGTTTACCGGCGCGATTGCGCCGTGTGTCATGGGCTGCCGGGCCCGCCGATGACGGATATCGCGAAAGGCATGTTTCCCAAAGTGCCGCAACTGTTTCATGGCAAGGGGGTGACGGATGATCCCGTGGGAGAGACCTTCTGGAAAGTGCAAAACGGAATCCGTCTGACGGGCATGCCGGCGTTCCACGGCTCGCTCAGTGAAGAACAAATGTGGCAGGTGAGTCAGTTGCTTGTGAGCGCGGACAAACTGCCGGATAGCGTTAAACAGGAGCTGGCCCGGAAGGACTGACGGTTTCCAGCCGGTGGAGGATGTGATTCACGAACTCCGCTTCGCCGTCGATCGTCATCCGCACTTTCAGCCAGTAGAGGTCGAGAGGCTTCAGCAGGTCCGGCGCTTCTTCGCAGAGGTTGACCGAGTCCTTTTCGGTGGTGATGATGGCGGTAGCGCCCCGGGCTTCAAACTGGTGCGCCAGGCGTTTCAGCTCGTGCGGGCGGTAATGATGATGATCGGGAAACTCCACCCAGTCCAGGGGCTCGACCTGCACACCCGCGAGAGTCCTGCGGAACGACGCAGGGTTACCCAATCCACAGAACGCGCCTACGCGCTCGAACGGCGGTTTCCAGGGTTCGTATCGGCGGCCGGTACGGTGCTCGATCCACCATTCAGGCTCGACCGAAGCGCGGAAGATGGGCGCACGGTGGTTGTACTGCCGGATGGTATGTTGGATCGCGGCGAAGGAATCGGTTGCATCGGCGCGCGTGACCAAAACCAGGTCGGCGCGCCAAATGCCCCCAACGGGTTCGCGCAGGCGGCCGAGGGGGAACAGTTCGCCGCCGCCGAACGGGTCGAGTGCGTCGATCAATAGTATGTCGACATCGCGTGCGAGCCGCACGTGCTGGAAGCCGTCATCGAGCAGGAGGATATCGACGTCGAAATCGCGGCAGAGCATTTCGCCGGTTTCGTAGCGGTCGGCCCCAACGCCAACGGCAGCCACAGTAGCGCGGATGAAGAGCTGCGGCTCGTCGCCGGCGTTACGGGCGGCGGCTTCGTCGCCGGGTGCGAGCAGCAGGCGGCGTTCGGGTGAGGCGCGCTTGTAGCCGCGCGTGAGGATGCCGGGCTTGCGGCCGCGGTCCTTGAGGCAGTCGGCCAGCAGGAGGGTGCACGGAGTTTTGCCCGAGCCGCCCATGGTGAGATTGCCGATGCTGACGACCGGGATGTCGAGCCGACGGCGGCTGCCGAGATCGAGGGCGTGGCGGCGTTTCGCTCCGTGTTTCCAGCCCAGCGCCATCACCCAGGCAATGGCGAACCATGGCATGGCCGGGCGGCGGCGCGGAACGCGGGATCGGTAGAGACGCGCGACCTCATCGACGGCTCTGGAAGTGGCGCCGCGCTGAGCCTGGGCGCAGGCGAGCGCGCGGCTCCCAATAGCGCCGGCTTCCTCTTTATGGTCCAACAGGCGCGCGATGGCGGCCGCAAGTGCTGTGGGATTCGGAATTTCGACGTAGGCTCCGGCCTTGCGAAACTCGTCCGCGATCGCCTGGAAATTCTCCAGGTGCGGACCGGCGATTACCGGCTTGCCAAAGGCGGCCGGCTCGAGCAGATTGTGTCCTCCGCGATGGACCAGCGTTCCGCCCATGAAAACCACGTCTGCGGCGGCGAACAGGCCGGCGAGCTCGCCGATGGTATCGAGCAGGAGAATCTGGAAGTCGAGTTTGCCGTCGGCGAGAGCGGAACGGCGGAGGTATTTCAAACCGGCGGCGTCCAACTTCTTTGCGGCCGAGTCGAAGCGCTCCGGTTTCCGCGGGGCAAGGATCCAGCGCAGGTCGCGGTGTGTGTTGCGCAACTCGCGGAAGGCGGCGATCACGGCGTCATCTTCGTCGGGGTCGTCGGCGGTGGCCGGAGGCATGGTGCTGGCGGCAATCCAGACTGGGCCGGCGGGGAGGCGGTCGACCAGCGGGGACGGACGCGGATCGAAATCGAACTTGAGATTTCCGGTGACGTGCAGGCGGTCGGCCGGCGCGCCGATAGCGGTAAAACGGTCGCGCATGGGGTCGGACTGCACGAGGATGGAGTCGGCGAGTGCGAGCACGGGCGAGAAGAACGCCCGCAGACGACGGTAACGGTGGAATGCGCGATCGGATATGCGGCCGTTCACAATGGCGAGCCCGGCGCGGGTGCGTTTCACTTCGGCGTAGAGATTGGGCCAGATCTCGGTTTCGGCGATGACCACCAGGGCAGGCCGCAGAGCGCGGAGTACGCGGCGCACAGCGAAGACGTAATCGACCGGCGCGTAGAAAACGCCATGCACGATGCCCCGCAGCTTCTCGTCGGCAGTGGCGCGACCGGCGAGGGTGGAGGACGATACGAAAATGCCGGTGTGGGGGAACTCCGTGCGCAGGCGGCGCAGGAATTCGACGCAAGATAGTACTTCGCCGACCGAAACTGCGTGCAACCAGATGGCGCCCGCGGCGGTCTGAGTCATTGTATGCGGCAGGAAACCAAAACGCTCGGGCAGGCTGCGCCAATACTGGTGATTTCTCAGGCCGCGGAGGGCGAAATAGAATAAGAAGAGGGGAAGCGCAAACGCCTGAACAATCCTATAGAGGAAGTAAATGCCTTTGATTTTCAAACGTCTGCTTCTATTCCTGAGTATAACGGCCGCATTTGCAGCCGACAAGGAGACGCCGTTCCGCCCGGCGGCCGCTGGCTCGTACGAACATAAACAATCGAATGCCCAGGTGACCATCGGCGTGGACACGTACCACACGCCGGACAAGGCCAAGATCGCATTCGGCAAGGTGAACCCGTATGAATATGGCGTGCTACCGGTGTTAGTGGTGATTCAGAATGACGGCGCGGAGACGATCCGATTGGATCGGATCAAAGCGGAGTATGTTGGTCCGAACCGTGAGCGCGTGGAGGCGACACCCGCCAACCAAGTGAAGTTTCTGAAGCCGCCGGAGAAGCCGAACGCCATTCCCGGGCCAATGGGACAGATCAAGGCGCTGAAGGGCAAAAAGAATCCGCTGGCGGAGTGGGAGATTGAAGGACGCGCGCTCTCGGCGCAACTGCTACCACCGGGCCAGACGGCCAGCGGCTTTTTGTATTTTCAGACCGGGCTGCAGGGCGGGTCGACTCTGTACCTGAACGGGCTCGAAGAAGCCAAGAGCGGCAAGGAACTGCTGTTTTTCGAGATTCCGCTGCGGTAGATGCGCCTTCGATGGTTATGGATCCCGGCGCTGGTGGTGGTACTGATCGGTGTCGCCGGGTTGCTGGTCATCCGTAAGCACCGGATCGAAGCCTCCGCGCCGCCGCGCGCGGAAGCGGCAGTCATTCAACAACAGCCGGAGATTTCGCTGAGCGGCGTAATCCGCCCGCGGAATATACAGAATGTCGGCGCGACGGTGAGCGGCGACATCGAGGCGTTCATGGTGAATGTGGGTGACGAGGTCTTCGAAGGGCAGACGTTGGCGCGCGTGGGAACGACGGGGCTGGAGAGCGATCGCGAAACGGCCGCTAACGGCGTGCAGGCGGCTGAGCAGCAGGTGAGTTCGGCGGAGGCCGCCGTCAATGCGGCGCGGCTGGAAGTTTCGCGGGCGGAGGCGGATGCACAGCGGTCGCGGATGGCTTTGGATCGCGCGGATAGGATCTACACCCGGCAGAAGACGCTGCACGCGGCAGGAGCCACGCCGCGCATCGTGTATGAAAAGGCGCAACAGGATTACGAGGCGGCGGCGGCTGAATATGGGGCCATGCAGAAAGCGGCGCAAGCCTCGGCCGACATCCTGAAGAGCGCCACTGAGCGTCTGGAATCCGTCAGGAGGCTGCTGGAGGACAAGAGTCATCAACTGGAATTGGCGCAGGGGGCATACCAGGCCGGCGAGATCCGATCTCCAGTGGATGGCCTGGTGGTGAGCCGCAAGGGCGAGGTGGGCAAACCGGCGCAGGAGGCGGGTGACGAACTGTTCACGATTGCGACTGATATCTATGCGTTGGAGGTAGCGGTCGAACCCGCGACGGATGTCCTGAAGCGGATGTACCCGGGGCAGGCGGCGCTGATCGCGGTGTTGGATGTGCAGGCCGGTGGGATCCCCGGAGTGGTGCGGGAGATCAAAGGGCTGCAGGCAATCGTGGAATTCAATAGCACGATTCCGGCGATCCGGCCGGGAATGCGAGCGGATGTGCGGCTGAAAATGCAGTGAGCGGCCCGTTCGGCGCGGTTGCGCGTAAGCCGCCAGCGGCGGACTAGCGCGAAGTTCCAGCTACAATAGATTTTCGGACTCAATATGGATTTTTTAGCCAACAGCCTTCTCGAGCTGATTACCCAGACCTCGTCCAACCTGCCGCCGGACGTGCGCGCCGCGATGTCACTCGCGGCGGATGCGGAGACGCCGTCAACGCAATCGTCGCAGGCCTTGGACATCATTCTTTCGAACATTGATATGGCCGTCGGCGACGAAGCGCCGATTTGCCAGGACACGGGCATGCCGACGTTCGTGGTCCACACACCGGTGGGCGTGAATCAGCTTGTACTGCGGAAGGCGATTCGGGAAGCGATCGCGGAGGCGACGCGGCGGGGCAAACTGCGGCCGAATTCCGTGGACTCGATTACAGGGAAGAACAGCGGCGACAATCTGGGGCCGGAAACGCCAGTAATGCATTTCGAGCAGTGGGAAGAGGACGAGATCGAGATCAAGCTGGTGCTGAAAGGCGGCGGATGCGAGAACAAGAACATTCAGTATTCCCTGCCCTCGACGCTTGATCACCTGGGCCGTGCGGATCGCAACCTGGAGGGCGTCCGCAAGTGCATTCTGCATGCGGTGTGGCAGGCCCAGGGCCAAGGGTGCTCGCCGGGAGCCGTGGGCGTGTGTATCGGAAGCGATCGCGCGCATGGATACGAGTTGGCAAAGGGGCAGCTTTTTCGCACGCTGGACGACGTGAATCCCGATGCGCGGCTCGCGCAACTCGAGCAGGAAATCATGGAGGAAGCCAATCAACTAGGCGTCGGGGCCATGGGATTTGGCGGAAAATCCTCACTAATTGGTTGTAAAATTACCGCGGCTAATCGGCTGCCGGCGAGCTTTTTTGTGTCCGTTGCATATGATTGCTGGGCGTTTCGCCGCCTGGGAGTGCGTTTGGATGCGAAGAGCGGCGCTGTTACGAAGTGGCTGTATCGCGATCCTTCGCGCAAAGTGGAGCGAATGGCGCGCGGCGAAGGCTTCCCGCTTACGGGGCGCGAGGTGATCCTGACACCGCCGCTGACGGAGTCGCAGATGCGGGCGCTGAAAGTGGGCGACGTGGTGTTGATTTCGGGCGAAATGTTTACCGGTCGCGATAATGTCCACGCTTATCTGATGAAGAATGCGCCGCCGGTAGACCTGAACGGCGCGGCGCTGTATCACTGCGGTCCGGTGATGTTGAAGGAAGGCGAACGCTGGAGCGTCAAGGCTGCGGGTCCCACAACGAGCATCCGCGAGGAACCGTATCAGGGCGATGTGATCCGCCGTTACGGGGTGCGCGCGGTAATCGGAAAGGGCGGAATGGGCCCGAAAACCCTGGCTGCATTAAAGGAATTCGGCGCGGTTTATCTGAACGGCATCGGCGGTGCGGCGCAATATTATGCGCGAACGGTGGAGGAAGTGCTCGGCGTTTATCTGATGGAATTCGGAATTCCGGAAGCGATGTGGCGCTTGCGCGTGAAGAATTTCGCTGCGATCGTGACGATGGACGCACACGGCAACAGTCTTCACGCGGACGTGGAGAAGACGACGGGCGAAGCGCTAGCCGCAATGCAGAGAAGCTAGTACTTGCGCTTCGGGCGGGGGGCGTCTCACAATTGCCGGGCCAAAGGTGTCGGCTCCGATCAGCCGCGAACGAGGATGATGATGTCGCGGGACACGAGGATGCCCATCTCCGCTGCCAGCATTTTCGCTCAGCAGCAGACGCGCTCACAAACACGCTCTAACCAACGCGGTCGGTTAGCGGTGTACTCGTGCCGGACGTACCCGGGGCAACCGAGGAGGTCGAGCAAAGCCGCGCGGGCGCAAGAGCTCCGACGGATTGGATGAGCGTAGCGGGCAAGAGCGTCTTCATGGTTTCGCCTCGTGATGAGGGGAAATGCGATTGGATATAAGGCGCCCAGTTGTAACCTGCGGAGAGCAAACAGAGGGTCGCTAAGTGCGGGGCCTGAGGTTTCAGGCTCATTCGGAATTTGTCGGACTCTGGGTACATGAATTCTGAGAGTCACTCGGTAGAGTTGAGTGACTTTCGACAGAATTGCACGGCACAGCTCGCGGATTTACAGGCTTACTAGATCCTATTTCTCCCCTTGCGGCGCGATGGACCGGGCCACATCCCGATAGACAGAAACGGCGGCGCGCAGCTGCATATTGTCCGCATCGAGCCGTTCCACTTCCCGTGCAAGGACTGAAACCAGGCTGGCGAGCCGTCTTTCGCGTTTCACACAGTTGAGCGGCGACATCGCCCCTGATAATCGAACTTGACCATTAGGCATTGGGCCTTTCCTCCGAAATCAGCTGTTAAGAGCCCGAGATCTAGGCTAATTGCAAGTAAATGACCGTACTGAATAGCCCAATTGATGCAGTAAGTTCGAATTCGGTTTACAGATTAATCCGAATTCGGGAATTGCCGAGTGGGAACAATTTGCCTGGAAAATTGTGCCTGCAGGGACGTGGAGCCAGCGGGCAAGGTAGGTGTGTAGTCTGGGGCAGGCATTTGCAGGCGGCGAGCCGCGACTGATACACTAAAGTTTCCCCGGCCAGGTAGCTCAGCTGGTAGAGCGCAGCCCTGAAAAGGCTGGCGTCGGCGGTTCGATTCCGTCCCTGGCCACCAAATAACTCCTTCAAAATCAACGCAATACAAAGCGCCCCCGTAGTCAGGGCGCTTTTTTTCTATCGCCTATTTATCGCCTATTGCACCATATTTGCACTCTACCCAACATCAGGCCAAACGAAGTTATTATGTTGCGACAGTGGCTCTTTTAGGCGATAATGTACGTTATGGCACGCAAACGCCGCAAGGAATCACGCACCGAAAAGGGGCTCGGTTCGCTCAAGTACCAGGGCAAGGGTTGGTATCTGACGATCAAGATCAATGGCAAGGTGTACAACCACGCTACCGGCAAAACGGATCTTGAGGAAGCCAAACAGGAGCGCAATCGATTTATTGAATCGTTGAGGCGGGCTGAGATTCAAGCTGCCGTCGCCGCCAACGGCACGGGAAACGACGGTCGCAAGTACCCGCAGGAAGTCGTCACCGTGGATGAACTGCTGGACGACTACATCGCCTACATGAAAGGCGAAAAGAAGAGCAAGGATGCCGAAGGCCGGGAGGACAAAATTAATCTACATCTTCGGCTGTGGGAAGGACGCCTTGCGGCCAGCATGACAACGGACGAACTCCGGGAATATCGCAAAACACGATTGGCGGCGGGCGCATCGGACGCCACGATCAACAAGGAAATCGGCTCCCTCCGTGCCGCCTACATCCATGGGCATAAGCGCCAAACGCCAAAGAAGGTCATAGAGCTACCGTATTTTCCGATGGTTCAAAGCGACAATGTTCGCACCGGCTTCGTGGAAATTTCCGAGTACGACGCAATCAAGCAAGAACATTGCGCCTCGTTGAAACCGGTTTGGATGCTGGCCTACCACTCGGGTTGCCGCATCGGTGAACTGAAAAATCTGGAATGGCCGCAAGTCCATTTTGATATGAACGTGATCGAACTAGAACCCGGAACCACGAAGAACGATGACGGACGCTACCTGCCCTTTTATGGGGACATGGAACCGATGCTCAGAAAGCAAAAGGAACTCGCAGACAAGCTCGGTTGTGAGTCAGTCCTGTTCTGGCATCCCGAAGATCAAAAGCTCGGCCCCCA
>Ga0335080_10009072_pt1 | contig 10388 bp, 11 predicted proteins | sample Lox_Sample_34_FD_206720 | JGI IMG/M metagenome (GOLD analysis project Ga0335080, IMG submission 206720) | Soil microbial communities from Loxahatchee National Wildlife Refuge, Florida, United States - Lox_Sample_3.4 | ecosystem: Environmental > Terrestrial > Soil > Wetlands | place: USA... | reverse complement strand
GCAGGCCGTTGCGCGAGGCGACCGCCGTGTTCGGCGAGGTCGGTCTCACCGGGCGCCTCCGCGGCGCGTCGCAATCCGACCGCCGGCTCGAGGAATGCGCGAAGCTCGGGCTCGAGGCCGTGGTGGCGCCGACCGGCACCTCCCCGCATGGCAAGATGGAGGTCCTGGCAGTAGACACGCTCAGAAGGGCGATCGCCGTTGGGCTCAGCGCAGACGGATCCGAAGCAGCCGACACCCGAGCGTAGCCCGCACCCGCTCGGTTTCATGCGGATGCCCTCGGGTCACGACCCGCGCCGGGATCCGCACCTGCTCGAGTCGATCGCCCGCATTGCTCCGGGCACAGAGCTCCGCCAGGGAATCGACGACATCATCCGCTCGCACGAGGGCGCGCTGATCGTGATCGGCCGTCCCGACGAGCTCGCCTTCATGTTCTCGGGCGGGATCAAGATCGGTCTCCCGTTCACGCCGCAGCTCCTCTTCGAGCTGGCGAAGATGGACGGTGCGATCATCGTCAGCGAGGACGTGGGGCGCCTCTCGCACGCGAACGTGCAGCTGATGCCCGACCCGACGATCCCGTCGAACGAGACGGGCACGCGCCACCGCACCGCAGAGCGTGTGGCCAAGCAGACCGACTCGCTCGTCGTCTCCATCTCCCAGCAGCGCGAGACGGTCACGATCTTCGTCGGCCAGCAGCGCTACCAGCTCGACCCGATCGCCGCCGTGCTGGCGAAGACGAACCAGGGCGTGGCGACCCTCGAGACCTACCGCCAGAGGCTGTACCAGGTGATGACGAGGCTGACGGCGCTCGAGTTCCAGGGCGCGGTCGTGCTCGACGACGTGCTCGTCGTCGTACAGCGGGCAGAGATGACCACCCGGGTCGCCGAAGAGGTCGAGCGCGACTGCGTCGAGCTCGGCTCGGAGGGGCGGCTCATCCGCATGCAGCTCTCAGAGCTGATCGGCGAGGTGCCGAGCGAGAAGGCCGCGGTCGTGCGCGACTACTGCGTCGACGACGCCGACCGTGCGCTCGCCGCGCTCTCGCAGCTCCCGTATGCCGAGCTCGTCGACATGGACGTGCTGCAGGAGGTGCTCGGCTACCCGCGCGGCGTCAACCCACTCGACCATTCGGTCGCGCCGCTCGGCTACCGGACGCTCTCCCACATCCCGCGGTTGCCGGAGTCCGTGATCCTCCAGATCGTCGCCGACATGGACGGCCTCGAGTCGATCGTGAGGGCGAGCCAGCGCGAGCTGGAGGAGGTCGAAGGAGTGGGCGCGGTGCGGGCGCGCGAGATCCGCGAGGGCCTGCGCCGGCTGCAGGAGCACAACCTCGTCGACCGCTACCTGCAGCTGTAACAACTCCGAGACTTTGCCGCTGAGCAGGGCTTTTCCAAAACGCCCTAAAACAGTGCGTTTTCCAGCGATTTCGGCTATACTAGCGGGGTTCCTGGCCGGCGGGTTCCCCCCGTCGGCCTTTCTTGGCAAAAAGCGGCGAAGAAGGGGAGGTCGGACTTTGTTCGATGTCGGCGACAAGGTGGTGTACCCGCACCACGGGGCAGGAACGGTCGTGAAGAAGGAGATGCGCGACGTCCTCGGTGACAAGCGCGAGTACCTGACGATCCAGATCCTTCACAACGACATGACCGTGAACGTGCCGACCGAGAACGCGGAGCGCGTCGGCCTCCGTTGGGTGATCGACGAGGAGATGGTCGAAGTGGTCGTCAAGGCGCTGTCCGGCGGAAGCACGGACATGCCGAAGAACTGGAACCGCCGCTTCAAGCACAACCGCGACAAGATGAAGACCGGCGACATCCTCGAGCTGGCCGAGGTGGTGCGGAACCTCTCCCTGCGCGACCACGAGAAGGGTCTCTCCACCGGCGAGAAGCAGATGTTCGTGAAGGCGAAGAAGATCCTCGCGAGCGAGCTGATGTACGCCAAGGGCATGGACGAGGAGCAGGCCGCCGAGTGGCTCGAGGAAGTGCTCGCCGACGTCGGCCCGGCCAAGAAGAAGTCCTCGAAGGCCAAGGCGACGGCGGCAACAGCCTCGGTCTGACCTGACGACCTGGGCGATCGTGGCGGCCGCGGGAAGCGGCGATCGGCTCGGGGCGGAGCATCCGAAGGCCTTCGTGCGCCTGGGCGAGCTGCCCATGCTCGCGGAGAGCCTGCGACGACTCGACGACTCGGACTGGATCGACGCGATCGTCGTCGCCGTGCCCCCGGGGTGGGAGGAGCCGGCGATCCTGCTCGCCGAGGAGGTCGGCTGCGGCAAGGTCAGCGCTTGCGTGACGGGCGGCGCGAGCCGGGCCGAGTCGGTTCGGATCGCGCTGGCCGAGGTGCCCGACGAGGCGGTTGCGGTGGTGGTCCACGACGCGGCGCGGCCGTTCCTACCGGAGGACGTGCTCGAGCGGGTGCTGACGGCGCTCGGCGAGGGATGGGACGGTGCCGTGCCGGCGCTCGAGATCCCGGACACGGTGAAGCGGGTCGAGGAGGGGCTCGTCGTCGAGACGCTCGACCGGGGCGGCCTCGTGGCCGTCCAGACGCCCCAGGCCTTTCTCGCGCCCGTGCTGCGGCGGGCCGTCGAGCTGGGCGAGGGGACGGATTGCGCCTCGCTCGTCGAGCGGGCGGGCGGCCGCGTCACGTGGGTGCCGGGCGACCGGCGGCTGCTCAAGGTCACCACGAAGGCCGACCTCGAGCTCGTCGAGTCGTGGCTCCTCTGAGAGCGGTGTTCTTCGACGTCGGCGAGACGCTCGTCGACGAGGAGCGGTACTGGCGGCGGATCGCCGAGGCGGTCGGGGTGCGGCCTCACGTGCTGTGGGCGGCGCTCGGCGCGACGATCGCGCGCGGCGAGGAGCACAGGCGCGTGTTCGACTACCTCGGCGTCGAGGCGGTGCCCGCCGCGCCCGCCTACTACGAGCCCGAGGATCTCTACCCGGACGCGCTGCCTGCGATCGCCGGCCTCCGCGACCGCGGCCTCTACGTCGGCGTCGCGGGGAACCAGTCGGCGCAGCTCGAGGACTGGTTCGTCCGGGAGGGGTGGGCCGTCGACTACGTCGCGTCGTCGCAGCGGCTCGGCGTGAGCAAGCCGGCTCCCGCCTTCTTCGAGGCGCTGGTCGCGGCGGCCGGCTGCGAGCCCGGGGAGGCCGCGTACGTCGGCGACCGCGTCGACCTGGACGTGATCCCCGCGAAGGCCGCCGGGATGGTGGCGGTGCATGTCCGCCGTGGCCCGTGGGGCTACCTCCAGGACGCCTCGGCGGCGGATCTCAGGGTTGACTCGCTGGCCGCGCTGCCGGAGGCTCTGGGGCTGTGAGCGAGCTCAGGGTCGGGATCGGGGTCGACGCGCACGCCTTCGAGGCGGGAGCGCCGCTCGTCCTCGGCGGGGTGCGGATCGACCACCCTCGCGGGCTCGCGGGCCACTCCGAGGGGGACGTGCTCGCGCATGCGCTCACCGACGCGGTGCTGGGCGCGGCGGGGCTCGGCGACATCGGATCGTTGTTTCCGTCCGGCGACCCCTCGCTCGCCGGCGCCGACTCGGTGGACCTGCTCGCGAGGGCCTGGGCGGAGGTCGAGGAGGCGGGCTGGCACCTCGTCAACGCGCAGGTCGTGCTGATCGGCCAGGAGCCGCGCCTCGCGCCGCACCGCGACCGGATGCGGGAGCGGCTGGCGGGCGCCCTGGGTGTCGAGCCGGAGCGGATCTCGGTGCAGGCGACGACGACCGACCTGCTCGGCTTCACCGGCCGCGGCGAAGGCCTCGCCGCCGAGGCCGTGGCTCTGCTCCAGCGCTAGGAGCGCCGACGCGAAATAGGTGCGGAGTCGGCACAGACTCGTGCGCCGCGCGCCGGTAGCGTTTGCCGTGGGAGCTGCTCCCCACCCTGGGTGGGGTGTGAGCGCGCGCGGGAGACTATCCGGGGAGCGCGACCACGCCGGCTTCGACCCGCACGAGGCCGTCGCGGGAGAGGGCGCCGACCACCTCGCCGTCAAGCTCGTCCAGCCGCTGCGGTGCCTCCGCCACGAGGCGCAACACGGCCGCCCGCCGCTGGCGGAACGAGCCTTCGAACGGCGACTGCTTGCGTAGCGGTTCGTAGCGCCGCCCGCGAGAAGGACACCCCGCCGCGAGCGGGCAGACGCCGCACCGCGGCACCCGTGCGAGGCAGACCGTGGCGCCGAGATCCATCAACGCGGCCGCGTGCTCGGGCCTGAACCAGTGCCCGGTGCGCTCCTGCACGCGGCGCACGTTCACGTCCTCGGGGAGAACCTCGTCGCCGAAGGCGAAGTTCCGCACCGCGTCGGCGGTGTATCGGCCGACCCCGGGCAACTCGGTGAGGTCGGCCGGCCAGCCATGCTCCGCGACCATGCAGGCGGTGCGATGCAACGCGAGCGCGCGCCGGTTGTAGCCGAGGCCCTGCCACTCGCGGATCGCGTCCGCGGGTGACGCCGCGGCCAACGCGCTCACCGTCGGCCACCGCTCGAGCCAGGCTAGCCAGCGCGGAATCACGCGCTCGACCTGGGTCTGCTGCAGCATCAGCTCCGAGACGAGGACCGCGTACGGATCGCGGGTTCGCCGCCACGGCAGATCCCGTCCGTTCTCCCGGAACCAGGCGGAGAGAGCCTCGTCCATGCGCCGCACTCTAGACAGGTCACAGGTACCATCGACCGCGAAGCTCGAGCGACCCTCATTGCAGGAAGGCCATCCATAGAAGTTCGCGTCCCGCAGAAGGTGTCGTTCGACAACGGCGGCGAGTTCATCCGCGAGACGCGCCGTGAGGTCGAGCTCTACCTGCAGCCCCGATCGACGCGGGTGCGCGGATACATCCAGCTGTACGCGAAGACGGTCGTCGCGTTCGGGCTGATGGCCGCGTCCTGGGTGACGCTGATCTTTCTCAGCCCGGGTATCTGGCTCGGCCTGCTCTGCCTCGTGGGTCTCGCGGCCGGCGCGACGCTCAACGCCTTCTGCGTGCAGCACGACGCGAACCACGGCGCCTACTTCACGAAGCGCCGCTACAACCACCTGATGGGCTGGACGGCCGATGCCCTGCTCGGCTTCTCGAGCTACGCCTGGCGCGTCAAGCACAACGTCGCCCATCACACCTACACCAACGTCGACGACTACGACGCCGACATCAGCCAGGTCCCGTTCGCCCGGTTCATGCCCCAGCAGAAGGCGCGGCCCTGGTACCGGCTGCAGCACTACTACATCTGGCCGATGTACACGCTGATGGTGCTGCGCTGGCAGACGGCGGGGGACATCGCCGCGTTCGCCCGGGGCAGCATCGGCCACAGCCCGGTCCGCGCGCCGAAGCGGTGGGATCTCGTGGGCGTGATCGCCGGGAAGGCCATCTTCATCGGCTGGGCGCTCGTCGTGCCGATGCTCGTCTACCCGTGGTGGGGCGTGCTCGGCGCCTACGTCGTCTTCGCGATGGTCATGGGGCTGATCACCGCCACGACCTTCCAGCTCGCGCACTGCGTCGAGGAGGCCGACTTCGCCTCGGTCGAGGAGCTGAGCGGCCCGAAGCGCGTCTGGGCTGTCCACGAGGTCGAGACGACGGTCGACTTCTGCCCGCGCAACCCGGTGCTCACCTGGGTGCTCGGCGGGCTCAACTACCAGATCGAGCACCACCTCTTCCCGCGGGTTCCGCACACGCATTACGCGCGGATCGCCGAGATCGTGAAGCGGAACTCCGAGAAGTACGGTGTCCGCTACACGACTCAGCCCACACTCTGGTTCGCTCTGCGGTCGCACTTCCGGCACCTGCGCACGATGGGTCGGAGGGGACTACCGGTCGAGATCGAGATGGGCTAGCAGGCTTTCACAGCAGAAACTTAAGCGGACCTGCTTCTCTGTGTGGCTCAAGCCGGCGCGAGAGGAGGAGCGCAGACGTGACCAGCCAGAACGAAGGAGCTCCGGGCCCCACCCCGGAGGAGGCGAAGGAGCGGCTCGAGCAGGCGCTGTTCGAGATCAGGCGCGTGATCGCCGGGCAGGACGCGATGCTCGAGCGCGTGCTGGTGTGCCTGCTCGCGCAGGGGCACCTGCTGATCGAGGGCGTTCCGGGCCTTGCGAAGACGCTTACGATCAAGACGACCGCCGGTGTGCTCGGCGGCTCGTTCGCACGGATCCAGTTCACACCGGACCTCGTCCCGTCGGATCTCGTCGGGACGCGCATCTACCGCGCGGGTGAGGGCTCGTTCGACACCGAGCTCGGGCCCGTCTTCTGCAACTTCCTGCTCGCCGACGAGATCAACCGCGCGCCGGCGAAGGTGCAGTCGGCGCTGCTCGAGGTGATGCAGGAGCGCCAGGTGACTATCGGCCACACCACCTACCCGGTGCCCGCGCCGTTCCTCGTGATGGCGACCCAGAATCCGATCGAGTCCGAGGGCACGTACCCGTTGCCGGAGGCCCAGATCGACCGCTTCATGCTCAAGGTCCTGATCGGCTACCCGGAGCACGACGAGGAGTTGACGATCGTCCAGCGCCAGCTCGTCGAGGCGCCGGAGCTTCGCGAGGCGCTCACGCTCGAAGAGCTCCAGGCGCTGCAGGCGGCGGTCTTCGGAATCTACGTCGACCCGTCGCTCGTCAGCTACGCGGTCACGCTCGCCGATGCGACCAGGCAGCCGGCCGCGCACGGGATTCCCGAGGTGGCCGAGTACATCGCCTACGGCGCGAGCCCCCGCGGCCCGATCAGCCTCGTCCAGGCGTCGAGAGCGCTGGCGCTCGTCCGCGGCCGCGACTACGTGCTCGCCGAGGACCTCCACGCACTCGCGAAGGACGCGATGCGCCACCGGCTCGTCCTCACCTACCAGGCGCTCGCCGAGGAGGTGAGCCCCGACAGCATCCTCGACTCGGTCCTCGCGGCCGTTCCCGTTCCTCAAGTCGACCTCGCCCGCACGAGCGCTGCATGAGCTCCACGCAGTCCCTGACGCACGCTCCGACGCCCGATCGGCCCGGCCCCGGCACGATGCCCGTCGCGCTCCTGCGCGCACTCGACGTGCACATCGGCCGCAAGATGCAGGGCCTCCTCGCGGGCGACTACCGCTCGTCGCTCCAGGGCGACGGCACCGAGCTCGTACAGATCCGGCCGTACGCCGACGGCGATGACGTCCGCCGGATCGACTGGAACGTCACCGCGCGGACCGGCGAGCCGCACGTGCGCGTGCACGTGGCCGAGCGGGTGCTGGCCACCTGGCTCGTCCTCGACACCTCGCCCTCGATGCAGTTCGGTACCGCGGACCGGCGGAAGGCGGACGTCGCCGAGGGCGTCGCGATCGCGATCGGTCACGTCGCGACTCGCAGGGGCAACCGCCTCGGCGTCGTCTCGTTCGGCGACGCCGACCCGAGGACGATCCCGCCGCGCCAGGGACGCGTCGGCCTCGTCGGCCTCCTCGCCGCGCTTCGCGCCGAGGAGGAGGCCGAGGGCCGTCCGGTCGGAGCCACCTCGCTCGGCGAGGCGTTGGCCAGGGCCGGGTCGGTCGCCCGTCAGCGGGCGCTCGTCGTCGTCGTCTCCGACTTCCGCGGCTCTCTCGACTGGCGGCGCCCGATGCTCGAGCTCGCCGGAGGCCACGACGTCCTCGCCGTCGAGATCCGCGACCCGCGCGAGCAGGAGCTGCCGAATGCCGGTGAGCTCTGGCTCGTCGACCCGGAGACCGGTAGGCAGCTCCGCGTCGACACGCGCGATGCGAAGCTCCGCGCTAGGTTCGCCGCAGCCGCCGCGGAGGAGCGGAGCGGCCTCGCCCGGACGCTTGGCTCGATCGGCGTGCGCCACGTCGTGCTCTCCACCTCGGGCGACTGGCTGCGCACGCTCGCGGTCTTCCTCAAGAGGACGAGCCGGTGAGCTTCGAGTCGCCGCACTGGTTGCTCGCGCTCCTGATCGTGCCGGCGCTCATCGCCGGGTACGTTCTGCTCGAGCGGCGGCGCGCGGCGGACGCGGCGCGCTTCGCGAACCCGGCACTGCTCCCGAACGTCGTCGACCACCAGCCCGGAATCCGGCGGTACCTACCCGTCGCAGTGCTGCTCCTGGCTTTCGCGCTGCTGATCGTCGGCGTCGCGCGCCCACACGCCTCCGTGAAGGTCCCGCGCGAGGAAGCGACCGTGATCCTCGCCGTCGACGTCTCCAACTCGATGGGAGCGAACGACGTGAAGCCGACGCGGCTCGCCGCCGCGCAGGCCGCCGCCGAGGCGTTTGCGAGCAAGGTGCCGAAGAAGTTCCAGGTCGGCGTCGTCACGTTCGCGAGCCGCGCCACGGTCGCGCTTCCGCCCACGACCGACCGCTCGCTCGTCCACACGGCTCTCACCTCGCTGCACTCGAGCGGAGGCACCGCGCTAGGCGACGCCGTCGCGCTCTCGACCCAGCTCGTGCAGCGCCAGCGCACAGTCGACGGGACGGTGCCGCCTGCGGCGGTGCTCCTGATCTCCGACGGGAAGCAGGACGGCGGCCGCACTTCCGCCGCGGCCGCCGCCGCGAAGGCGAAGGCGGCGCACATCCCGGTCTACACGGTCGTCGTCGGCACCCCGGACGGGCAGTTCCAGAAGAAGCTCACGGGCGGCTACACCGTGACGATCAAGGTGCCGGTCGACCCCACCGACCTCCAGGCGCTCGCGCAGGCGACCGGTGGGCAGTTCTACAGCGCCCCGACCGACGCGCGCGTGAGCACGGTCTACAAGCATCTCGGCTCACGGCTCGGGCATCGCACGATCAACCGGGAGATGACCGACGTGGTCGGCGGCGTCGCCGCACTGCTGCTGCTGATCGGCGGCGGGATGTCGGCGTTCTGGTTCCGGCGGGTGATCCCGTGAGGCGCGCCGCCGTCGTGGTCGCGCTCGCCCTCTCAGCGCTCGCCGCCGGGGTCGCTCCCGCGCGGGCGACGAACGAGTGCCGGGGCCTGCAGGTCTGCGTGCCGGTGGCCGGGCCGTGGGTGGTCGTGCCGACAGGCGTGGGAGTGCCGAGGCCGCAGGTGCAGTACCAGCTCTCCTGCCCCAAGGGCTACATCGCCGGCGGCCTCGACGCGGAGCTGACGGACCGCGCGATCGACGTCGGCTTCCTCGGGGCGATCGGCGCGCCCGTGAACCCCGGGGTCACGACCTCGCGCGACGTGGTCTTCTTCGCCTCGTACGTCGGCGCCTCCCCGCACGCGCCGACCTTCAGGCCGCACCTCGGGTGCATGCCGTCCACCGGCGGAGGCGGACGGATCCCGACGGCCGCGGTCGTGCCGCCCGGCAAGCCGACGATCCGGCGCGTGCGCAACGTCGTCCTGCACTCGGGCGGCGTCCAGCGCGTGACCCAGGGCTGCGCCGCGGGCGAGCGGCTCGTCGGCGCCGCGCACGCGATCGGCTTCTACACCGACCAGCCGCCGACCAGCGCGCTCGTGGCGAGTGTGACCTCGTCGCAGGTCGTGCGCGGCGGGCGGGTCGTCGTCACCGTTCGCGCCGGGACGGGCGTGATCGGCGTGCGCGCGATCGTCCAGGCGGAAGCCGTCTGCGCGGGTGGCAAGTGACCTTCGACAGCCCCTATCTCCTGCTCTCGCTGCTCGCCGTCCCCGCGGCGATCGGCATCTGGCTGCTCGCCGAGCGCCGCCGGATGCGCTACGCGGTCAGGTTCACGAACCTCGATGTGCTCGTCGAGATCGTGCCCCGCCGCGCCTGGCGCCGGTATGTCCCGCCCGTCCTCCTCCTGCTCGCTCTCACGTGCCTCTGCGTCGCGCTCGCGCGCCCACACGTGAACACTGCGGTGCTGAAGAACCAAGCCGTTGTGATCCTCGTGATCGACGTCTCGGGCTCGATGCAGTCCACGGACGTCAAGCCGACCCGGCTCCAGGCGGCCCAGGAGGCGGCGCGCTCGTTCCTCGAGCACGCGCCGAAGGGCCTGCGCGTCGGCCTGATCGCGTTCGCGGGGGAGCCCGAGGTGGCGACCCCGCCGACGACCGACCACAAGCTGGTGCTCCAGGGGCTCGAGGACATCGGGGCGTTCCCCGGCTTCGGCGGCACTGCGATCGGCGACGCGCTCGCCGCCGCGGTGCAGCTCGGGCAGCAGGCGGTCCAGGCTCCGCCGAAGCCGCCCGGTCAGACGATCGCCTACGTGATCCCGACCGCGGCGCAGACCAAGTCGCCCGTCTCGATCCTCTTCCTCTCGGACGGCTCGCAGACCCGCGGCACATTGCAGCCGCTCGAGGGGGCCAACCGGGCGAAGGAGGCCGGGATCCCCGTGTACACATTCGCGCTCGGGACACCGGGAGGGACGCTCACGCGCGGCTTCGGTCCGTTCGCCCGCACGATCCCGGTGCCGCCCGACCCGGTCACGCTCAAGGCGATCGCGGACCAGACCGGCGGCCAGTTCCTCGCGGCGACGAAGGCGGCGTCGCTGAAGGACGCGTACTCGAAGCTCGGCACGAAGCTCGGCACCGTTCCC
>Ga0335080_10009071_pt1 | contig 10390 bp, 10 predicted proteins | sample Lox_Sample_34_FD_206720 | JGI IMG/M metagenome (GOLD analysis project Ga0335080, IMG submission 206720) | Soil microbial communities from Loxahatchee National Wildlife Refuge, Florida, United States - Lox_Sample_3.4 | ecosystem: Environmental > Terrestrial > Soil > Wetlands | place: USA... | reverse complement strand
CCTGCGGCCGGTTAGGGCCAGTTGCAGATTTCCTTCCGAGGGTATTTCCCTAGTTTAACTAGTTGTTTTTCAAGGATTTACGGGTGGCGCTTGGCTCTAGCTCCGGGCGCCGGCGAAATGGCCATGAATCTGCCTCTACCCAAGGGACGGAGGACAAAGATCATGGCCACGCAAACGATTTCGCACACAGTCAGAAACGTTCCCTTCCCTTCGGCGACGAACGTTGTATTCGCCGATCTACCCCAAGACATCGTCCGCAGCCTGGACACGACAACGTTGACCAATACCTATCCGGCCGGAGCGGTGCTGTTTGCCGAAGGGCAAGCGTCACGCGGGATTTTTGCGGTAGTCCGGGGACGCGTAAAGCTGTCGGTGTGCGCCCGCGACGGGCGTACCCTGATTCTGCGAATCGCCGAAGCCGGCGAAGTCTTGGGCGTCGCCTCCGCGATTGCCGGACGCGAGTACGAAGCCACGGCCGAAGCCCAGGAACCCTGCGAGATCGCCTTTGTGCGCCAGAGTGACGTTCTGCGCCTCATGCGGACGCAAGGGGAGTTCGCTCTCTGGATTACGCAGCAGGTGAGCCACGACTATAACGCAACTTGCCGCGAGATCCGCGATTTGATGCTTTCCGACTCCGCCAGCGAACGCCTGGCCCGCCTGCTGGTGGGCTGGCTCGATAACCACACCGATGCCGCGCATCCGGATCGCATGAAACTTGGCCTTACTCACGAAGAGATTGCTCAGATGATCGGAACTTCCCGCGAGACGGTGACCCGCCTGTTCGCCGGATTCAAACGGCAGCGCCTGATTCAGCAGCATGGGGCGACTCTGGTCGTGCCAAACCGGGTTGCGCTGGAGTCGTTGATAACCGCGTAGCAGAGTTCTCACCGCGTTTCCTCCTGACCACTGTGTCCTCGGCGATTGAACGAGCAATCGCCGAGGACGCGGGGACTTTCGAAGGCCCTCCCCTCCACAACTCTTATCTATGTCGCCATCACGTCACCGGTCGCCGGGCGCCGGCAGGGGTTTGCCACGACTCCGTTCCCACGCCTTGGCGTATTTCCAGGAGACGTAGACGGCATGGTAGAGATGAAGCAGAAGTCCTTCCCTGCCGTCGAGCAGCCCGAGGCGAAAAACATAGTTGTAGAGAAAAGTAAGCAACGGGCGGAAAACAATGTCGATCACGCTAAATCGGACTGGCCCCCCGTCTGCGACCATTTCCGCTCCGAGGGAGGAGTAGCGGTTCATGTGGTCGATGTAGTCGGAGAGAGTAGGGTAGGAGTGGTGAATGAGGGAGCTGCTCAGATGCACGGTGAGACCATCGGTATGGGCATCTTCATGCACCTTGCGATTTTCGAACGCGGCGGAACCGCGCCTGAAGAGGCGCAGCTTTCGGTCTGGATAAAAACCGCCGCGCCTAATCCAACGACCTAAGAACAGGTTTTTTCTGCTAATGTCAGCGCCTGCCAGTTCACCTTCGCGCTGGTCTTCGTAATGAACGGTGAAATCGTCGCAATTCCGGGTGATCCACGCTTCGCGTGCTCCGGCTGAAAGTTTTTGGAGTGTCTTTTCTTCTGGCAGGGAAAACAATTCAGTGATCTCAGCGACAAGGTCCGGAGAGGCTTCCTCATCCGCATCCAAGCTCAGAATCCAGTTCCCTGTCGCCTTGTCGATCGCCGAATTCTTCTGCGCGGCGTAACCCTTCCATGGCTCGACGAATACCTTCGCGCCGAACGCCTTTGCGATCTCCAGGGTGCGGTCGGCGGAGCCTGAGTCGACCACGATGACCTCGCCTTTGCCTTCTGCGACTAATGGCTGGACGCTGGTCAGCGTACGACCGAGGTTGGATTCTTCGTTGCAGGTGATGATGACGACTGAGAGCGTCACGCGGAGAGGATAAACCGCAAAGCTGCCAGTGGCCAGTGTTCAGTGCGCAACCGGAGCATCCTGTCGATGGGGACGGGCGAGACGCCCGTCCCCACAGGAACTACTGGTTGGGTTGGGTTGGCGGCATGGCCGGAGTCGCATCCTGGCGCGTTGTCACGAACGGCACGCTCGGCATCCTGGTCACCTGGCCGCGCTCGGCATCGGCGATCTGGATGCCGAGATGGTCCAGCGTCAGGCCGATGGACCGATCCAACTCCACCCGCGATTTCTCGTAGGCGGCCTTGGAGGCTACAAGGTTTGATTCCGCTTGAGCCATATCTCGCTGGGTCTGCAGTACAAGCGTTGTGGTGGATGCGCCCAGCGCGTACTTCTTCTGTTCGGCATCCAGCGACTGGCGGGCCAGTTCCACCGCGGCCTGCGCCGCTTCTACGCTGGCGCGGTTCTGCTGGAGCGCGAACTGGGCGTTGCGCACTTCGATGCGCACCTGGTTTTCGAGTTGCTGCAGGCGCATCTGGGCCTGGCGATATTCCAGTTCTGCGCGCACCTGGTTAGCCTGTGCGGCGCGGTTGCGCAGAGGAATGTTCAGCTGAATTCCCACGCCCTTGTCCGGAGACGAAGAGTCGACCAACTGGCTCAAGGTATCGCTGTAGCCGACGCTCTGCGTGTGCTGGAAAGGTGGAGCGAGACTTCCTGCGTTAAAGCACGTCCCATCAAATCCCTTGGTTCCCGGCGGACATGCCGGAAGCGACAGCAGCGTGGGATTCAGGTTCCCGCCAATACCAGAGCCGCCATAGTAGGCAAACAGATTCAGACTAGGCAGCAGCGCGTTCTTAGCGGACTTGTTGTTCAGATCGCGGTTGGTCAAGTCGATGCGCGACTCGGCGAGTTCGGCGCGATGCCCCAATGCATCGTTGATCAGGTCCTGCACCGGCGCGATGGCTTCCTTCTCCGGAACCAGCATGGTTGAGGTGGGAATAACCTCAGCTTCCGCCAGCACCGGATCAACCAAGGTACGGCTGAGAGCGTTCTTGGTCAGCAACTGCTGAAGCTGGAGATTGGTCTGGGCGACAATGAGCGCTTGCTGATCGGTGGCCACCACACTCTGCGCCCGCACCACCTCGATGGGCGCCAGAGTACCGATCTGGACCTGCTTCTTGTTGTCGTCGAGGGTCTTCTGCGCCAAGGCGAGCGATTCCTGCTGCACCTTCACATTCTCGTAGGCGTTCACCAGATCCCAGTAGATGTTCTGGATCTGATCTACCGTGGTAATGACCTGGAGACGAAATGCCACGTCGGAAATCTCCCGGTTATTCTTGGCGATCCGGATGAATCGAGTGGTCGGCAGAAACCCAAATCCCTGCAGCAGGGGCTGGCTTATCTGAAGCCGGAAATTCGAGCTTAGTGCCGGCGTGTAGGTGTTGGTCGGGCTGTCGGTGGTAATGTGAGTATTGTTGAAGCCAACCGACAGCGTTGAGCCCCAATGGAAGCCTTGCTGGTAGGCGAAATTAACCGTTCCGGTATTCTGGTTGGCAATGGGAATGGGGCTGAAAATGCTAGTGGACTGGTTGTAGATTCGGTCCATCTGCAGAGTGCCGGTGAAGGTCGGATCAAATGATGGGATAGCGGCACCGACGCCCAAGGTAGACGTCACTAGGCCGGAACTGCCGGTTCCGGCGCCACCGGCGCCGGTGGTGGTTCCGCCTGCGCCACCGCCCTGAGAGCCGCTGGTGGTACTGCCGCCAATACCGCCAACGCCGCCGCCAGGCGTGCCTTGCACAACGCCAGTATTGACGCCGCGGGTAGCTTGACCGGCATTCGCCAGCATGATGTCGGTATCCGCGATATTCAGATTGTAGCGGGCAATCGCGATATCCAGATTGTTTTCGAGCGCGATGGCGATGGCATCATCGATCGAAATCATCAACTTGCCATTCTGCATCAGTTGCTCGATCCGCGGCGTATTCAACAGGTTCGGCGGCGAAACCGTCGTGGCCATATAGGGGGCGAACGGATTAGGAAAGTGGCCCCGGGGCTTGGAATAATCGCGCACCTGAAATGCCTGCGACGGCGGCGTCATGGTATTGGCGGGCTGGGGCGCGTCGGGAGGCGCCTGGGTCCAGGCGCTGAGGCTGCAGACGCCTGCCAGGGCTAGAGCGGAAAGCAGTCGTTTGGCTGACTTCAACGGAGTCCAAGACATTCGTTCATCTCCATAAATAAGGGCTGTTTACACGAGACTGCCACGCTGGCTCAGTCCTGTAGTACGCAGAAAGCGGCGGCCAGGTTTCACTTTTTCTGCGCCGCCGCAGCGGACTCGATGGCATAACTCCAATCACCACATGGGAAGTGAAATAGTATAGCTGACGCCGGACACGGTTTCTCCGGCCGGGCACCGCCTCGCCGGTAAATCTTTGGTAAAGGTCTGTAAAGCTGTTAGACGAAGAATGGGCGGCCCAACGCTGCAAAAATTCGATGCGAAATCTCAAGTTGACTTTAGCCTATGACGGCTCGGGGTTCTCGGGTTGGCAGGTGCAGCCGGATGCACCGACGGTCCAGGGCACGCTGGCCTCGGCTATTGGACGGGTGACCGGGGAAAAAGTCTTGCCGCAGGGCTCGGGCCGGACCGATGCCGGGGTGCACGCGCTGGCCCAGGTGGCGACCTTCGCCAGCGCCTCGGCGATTCCGGCGGAGAACCTGGTTACCGCCCTGAACGACCTCTTGCCTGCCTCCATTCGCGTTTTGGAAGCGGTTGAAAGCCCGGCTGATTTTCACGCCCGGCATTCCGCCCGGGCCAAGACCTATCGGTACCGCATCTATCGCGGCGCGATTTGTCCGCCCTTCCTGGCGCGCTATGTGTGGCATTATCCATATCCTTTAAATCTGGAGCCGATGAAACAGGCGGCTGAATTGGTGCTGGGAGAACACGACTTCACCTCGTTTGCCGCAGTGGATCCGGAGCGCGAACGGGAGGACAAGGAAGTCTCGAATATTCGCCGCATCTTTTCTTCGGTCTGGGAGCAAGCCGGGGAAGAACTGCAGTACACCGTCCGAGGCAACGGATTCCTTCATCACATGGTGCGCAACCTGGTAGGAACATTTCTGCTGGCAGGCAGGGGGACGCTGCAGCCCGAGGACCTGGGAAGGATACTGAAGGCCTGCAGTCGTTCGGCCGCCGGGGCTACCGCGCCCGCCAGTGGGTTGTACCTGGTCAGTGTGGAGTATTGAATGCCTGATTTGTCGGCGCGGCGCGATTACACTGTAGCCAGCGAGACGCAGCCTCGTCTCGACGGGGGATCTTGTGGCTACCGATGCTCAGGTTTTAGTCCGAACGGTCAGGTCGGTCGATCCGGCTACCGGCGACCTGCTGGGTGAATTCGATTGCTTAAGCGATTCCGAAGTCAACGCGGCTGTCGGTCGAGCGCGCGCCGCGCAGCCTGCATGGAACAATCGGGACGTTCGTAAGCGCATCGCGGTCCTGAAGTGTTTCCAGCGCCTTCTTCATGAGCGCAAGTCTGAAGTTTCGCGGTTGATCACGCGTGAAGCCGGCAAGCCCAGCGTGGAAGCGCTGGTCACCGAGGTGATGGTGGTGCTGGACGCGACCCGCTTCTGCATGGAGAACGCCTACAGCTTCCTGCGCGATGAGCCCGTCCCACACGGCAATCCAGCCATGAAAACCAAGTCCGGGCGCATCCTGCGGGAGGCCCAGGGGGTGGTCGGCATCATCTCGCCGTGGAATTATCCCTTTTCCATTCCAGCCACGGAGAGCCTGTCGGCGCTGGTGACCGGAAACGCCGTAGTGGTCAAGCCTTCCGAGTTCACGTCGCTGACGGCGCTGAAATTGGCATCACTTCTGCACGAAGCGGGCGTTCCGAAAGAGATATTCCAGGTGGTTGTCGGCGGCGGGACGACTGGCGCCGCACTCATCGATTCTGACATCGACAAGCTTATCTTCACCGGCAGTGTCGGCACCGGAAAACGCATTGCGGAAGCCGCCGCAGCCCGTTTGCTGCCGGTGGTGCTCGAATTGGGCGGAAAGGATCCGATGATTGTGCTCGACGACGCCGATATCGACATAGCCTCGAGCGGCGCGGTTTGGGGCGCATTCGTAAACGCCGGGCAGACCTGCCTTTCGGTTGAGCGCTGCTACGTACATCGGAAGATCTCCACCCCTTTTATCGAAGCCTGCCAACACAAGATCGAGCAACTGCGCGTGGGCAACGGCCTGGACACCCACACCGACGTCGGGCCACTTATTCACCAAGGACAGCTCCGGATCGTCGAGTCCCAGGTGGAAGACGCAAGACAGAAAGGGGCGCAGGTGCTGGCGGGCGGCAAGCGGTTGGCGGAACTGGGCGCCAATTTCTACGCGCCCACGCTGCTGGCAGAGGTCACGCACGAAATGCGGGTCATGAAGGAAGAGACATTCGGGCCGGTGCTGCCGGTGATGATCGTCAACAGTGAGGAAGAGGCGATTCGCTTGGCGAATGATTCGGAATATGGCCTGGCTGCCAGTGTCTGGACCGGGGACCGGCGGCGCGGCGAGCGAGTAGCCAGACGGCTCAATACCGGCACGGTGATGGTCAATGACGTGGTCGCATGCTTCGGGATCAGCGAAGCTCCACACGGGGGCGTGAAGTCCAGTGGCTTGGGCAGGGCGCACGGACGTTTCGGCCTGGAAGAAATGGTTCGCATCAAGTACGTCGACACTGACCGACTGCCGCAAATGAAGAAAGTCTGGTGGTACGGCTACGGGCAAGGCTTTGCGCGCCAAATGGAAGCCTTCGTCGATGCCATGTTCGCCCGCGGCTGGGGACAGAAGCTGCGCGGCGCCATGCGCTCAGCGGGAGCGCTGACTCGCAGGAAACTGTAGCCCGGCGTCCTGGCGCCGGTCCGGTCGGGCATCCCGCCCCTGGATGCTGGCGCTGCGGTAAAATGCGCCATGTCTTCAAAACCTGACTCCAGCCGTCACCTGCTGCGCCATACGCTGGCTACCCTTGCCTACCGCGGTGCCAAGACCATTCGCAACGCGCCCCCAGAATTCGCCGCGTACGGCTCGCCAGACACATCAAGAACCCCGGCGAAGATTCTCGCCCACATCGGCGACCTGATGGATTGGGCCCTCTCGATGGTCAGCGGCAAACAGGAGTGGCACGATTCCAATCCTCTGTCCTGGGAAAACGAATGCCAGCGCTTTTTCTCAGCGCTGAAGGCCTTTGACGATTACCTGGCGTCAGACGCGGCACTGCAGGCTCCGGCGGAAAAGCTGTTTCAGGGGCCAATCGCGGACGCACTGACCCATGTCGGCCAGCTCGCCATGCTGCGGCGAATGTCGGGCGCGCCCATGAAAGGCGAAAACTACTTCGTTGCAGACATTCAGGCCGGGCGGGTTGGCGCGGAGCAAAGCTCCCCCAAACGCGAGTTCTGATACGGTGGCAGAGGTGCAGTCGCTCGGGTAAAATGAAGTCGCAGGCTGAATCCGGCGGCAGCGGCCGCTTGAACGAGGGATATCCTTTGGCCACAGTCGACGGCGTAGCTCCTCCCCAACTGCCCAAGCACAAGGTGAAGATCAAGAAACTGCAACAGCGTTCCTGCAACGAGAAGGACGCTAAGGGCAAGTTCTGCGGTGGGCATCTGAAACGCTGGTTCTACACCACCGACGTGCTCGAGCAGGCGTGCGGCGACGTGGAGAGCGCATGGGGACGCGATGCGGAAGTCTATCGCTGCGAACATTGCAAGACCCTGTATCTGCCCAACCCCGAAGATGTGCGGGGCGTGAACGTAGCCGGCCAGGGACAATCGTCCATCTTTGGGCTGACCGTTCCGGCGAAGAGCTAGGGTTTCTCTGGATGGCGTGGGATTTCGTGACGTCTTAAAGTGCGGCTAGCCGAGGTTTGCTCGGCATGACCGGGTCAAAGACCCGGTTCCACACAATTTTTTTCACGTGAACACTTCCGAACTCATTTACGACTGGAACCGGAGCTATCCGAATTCTTTGAGGCCCACCGGACGGGTCCTCCTCAATGATGAGAGTCTGCGCGACGGGCTGCAATCGCCCTCGGTGCGCGATCCTTCGATCGAGGAGAAGATCGAAATCCTCCACCTGATGGAGGCGCTGGGCATTGATGCACTCGACATCGGCTTGCCCGGCGCGGGACCGCGCGCGTATGCCCACGTCGAAGCACTGGCACGCGAGATTGCCACTCACAAGCTGAAGATCAAGGCGAATTGTGCGGCCCGTACCCATCAGAACGACATCCGGCCGATCGCCGAGATCGTCCAGAAAACCGGCCTGCGAATCGAGGCGGCGACGTTCCTCGGCTCCAGTCCCATTCGCCGCTACACCGAAGGTTGGACCGACGACTTCCTCTTGCGCACCACCGAAGACGCCGTGAAGTACGCGATCTCCCTCGGTCTCGAGGTCATGTATGTCACCGAGGACACCACGCGCTGCGATCCGGAAATGGTGAAGCGCCTGTACTCGACGGCCATCAACTGTGGTGCGCGCGCCATCGTGATCTGCGACACGGCCGGGCACGCAACGCCCATGGGCACTTTCGCGCTGATGCACTTCATCCTGGAAGAGGTGATCAAGCCATCGGGCGAGAAGATCCGCGTGGATTGGCACGGGCATTGTGACCGCGGCCTGGCGGTTGCAAACGCCATGGCTGCACTGGTATCAGGCGCGGAATGCATTCATGCCTGCGCGCTCGGCATCGGCGAGCGTGTGGGCAACACCCAGATGGATCAGATGCTCGTGAACCTGAAACTCATGGGCATTCATCCCTGGGTCGACCAGGATCTCACCCAGATCAAGGCATATTGCCAAGCGGTTTCCCGCGCCACCGGCGTGCCGATTCCTGCGAACTACCCGGTGGTGGGGGAAGACGCGTTTCGCACCGCCACCGGCGTACACGCGGCGGCGGTAATCAAGGCTTACAAGAAGAATGATATCGAACTCGCCAACACGGTCTATTCCGGCGTTCCCTCGCATGTCTTCGGGATGGAGCAGGTGATCGACATCGGCCCCATGAGCGGCAAGTCCAATGTGCTGTTCTGGCTGGAGCGGCGCGGCATCACGCCCAACGACGGCGTGGTGGAGCGGATCTATCAGCGGGCAAAATCCTCCGACCACACCCTGACCGAGGCGGAGGTCCTGGAATGCGTGCACGCAGAAAAAATCGTCCCGCAATGAGTCAGTCCGCGGCAGAGGGACTGCTGTAGCGTGCGCCAATCTCATTAGTCGCGCGGAGTAAAACATCAAGCGGCTTTAGCACGGGCAATCCTGCGCCGCGATTCTTCAGGACTTCTAGGACTTTTTCGGTCGGAATATTTCCGACCAATTGATCCTGCGCGAACGGACACCCGCCCAACCCCCCAAGTGCCGAGTCGAAGCGGCGGCAACCGGCGTCGTAGGCGGCAAGAATCTTCGCGGCGGCGTCCTCGGGGCGGCCGTGCAAGTGAACGCCGATTTCGAGATAATCGTACTTGGCCATCACGGCCGACGCGACCTCGTGAATCTGTTCGGGGCTGGCGCTGCCGACCGTGTCGGCGAGCGAGATCATGTGGAAGTCCTCGATCTCGAGCAAGTCGACAGCTTCTACCACCTCATCGACGGTCCAGGGGTCGCCGTACGGATTGCCGAAGGCCATCGAAATGTAGACGACCACGTCGAGGCCCGCTTCATCGGCCTTCTTCTGGATCTTCTCTAACTCTTCTAAGGCATTTTGCGCCGACTGATTCTGATTCTTGCGGAGAAAGGTTTCAGAGATCGAATATGGAAAACCTAATGTCCGAACTGAGTTTGTCGCGATCGCCCGGTCAGCCCCCTTTTCGTTGACTACAATGCCGATGATCTCGACATCATCCGGCGGATCGAGATCTTTCAGCACTTCTTCGGAATCTGCCATCTGCGGCACGGCTTTGGGGGAGACGAACGAGACGGCATCAATGTGCTTGAAACCCGCACTGATCAAGGCTTTCAGGTAGTCGGTCTTGATGAAGGTCGGGACCTGGCCCTTGAGCCCTTGCCAGGCATCGCGCGGACATTCTACGAGTTTGACAGAGTCAGCGTTTAGCATTTAGCTCTTAGCCTTTAGCTAAAACGACGATTGTCACCCTTCGCGAAGCGGAAGGACCTACCGCGGATTTGCTTTCGATCATCCATTGAGTCGCAGGTCAAACGCAATCGACACTGCTGCAACCACGACACAAGCTCCGATCACAATCCATTCCAGGTACCAATTCTCCACGGGTTCTCTTGCCCAAGCTCCCAAATCCAATACGTAATTCAGCAGCAACAGCAGACAAATGAGGGATGCCACGGTTATCAGAACTTTGCTTCGCATACTCAACATGGCTTAGGTCCCTGTTCGTTCTGTCAAACCGCAACGGGAAAAGCCTACGTCTGTAACACCCCGACCTTAAACTCTGCCACGTCCGGATTCAGTGCTGCCGCTTCCAACGCCTGTATGATCGCGTCACGCGTTTCCACAGGATCAATGATCTT
>Ga0335080_10009070_pt1 | contig 10391 bp, 8 predicted proteins | sample Lox_Sample_34_FD_206720 | JGI IMG/M metagenome (GOLD analysis project Ga0335080, IMG submission 206720) | Soil microbial communities from Loxahatchee National Wildlife Refuge, Florida, United States - Lox_Sample_3.4 | ecosystem: Environmental > Terrestrial > Soil > Wetlands | place: USA: Florida... | reverse complement strand
TCAAGAGCACGTCGGTCAAGCCCTCCGGGAAGGACGCCTTCGAGGTCACCGGCAACCTGACCATGCGCGGCGTCACGAAGCAGGTCACGCTCCCCGTCACCTTCCTCGGCGAGGCGAAGGACCCCTGGGGCAACGAGAAGGTGGGCTTCGAGACCGCGACCACCCTCAACCGGCAGGACTACGGGATCAGCTGGAACAAGACCCTCGACCAGGGCGGCGTCCTCGTCGGCGACGAGGTCAAGGTCCAGGTCTCGGTCGAGGCGAACAAGGTCAAGCAGTAGGCCGCTGGAGGCCCGGGCCGGGCGACGGGCCCGGCTCCGGGTCCCGTCGCTCCCGCTCCGGAACGGCTCGCGCTCCTCACTGCCGAGTCACGTCTTCGGGATCTCGGGGGTCGGTGAGATGGCCTTCAGGGGCGTTGCGGACGAACCGGTCGACCTGCCGTCAGACAGGGATGGCGTTCGCTCGACTCACAAGGAGTTGCCGCGTCGTCCGGCCTTCGGCGCTTACGCCGGAGCGGTGGCGCGGCGGGAGGCGGGCGACAGCCGGTCGAGGTCGTCCACGCCCGCCTCGCGGTCCACACGGAACTCCCCGAGGGCGATGGGGACCGCCACCTTGAGCATCAGGGTGAACACGAGGAACCCGACGGAGAAGACTCCGGCCGCCACCCGCAGCTCGACGAGCGTCGGGTAGTACTCGTAGATCTCGCCGAGCGGGTCGGGGGTGAGGCCGGGAATGATGAGCCCCATGCCCTTCTCGATGTAGACGCCAGCGTAGATCGCCAGGCAGCCCAGGTTCAGCGTCACCCAGTGGCGCCGCGCGGCGGGGACGATGAAGAGGAGGAACGCGGCCACGTTCAGCGCCACCGCCGACCAGGCGTAGGGGACCATCGCGCGGTGCTCTCCCAGGCCCTGGTACCAGTAGCGCGTGTACAGCAGGTGCTCGGTCGCGGAGTAGTACTCCTTGAAGGCCTCGACACCGTGCAGGAAGAGGTTGAAGAACATCGCGTAGGCCATGAGCTCGGCGATCTTCCAGATGGCCTCGTCGGAGATCTCGAACCGCGTGAAGCGGCGCAGCAGCTGCAGGAGGATGAGCAGGATGGCGGGGCCCGAGCAGAAGGCGGAGGCCAGGAACTGCGGGGCGAGGATGGAGGCGTTCCAGTAGGGCCGAGCGGCGAGGCCGTTGTAGAGGAACGCGGTCACGGTGTGGATCCCGACCGCCATGGGGATCGAGACGAGCACCAGCGGCACGACGACGCCCTTCACGTAGGGGCGGCCCGAGAAGGCCCGGTACAGGATGTGGGTGACGACCGCGAAGTTCAGGACGAAGTAGACGTTCAGGACGAGCACGTCCCACGCCAGGAGCGAGGTCGGGAAGTTCAGATGCCCGACGGGCGGGAGCAGGTGCCAGAACCGCTCCGGGCGGCCGATGTCCACGAGGACGAACAGCAGGCACATGACGATGGCGCTCACCGCCAGGAGCTCGCCGTAGACGACGATCTGGCGGATCGGCTTCCAGTCGTAGACGTAGGCGGGGATCACGAGCACCACGGCGGCCGCGGCCACCCCGACCAGGAAGGTGAAGTTGCCGATGTAGAAGCCCCAGCTGACCGGGTCGCGCATGGCGGTCACCCCGAGGCCGGCTTGCACCTGGTGGACGTAGGCGAGGCTGCCGGACGCGATCAGGGCGAGGAGGAAGGCGATCCAGGCCCAGTAGGTGGAGTTCCCGCTCAGGACCAGCTGCAGGCTTCCCGTCGTGAATCGGGCGAAGAGGCGCGCCGTGCTCACGCGGGCCTCACGTCGCGTAGAAGTAGAAGAACCGGGGCACGGTGCCCAGGTCCTCCTTCAGGACGAGGACGCGCTTCCTCTCGATGATGTAGCGGATCTCGCTCTCGGGATCGAGGAGGTTGCCGAACTTGCGGGCCCCCACGGGGCAGACCTCCACGCAGGCGGGATAGCGGCCGGCGCGGCTGCGCTGGATGCAGAACGTGCACTTCTCCACCACCCCCTTCCTGCGCGGCCGGTTGCCCAGGTAGTGGGTGCTCGGGTTGAGCTCCCCCTTCGGTATGGTGGGCTCGGCCCAGTTGAAGTGCCGGGCACCGTAGGGGCACGCCGCCATGCAGTACCGGCACCCGATGCACCAGTCGTAGTCGATCACGACGATCCCGTCCTCCTCCTTCCACGTGGCCCCGACCGGGCACACCTTCACGCACGGGGGGTTCTCGCACTGCTGGCAGGCCACGGGGACGTAGAAGCGGCCCTCCTGGGGGACCTCCTTCGGGTCGTAGTAGGGGTCGGAGTGAGAGAAGTCCACCCCCTTCTCCTTCTCCATCGCGTGCACGCGGATCCAGTGGATCTGCGGATCCCGGGACTGGTTGTTCTCCTCCACGCACGCGTAGACGCACCGGCGGCACCCGATGCAGCGGGAGAGGTCGAGGGCGTAGGCGAACTGCACGCCGGGCAGCGCCTTCGTGTCGGCCACCGTGACCGCGGTGCCGTAGGCCTCGGAGTACTGCCGCTCCATCTCGCGAAGCGCGGCCCGCAGACGTTCCTTCGGCATCTCGACGAGCCGCTTCGGGCCGCAGGCGGTGAGGAGGAAGCCGGCCGCCGCCGCGGCGGCGCAGGAGACGAACTCGCGGCGGGAGGGAGCGCCCGCGTCTTCCGGGTCCTGCCTCACGGAAGCCATCCGATCGTCTCCTTCGGCCTCTCCGGCCGCTGAGGCGCCGGCTTCGGCGGCAGGGCGCGGAACCGCGGCTGGTGGGGGTTGTGGCAATGGGCACAGAGCAGGTAGCGCTTCGGGCCGTTCCAGTAGCCGGTTCGCCGCCCGTGCACGCCCGCCCTCCAGTCCCGCAGCTTCTCGCCATGGCACTGGCCGCAGAGCAGGTAGGACTGCTCGAACGGGACGAGCTCGCCGCTCGCCAGGTGAAGCCGGTCGCGGTTCGTGGCGTCGTGGCAGTCCAGGCACCAGCGGTGCTGCTCGTCGTGCCGGAGCTGGACGTCGTCGTGCATCTGGGTGAGCGGCCGCCGCTCGCGATTCACCTTCAGGTCGGCGTGGCAGCTCGAGCAGGGGAAGATCCCCTCCGAGAAGGGGGGCGGGGGGATCTCGAGGCGCTCGGCCGCCGTCGGCGATTCGGCCGGGGCCGCCGGAGGCGGAGGAGCCTCGCTTCCACCCACGCCTCCGGCCATCCGCGCCACGAGGAAGACCGCGGGCACGAGAGCGAAGGGCCTCAGGCGGAGGCACCCGCTGGTCACGAGTAGCGCTGCTCCACGACGCGCTGCATCTCGCGCAGCCACATCGTCTGGAACACCTGGAGCCGGTGGCCGATGACGGCGGCCAGGTTCCGGGTGACCGTGTGGCCCACGGCGGGGTGCGCCGCGAAGTGGTCGAGGACGGACGTCCGCGAGAAGCCGAGCAGCTCGCTGTCGATCGCCGCCGCCGCGTTCAGCGTGAACCGGTGGGGCGGGACGAGGCCGGACCACCCCACCGTCTCCCCGGGCAGCGTCTCCTCCACCAGGATCTCCTCCTCGCCGCCCCGGATCCGGAGGGGGAGGGTGAGCGCGATGCGGCCCCGGGTCACGAGGTAGGCCCGGTCGGCCTCGGTCCCGAGGCGGAAGAGGGTCTGGCGGCTGGCCAGGCGGGTCGGCACCCCGAGGGCCAGGAAGCCGGCCCTGTCCTCCTCGGACAGGCCGTTCAGGAGGTCGGTCTGGACGCTGGCCATGGCCCGGCCCCTTCCGCTAGTGGAGGAGAGGCGAACCGGTGCGGGAGTGCAGCGACTCGCGGGTCGGCAGGTCGAGGTAGGCCTCGGCGGCCACCTGCTCGAGCCGCACGTGCCGCTCGATCTGGCTCAGCAGCACCTCGACGGGGACCGGCGGCGTCTCGGCCGCCTTCCCCGCCGGGCTGGCGAAGAAGCGCGGCGGGTCGAGGACGACCCTCCTCTCCGGCTGGGCTTCCGAGTGGCTCTCGTCCCTGGTCGCCGCGGCGAACGCCGCCGCACACGCGGCCACCGCGAGCAGGCTCATCATCAGGATCGTCGCGAACATCACCATGACCTGGCCTCCCCTGGTTCCATCGCCGGAGGGGCCTGCACGGGCCGTGCCGCGCTCGGGAGGAGGCGCGAGGGACGGGGCGGGAGGAGTTACAGAGGCCCGGCCCGGGCAGACGGCTGCGCGGCCGCTGCCTGCCTGCCAGATTGACAGGCCGCCCCTGACACCTCGTCAGGTGTTGACGGCCCGCGGCGAGGCGTGCAGTATGCGAGGCCAACACCGGGCGCCGTCTCCACGCTGAGCCGACCCACCTGCGAGGACTCGGGGACCGCATGAGGTTCCGCCTTGCGAGCATGACGGGAGGACTCGCCGTCGGCGTCACGGCGGCGGTCGGGATCGCCTGCGCGGCCGGCACGTACCTGTACTCGATCCACCACTTCAACACCCTGCTCGCCGGAGCCCGAGCGACGGCGCTGACGCAGGGAGAGCTGATCCGCGCCGGCCTCGAGCACCAGATGCTGGAGAACGACCGCACGCTGATCGGCCGCATGATCGAGACCTTCGGGAAGGAGCCCCAGGTCGAGAGGGTCATGCTGCTCGACCGGCAGGGGCAGCCGCGCTACTCGAGCCCACCCCTCGAGCGGGGGACTGACCTCACGCTCCGGTCGCCGACCTGCCAGGCGTGCCATCGCTACCCGCCGGAACAGCGGACCTCGAGCCGGGTCATCGAGACCCCGGAGGGGACGCTCCTCCGGACGGTCATCCCGGTCCGCAACCGGGAGGCCTGCTTTCGCTGCCATGACCCGAACCATCGAATCAACGGCATCCTCATCGTCGACCTCGACGCGGGCGGCATCCGCACCGCCGTGAACCAGGACCTCCGGTGGATGGTCGCCGGCAGCGCGGGCCTGGCCCTCCTCCTCGTGGTGGCCATCGCCGGCGTGGTGCGGGTGTCGGTCGTGCGCCGGCTGCAGAGCTTCGAGGGCGCGGCCCGCCTCATCGCGGCGGGCGACCTCGAGCGGCGGGTCCCGATCACCGGCACGGACACCCTCGCCTGGCTGGGCCGCGAGTTCAACGACATGGCGGACACGATGACGGGGCTGATCAGCGACGTCCGGGACCAGCGCGAGCAGCTCGAGACCGTCATCAACAGCATCGATGACGGGATCGTGGTCCTGGACGCCGAGCGCCGCGTCGTCGCGGCCAACGACGCCTTCCTCCGCCGCCGGGGAAGGAGCCGGGAGGAGGTGCTCGGAGCGTCCTGCCGCGACCCGGCCACGGGCTTGTGCGGCGCCGGCTTCTGCCCCACCCAGGCCTGCCTGCAGCTCGGCGAGCGGCAGGTCCGGATCTGCGAGCGCACGAGCGGCGAGGGAGCGACGGTCTGGGAGGAGGTGCACGCGTCGCCCATCCGGCGCCCCACAGGCGCGATCGACCGCGTGGTGGAGGTCTGGAGGGACATCTCCGAGCGCCGCGCGGCCGAGGCCCGGCTCGCCGAGTCCCACCGCCTCGCCTCCCTGGGCATGCTGGCCTCCGGCTTTTCTCACGAGCTCAACACGCCGCTCGCCACGGTGCTCGCCTGCGTCGAGGGCATCCAGCGCACGGTGGTCGACGCGAAAGGCGCGGAGGACTGGCGCCGGGTGGGAGAGAGCGCGAAGGTCGCCCGCGAGCAGCTCCTCCGGTGCCGCGGGATCACGCAGCACTTCCTGCGCCTCTCGCGCGGCCAGGGCTCGCCGGCGGACCTCGTGGACCTCGGGCCGACCCTCGCCGCGGTCGCCCAGCTCATCGAGCCCACGGCACGCGCGCACTCGGTGACGGTCCAGGTGGAGCCGGGCGAGGGCCAGCTCCGCGCCCGCGTCAACGAGGCGGAGCTCCAGCAGGTGCCGCTCAACCTCTCGCTGAACGCCGTCCAGGCCTGCGCCAAGGGCGGCCGCGTCGTCCTCGGGACGGCCGGCGGCGACCCCATCCGCATCCGCGTGGCGGACGACGGCTGCGGCATGTCCCCGGAGGTCCAGAAGCGGATCTTCGAGCCTTTCTTCAGCGCCCGGCGCGGGGGGACGGGGCTGGGACTCTTCCTGTCCCTGGACTTCGTCCGGCACTGGGGCGGCGACATCGAGTGCCGGAGCGCGCCCGGCTCGGGGTCCACCTTCGAGGTGGTGCTTCCGCCGGCGGGGCGCGGCACCCCGCTGCGGGTCGTCCAGTGAAGCCCCGACCGACGCTTCTCATCGTCGACGACGACCTGACCTTCCGCCAGGTCATGGCCGGCGAGCTGGAGCGGCTCGGCTTCGAGGTCGCGGGGGCGGGATCGGGCGAGGAGGCCGTTCGAGCGGCGGCGCGTCTGGAGCCACAGGTGGTGCTCCTCGACCTGCAGCTGCCGGACCGGGACGGCCTCCAGGTCCTCCAGGCCCTCCGCGAGAGTTCCCCGGGGTCCGAGGTCATCATGCTGACCGGCCACGGCTCGTTCGACACCGCGATCCAGTCGATCCGGCTGGGCGCGTTCGACTACGTCGCCAAGCCTTGCCCGCTCGACGAGCTCGAGGTGCGCATCCAGCGGGCGCTCGAGAGGCGGGCCCTGCTGCAGCGCACCACCCTCCTCGAGCGCGGGCTCACGCCCCCCGATCCGGCCGGCCTCTTCGTCGGAGCGAGCCCCGCCTTCCGGGAGGCCCTGGGCCTGATCGAGCGGGTCGCCCCGACCGACTCGACGGTGCTCGTCTGCGGCGAGACCGGCACCGGCAAGGAGCTCGCGGCGCGGCTGCTCCACGCGCGCAGCCCCCGCAGGAGCCGGCCCTTCGTGGTCGTCGACTGCGCGGCCCTCCAGGAAGAGCTCCTCCAGAGCGAGCTGTTCGGGCACGAGCGTGGGGCGTTCACGGGCGCGGACCGCGCCAAGCCCGGCCTCTTCGAGGTGGCGAACGGGGGCACGCTCTTCCTCGACGAGGTGGGCGAGATGAGCCAGGCCACCCAGGTCAAGCTGCTCCGCGTCCTCGACACCTCCACCTTCCGCCACGTCGGGGGGACGATCGAGATCAAGGTCGACGCGCGCGTGGTCGCGGCCACGAACCGCGACCTCTCTGCCCTCGCCCGCCAGCGCCTCTTCCGCGAGGACCTCTTCTACCGGTTGAGCACGATCACGGTCGCCCTGCCGCCCCTGCGGCAGCGCGCGGGGGACGTGCCGCTCCTGGCCGAGCACTTCGTCGCGCGCCTGAACGAGCGCTACTGCTTCTCGCGCCGGCTGGGGCCGGAGGCGATGGGTCTGCTCGAGCGCCACGACTGGCCCGGGAACGTCCGGGAGCTGCTGCACGTGGTGGAGTCGGCGGCGGTGGTGTGCGAGGGCTCCGAGATCCTCCCCCGCCACCTGCCCCCGGCGCTGCGGGCGGAGGCGGCGGCCTCCCCCCGGCCGGACGGGGCGGAGCCCCTCCCCACGCTCGAGGAGCTGGAGAGGGCCCACATCGAGCGCGCCCTGCGCGCGACGGGCGGCCACCGGGGCAACGCGGCGAGGATCCTGGGGATCAGCGAGCGCAGCCTCTACCGGAAGATCGAGGACCGCCTCTCCTGACCTCCTACCTCACCGCGTACTCGTCGCGGGGGAAGAGATCGCGGTTGAGGGTGACCGCGGGCGCGGGTCCCGCGGGGTGGAGCAAGGCCACCGCGGCGAGCAGCTCCTTCGTCCTCTGCGGTCCGAGGTACGGCTCGGCGGTGGCGGCCCGCGCCGCCCAGACGGACGGCTCGAACGCGATCGGGGAGAGGCTGCCGATCATTACCTCCTCGCTCTCCGCCTGGACGACGTGGGGGAAGACGGCCCGGAAGGTCGAGGCGACGCGCGGCGTCGGCGCCCACGTGCACATGACGCCCCCTGCCTTCAAGCGGCGCGACGCCGCGGCGAAGAACTCGAGCGAGTAGAGGTTGCCGCTGCCCGCGGCCTCCGGCCAGGTCGCATCGGTCTCGACGAGGTCGTAGGTCGCCGTCCCCGCCTCGAGGGCCTTCCGGCCGTCCTCGATCCGGATGCGGAGCCGCGCGTCCTGCAGGAATCGCCGCGTGTCGGGCACGTCGACGAGGCCGACGAGCCGCCAGAGGATCCGCGGCTGGGGGGCCGAGATCTCGAAGACGGTCAGGGACCGCGTCTCCTGTCGCCAGGCCGACGCCCACGCCGTGTCCCCCGAGCCGAGCCCCACCACCGCCACGTCCCGAGGCCCGGGATGCACCGTCGCCGGCAGGGCGCCCAGCAGGGTGTGGCCGTCACCGTACGGAATCAGGCTGTTGCCCTTGCCGTTCACCGACAGCCGGAAGCCGCCTGCGTCCGGCGTCAGGGCCACGACGCTCGTCGCATCCTCCTCGAAGAAGACGGGCGACGTCGCCGCGGGGACACCGTGCAGCCGGCGCCACAGCCGATCCGGCCCCGGCCCGGCCGCGGCCAGGAGGACGAGCGCGAGCCCAGGGATCGCGAAGACGGCGCCGTAGTACCGGAGGCCGACGAGGGCGAAGACGAGGCCCAGGAGGAGGAGGAGCCGCAGCGTGCCCGGCGTGCCCAGATGCTCGAGGCACGCGAGCCCGACGAGCAGGCTCCCCGCCACGCAGCCGGCGATGTTCGCGGCCTGGAGCGTCCCGACCTTGCGGCCGCTCGTCTCCCGGTCGTCCTGCACCGCCCGCTGCAGGATCGGGAACGACGCCCCCATGAGGACCGTCGGCAGGAAGAAGAGGACGAGCGGCGCCTCGACGTAGAGCCGCAGCACGCTCCCCGGGTCGGCCTCGTGGCCGAACGGGAAGAAGGCGTAGCCCGACCAGTAGCGGAAGAACCAGGCGAGGCCGTGGGTCTTCGGCGGCAGCGCCACCGCCACCACGATCGGCAGGGCCGCGAGAGCGAGGAGAGCGCACTGGGCCAGCAGGAAGGCCCGGAGGGGGTGCCGAAGACGGCCCACGAACGGGGCGGCCCCGAGCGCGCCCACCGCCGAGCCGAGGAGGTACACCGCGAGAACGGTGCCGAAGGTGAAGGCCGTGGACTTCACGGCCACGTCCAGGACGCGGAACCAGACGATCTCGAGCGACAGGGCCACGAAGCCGGACAGGGCGTAGAGAGAGAGCCAGAGCGGGAGGGGCCGGCGGCCCGGGGGCTCGGCATCCTGACGGATGGCGGCGGGCGGTGCGGCCGCGGCGGGCGTCGGGCCGCTCCACATCGCGAGGACCACGGCTCCCAGGCCGGTCAGGAGGTTGGCCGAGGCCGCGGCGAGGACGGCCCCGCGAATGCCGAGGCGCGGCAGCAGGACCCACGGCGTGGCGAACGCCCCCGCGGCGGCGCCGAGGACGTTGATGCCGTAGAGCCACCCGATCCGCCGGCCCGCCCCCTCGACGTCGGTCACCATCGACCGCACCAGGAACGGAAGCGACATTCCCATCAGGATCGTCGGGGGCAGGAGGGCCGCGAGGTGGAGGAGCGCCGCCTGCCACGACGGCGACGGCAGGTGGACGGCCCGCGGGTAGAGCCAGTCGTAGTAGAGGATCGGGCTCGCGGCACCGAACGCGGCGACGCCGATCTCGAGCCCGGCGAAGGCGACGAGCGCTCCTCGGGCGTGAAGTCGCGTCGACAGCCGTCCCCCCGCCTGGCTCCCGACCCCGAGGCCCGCCATGAAGGCGGCCACGATCATGGCCACGGAGTAGAGGCCCGCCCCGCTGTGGAGGGCCAGGAGCCGCTGCCACGCCACCTGGTACACGAGCGCGGCGGCGCCGCTCGCGAGGAAGAGGAGCCCGGCGACGGCGACTCTCCGCGTGTCGCGCGCCGAGGAAAGCGGGTTCAAGCGAGGCGCCGGCAGAAGTGCAGGGCCGCGGCCAGAAGCCACCACAGGCCGACCAGGCGGAAGAGCCAGAGGACCCAGACCGTTCCGAGGAGGGCCTGGATGTGGACCGGGAAGGGCAGACGGCCCTGCGCCGCATCCGCCGCGCCGTGGCCCGACGCCCGCCACCCGAAGGGCAGGACGGTGAGCGCGATGCCCAGCCGGAAGAGAGCCACCGCGTCGCCCGCTTCGAACCATCGCGGCTTGCCGAGGGCCGCCGCGACGGCGCCGGCAAGGAAGAGCGCGAGGGTCCCCAGGATGCCCACGGAGAGGAGGCGGGAGTGGGCGACGGCCCAGCCCAGCGTGCGGGCGAGCGAGCCCGCGTGCTCTTCCCCGCAGGCGCGCCAGGACGTCCGCCCGGACGGCTCGTGGACGTCGACGCGCGGTCCCTCCCCCGCCGGCCCGCCGCACCAGAGGCACCGCCGGCCGGCTCCCGCGAGGGCGAAGGGCCGCGCGTAGAGCCGGTGCGTGACCATGAGGACGATCCCGGAGCCGAGCGAGGCCCACGAGCCGAGGGGCTGCCCCGTGAACAGCCACAGCACGACAGGGACGGGAAGGAAGAGCAGGAGGCCACCCGGTCTCACGCTGCGAG
>Ga0335080_10009069_pt1 | contig 10392 bp, 8 predicted proteins | sample Lox_Sample_34_FD_206720 | JGI IMG/M metagenome (GOLD analysis project Ga0335080, IMG submission 206720) | Soil microbial communities from Loxahatchee National Wildlife Refuge, Florida, United States - Lox_Sample_3.4 | ecosystem: Environmental > Terrestrial > Soil > Wetlands | place: USA: Florida... | reverse complement strand
AGCGCCGAATCGCCGCCGCTCAAATGATCGAGGAGGCGCTCCAGGGCATCGGAGGGATTGCCGGCCTGAACGTCGACTGCGCGCAAATATCCGGCATTGCGCAACCGCGAAAAAAGTTCAGGCAACGTATAGCGGCCCTCGAAGGTAAGACCGCCGGACTTTTGCGACCGGCTCGCCAGGTATTGCACCAGCAGCAATTCGTCGAATAGGGCGGGCGCGAGGAAGAGGCGGCCCTGATCCACTTCCCAGCCGTCCTCGATGCGCCGCGATCGGCGGACCGAATGTGTCGCGTCGAAATGCGCTTGCCAATCGTCCTTGGGGTACTTTCGGCTCAGATAGCGCAGCGAAACCTGACGAAGCCATGCCGGGTTATCGAAATCCAGCTCTGCGCTGATTTTATCGATCCATTCGAAGAAGGCATGCTGGCCGGTAGCTTTTTGTTCGACGACGACGAACGGGTCGCCGGTCTTGGGCAGCGACTTGATGAGATTGCGGCGCAGCGCGTCGGTCGCCTTGCCGCTTTCGATACGGTAGATCGTGAAACGCGCGTGCCACTTTGCAGGCGATCCGCAGTAGGGGCAAGGATCTTTGGGAGAAGCGGGAGTGAAGAAGGGTCGCGTGGGCGTCTCGGTGTTCAGCTCGGCGATGGAAGGCGTGTAGCGCCGGATTTCGAGTTGCGCGGTGCGCGGCGACAGATTCATGTGGCGCGTGAAGACGTCCGTGACGCAGGCCAGGCAGATCCATTTTTCCGATCGGGCGATGGATTCGGCGGGGAAGGCGGAGAGATCGAAGGCGGGGGATGGGGACGCTCCCTGCCGGTCGCGGCTCGGTTTGGGGTCGCGGGCGGGGGATGGGGACGCTCCCTGCCGGTCGCGGCTCGGTTTCGCGCGGCGCGGTTTCGGGTCGCGGGCGGGGGATGGGGACGCTCCCTGCCGGTCGCGGCTCAGAATGCGGTCGCGAGTCGTCGTGTCGGGGGTCGGTTTCGCGCGGCGCGGTATGCGGTCGCGGGCGGGTTTTGCGCGGACGGGGCGTTTGGCGGCCATTGGGATCGCTGCAACCATTTTAGGGGCTTCTTAGCCCATCCGCCGATTTGACGAAGGTTTTCGTTGACAATGACGAAGGGCTTCGTCAATAATGGGCCATGGCGTCAAAACCCCGCCGGCCGACCGAGGCCGAACTTTCGATCCTGCGGGTCCTGTGGAGCGGCGGTCCGCGAACGGTCCGCGACATCCAGCGAATTTTGAATGAAGACCGGCCCACCGGCTACACCACGGTACTGAAGCTCATACAGATCATGACCGACAAGAGGCTGGTGGAGCGCGACGAATCGCAGCGGCCGCAGATTTACCGGGCTCGCTACACTCAGGAGCAGACGCAACGCCAGCTTTTGCGCGATCTGATGGATCGCGCATTCGGTGGATCGGTGAAACAATTGGTCATGCAGGCGCTGGCGGCCAAACGTTCGACGCCCGAGGAATTGGAAGCAATGGAGAGGTTGTTGGATCGGTTCGAAGGAGAAAGAAAATGATGGCGCTCGAAGCAGCGGTTCGCACGGCACTGATCGAGTTCGTTTGGCAGGGAGCGGTAGTGGCGCTTCTGGCGTGGATCACGCTGGCGTTGATGCGTAGGCGATCCGCCAATGCGCGTTACCTGGTGAGCTGCGCCGCTCTGGCGTTGTTGGCCGCGTTGCCCGTAATTACGGCTTTCGCGGTTTTTCAGGAACCCGTGGCGCGAGCTTCGATGGCGCAATTCGCAGCGCCGCTTCCACAAGCCGACGGAGCCGATTGGACTTCGGCACGGTCTGCCATAAGCGTGCTGGCATTGCTGCAGCACTGGGCCCTCCCGATCTGGTTTTTCGGGGTTGGATTGTTTTCCGTGCGTTTGGCGTGGGGCGCCCGGCAGGTGGCAATGTTCCGGCGGTCGGGGGCGCCGGCTGATAGACCGCTGATCGAACTTGCGCAAAGTCTCGCAGGCCGACTAGGAATGAAGGGTCCGTTGCGGCTCCTGCTATCGTCGGAAGCGGACGGTCCGAGCGTAGTGGGCTGGATTCGACCGGTGATTCTGCTGCCCGCCGCGACACTTGCCGGTTTGACCCCGGAGCAACTCGAAGCTGTCCTGGCGCACGAGATCGCGCACATTCGCCGCCACGATTATCTGGTTAATTTGATGCAAATGGGTGTTGAGACCCTGTTGTTCTATCATCCGGCAGTATGGTGGATGTCGAATCGGATCCGGCAAGAGCGCGAACTCTGCTGCGACGATGTCGCGGTGCGCGTGTGTGGCGATGCACTTTGCTATGCCAGAGCGCTCACCAGGTTGGAACGCATGCGGATGCTGGCGCCAAAAATGGTGATGGGTAGCACCGGTGGTTCGCTGTTGTATCGCATCCAACGGTTGACCGGAACGGCAACGCGACGTTTTGCGCCATCCCGCGTGCCGGGAATGTTGGCCACCGCGCTCGGATTGGCATGCCTGCTGGCAGGATTGAATTGGGCGCGCCTGAACGCTCAGAGCGCCAAGCCCCAGCCGCCCTCGAAACCTCCCGCTGCTGCGCCTGCAGCAACTTCGCCCCAAGAATCGAAGCCTGCGCCGGAAGAAGCTTCCTCCAGCAAGCCGCGGCAGGAAGAGGTCGATTCCGACGATGATGACGACAATGATAATGACGCCGACATGGACTCGGATTCCGACGATGACGACGATAACGACACCGACGTGGACATGCCCGAAAGCGCGGCATCAGAGGTCGAGAACCAACTGCAGGAGGCCGAATCTGCACTCGAAGAGGCGGAGACCGAGCTGAAAGACAAGTTCGCGGACTTGAATTCGCAAATGGACGAAGCCCGTCGCGCGTTCGATCAATTGCAGAAGGATGGCAAGTTTACTGCCCTGAACTCAGTCGATGGCCGGACGCTGCGCCGGATCCGAGTTCTTGGGTTGTCGGACGCATCGCGAACCGACCTGCTGAAGCGCCTATCGCTGAAAGAAGGTGACAAGCTGACGCAGAGCGTCCTGCAGAGCCTCGACAAGGCGCTCAAGGGTTTTGACAGCCAGCTCTACTTCCTGGCAGTTCCACTGGAGGACGGCGACGCGGCGGTGGTGATTCGAAAGCAATAGAGCAGACTGCCGGCGGCGCTGCACGCGTCTGTCCAAGCGGAGCGCTGTGTCATAATGATGGAACCCATCCATGAGGTTCTTCACCTGCTGCGCCGTATTATTGGCGTCGTTTTCGAACACACTTTTTGCGCAACAGCCGCCTGCTGCCGGTGCGTCGAGCGAGCCCAAAGAGCTTAGCGACAAGGAAAAGGAAGACCTCGACGCGGGCATTCCCATCCGCAGCGAGGCGGTGCGCAAAGCCTGCATGCCGTGTCACAAAGCGGATGACAAGGGGCGGCTGACGCGCATCTCCTGGCGCCGCACCACTCCCGAGGGTTGGGAAGAGACCATCAAGCGCATGATCACGCTGAACGGCGTGAAGCTCGAGCCGGCGGAAGCGCGCGAAATTCTCAAATACTTGTCCGATAATCTCGGTCTTGCTCCGGATGAAGCTAAGCCCGCGGCGTTCGAAGTCGAGAAGCGCATGATCGAGTACAAGTATCCGGACAAGGACACCGAATCGACGTGTTCGAAGTGTCACTCGATGGGACGCGTGATCTCGCAGCGCCGCAGCAAGAGCGAATGGGAGCTGTTGATCGCGATGCATCGCGGCTACTATCCGCTGTCCGATTTTCAGGCGTTCCGCCGCATGGGTCCGCCGCAGACGCAGCCTGGACCCGATGGCCGTCCTCCGGACAATCGTCATCCGATGGACAAGGTACTGCCGCATCTGGAAGAGAAATTCCCTCTGAAGACGCCGGAGTGGTCCGAGTGGGCGCCGAACATGCGCGCTCCGAAGTTGGCAGGCCGTTGGGCGTTTTCGGGCTATCAGCCGGGCAAAGGTCCGCTGTATGGCGTGACGACCATCACGGCCACCGATAAGGACGACGAGTTCGTCACCGAGACACGGTATGTACGAGCCAAGACCGGCGAGGCCACCACGCGCCAAGGCAAGGCGATCGTCTATACCGGATTTCAATGGCGCGGCCGTTCGAACGACGGATCCGGCGACAAGTCCGCGATGCGCGAAGTGATGTTCGTCGAGCGCAATCAGCAAGAGCTGACCGGGCGCTGGTTCACCGGCGCGTACAGCGAAACCGGAATTGACGTGACGCTGCGGAGGATCGGCAACGATCCGTTTGTGCTCGGGCTCGACGCGAAGGGACTGCAATCCGGCACGACGCACGAAGTTCAGATTCACGGAGCGAATTTTCCAGCCAGCATCGCCGCGAGCGCGATCGATTTCGGTCCGGGCGTGATGGTGAAGCGCGTGATCAGCTCAACTTCGGACATGGTGAAGGCCGAAGTGGAAGTGGCCAAGGACGCAGTGTCCGGGCCGCGGGATGTGGGCATCTCTGGTGCGTATCGCGAAGCTGCCGCGATTGTCTATGACAAGATCGACGGCATCAAGGTGCGCCCGCAGGCGGGTATGGCGCGGCTGGGCGGCATCAATTTCCAGAAGCAATATCAGCAGTTCGAGGCGATCGCATTCACCAACGGCGCCGATGGGAAGCCGGATACCAAGGACGATCTGGAGCTAGGGCCGATTGATGTCGCCTGGAGCATCGAGGAGTTCACCGCGACATACAACGACGACGACGTCGAGTACGTCGGCAAACTGGATGACAACGGCCTGTTTACTCCGAACGTCGACGGTCCGAATCCCAAGCGCCGCAATCATGCCGATAATTACGGCGACGTGTGGGTGATCGCGAGCTACAAGCTGCCGGACGGAAAAGTACTTCGCGCGCGTGGCCACCTGCTGGTGACCGTACCACTATACATCCGATTCGAACAGCCGGAGGTGGCGCCATGAGCGAGCTTGCGCTTCGGGAGTTTCATTCCTTCCAGGCCGGAGGCAGGGAATTCGTCTATCTGGTGCCGAGCGCGGCGATTTTCGAGCTTGATGAAACATCGGCCGCGGTGATCGACCGGCTGCGCGAGCGCACGATGGCGCGCTCCGAATTAGCGGAACAGCTTTACTCGCGGTTTCCGGCGCCCGAAGTAGATGAGACCATCGCGGAATTGCTGCGTGTGCGTGCGATCGGCGAGAATGGGACCGCGGCGAAACCCGCCAAGGTGATGCCGCCCGAAAATTTCCCGCTCACCACGATGGTGTTGAACGTCACCAATCAGTGCAACCTGAGCTGCACGTACTGCTACGAATACGGCGAAGACAAGATCGTCGACACTGAAAACGGCAAGAAGCCGAAGTTCATGAGCGAGGAGACCGCGCGCGAGAGCGTGGACTTCATGCTGCGGGAAGCGGGCGCGAATAAGGTGGCGCACCTGACGTTCTTCGGTGGCGAAACGCTGATGAATTTCCCGGTTCTGAAATCGGCGATGAGCTATGCTCGCGAGCGCGCGGCCGAGACCGGCAAGCAGGTGGACTTCAGCCTGACGACCAATGCCACGCTGCTGCGTCCGGAAATCATCGAGTTTCTGGCCGAAAATCGCGTGGGCGTGACGATTTCGATCGACGGGCCCAAGGAGATGCAGGATCAGTTCCGCGTCTTCAGCAACGGCAAGGGTAGCTACGACATCGTTGCGCCGAAGATCAAGGAACTGTTGAAACGGCATCGCAGCCGGCCGATTGGCGCGCGCGTCACGCTGACATCGCAGACGCTCGATATCCGGAAAATCTATCAGCACCTCACCGAAGAAGTCGGTTTCTGGGAGGTGGGATTCGCGCCGGTGACGACATCGCCGAATCGCAAGTACGCGATCGCTGAGACCGGCTTTGACGCGATGCTGGAGCAGTTCCGGTCGCTGGCGGCGGATTTCCTCGAAGCGGCGCTCGCGAACAGACATCACGGATTTTCAAACGTGAAAGACACGCTCGAAGAGATCCACAAGGGCGTGAGCAAAGCTTATCCGTGCGGCGCGGGGCTAGGCTTGATGGGCGTCTCCACCGACGGCGACGTCGCGCTGTGCCATCGCTTTGCCGGATCGGACGAACACAAGCTCGGCACGGTGCGAGATGGGATTGACCGGCTGGTTCAGATTTCGTTTTTGGAAAAGCACCACATCGATGAGAAGACGGATTGCAGCCGCTGCTGGGCGCGTCCGCTGTGTTCCGGCGGCTGCTATCACGAAGCGCACACGCGCTACGGCGAGACGGCGCGCCCGAATCTGCACTACTGCGAATGGATCCGAGGTTGGACCGATACCTGTTTGAAGATTTACGCCGAGCTGTCGGTGAAGAATCCCAAGTACCTGGAACAATTCGACGAGAAGGTGGAATATGAAGCATCTGCGGTCAGTTAATCGAAAAGCGCAGCGTATGACGCGCGCGGCGGATTCGGAAAACGACGTGGTGGCGTTGCAGGAAGGCGCGCAATCGCCGGCGCCTCCGCACATCCCGCTGGGATGCACCCTGATCTTTTCGCCGGGCTGGGAAGCGGATCACAACGGCGGAACAGCCGGACTCTGCCAGCCGGTGGAGCGCGATCTGTTCGATTGCCACGAGGGATGTTTCTGGCCGGCGCAGGTTCCGGATCAATTGAATCACGCGCCCGATTGGACGGCCAAGTGCGCCGCCGCTCAAAAAGACTGGCGCAAGATCGACCTGGTTTTTCCATGAGAATGCAATTTTTCAAGACTGCCTGCGCGGCCGCGGCTTTATTGACTCTGACGCCCGTTTTTGCGGCGGACGATAAACTCACCGGCGGCAACGGAACTATTTATCTCGGCGGACGGCCGAATCGGATTTTCGTGATCGATGAAGCGACCGAAAAGGTCGTCGGCGAGATCAAAACCAGGACCGGGTCGCCGGCGGGGATGGATCTTTCGCAGGACAAGAAACGTTTCTACCTGAGCAACATGTCGTTCGAGGATGTCGAGATCGTCGATATCGCGTCCCGGCAGGTGATCGACAATTTCCGGCTGAGCGAGGGCAACAAGAAGACGCGGATCTTCGGCATGGCGGCGGATCCCTTGAATCGCTATCTCATCGTTTTGAGCAAGACCGCGACCAAGCAGGTGGACCGTTTCGAGATCAATTCGCCGATCCTGCAGCAGTACGACCTCAAGGAACACAAGGTTATCCGCACGATTCCGTGGCCCAAGGGCGAGGAACGCGAGTTTGCCAACATCAACTTCTCGCCCGATGGAAAATATCTTTACTTCTTCGGCGAAGATGTCCTGATTTACGACACGACGGATTTCAAGCAGGTGGACAAGTGGGAGTTGACGCGTCCGATTGAAGACGGATTCGGCCGCATCGACTTCAATGCCATGGACGACAACAATGAGGAGCCCGGATACTTTACTGGACTTTTCACCGTGCAGGACGCGGTTCAGAATCGCCGAATCATGGGAATCGCGCGCGTGAATCTGGTGAAGAAGAGCGTGGATTTCCACGCCATTGGGCCGGCCACCAACGTAGGTTTTTCCCTCGCGCCGGGGCGCAAGATGGGCTATGGGCTGCATTCCGAGATCGGAAGATATGAATTCTGGTCCTTCGATCTGGTGAATCATCGTTTGGATCGGAAAGCGGAATTTCAAGGCCGGCCTCGCATGGGTTTGCGCGTCAGCTCGAACGGAAAAATCCTGTACATCTGGGAAGCGGGCAACACCATCGATTTGTACGAAGCGGCGACGTTCAAGTATCTGCGCACGATCACGCTCGACGCCGACATGACCACCGCGATGTTCGTGATGCCGCCGGCCGCCGCTCACTAGAGGCCGGTTGTGCAGGATCGACAGATCAAGACGCTGCTTCAATACGCACTGCCGTATTGGCGACGTCTGGTTCTGGTGCTGGTCCTCAGCCTGTTGAGCACCGGGCTCTCGCTGATCCTTCCTTATCTCTCGAAAGCGCTGATCGATCGCGGATTGCTGGGCCGCGATTCGCGCGCGCTGGTGGAAATCGTCAGCTTGTTCGCGGGAATCACGCTGATCAGTTTCGTATTGAACGTGGTCAGCGGGATGCGATATACGCGGACGTCCGCGGACATTCTCTTCGACATGCGGCTGTCGCTCTATTGCCACTTGCAGCGGCTATCGCCGAGATTTTACGCGCGGACCCGCCTGGGCGAAATCGTCAGCCGGATCAATAACGACATCGCCGAGATTCAACGTGTCGCCGCGGAGACGGCGCTGGCATGGCTCGGGAACGTCCTGTTCCTGATCGGCACCGTGGTGTTCATGCTGTGGCTGGATTGGCGGCTGTTCCTGCTGACCATCGCGCTGCTGCCGGCGAGTTTTTGGGCTTTGGTTCACTATCGACGCAGGCTGGAAGGCAAGGTCGCGACGCTGCGGCAGGCCAGCGCCGATATTGGCAGTTTTCTGATCGAGACGCTGCAAGGCGTGAAGCTGGTGGTCACATCGAACGCGCAGGAACGCGAGGAGCGGCGCTTCCGCGGCAAGAACGACTCGTTCATTCGCGCGCTGATGTCCATGCAGTTGCTGAGCTACTTGTCGGGTGGATTGCCGGGCTTGATTCTCTCCGGCAGCACGGTGCTGGTGTTCTTGTATGGCGGACACCAGGTGATCATCGGGGCGATCAGTATGGGATCGTTCGTCGCGTTCCTGGCTTACCAGATGCGGCTGTTTCCTCCCATCCAGGCGCTGATGGGTCTGTACACGAATCTTGCGACCGCTCGCGTATCGCTGGGGCGGGTCAATCAGATCTTCGACACGCCGCCGGAAGTAGTGGAGTCCACTGATGCCGCGGCGCTCGATCAAGTCCGCGGGGATCTGAGCTTCGAGAACGTGTCACTGACGTTCGATCGCAGTGGTCCGGTGCTCGATGGCGTGAGTTTCTCGGTGCGAGCCGGCGAAACGCTCGCTGTTGTGGGTCCGAGCGGCAGCGGGAAATCGACCATCGCGGATCTGCTGCTGCGGCTGCTCGATCCAAACGGCGGAGTGGTTCGCCTGGATGGACGCGATCTTCGAGAGTTGAGGCTCGCGGATCTGCGACGTCACGTTGTTTTGGTCGACCAGGAGCCGTTCGTGTTTCACACCACTATCGCCGAGAATCTGCGCTACGCGCGTCCGGACGCGTCGCAGAGCGATTTGGAGCAAGCAGCGCGCGCAGCCGGCATCTACGACTTCATCCGCAATCTTCCGGCGCAATTTGAAACCGAGGTCGGCGAGCGAGGCATGGCGCTTTCGGCCGGCGAACGGCAGCGCATCGCGATCGCACGAGCATTTCTGGCCGATCCTGCGGTGCTGGTCCTCGATGAACCGACGGCGGCGCTCGACCCGGTGTCGGAACGCCAAGTGGTCGCCGGATATGGGGGAATCATGCGAGGACGCACGACCATTCTCATTTCGCACCGGCTGGAAGTTGCCGCGCAGGCCGATCGTGTGGTCGTGCTGGATGGTGCGAAAATCGCCGAAAGCGGCACTCCCGATGAATTGCGGCGCCTCGGCGGCAGCTTCGCCAAGCTGTTCGGTGTCGCGATGGTTTCGCCTTGAGCCAGCCGTCCCAGCGCACGGTGCGCATTGCGGTGATCGACAGCGGCGTGCACGCGAGCCATCCGCATGTCAACGGGGTTGCCGGCGGAGTCGCGATTTTCGCCGATGGCCGCGAAACGTCCGACTTTACCGATCGGCTGGGTCACGGCACGGCGGTAACAGCCGCGATCCGAGAGAAAGCGCCCAACGCAGCCGTCTACGCGGTCAAAGTCTTTCACGAGTCGTTGGCCACCAACATCGGTGCGTTAACGGCTGCGCTCGAGTGGGCGTCGCGCAATCCAATCGATCTGATTAATCTGAGCCTGGGGACCGACAATCCAGCGCACGCGAGCGCCTTGCAGGCGGTCGTCGACAAGCTCGCCGGGCAGGGAATCACGCTGGTGGCCGCGTACGAAGACGAGGGCGTGCGGTGGCTGCCCGGATCGCTGGCTGGAGTTGCGCCGGTGGTGGTCGACTGGAATTGCCCGCGCGACGAGTATCGGACGTCCGCGCTGCCTGGTGGCCGCACCTTGTATCACGCCTCCGGATATCCGCGGCCGATTCCCGGCGTCTCGCCGGAGCGGAATCTGAAGGGGATCAGCTTCGCGGTGGCTAATGTCACTGGCTTGCTGGCTCGGGAGCGCGCCCGGTAGCCGGCGCGAAAACCCAGCGTTCGGCCAGCGCGAAATTCAGCAGCGCGACGATCATCACTGCTCCGGTATTTGCCACCAGGAGCGGCGCGCCAGCCGCTCGCATGAGCAGCGCGGTCAGCACGACATTGGAGGCGACTGAGACGAAGCCGTTCGCGATGTGAAAACGCAGCAGCCTGCGCCAGCGGCCTTCGACGCCGCGATCCCGCCAGGTCCAGCGCTCGTGCCAGATGAAGTTGTGAAGCAC
>Ga0335080_10009067_pt1 | contig 10393 bp, 9 predicted proteins | sample Lox_Sample_34_FD_206720 | JGI IMG/M metagenome (GOLD analysis project Ga0335080, IMG submission 206720) | Soil microbial communities from Loxahatchee National Wildlife Refuge, Florida, United States - Lox_Sample_3.4 | ecosystem: Environmental > Terrestrial > Soil > Wetlands | place: USA: Florida... | reverse complement strand
TATCTGCTTTGTGTCGTCAGCCCGGCGGTGGAATTGTTGGGCGCACCATGGGCTGAATTGTTGGTTTACACTCTTATTCCCATCGGGCTGACTTTCACGATCCTTCACGGCAGTAACATCCATCGCGAAATGACTCGCACGGTGCGTGCGTCGTATCTGTTTTTAATTTCCTGTCTCATCTTCGGCGGCACCTTCCTGTTCATCGGCGCGCTGGTTTTTTGCGCCTGCGCCTTCCCCGGGGTGGGAAGAACTGGACCTTGACCGGCGACTTCGGCTGAACCTTCCGGCAACGAAGTACGAGGGACGAGGAAGTTTATTCTTTCACCCTTTTCTTCGAAATGGTGTGCGTTGCGTGGCCGTAAAAGGCGTCGGCGCACTCCATCAGTGTCTCGGACAAGGTCGGATGCGGGTGCACGCTTAACGCGATGTCCTGGGCGGTCGCGCCCATTTCCAGCGCAAGCACGGCCTCGGCAATCAATTCACCCGCGCCAGCCCCGACGATGCCCACGCCCATCACGCGGTCGCTTTCAGGATCAATCAACATCTTCGTCAGGCCGTCCGTGCGGTCGAAGGACAGCGCCCGGCCCGACGCCGACCACGGGAATTTCGCCACCTCATACTTGACGCCGCGTTCTTTCGCCTCAGCTTCAGTCAAGCCGCACCACGCCAGTTCCGGGTCGGTGAACACCACGGCCGGGATGATGACTTGTTCGAACGCGCTGTTTTCGCCATTGATGACTTCGACGGCGATGCGAGCTTCCTTGTGCGCCTTGTGCGCCAGCAAAATGCCGCCCGCGATGTCGCCGATGGCGTAAATGTGCGGGTCGTTGGTCTGCTGGCGCTCGTTGACCTTTACGAAACCTTTCTCGTCCAATTCAACTTTGGTGTTTTCAAGGCCGAGGTCGGCGCTGTTCGGCACGCGCCCGACGGCCACCAACACACGATCGTAAAGTTCGGACAGTTTCTGGCCGTTGAATTCCATCTCGACTTTGATTTGCTTGCCGGCGGTGGCCATATTCACGACCTTCGCTTTGAGCCGGATTTCCTTGAACATCTTTTTCGCATTGGCCACGACGGGCCGGGCGAGGTCGGAATCCGCGCCGGTGAGCACGTTGTCGAGCGCCTCGGCGACGGTGACTTTGCTTCCGAGCGCGGCATAGACCGTGCCCAGCTCCATACCGATGTAACCGCCCCCAACGACCAGCAGATTTTCCGGGATGTCCTCGACTTCAAGCGCTTCGGTGGAGGTCATAATGCGCGGGTTGCCGAGGTCGAACACCTTCGGCATGGCCGCCAGGGAACCGACGGCGAGGATGGCCTGTTCGAACTGGACAAATTGCTGCCCCTGCTCCGTCTCGACTCGCAGTGTTTCCGAGCCTTCAAAATATCCACGCCCTTGAATCACCTGCACACCGCGCATCTTGGCCAGCGTGGCAACGCCACCGCCTAGTTTTTCCAGGATGGATTCCTTCCACGCGCGGAGTTTCGACAAATCAACCGTCGGCGGCGCGAACGTGATGCCGCGATGCTCGGATTCCTTTGCCGTGTTGATCTGGTGCGTGGCGTAAAGCAGCGCTTTCGACGGTATACAGCCGCGATTGAGGCAGACGCCCCCGAGCCGCTTCTCGCGTTCGACGAGAATGACTTTCTTGCCGAGGTCGGCGGCGTAAAACGCCGCCGCGTACCCGCCCGGTCCGGCGCCGACCACGACGATTTGAGTTTTAATCGGATCCATACAGAAATATGTCAGTAAAATACTTCCACCCTCACCCCGGCCCTCTCTCCCAGGAGAGGGAGAGTCACCCACCGCGCTTTTGAAATATGAAAGTTAGTGGCCATCGAACTCATTCTAAGTCGAATTTCACAAACGCGGCGACTGCGATTATGGCAAACACATTGCCAACCGGCGCCGCTAACTTCACCCTCTCCCCGGGGGAGAGGGCCGGGGTGAGGGCGAGCGTGACTTCTGGTTTCAACTCGCCTCACATCTCCACCATCTTCTCGCCGAAGTTTTCCAGCGCTTTTACCAAATCCACGATGAACCGCGCTGCTTCGCCGCCGTCAATCACCCGGTGATCGTAAGACAAGGCCAGCGGCGTCATCAGGCGCGCCTCCACCTTGCCTTCGTGCACGACGGGTTTCATCGCACCCCGGCCCAGACCGAGGATGGCCACCTGTGGCTTGTTCACGATGGGCGTAAACTGCGCGCCGCCGATGGCGCCCTGGTTGGAAATCGTGAACGTGCCGCCTTTGAGCTCCTCGGCGGTCACTTTCCGATCGCGCGCCTTCTGCGCAAGCTGTTCGAGCTCCTTCACCAGTTCGAGCATGGACTTTTTGTCCACATCGCGGATGACCGGCACAATCAAGCCCTGTTCCGTGTCCACCGCGATGCCAATGTGGAAATATTCCTTGAGGACAATTTCATTGGCGACTTCGTCAAAACTGGAATTGAAAATCGGGTGTTGCTTCAGCGTCTCGACCAGCGCCTTGAGCACGAACGGCGTGAGCGTAAGCTTGACCCCTTTCTTTTCGTAATCCGGAATGAACTTTTTGCGCACCGCATTCAATTGCGCGAAATCCGCCTCATCAAATTGCGTGACATGTGGAATTGTGGTCCAACTTTCCGCCATTCGGCGCGCGATGACCTGGCGCAGCGGCGTCACCGGCTTCTTGGTCACCGGTCCCCACTGGGAGAAATCAATTTGTTCCGCGACCGGTTTTACCGGTTCACTGGTTGCGGCTGCGGGTCTGGGTTTTTCCGTCGTCTTCTGCAAACGCGCAATGTAAGCGCGGACGTCGCCGATGCCGATGCGGCCAGCGGCCTCACTGCCGCGGATTCGGGTTAAATCGATGCCCAACTCGCGGGCAAGCTTGCGCAGGGATGGCGACGCAACCGGCGCGGCCGTGCGCGCAGCCGCGGAAGTTTGTTCGTCCTCCTCACCGTTCTCGGGCTCGTCCTCGTCTGCGGCTGGCAGGCGAGACGCCGGCGCCACTTGGGCCGCCGGCGCGGCGTCCGCAGCCGGTCCACCGCCGCCCAATGAAATCAGGCGCTGGCCGACGCTGATTTTGTCGCCGGGTTTGACATAAATTTTCGAAACGACGCCGGCCGCCGTGGAGGGAATCGACGCCACGGCCTTTTCGTTTTCCAGTTCCAGGATGGCCTGGTCCCTGGCGACCGCATCCCCTTCCTTCACGAAGACGTTCACGACGACGCCGGAATCCGCGCCTTCACCCAACTTGGGAAGTTTAACATCCATAAATTAACGGGGTAGATACTGTGCAGAAAAGCTCCTCCACTTTCCAGAACTAAATTTGCCGCTTTTCGTTCGGTGGGCGGAATATCTTCATGAGTCGAGCGCCTGGGTCGCTTCGCCGCAGCGGCCGGCGGACGTTCCCGCTCCCGGACTGTCGGCTCGGCGAGCCGTCCCTGCCCTGGCACTACTTGCTGATGCCGCGTTCGCTGGCGCGGATGAATTGGACAAGGTGTTTGATTTCGGGCAACGGGAGCAATTCGCTCTCAATCTTCGTCAATGCGTTCGGAATCGTCAGTCCTTCGCGGAACAAAATTTTGTAAGCTGCACGCAAGGCGTTCTGGGCGTCTTCGGAAATCCCATTGCGTTCCATGCCGACCTTGTTGATGGTGCGCGTCTCGCCGGGATTGCCGTCCACAATCATGAACGGCGGCACATCCTGCACGATTTTTGAGCAGCCGCCCATCATGGACAGTTTCCCGATGCGGCAGAATTGATGCACGGCCACCAGCCCGCCGACCACTGCCCGGTCCTCCACCGTCACGTGGCCGGCAAGCGTCCCGACGTTGGACATGATGATGTGGTCGCCCAGGATGCAATTGTGCGCGATGTGGCAATAAGCGAGAATATGATTGTGCGAGCCGATACGCGTGACCTCGCCGTCGCCGGTCGCGCTGTGAATGGTGACACATTCGCGGAAGGTGTTGTGGTCGCCGATTTCGGTGCGCGTGACGCCGCCCTTCCATTTCAAGTCCTGGGTCTTCAACCCGAGGCTGGCAAACGGAAAAACCTCGTTCGCCTGGCCAAGTTTCGTGTGGCCATCAACGACGATGTGGGAATGGAGTTTGCATCCGTCGCCAAGCGTCACGTGTTCACCGATGACGCAATAGGGGCCGATCTCGCAACCGGAACCGATTTGCGCTTTGGGATGGATTATGGCCGAGGGGTGAATCATTTTACGCATCACGGAGCATGAAGGTGACTCCGGCTTCACTCACAAGCTCTCCGCCGACCTTGCAAACCCCTTTGGCTTTGCCGATCTTGCCCCGCGTTTTTGTCATCTCCACCTCGATGATCAAAGTGTCGCCCGGCACGACCGGTTTGCGCCATTTTACGTCTTCAGCCGACATGAAATAAGCCATCTGACCCCTGTCTTCAATCTGTTGCAGCAGCAAAATGCCGGCGACCTGCGCCATTGCCTCAAGCTGCAGCACGCCGGGCATAATGGGGTGTCCGGGAAAATGTCCCTGAAAATAGGCCTCGTTCATCGTCACGTTTTTGACGGCGACGATTTTGCTGCCTTCGATTTTCAGCACCCGATCCACCAGCAGGAACGGCGGGCGGTGCGGCAGCAATTTCATGATCTGCTCGACGTCCATTGCGCCACCTTCAGCCACCAACGGCGCGGGCGCGGCCATCTTGGGCGGCGGCGGGGCGAACGTCTGCGCAGCGCGAAGTGGCTTTTGCATCTGCGCGACCACATGCCGGACCAGTTCGCAATTCGCTGCGTGGCTCGGCTTGACCGCTATCAAATGCCCGCGCACCGGCCGGCCCAGCAGTGACAAATCGCCGACGATGTCGAGCATTTTATGCCGGACGAACTCCTCGGCATACCGCAGCGGCTCGGTCGTCAGCACCGCGTCATCGCGGATGACGATGGCGTTTTCCAGGCTGCCGCCCTTGATCAGGCCGTTCTTGATGAGGAACTCGATTTCCTCGTAAAAGCAAAACGTCCGCGCGTGCGACAACTCCTTCTCCCAGGTTTTGGGCGTGATTTCGGTGCTGAAAAACTGGGTGAACCGGCCCTTCTTGTCCGCGCTGGTGCAGGTGATTTTGAAAGTTTCATCAGGGAACAGCGTCATCGTCGTCTCACCCAGCTGCAACTCAATCGGCTCGACCGGCAAATACGGTTCGCGCTTCTCGGCCAGTGGCGCGATGCCGGCTTCCTGAATGATTTTGCAGAACTCGCGCGAACTGCCGTCGGCGATGGGTGGCTCGTTGGCGTCCAGTTCGACCACGGCATTGTCAATGCCATAACCCGCCAGCGCGGAGAGGACGTGTTCGACGGTATGAATTTTGACGTTGCCCTTGGCGAGCGTGGTCGAGCGGGTGGTCTCGCCGACATTTTCCACGCGCGCCTCGATTTCCGGTTTGCCTTCGAGGTCCACGCGGCGAAAGCGGACACCGCTGTTGGCGGGTGCGGGCAGGATGGTCATGTTCACCCGGTTGCCGCTGTGCAAGCCGATGCCGGAGAAGCTGGCGGAACGATTCAAGGTCTGTTGGTTAAGCACGGGCGGATTAGAACAAAACGCCGGCGCGTTTGGCAAGGTCACACTTGCGGCCTTTTCCCAATCCTGGTTCAACATAGCGGCGGTCAGCAGACCACCGGATGCACTGAAAAATCTAAATGCTGCTCTCCGCCGAGGAGCCGCTGCGTTCTTTCTTGCTACATCATGTCCGCGGCCAGCACGCGGACGGTTTCTTCCAACGACGTCTGGCCTTTGATGACTCGGTGCAGGCCGTTTTGCCAGAGCGTACGCATGCCCTCCTGAATCGCAATTTCTTCGAGGGCCGACGTTGAATTTTTCTTCAGGACCGCTTCGCGGAACGGTTCGTCCACGACCAGCAATTCGGTCACCGGCAGGCGACCGGAAAAACCGGTGCGCGCACAACGTGCGCAACCCACGCCGTGCCGGAACTGCGCCTCGGACCGCAAGTCCTCCGGCAGCACGCGGAGCTGGCTTGCATCGGGCTCATAGTCCTCGGAACACTCCGGACAATTGCAGCGCACCAGCCGCAACCCGAGCACGCCGAGGACGGATGACGCGAGCATGAACGGTTCGATTTCCATGTTGATCAGCCGCGTGAACGCGCCCGCTGACCGCCCGGAGTGGATCGTACTGAGCACCAGATGTCCCGTCAGCCCCGCCTGCACAGCGATGGCCGCCGTATCCGGGTCGCGGATTTCGCCCACCATGATGATTTGCGGGTCCTGCCGCATGATGCTGCGCAAAGCGATGGCGTAGGTGAATTCCTGTGCCGGATTGATCTGTGTCTGACTGATCATCGGCAGGTTGAACTCGACCGGGTCTTCGACCGTGCTGATGCTCACGCTGCTGCCGTCGCGCTGGATAATGTGGCAGAGGGCCGAATACATCGTGCTGGTCTTGCCCGAACCGGTGGGGCCGGTGAACAGCAGCAGCCCGCTGGACCGCTTTAACAGGCGCAACAGCCCTTTCAACGCCGCGTCGTCGAAGTTGAGCGTATTTAAATCAAACCGCCGGTCGCGCGGGTCGAACAGGCGGATGACGATTTTTTCACCGCGGGTGGTGGGAAAAATCGAGATGCGCAACTGAACACCCTCCAATTCCGGTCCGCCCGCCGCCGCGCCGTCCTGCGGTGTGCCAGCCTGGTAGGTGACCAGGTTGGCCATGACCTTGAAGCGCATCGAAATTTTGTCCAGCAATTCCAGCGGCAGGTGCGCCACCTGGACCAGCACGCCGTTGACTCGCGCGCGCACCGCGATGGCTTTTTCCCACGGCTCGATGTGCAGGTCGCTGGCGCTGAGCTTGATGGCGTCCTGCACCATGCAGTTGACCAGCGCGCTCACCTCGAAGTTCTGCGCCGCGCCTTCCGAGCGAAGATAATCCACGGTGTAGCTCATACCGGGCGTGTGACCAAATGCGAGACTAAAGGCGACACGGCCGAATTGCAAGGCAGGGATTCAGAGTAACGGCGTCTGGGCGGAGCGCTGCAATTCTCGGATATTGGATTCATAGTCTTGTTCTTAATCGCAGATCCGTGAAACTGGGTCCGCAAACACAATGGCACTGCGCGAATACGCCAGAAATGGCTCTCGGCCGGGTCCGGCGTGTTGGTAAACACCAGCACTCCGCCTGGATTGGCGGAATTGGTCGTCAGCGGCATCCAGTTAGCGGGTGATAAGTTGAATGTAGAATCCAACGCATAGTTTGCTCCGGCAATGCCCACAAAGGACAAACGCGCATTGCCAGCATTCAATAGATGAATGGAAATTTGATTGTAGCCCGGAGGCCCGGCCACAATCTGCTGGGGCCGGTTAGTGTCATTGTAACTACCGTCGCCCAATTGGCCAAGGTCGTTCAAGCCCATACCCCACAGACTGCCGTCACTCTTGACAAACAGGCTCCAATCGCTTGCGGCAATGGCCGTGACGCCGTTGGACACGATCTGCTCGGGCCGGTTGGTTCCATAGGGGGCGTTAGTCCCGTAAGTGCCATCACCCAATTGGCCAAAAGCGTTGTAACCCATGGCCCACAAGCTGCCGTCGCTCTTGAGAAACAGGCTGTGACCCCATCCTTCTGCTACCTTGGTCACGGGTTGTGCTCCGCTGGCGACTGCTTGCAGCATTGCCGCACACAGCAGCCCAATTTGGATCAGATTTCGTTTGGTTTTCATAGTTAATATTGTTTCATGCTCAACCGCTTGTTTTCTCCCGAATAACAATTCATCCACACATAACTCGTGCGAACAAGGGCGGTTCTTTCAAAAATGTTCCAGAAATTTTATTGTGTTCTAAGTCACTTAATGGGAATTACTTATACTGAAATTGGCTGGTCAGTGTCTTTTGAGTGCACTTCTTTATTGAGTTTGCTGCCGCGCAAAGAGGGTCTGCGAATGATATCGGCGTCAAATTCGTTGGCGACGTGGACCCAACATTGGTTGGCCTTTTTGATGACCCGCGGCATTCTCCGCGCCTCTGCGCCTCTGCGTTAAATTCCGTTTTGAATTGCCGCTTGCCCATCGTCCACTGTGGTTTAACCTGTCAACATGGCTTGGTTCACTGACCGGCATTTCTTTCTGCTCGCCGTGATGGTTTACGGATTGAGCGCCGTGTATTCGGTTTTCCTGTGGCGATTGGGTTTTCGCAAGGATGACCACGTGAATTATTACCTGTTGCTGACCGCCTTCGCGTTGCACACCGTCGCCATGTTCAAACGCGGCTTCTCCCTCGACCAATGCCCCGTGAATAATCTTTACGAAGCCACGACGTTCTTTGCCTGGGCCTTCGTCGCAGCCTATCTTATTGTCGGACTGCTGCCGCGGCTGCGGTTTCTCGGCGCGTTTGCTTCGCCGGTGTTGTTCGCCATCGGCGTGTTCGCCTTGATGCCCGCCCTCGATCCGCCGCGCGGACCGAAACCGGAATTCTCGGGCGCGTTGCTCAGTTTTCATGCAGCGACGATTCTACTGGCCTACGGCGCGTTCGGCCTCGGCGCGGTGGCGGCCGTGATGTTTCTGACCCAACAACATGACCTGAAGTTCCACAAACTTCGCGCGGTGCTGTCTCTGCTCCCGCCGATTCAACGGCTCGAGAGCATCACGGGCTGGCTGGTGCTCGCCGGTTTCGTCTTCTTCACCGTCGGGCTCGGGGCCGGCCATTTCCTGCCCCGCCGCGAGAATACGAATTATTGGCAGGATCCCAAAGTGATGTGGTCTGTTTTCATGTGGGCGGTGTATCTGGCGTTGCTGGTCCTGCGCTGGGTGCGCGTGCCTTCCAATCGCGGGTTTGCCGTCAGCATCATCGCGGCGTTTGTGTTTCTGCTCCTGACCTTCTGGGGCACCAACCTGCTTTCACCGCTGCATCATCCATGAACAACAAGTGGCAAGTGACAAGTGACGTGTGGCAAGAATTCGGCCCATGCTGGATTCCTCGTGCCACCTGTCACGTGTCACCTGTCACACTCTTCAAATGAGCATCGTCGTCCTCGGCCTGAGCCACCATTCGTCGCCCGTGGAATTGCGGGAACGGTTCGCCTTTGCCGAGGCGAAAATCCCCGACGCGCTCGCGTTACTGCGCAAATCTGGCGTTGCCGACGAGGCGGTGATTCTTTCAACCTGCAATCGGGTGGAAATCTACGGCGCGACGGCGCTCACGCCTGATGCTGCTGCCGCGGAATTGAGAAGTTTCCTGCTCCGGTGGGGCGAGATAGCGAGCCAGATGCAGCGTGTTTCTCCCTCTCCTCAACGAGAAGAGGGCCGGGGAGAGGAGGCCGTCTTAAATGATTCAACTCCCCTCGCCCCTGCCCTCTCCGCGCCTGGGCGGGGCGAGGGAGCTCAATTTGGAGGCGACGAGCTTTATTCCTTCGCCGAACCGCAAAGTCTGCAGCATCTGTTCAAAGTGGCATGCGGATTGGACTCCATGGTGCTGGGCGAGACCGAAATCCTCGGCCAGCTCAAGCAGGCTTACGCGCTGGCCCACCGGCACGGCCACACAGGCGCGCGGCTGAACAAGGCCTTCCAACGCGCGTTCAACGTCGCCAAACACGTCCGCACGGAGACGAACATCCAGCGCGGCAGTGTGTCGGTGGCATCAGTCGCGGTCGAACTTGCGGAGAAAATTTTCAGTTCGCTCAAAAATCGCGAAGTCATGGTCATCGGCGCCGGCGACACGAGTGAAAAAACCGCCCGCGCCCTGCTCTCGCGTGGCGCGCGCAGTATTATTGTCGCCAATCGTTCGCACGATCGGGCGCTGGCGCTGGCCCAGGAACTGGGCGGACGCGCCGTGCCCTTCGGCGATTGGGGCGCGGAGTTCGGAAAAATCGACATCGTAATCAGCAGCACTGCCGCTCCGCATCACATCCTCGACCGTGTGAACCTCGAGCCGTTGATGAAATTGCGGCATCACCGGCCGCTGTTGTTGATTGATATCGCCGTGCCGCGCGACATTGATCCGGAAGTGAATTTCCTGGAGAACGTTTACCTTTACAACATTGATGATTTGCAGGCCGTCGCCGACGGCTATCTCAAGCAGCGCAAAGAGGAAATTGCGCACTGCGAAGCGATTATTGCCGAAAAGGTGAAGGGGCTGTTGCTTAAAAGCGAAGATAGAGAATGGAAGATGGAAGAGAGAACCAGCACCTCGCCATCCTCAATTCTCGATTCTCAATCGTCGTTTTAAAATGGAACGACCAACCATCATTGCTACGCGCGGCAGCGCACTGGCGCTTGCCCAGGCCAACCTGATTGCGGCGCACTGCCGTGAAGCGTTTCCCCGGCTGCGCTTCGAACTCAAAATCATCAAAACGACCGGCGATAAATTGCAGAAAGCTTCGATGGCCGAAAAAGGCGAAAGCCTGCCGAAAGGTCTGTTTACGAAAGAACTC
>Ga0335080_10009066_pt1 | contig 10393 bp, 14 predicted proteins | sample Lox_Sample_34_FD_206720 | JGI IMG/M metagenome (GOLD analysis project Ga0335080, IMG submission 206720) | Soil microbial communities from Loxahatchee National Wildlife Refuge, Florida, United States - Lox_Sample_3.4 | ecosystem: Environmental > Terrestrial > Soil > Wetlands | place: USA... | reverse complement strand
CGATCTGCTCTCCGGGCGGGGAGCAGATCGGGCTGCGCCCGGTACCTAGACAACGAAAGGACTGCTCCATGAGTTCACAGCTGATCCTGGTCGTCGAGGAGAGCGAGCGCACACGCGCCTTCCTCGCCGAACAACTGGCAGCCGACGGCTACGAGGTCCTGCTGGCCGAGAGCCAGCGGCACGCGCTGGCGCTGCTGGGGACGCACCGGCCGCAGCTCGTGCTCGCCGACCTGAACGGTCAGACGCTCGGGCTGCTCGACGCGGTGCGCCGAGGCGAGGCGCCGGTCGGCGACTTCGACCCGCAGACGCCGATGATCGTGTTGACCTCGCGCGCGGACGAGCTCACGCGCGTTCGCGTGCTCGATCGCGGCGGCGACGACGTGGTCGCCAAGCCGTTCTCCTACCCGGAGCTGCGCGGACGGATCCGCGCGCTCCTGCGCCGAGCACACCAACCCCCGCGCACCCGGGTGAGCCGCGTCGGCGCGCTGACGGTCAACCACCTGACGCGCGAGGTCCGCATCGGCGAGCGGCGCATCGTGCTGGCCGCGAAGGAATACGAGCTCCTGCGAACGCTGATCGGCGACCCAACACGGGTGTTCACGCGCGAGGAGCTGCTGCGCGAGGTGTGGGGGCTGAACGGGGCGGCACGCACGCGCACGGTCGACTCACACGCGTTTCGCCTTAGAAGGAAGCTGGCGGCAGCCAAGCCCAACAGGTCGATGGTGATCAACGTATGGGGCGTTGGCTATCGCCTGTGCGACAGCGAGGCGAGACGGTGAGCGCGCCCGACCAGGTCACCGACCTGTACCGCGAGCTCGCGCGGCACCGGGTCGAGGAGGTGATCGACAGGCTCGGCCGCGCTCCAATGGACCGACTGGTTGCCCAGGCCGCCGAGGTGCTCGAGGAGGCGGCGGGCGCGCTCGCTTGCATGACCGCGCTCTATGCCACGCCCGGAGGGCGTGTCGACGAGTGCTGGCAGCAGCAGATCAACGACCTGATCGCCGCCGCCGCGAGCCTCGAGCAGCTCGCCGACTTCAGCCGCCACTGCGCCACCGACACCAATCACGACCAGCGAAGGGAGACGTGATCATGCGCAACCCAGGCACCGACCAGCTCGGCTACCGCGACATCGCTGGCGCCCGGCACCGGGTGCTGGTCCGCCAGAGCCCCGCGGGCTCCTGGCAGGTGCTCGACATCACGGTGGTCGAGACGCTGCGCGGCGACGGCGAGGGCCGCGAGGCCGCCGAGGCGATCGCTCGCGACTACGCAGAACAGCACGACCACCCGGACGCCCGCGCCGGCCGGCGCACGGCTGAACAGCGGGCCGCGGCGTGAAGACCCGGCCGCCAGCCCTACCGGGCGCACGCGGCGGCGAACGATCCGAGGGTTCGGTCGGTGACACGGGCAGCGCGCGTTCGCGCCACCGCGCGCCGCCGCCGCCGCCGTTGCGCTGCCGCGTGCGGCTGCAGGACGGGCGCGTGTTCTGCGGCGAGCTGGCGCCCGAGCGTCACCGGGCACTGCATCTCGGACTGCTGCACGCCGAGTCAGATGGGCTCGTGGAGCTGACCCCGGGTACCCGGCCGCCGGGCGGCAAGGTGGAGATCGACCGCCGGACGCGGCGCGAGCACTTCCTGCCGGGTGGCGCCACCGGAACCCCCGGATGGCTCGAGCGCCTGCTGGAGCACGCTCGGCGGATCGTCGCCGGCGAGTTCACCCGCGCCCGGTTTGACGGCCAGCCGCGCGAGGAGGCGTTCGTCGGGGTGACGCCGCGCACCAAGCCGCGCGGCGGCAAGGACGCGGTCGCGCACACCCGGTGGCTTTGGGTCGATGTCGACCGCCCCGACCAGCTGTCCGCCCTCTGGGCGCTCGTGGCGGAGCGGCCCTGCCACCTGCTGATCGAGACAGCCGGCGGGTCGGGACGCATGCACGCCTACTGGAAGCTCGACCGCCCGCTCGAGGCGGTGCACGTCGACGAGCGAACCGGCGGGGCGATCGAGGTGATCGAGCGTGCCAACGCCAGGCTGATCCACTGCCTGGGAGCGGGCCCGGACGGCCGCCCGACGGTCGCGGACCCGGCCTGTCGCAAGCGCTCACAGCCGATGCGCCTGGCCGGCACCGTGAACTGGAAGACGGGCCGATACGCGCGGATCGTCGACGCTGACTTCCAGATGACGCCGTACGCGCCCGAAGCGCTCGTCGGCGACCTCCCCGACCCTCCATGGGCCGCCAGCCACACCGTCCACACCGCGGCCGGGGGCAGTGAGCGGGACCCGTACAAGCGGATCCCGCCGCCGGTGTACTTCGAAGCACTGGCCGGGATCACCGTGCCGGTGACCGGCGGCAGGGTGCGCTGCCCGGTCGCCGCGCACGAAGACCGACATCCATCCTGCGATGTCAGCAGCCGGCCCGAGACGGGCTGGTACTGCCGCTCCTGCGAGGCCGGCGGCGCGATCTACGACCTCGCCTCGGTCCTGCTCGGCGGCCCCCACGGCCGTCAGCTGCGCGGCGAGCAGTTCAACAACGCGCGCGCCTACGTCGCCGACATCTTCGGCGAACTCACCTAACACCGAGCAATCCAAACGAAGGGAGCCTCGATGCTCACGCTCACACCCGACACGGCCGTCCCGCAGCCGGTGCGCGCCCTCGGCGTCGCGAACACCCGCCGCAGCGCAGCCGCCGTGCTGAGGACCAGGCTGCGCAGGCAAGAGATCACGCTGCGCGAGATCCTCGAGCACCCGCCCGTCGAGCTCGAGCGGCAGATGACCTGGGAGGTGCTCCTGTGGGCGCCCGGGATCGGCCGCACACGACTGCGAGCCCTGAACGTGCGTGCGATCCGCGAGGGGCACGTCAACCTCGCCGCCCCGCTCGGCGCGCTGACCGAACGCCAGCGCGACTGGCTCTCCGGCCGGCTGTGCCGGTGAGCACCCCGGCCACAACCAACGGGCTGGTCGTCGTACACGTCCGCGATCGGGTCAACGTGACGCTCGCGGGCCACGACGGACGCGAATACACCAGCCCGCCGCACCAGCGCGCGGACGCACTCGCTCTCGTCGCGCTCCTGCTCGGACGCCCCGCCCAGCCCGACGGACATGCGGAGTGCAGCTGGAGCTGCCCGCTCGCCGGCGGACAGCGCACGATCACGCTCGGCACCGTCTCCGGCCAGCCGCACCCGGCGGCCGACACCGGCGGCTGACCCCAGCCGCGCGCCCCCGGGACCGACCTCGCAGTCACCCGCCGGCCGACTGCTCATTCCCCCGCTGGCGATGCTGCCGCGCATCGCGCCGTTCGAGGGCGCGCACCGCCTCGATGGCGAAGCTCGCCGCACGCCCGCGGCCCTACGAGGCCAGGGTCAGCCCGGCGCATTGCCGAGCGCCGCCCGAGACCGGGCGGCCACGTTCATCGCATAACCCAATCGCCACTGGAGGTGAGAGATGACGCACCCGATCGCGGGTGCCCACCCAACTCCCGCCGGGCCGGGCCAGGACGCGCTGCTCGAGGGCCTGACCCCCGAGCAGTCGCAGGCCGTCCGCCACGGCCCCGGACCCCTGTTGCTCATCGCCGGTCCCGGCGCCGGCAAGACCAAGACGCTCATCCACCGGATCGCCCGGCTGCTCCACACCGGCGCCGCGCGGCCGTGGGAAATCCTGGCCGTCACCTTCTCGGTACGCGCCGCCGGCGAGCTGCGATTGCGGCTCGCCGACCTGCTCGGCGAGCACATCGCGCGCGGCGTCACCGCGGCGACGTTTCACTCGATCTGCGCGCGGATGCTCCGCGAGCACGCCAGCGTGTTCGGCCGCACCGAGAACTACACCGTGTACGACCAGACGGACGTGCGGCGCGTGATCGAATGGCTGCTCTCCGATCAGCAGCGCGGGCAGATCCAGCAGGCGCTCGCCGACTACGGGCAGCCCGCGGCCGCCGAGGTGCTCGCCGAGATCTCCCTGGCGAAGAACCGGCTGCTGTCCCCCGACAGCTACCAACAGCAGGCACGGCACACCGCCGCACCGCTGATCGCCGCCGTGTGGCGGGAGGCCGACATCGAGCTGCAGCACTCGAACGCGTGGGACTTCGACGACCTGCTCACGCACGCGGTCAGGCTGCTCGCCGAGCACCCGCACCGGCTCGCGTTCTACCGCCAACGCTGGAAATGGTTGGTGGTCGACGAGTACCAGGACACCAACGAGGCCCAGAGCGTGCTCGTCGCCCTGCTGGCGGGCGCCGGCGGCAACGTGTGCTGCGTCGGAGACGACGATCAGCTCCTGTATTCCTTCCGGGCCGCGGAGCCGCGGAACATGCTCCGCTTCGGCGAGCGGTTCCCCGCGCACGAGCGGATCGTGCTCGGCCGCAACTTCCGCTCGCACGCGGAAATCCTCGAGCCGGCCGCCCGCTGCATCGCGCACAACCAGCGGCGACTCGCGAAGGCGCTGATCGCGACGCGCGGCGCCGGCGGCGAGGCGCGAGTCGTCGCGTACGGGTCAGACCGCCACGAGGCCGACAGCGTCACCGCGGCGATCGCGCAGGCACTCGCCCAGGGCCTCCCCGCGGGCGAGGTGCTCGTCCTCGCCCGCACCGGGTATGCCACCGGGCAGGTGCAGGCCGCGCTCGCGCGCGCCGGGATCCCGCATCGGGTGCTCGGCAGCCTCGGGCTATACGAGCGCTCCGAGGTCCGCGACGCGCTCGCCTACCTCACGCTGCTCACCAACCCCGCCGACGCCCAGGCATTCCGCCGCGCCGTCGGCTCACCTAAGCGCGGCGTCGGCACCGCAACCGCCAACCACGTCGTCGCGCACGCCCGCGACACGCACCACGGCGACCTGATCGCCGCGAGCGCGCACGCCGTCGCGATCGAGACCATCCGGCCGCCCGCGGTGCGCGACCGCCTCCGACGGTTCGGCGACGGACTCGAACACGTCCGCGGGGACCTGCGCGCGGGACGCTCGATCGGTCACGTCGTCGTCGCCGCCGTGATGCTCGACGGCGGACTGGTCCAGCACCACCAGCAGCGGCGCGACAACTCGCCGAAACCCGACGAGCGCCAGGACGCCGAACGGGTGCTCGAGGACCTGCGCTCGCTGTGCCGCGCCGCCCAAGCCCACGAGGAGCAACACGGCGACGACGCCACGTTGACCGGGTTCCTCGAGCAGGCCGCCGGCCTCCACGCCCACGAAATCGCCCCGGGCGAACCGGACCGGCGGATCACCGTCTCGACGATCCACCGGGCCAAGGGCACAGAGGCGCAGCTCGTCGTGCTGCTCGGCTGCGAGGAGCGGCTGCTGCCCTTCTGGCGCGCGCTGCAGTCACCCGATCCCGACCAGCTGGCCGAGGAGCGGCGCCTGTTCTACGTCGCGTGCACCCGCGCCAAGGACCAGCTGATCCTCACCCACGCCGCCATGCGCGGCGGCCGTCCCACCGGCGGCCCGTCCCGCTTCCTCTCGGAAGCCGGGCTGCTCGAACCATCCCAGGCGCTCGCCGCCTGAACACCAAACCAGCTCGGAAGGAGCACACCATGCCCAACCCCAGCACCGACACCCCGACCAGCGCGGCGACGGCGCCCGCCCGCACGCACGCCGAGGCCGGCGAGCTGCTGCGCCGGCCGTTCGCGCCCGGCGCGATCGGCTTTCGCGCCATGACCAAGGTCACGCTCAACGGCGTGCAATACGCGGGCGCGCAGGTCGCCGCGTTCCTCGGCGCCCAATCGGTCGTGCAACGGCTCAACCACGTCGTCCCCGGCCGCTGGCAACAGCAGTTCGCCCCGGTCCCCGCCGAGCTCATACCGGCCAGGGACCGTGGGCCGGGCAGGCTGTATCTCGCCTGCCGGCTGACGATCACCCTCCCCGTGGAGGTCGGCGGTCCCGACGTCGAGGCCGTCTACGAGGACGTCGGCGAATTGGATGCCGGCTCGTTCGCCGGCCTGAAGGCGCTCTACTCGGACGCCCGGAAGCGCGCCGGCGTCGTCGCCGGAATCGGCGCCTACTTGTACACATCGCTCGCCCCGGTCGTGCTGCCGATCGGCCCCGGCGAACGGCAGGTGCAATCGATCCGCCGGCAGGGCAAGCCCGACGTGCTCGCGATCTCCGCGACCACCGAGCAATGGCTCAGACAGGGCTACGAGGCGCGCATGAACACGCCCGCGGTGAAGCGCGACCTCGGCGAGATCCTCGCCCACGGCGAACCCGAAACCGGCATGGGCCAGGGCGAAGCCGCCGAGGCAAACCAGCCAGCCAACGACACCCCCGAGGAGCCCGTCACCGTGGCGCCACCAGCCGCGGACGGCAACGGCAACGGCGTGGTCAGCGTGGACTTCGGCGGCCTCGGACCCGCCGCCGCGTGAGCACCGACGCGCGCAGCCGGCTCGCCGCCCAAGCGACGGCGGCCGGCTACCCGCCCGACCTCCTCGCCCTCATCGCACACGCCACCCTGCCCGCCCACCGGGACGGCGAGCAGCTCGACGACACGCAGATCGAACAGGTCACCGCCGCGGTCGAGGTCCTCGCCCAAGCCGGCCACCGCGCCGAGTCGCTCGCCGAGCACATCGCCGATTACCGGCGCCGCCACGGCGAGGACTGGCGCCGTCGACTCTGGTCCCGCGCGCTAAGGCTCGCAAGCCTCCGCTACCGCCACCCGGACATCTACGGCCTCTCGCCGTGCGAGACCGACCCGGACCGGCTCGCTCAACACGCCGCCCGCCAACCCGCGCCGACGTCCTCGGTGCGGGGCGCGTGAACCCAGCCCCCTCTCGACATTGAAAGGAGAGCGAGATGACCGATCTCGCACTCGCCCAGCCCGGCGGCCCCGCGTCGCCGGCAGGCGTCACGGCAGCCGCGCTCGCCGCCCGAATCGAGGTCCCGCGCCAGCTTCCGCCCCGCCCCGATGGAGAGCCGATCCGACACCTCTCCAACAGCTCCTACACCCTGTTCGTTTCCTGCCCGGAGGCCTGGCGGCTGAAATATCTGCAGGCGAGGGCGGAGCCGACGTCGGGGGCGATGTTCCTCGGCTCCCGGGTCGATGACGCGCTCAGCCTCTACTACCGGCGGATGCTCGAGCATCACGAACGACTCGACCCGGGGCAGGTCACCGACGCCTACCGCGACCTATGGCGTACAGAGCTCCAGGCAGCGGAGACGAAGGCAGGCGTCGACTGGAGCGACGTCCCGCAGCACGAGGCGTTCGAGCTCGGGCTACAGGCGCTCGAGCTGAGCTTCGAGCAACTCGTCCCGAAGCTCGGCGAGCCGCTCGCCGTGCAACGCCGGCTCGAGTTCGCGCTCGCCCCGGGGCTGACGGAGTGGACGATCGTCTGCTACCCGGACCTCGAGACACGGGCTCCCGGGGTGGCCGGCGAGGAGATCGACCGCGTCATCGATTACAAGGTCAAGGGAAGCCTGATCGGCCAGCCCGCCGCCAACCGCGACCCGCAGGCAAGCCTGTACCTCGCCGCACGCTGGCTGGAGAGCCGGCCCGCCGACGAGTTCGCGTTTGCCCAGATCGCAAAGCCCGGCCGGCAGCGCAAGCAGATGGGCGCCGCGTTCATCACCACCCGACGAACGTGCGGGCAGCTGCGCGCCAGCCTCGCGCGGATCGCGCTGGCCGCTGCGCAGATCGACACCTACTACCGGCGCTTCGGCCCGGACCGGCCATGGGGGTTCGCCGATCCCACCGGATGGAAGTGCTCCGAGAGATTCTGCTCAGCCTGGCGAGACTGTCCGGGCGGTGCGGGACTCTAGGCCAAGTGCGCAGCAACAACGAGTTACCCATCGCCCACGGGTTGTGTCACTGCGGATGTGGCGAGGCGACAAAGCCGGCCCCGAAGACGTCACGACGTAACGGCTGGGTGAAGGGCGAGCCGATGCGGTTCGTCGACGGTCACTCTGCGCGACTGCGACGCATCAACCCGGAACTCGTCGGGTCTAGTCCGCCAAACCCAAGCGGTCGTTGCATGTGCGGGTGCGGACGAGCGACGAGAATCGCACCGAGGAGCAACTTGCAGCTCGGCTGGCTGAAGGGTGAGCCGATTCGTTTCATCCACGGCCACCACGCGCGTCGGTCCGTGTCGTTCGAGACCGACGTGGACTACCGCATCGTCGATCTCGGCCACCTGACACCGTGCTGGATCTGATTGCGCGCGAGATGCGGCAATTACGGTTGTGTCTGGCGTCACCGAGACGGTCGCCGCACGGTGACATTCGCACATCGACTTTCGTACGAACACCATATCGGTCCGATCGGTGATGGGCTGACGATCGATCACCTGTGCGAGATCAAGTTGTGCGTCAACCCCGACCACCTCGAACCGGTGTCAAGCGGCGAGAACACAAGACGAGCCGCTCGCCGCAAGTCAGCCCGGCGTAAACCCCGTAAGCCGCACCGCTCCAAGGGCGGCACCAGGCCAAGCTACGCAGAAGACGAGCCCCCTACGAGGTTGTGCACGCCGGTCACGATTCCCCGTGCTGGTTGTGGTTGGGGCGGTCAGCCACAACGGTTATCCGGTCAGGATCCTCACACGTAAACTGAGGACCTCCCGGCGAAGCGTCTGCGCCCACCGCGTCTATTGGGCGCGCGTTCATGGTCCGATCCCCGAAGGTCACGAGATCGATCACCTGTGCGGGAACATCTCGTGCGTCAACCCGGACCACCTTGAGTCGGTGCCCGCGGATGTTCACCGAACGCGCACAGTCGAGCGGCGACGCCGGCACCCGTTGACTGCGGTGCCAGCACACCCGTCCGGACGCGGCCAGTAGTCAGGCCAGCGCGAGGTTAGGTCTCGCCGGCCTGTAACGGGGCCCACCCCGCCGTGCCCCCGGTACCTATCACACGAACCTCGAGCACAGGGAGACACGATGCCCACACCGTTCGCCGACCGCTACCGCGAAGCCATGCGCCAAGCGGGCGGCGCCTGCCCGATCGAGTCGGGCGTGATCGGCCGCCTCGCCGACCACGAATGCGACCACGGCCGGCTACCCGGCGATCGCACCGGAAAGTGCGGCTGCTGGCCGCAAGAGAACGCACCCGTCATTGCACTCAGCCGGCGCCCGCAACCGCCGCCCGCCAGACGGAACGCCGCCTGACTCGGGGAATGCCGAGCGGCGATCGCATGCACCGCTGTCCAATCGGTGACTGCACCGTGCAGGTGCCGCTTGAGCTGCTCATGTGCGCGCGGCACTGGCAGCTGGTGCCGGCCAAGCTCAAACGGGCACTGCGCCGCGTATGGCGCAACGGCCAGGGCGCCGGCAGCCGCGCGCACCGCGCGGCGGTCCACGCGTGCATCCACGCCGCGCGTTCCAGCTGCCATCCGTCCTGTGATCAGAACCTGCGCGGAATGGTCCGCCGGTTCCTCGCCGACTACCGGCACCCCAACCACATCAACGGCGAGAGCTGGGACGAGGAAGACATCACCCGCGTCATCCAAGTGATGCGCTGCCACCCGCACAAACCCGACCCCCGAACGCGACGCTGCCTTCGCTGCGGCGCCACCCTCGCCCCATGACGAACACGCAACCGACACATCCACCACGCCAAGCCTGAAGGAGACACTCACCGATGCGAGACATCGCCACCGCCACACTGTCAGGAAACCTCACCCGCGACGTCGAGCTGCGCCAGCTGCCCTCCGGCGCCGACGTCGCGCGGCTGCGCGTCGCGACCACCACCCGCCGGCGAACCGGCGAGGAATGGGTCGACAAGACCAACTACTTCACCGTCGAGGTGTTCGGAGCCCAGGCGCGCGCCTGCGCCCAGTACCTGACCAAGGGCTCGCGCGTGCTCGTCGACGCCGAGCCCGATTGGCGCGAATGGACAGACCAGCAGAACAACAAGCGCGAAGCGGTCACCTTCAAAGCCCGCCAAGTGCTGTTCGAAGGCACCCGGCGAGACCCCACCCCTGACGGAAACGGCGCAGGCGAACCCACCCCCGCCGCTGCACCCGCACCGGTCGCGGTCACCCAACCGGCCGCGGCCACACCGTCAGCGACGGAAGCGGCGGGCAACACGGCCGGGCCGGCGAGCGCCGACGACCTGCCGTTCTGACGATGACACCGAAGACGTACGCCACGTCGACGGCGGCACCGCGTGGCCGGTGACGCGCCACGCCACGCGGCCCTGCCAGCCGACCTACGAGCAGCGGGCATCGAAACGTATGCAGCAAGAAGAACCCAGCATCGATGATCAGGTGCTCGCCGCCCTGCGGAGCCCCACGCTCAGCGGCATGCCGGCGGTGATGAATCCCAAGCTGATCAGCCACCACATCGGGCTGATCACCGGGGCCGGCTGGGGGCCGAGTCCGCAGGCGGTCACCGCCGCGCTCAAGCGGCTCGCGCAGGCGGGGCTCGTAGAACGCGCCGGCAGATCACGAACCTGCTGGACAGTCACTCGATGACGTCGAGAGGCCCGAGGCGGGCTG
>Ga0335080_10009063_pt1 | contig 10394 bp, 5 predicted proteins | sample Lox_Sample_34_FD_206720 | JGI IMG/M metagenome (GOLD analysis project Ga0335080, IMG submission 206720) | Soil microbial communities from Loxahatchee National Wildlife Refuge, Florida, United States - Lox_Sample_3.4 | ecosystem: Environmental > Terrestrial > Soil > Wetlands | place: USA: Florida... | reverse complement strand
TGACGCTCGGGGTCTGCTGGTGCGGTGCGCTCGCTGCCGGCCGGCAGCAGTGCGCGCCGCTGCTCGCAAGCGCGCAGCCGCTGGCGGAGGTCAAGGGCGAGTTCGCCTACGACCGCTGGCAGCAGCTGGCCGACGCCACCGCCCCGGCCGGCCAGTATCACTACTGGCGCAACGCCACCTTCCCGGGGCTCGATGAGGCGAGCATCGACCTGCTCGAGGGCGTCGCGCTGCGCCTGCCGAACCCGCTCGCACGCGTGCACCTGCAGCACCTCGGCGGCGCCGTGGAGCGGGTGCCGGAGCAGGATTCCGCCTTTGCCGGCCGTCGGGCGCAGTTCTTCGTGAACCTGATCGGCGCGGCCGCGCGCGCGGAGGAGTTCGATGAAGTCTGCGGCTGGGTGCGGCGCGTGCACGGGCAGCTGGCGCGCGGTGCGCAGCCGGAGGCGCTCAGCAACTTTGACGCCGGCGCGGACGAGGCGGCGGCGGCTCGCCTGAGCGGCCGGCGCGAGCGGCGCGTGCAGGAGCTGCGGCGGCGCTGCGATCCGTGGGGGGTGTTTGCGCCCCCTCTTAGTGGCGCGTCAGCGTTGCGTGTTGCCGCAGGCGGCTCACCGCCTGGTTGACGGCCGTTTCCGTGCGCACGTGCGCGCCCTGGGCCCAGGCCTGCTCGAACTGTGCGCTGCCGAGTGCCTCACGCGCCGCCGCGACCGCCGCCGCGTGGTGCGGCCGCCAGAACTCGAGCAGCGGCATGGACGTGGCGTCGCGAATGGCCTGTGCGGCGCCAAGCCCCCATGCCCCGGTGGCGAATTCGCCGCGCTGGATGTCGAGGTACGCGGTTCCCTCGATGGAGCCGGCGGCGCCGCGCACGTGGCGTAACCTGATCGAGCGCTGCAGCGACTGGGACCACATCGAGGCGGCGGCGGGCAGGTCACCGAGTGCGTAGCTGCAGAGCCCGGCGTACATCTCCAGGAAGTGGCTCTGGTGATCGTCGGCCCCCTGGTCGATGGCGGCGGCGAGAATCGGCAGCGCCTGCGGCAGTTCGCCGCGCGCGATGCAGACGAAGCCCTGCGCCAGGCTCGCGAGCCCGCCGAGCAGCGCGTCCTCCCCGGCGAGCGCGCGGGTGCGCTCGGCCAGCAGCTGCGCTGCCTCGGCGTCACCGCGCAGCGCCAGCTCGCAGGCGGCGTACCCACAGGCGTAGGTCACCGTCCAGTGATCGCAGGCCCGGGCGGCGATGTCCGCGGCCTCGGCGAGCGTAGGCCCGCACAGCGGGTGGCGCACGATGAAGCAGTTGACGCCCACCGTGAGCAGCGTGCGGGCGCCGGCCGCTGAGTGCACCAGCGCCGAGTCGGCGAGCGCGCGCTGGCCCCATTCGATGGCCCGCCGGCCTTCACCGGTGCACTTGGCGTAGAGCATCAGGGCGCCGACCAGCCGCAGCGCCGCCTCATCGTCGCGTCCGGCTGCGGAGCGCGACCACTCGAGCGCCGCGTCGATGTTGCCGTGCTCGTGCTTCAGGCGCTGGTTCCACTGCGGCACACTCGGCAACAGGATCTCGCGCCGGCTGCGTTCGGCGAGCAGGCAGTAGTAGGCGAGGTGGGCCCTGCGCACTAGAGCTTCCGCGCCGCCCTCGCGCAGCTTGCCGAGCGCGAACTCGCGTACCGACTCGAGCAGCCGGTAGCGCGTCGGGCTCAGGGTCGGGTCGACGCTCACCAGAGATTTGCTGACCAGTGCGCCGAGCAGCGGCATGACGCTCGCCGCCGGCATGCCGATGGCGCCGGCGACGTGCTCGGCGGCCTCGGCCGTCCACCCCTGCACGAAGACCCCGAGCGCCTCCAGCAGGCGCCGCTCGGCCGCCGACAAGAGCCCGAAGCTCCACTCGAGCAGCGCCGCGAGCGTCTGGTGCCGGTCGGCGCGCCCGGCCGCGCTGTCACTCAGGAAGCTGAAGCGCTGCTCGAGGCGCTCGAGCACTTCATCCGGCGAGAGTGTCGCGAGGCGCACCGCGGCGAGCTCGAGCGCCAGGGGCACGCCGTCGAGGCGCTCGCAGATGCGCACGATGCTGCGCGCGTTCTCGGCGGAGAGCGCAAAGCCTGACTGCAGGGCCTGGGTGCGCAACAGCAGCAGCTTCACCGCCGGGGCGGCGGCGATCCGCGCCAGCGAGTCCGGCTCTGCGTCCCAGGGCTGGTCGGGCAGGGCAAGCGGCGGCAGGCTGAGGAGGTGCTCACCGCGGAAACTCAGGCTGCGCTGCGAGGTGGCGAGGATGCGCAGCTCCTCGCACGAGTGCAGCAACTCGAGCACCACCTCGCCGACCGCGGTCGCGATGCGCTCGCAGTTGTCCAGCACCAGCATGGCCTTGCGGCCCTGGAAGGCCGCACACACCTGGGCGCGCAGCCCGCTCTCGGTGTCCGCGCGCACCGAGAGCGCATCCGCCATGGACTTGAGCCAGCCGAGGGTGTTCTCGAAGGGCACGAGGTCGAAGAACCAGACGCCGTCCGGGAACAGCCGGGCGGACTCGCGCGCGAACTCGAGCGCGCACTGTGTCTTGCCCATGCCGCCGGCGCCCACCAGCGTGATCCCGCGGTGCTGCGCGAGCAGCTCGCCGAGGCGCGCGAGCTCGCGTTCGCGCCCGACGAGTGCGTCCAGCCGTGCCGGCAGGCGCGCCGACACCGGGGGCGCGAACCGCGCCCGCAGCTCCGCGGCCGATGATTCCTGCCGCTGCAGCGGCCCGACATAGCGATAGCCGGCGCCGTGCACCGTGTCGATGAAGCGCGGCGCGTTGGCATCGTCGCCGAAGGCGCGCCGCAGCAGCGTCACGACGCGGTTCAAGGTCGCCGGCGTGACGTAGCGATGGCCCCACACCGCATCGAGCAGCTCATCGCGCGTCACCAGCTCGCCCGGACGCGCCAGAAGCTGCAGCAGTGCCGCGAAAGCCTTCGGCTCGAGCGGGATCTCGCTGCCCGCGCGGCTCAGGCGGCGGTTGCCGGGCTCCACGCGTACTTCGCCGCACAGGTAGGTGACGGCTTCCAAGCAGGTTCCCTCTTCGCAGTGACGCTCGCGTGACGCGGCGGATCCCGGGATCTACACAGCGCCCGCGGCCCACCGGTTTCGGTATGTTGTATGCGCTAGATTGCCACGCGCCTCACGAGCGGCACAAACGCTTCCGGGCCCGCCCGCTCGCGCACGCCGCGACCATTATGTTCAGGCGACCGCCAGTCGGCGTAAGGCATTATTGCCGCCGCCGTGGCCGGCTCAACGGTCCGCCTCAACCGCGGGGGCGCGCGCGGCCTGCCAGACCAACAGCAGCGCCGCGACACTGCCGAGCAGTACCAGCGGCAGTATGTCGAGCAGCACGCGCGGCAGGGCGTGTCCCTGCGAGCGCAGCACCCCGCCGAGTTTCGGTCCCACCACGGCGCCGAGGCGTCCCATGGCCACGGCGGCGCCCACGCCGACGCCGCGGATCGCGGCCGGGTAGCACGTCGGAGCGAGGCTGTAGAGGAAACCGAGCGCCACCACCACGGCGCAGCCGAGCGCGAATACCACCGGCACGATGAGGTTCAGCTCGAGCGGCGTCGCACGCAGCAGCAGCACGCACAGCGGCACGCAGGCGAACACCGTGACCATGAGAGCGTTGCGGTAGCGCCCCTCGAGCGAGTGCGCGGTCAGCAGCGCCATGAGGCCACCGCCGGTGTTGAAGGCGGCCTGCGTGGCGGCGGCGCGCGCGGGAGTGAAGCCTGCGCCGACCAGCAGGGTCGGCAGCCAGCTCAGCAGGATGTAGAGCGTCAGCCAGCCGAAGAAGAAGCTCGGCCAGAGGAGCAGCGTCGTGAGGGCGCGGCCGTTGCCCAGCAGGCCACGCAAGCTCCCGATGGCCCCGGGAGCGGGCGCGGCCGGCAGGCGCCGTGCAGCCGTGAACGCCGGGGATTCCTCGAGGCCGCTCATGGCGGCGAGCGCCACCGCCACGGGCATGAGGCCACCGGCCACGAACAGGTAGCGCCAGTGCGCCGGTGGCGTGAGCATGCTCGCGAGGCTCACGATCCCCGCGCCGAACGGAATGGCCGCGTACACCAGCGCCACGGCGCTGCGCCGGCGGTCGGCGCGGCTGTGCTCGTTGGTGAGCGTGAATGCCGTGGGCAGCGCCGCGCCGATGCCGACGCCGGTCAAGAGGCGCGTCCAGGTGAGCGCCGGCATGTCCCAGCTGGCGGCACTGGCGAGGGAGCCGATGCCGAACAGCAGCAGCGCCGCGATCAGCACCGGCCGGCGGCCAGCACTGTCGGCGAGGCGGCCACCGAGCAGCGCACCCACCATGGAGCCGAGTGTATTGGCGCTGAAGAGCGTGCCGAGCTCGTTGGGTGTCGGACCGAAGTCCGCGCTGATGCCGCTCGCACACACCGCGGCCGACTGCAGGTCGTAGCCCTCGCACAGAGCCGCCAGCAGGCACACCCAAACGGTGCTCCTCGGTCGCGGCGCGGCGATGGTGCTGCTTGCCATGGCCACCTTCTACCGCATCCGGTGAGCGGGCCACCATGGGCACGGCTGCGCATCCGGGAGTGGGCATCACCCCTGAGTGGGCATTGTTACAATGTCGCGCACTTCGAGGCCGCATCACCCGATCAACCCCCGCGAGGCCGACACCGTGAGACCGATTCCAAGTTGGATGTCAGCTGCCACCGGCCAGGTGCTGGCGGTGCTGCTGCTCGCCGCCGTAAGCGGCGTGGCGCCCGCTGCCCCGTCGCCGACGCTCGAGGCGCGCGTCCTGCCGCCGCCGGCGAAGCCGGGCGAGGCGCTGCAGCCCTACGTGCGGGTCGCCCCCGGGCGCGTGCTCCTCAATCACGTCGCGCTGATCGACGGCAGTGGTGCGGCCGCGGTGCCCGACCGCAGCATACTCATCGAGGCGGGGCGGATCGTCGCGGTGCATGCCGCGCAGGCGGCGCCGCCGGCCGACGTGAAGGTGCTCGAGCTCTCCGGGCACACGGTGTTCCCCGGCATCGTCGGCATGCACGATCACCTCTACTACATCGGACGCCCGAACCTCGATGCCGCCGCCCACAGCGACCCGCCGCTGCTCGCGCCGCAGATGACCTACTCGGCGCCGCGCCTGTACCTCGCCAACGGCGTGACGACCATGCGCACCACCGGCAGTGTCGAGCCCTATGCGGACCTCAACCTCAAGCGCCTGATCGATGCCGGCGAGCTGCCCGGCCCGCACATCGATGCCACGGCGCCCTACCTCGAGGGCAGCCACTCGTACTTCATCCAGATGCACCAGCTGAAGGATGCCGAGGACGCGCGGCGCACCGTCGCCTACTGGGCCGACGAGGGCGCGACCTCGTTCAAGGCCTACATGAACATCACCCGCGCAGAACTCAAGGCGGCGATCACCGAGGCGCACCGGCGCGGGCTCAAGGTCACCGGGCACCTGTGCGCGGTCACCTACCCGGAGGCTGCCGCGCTCGGCATCGACGATCTCGAGCATGGCTTCTTCGTCAACACGCAGCTGGATCCGGGCAAGCAGCCGGACGTCTGTCCCGACAGCAACGGCATGCCGACGCTGCTCGCCATGGCCCCCGACGGCGCGCCCGCGGCGCAGCTGATCGCGGATCTGCTCGCGCACCACGTCGCCGTGACCTCGACGCTGCCGGTGTTCGAGCAGCTCGTGCCGCAGCACGCGCCACTGTGGCCGCGTGCCCTGGAGGTGCTCACGCCCCAGGCGCGCGAGGCCTACCTGTACCTGCGCAACCGCACCAACATGCTGCCGGCCGAGAAGGCGAAGGAGCGCCTCACTGCCTACCAGCACGACTTGGGGCTCGAGCGGCGCTTCGCCGCCGCCGGCGGCCTGCTGTTGAGCGGTCCGGATCCGACCGGTAACGGCGGGGTGATCCCGGGCTTCGGCGACCTGCGCGGGATCGAGCTGCTGGTGGAAGCCGGCTTCAGTGTGCCGGAGGCGATCCGGATCGCGACGCTCAACGGCGCGACCTACCTCGGGCTCGCGGCGCGCATCGGCTCGATCGCGCCGGGCAAGGACGCGGACCTGGTGGTGGTGGCGGGCGATCCGACCCACACCCTTACCGACATCGAGAACGTGGAGCTGGTGTTCAAGGATGGCGTCGGCTATGACTCCGCCGCGCTGCTCGCCTCGGTAAAGGGCCGCTACGGGCAGTACTGAGCGCGGCCGCAGCGGCGCGTCGCTGGCGTGAGGGCGCGCGCCGGCCGCACTGCGCTACACTCGCCGGCCTTCGCGACGGAGCTCCCCGGACAAGAAGATGACGGTCGGGAACACGCAGCAGCCGGCAGCGGAACCTTCCCCGGGGTCCCCCGCACCCGGCGCGGAGGGCGCCGCGGCCTCCTCGCTTGCGCCGACCAACGGGGCCGCAGTGCCGGCGGCACCGGCAGCGGCGCCGCGCGGCGTCGAGCACGTCTCGCACCAGCTGCTCGACAGGGTGCGCCAGCATCACGTCGGCCGGGTGGCGCTGCTCTACGTCGGCGTCTGCTGGGTCGTCCTCGAGCCGGTACACATCATCTTCCACATGCTCGGCATGCCCGAGTGGGTGAACCGGCTCGTCATCATCACCATGGTGCTCGGCTTCCCGGTCGCCCTGATCGCGGCGTGGATCTACGCCGTCACCCCGGCGGGCCTGCCGCCGGATGCGCTCAACGCGCGCCGCTCGCTGCTGCGGCGGATGAACCGCCGGCTGAACCTCGCGATCGCGACCGTGGCGGGCTTCCTGGTGCTGTACTTCCTGCTCTACCACTTCTGGCTCGGCAAGCATCTCACCGAGCCGATCAGCGAGGAGGCGCACGCCAGCAGCGAGGCCGCACCGGTCGCCGGGGCGCCGGTGCCGCTGCGCTCCATCGCGGTGCTGCCGTTCGTGGACATGAGCCAGAGCAAGGATCAGCAGTACCTCGCCGACGGCCTCGCCGAGGAGCTCCTGAACCTGCTGGCGAAGATCCCCGAGCTGCGGGTCGCGGCGCGCACCTCCTCCTTCGTCTTCAAGGACAAGCCGGAGGACATGACCCTCATCGCGCGCGACCTGCACGTGGCGCACGTGCTCGAGGGCAGCGTGCGCAAGGCCGGCAACCAGGTGCGCATCACCGCGCAGCTGATCCGCGCCGACAGCGGCTACCACCTGTGGTCGGAGACCTACGACCGCACGCTCGATGACATCTTCAAGCTGCAGGACCAGATCGCCGGTGCGGTGGTGCAGGCCCTCAAGGTGAAGCTGCTCGGCGGGGCGCTGCCCGAGCGCGCCACGCCGACGAATCTCGAGGCCTACAACCTCTACCTGCAGGGGCGCTTCTTCTCCGGGCTGCACACCAGGGAGGGCTTCGGCAAGGCCGTCGACTACCTCGAGCGTGCAGTGAAGCTCGACGGCAGCTATGAGCCGTCGTGGACGTCGCTGTCGATCGTGTACGGCGACATGGCGGCACGCGGCTTCATGCCCCCGGAGCAGGCACTGCCGAAGGCGCGCGCCGCCGTCAGCGAGGCGCTGCAGCTGAACCAGAAGAGCGCCCGCGCCCACGTGGCGCTCGGCTACCTGCACATGAACGACGACTGGGACTGGGCGGCCGCGGATACCCAGATGCAGCAGGCGCTGGCGCTCGAGCCCGGCAGCGCCGACGTCCTGCATGCCGCCGCGAGCCTGGACCTGGTGCTGGGACGCGTGGACGAGAGCGTCAGGATGTTCCTCGCCGCGCTCGCCCGCGACCCGCTGCGTGCGTCCTCCTACAGCAACCTCGGCGTCGCCTACTTCGCCGATGGGCGGCTGGATGAGGCGGAGCGCGCCTTCCGCAAGTCGATCGAGCTGCGGCCGGCCGCAGGCTACACGCACAACGGTCTGGGACTGGTGCTGCTGTGGAAGGGCAGGCTGAACGAGGCGCTCGAGGAGATGAAGCGCGAGAGCGACGAGATGTGGCGCCTCGAGGGGCTGGCGGTGGTCTATGCCGCCATGCATCGCCGCGCCGATTCGGACGCCGCGCTCACGGAGCTGATCAGCAAGTTCCAGAAGGAGTCACCGTACGTGGTGGCCACCGTGTACGGCTATCGCGGCGAGGTGAGCGAGGCCTTCACCTGGCTCGAGCGCGCGCTCAGTGAACGCGATGCCACGCTGACGAGCATCAAGAGCGACCCGCTCTTCAGGAAGATCCGCTCCGACCCGCGCTACGACGCCCTGCTGGTGAAGGCGCGCCTGCCGATCTAGCGGCGCGCGCTCCGCAGCAGCGGGCGGCGGCGTGCCAGCCACAGCCCGAAGGCGCCCGCCAGCGCTAGAGTCAGCATCGGCGGCTCCGGCACCGACACACCGGTCGAGGCACCGGGGCCGGTCTGCAGGTTGAGCTCACTGAGTGGCACGCTCACCGGGCAGCTGTCGGGGTAGGGCGGATCGAGCTTGATCACCGGGTCGAGGATCGCGGAGGCGGTGCCCGGCGAGCTGTGTTTGCCGGCGCCGGTTATCGCGGTGATGGTCAGCGTGTAGTTGTCACCGTTGACCACGCACAGGTTGCTCGTGAGGAGGTTGCCCGGCAGGCCCCAGTCGCTGACGCAGGTGCCGTGGCTGCAGCTGGCGCTCAGATCGAGCAGCGGGCCCTGCGGGTCGGGATCAGCGACGCCGGGCGGAATGTTGGCATCGGTGCCGGCATCGCGGATCACGAGCGACAGGCTCGCCGCGCCATTGCCGGTGATCGAGGCGAGACCGGTGCTCAGTACGTCGATCGGTATGAACTGCACGCTCGCCGGCCCGGTCGCCTCGAACGAGTAGGTCATCTTGGCCACCGACACCGTCGGCGCACCCGAAGTCCAGGTGCTCGCGGCGTCCACCGCCGTACCCGGGCCGAGCACGGTGCCACCCGGAGTCAGGGGCAGATAGCTCTCGGTACCGATGCCGCCGGAGGTGGCCGCGAACCCCGGGCCGCTGAGCTCGGAGCCGCAGCTGCCGCCGGAAGGCGAGCCGAACACGCAGCCGCCGAGGCGCATGCCGCCCTGGAAGACGTCGAAGCTGAACTCCGCGGGCGGAATCGGATCGGCCGCGGCCGCTGCCGCGAACACGAGGGCCGCGAGCAGGGCCGTTGTTTGCAGGCGCGCAGGCGCCATCCACTGCGTCTTCATTATTATTGCTTCCGTGCGCGGGCCTGAGCGCACAAATCCCCGAAAACCTCACGCGCCCGGTGCAGGTGCGTGCCCGGGTCGATTCTGCTGCATTTGCTGCGCTGCCGCCATCGCGCAGCGCTCCCGCGCATTTATGTAAAACGCGCAGCGTCGCGTTGCAGGCACAGCTAGGCTGCGGCGCGCAGCATCGCCGCGAGGCTGCGCTCGATGTCGGCCGCGGTCGTCGCCCAGCTGCAGATGCTGATGCGCATGGCGGTGCGCCCCTGCCACACCGTCGCGCCACACCAGCAGGTGCCGTCCTCCTGCAGTGAGGCGATCACGCGGCGCGTGCGCTCGGCATCGCCGAAGGCCACCAGCACCTGGTTGAGCACCACCTCGTTGAGGATCTCGAAGCCCGCCGCGCGCAGGCCGGCGGCCAGACGCCGCGCCTGCCGGCAGTTGCGCTCGATGAGCTCGGCGAGGCCGGCGCGCCCGAGTGAGCGCAGCGCGGCCCACACTTCGACGCCGCGCGCGCGGCGCGAGAGCTCGGGCGTGAAGTCGCAGGGATTGCGGTGCTGGCTCTCGGTCGGCAGATACTCGGCGGTGATGGCCATCGCCGCGCGCAGCGCGTGCGCATCGCGGCAGAAGGCGATGCCGCTGTCGTAGGGGACGTTCAGCCACTTGTGCGCATCGGTCGCCCAGGAGTCGGCCTGCTCCATGCCCGCCGTGAGCGCACGCAGCGTTGCGGAGGCGCGCGCCCACAGGCCGAAGGCGCCGTCGACGTGCACCCAGGCACCACGCGCATGGGCCGCGGCGATCAGCGCCGCGAAGGGATCGAAGGCGCCGGTGTTCACGTTGCCCGCCTGCAGGCACACGATCGCCGGCGGTTCGAAGGTGGGCAGGGCATCCGCGCGCATCCGACCCTGTCCATCGACCGCGGCGCGCAGCAGTCGGGCGCGGCCCAGACCGAGCATGCCGAGTGACTTGAGCAGCGTCGGGTGCGCCTCCTCGCCGGCGATGACGGCGATCGGCGGCGCACCGAAGAGCCCGTGGGCCTCGACGTTCCAGCCGGCGCGCGCCAGCACCGCGTGCCGGGCCGCGGCGAGCGCGGTGAAGTTGGCGACCGTAGCGCCGGTCACGAACCCCGCCCCGCTGCCGGGCGGCAGCTCGAGCAGCTCGAGGAGCCAGCGCAGCGCCACTTCCTCGTGGTGCGAGACGCCCGGGGTGACTTCGTAAAGCGCCGCGTTCTGGTCCCAGGCCGCGGCGAGCCAGTTGGCAGCCAGCGTGACCGGCAGGGCGCCGCCGATCACGAAGCCGAAGAAGCGCGGGCCCG
>Ga0335080_10009061_pt1 | contig 10394 bp, 5 predicted proteins | sample Lox_Sample_34_FD_206720 | JGI IMG/M metagenome (GOLD analysis project Ga0335080, IMG submission 206720) | Soil microbial communities from Loxahatchee National Wildlife Refuge, Florida, United States - Lox_Sample_3.4 | ecosystem: Environmental > Terrestrial > Soil > Wetlands | place: USA: Florida... | reverse complement strand
AAGCGCGCTGCTGACGTCGCCTTTTTGCCAGGCGTCCATGGCGGCGCGATGGAGCTGCGCTTTTTCCTGACGGAGTTTGTTGTACTCCTGCTCCTGGCGGTCGATATCCCCAATCAATTGCAAGGCGCGGGTTTCCTTCGGACGAAGCTGCAAGACGTTTTGCAGCGCCTCGCGGGCGTGTGGATAAGCGTGATTATCGACGTGCTGCCGTGCCAGACGGTACCAGTTGTCGATCTGCCGCTCGCTGCGGCGGTTTTCGATCTTTTCTTTAAGAGATAGAGCGGTGGCATTGTCCGGTTCCATCTGCAGGACGTCCTGGAGCTTCTGCAGGGCCAGCGGATCTTCTTCCTCCTCAAACCGTGCTCGGGCGGCATCGAGCAACTGAGTGACCGTCTTGCGGCGGATGGAGGTGTCCAGTTGCTGGCGGAGCGAACCAATCGCCGCATCGATATGCCCTTCAGCTTCCAGCTCTCCCAGGATTTCTCCCGCAAACTGATGGTCGCCGCTTTCGAGCGCTTTGGCGGCACGTTCCAGCCGAGGCCGTGTCCGCGAGGGATCAAAGATTTCGATCGGCTCGTTGCGCAGCGCCTTGTTGAGCGTGTCTCCGAAATCCTTGGCGCTGGAGAAACGATGCCAGGGCTGCTTGGCCATGCCTTTATGCACGACCCGGCTGATCGCCTGGCTGACGCCGGGATTGACTTCCGAAGCCGGCGGCGGAATCTGCCGCAGGATCGCCTCGACGACCTCATCGGCGCGTGCTCGCTGAAAGGGATGCCGCCCGGTCAGCGCTTCGTAACAGACCACGCTGAGCGAGAACACGTCCGACACCGCGGTCAGCGGCTTCATCTCGATCTGCTCTGGAGACATGTAGAAAAGCGTCCCCTTCTGTCCGCGGGTGGTGTGCGAGTCGGTCATGTGGGCGACGCCGAAGTCGATAATCTTGACGGCGTCATCTTCCATCACAAAGATGTTGCTGGGCTTGAGGTCGCGGTGCACCAGCCCACGCTCGTGCGCCGCCTGCAATCCGCGGCAGGTCTGCGACATGATTTCGACGATGCGCTCGACGGTCAGCCGATGGCCGGCTTTGCGGATAAATGCGTCCAGCGTCGTGCCGGGCAGTAACGGCATCACGAAATAAGGCTTCTTCTTGCCTTCTTCCTCGAATTCGCCGATATCGAAAATCTCGACGATGTTGGGATGGCTCATCGAGGCCAGTACATCGCATTCCTTGTAGAACAATTGCATGGAGCCGGGATCGGGGATGTCGAGGATGGTCTTGACGGCAACTTCGCGGCGGATGACGGTGTCGTAAGCGCGGTAGACCAAGCCCATTCCGCCCTGGCCCAGCACTTCCCGCACCTCATACCGGTCCGCAAACTTCCGGGGTGGCACAGCCGCCATGCAAACTCCCGCCTCGGGGAGAGCTAGCATATTAACTGATCTGTAAGGGGCAAAAACAGGCCGGGGCCCGTTGCCGGCACCGCCACCAAAGCCGCGTGTTCACCATCAAACGCCGCAGTTACCGGGTCTGCTTTGATTGTGGACGGGAGTTCGATCTACCGGACGTTCACCCAGCCAGTGCGGCCAGCGTCGTCGACAATGACCGTTTAGGAGCGGATGCCCGTCAGTGCCGCTGAAGCTTGTGCCGCTTGGTCCTGCGATTCGGGCCCAAGACTTCCCGCACCTCGTACCGGTCCGCAAAGTTCGGCGGCAGCACAGCAGCCATGCAAGCTCCCGCCGCGGAGAGCTAGCAAGTTAACTGATCTGTAAGAGGCAAAAAGAGGTGGGGGTGGATGGTGTCGGAAGGGACGAGCTTCTGGCTTGACGCGGGTCGGCAAGGCAAGCTACTCGTCGAACATTCGATTACCTTAGTAGATGGTTCACTATTTTGGCGCCTGCGGGCAGTCTTTGGTTCAATTTTTCCTTTGTAGCTTGGCAAATGCTGGGTTACCTTTTGTCTAGATTTCGAGTCCTGCGAGGCGCGCCCCTTTGCGGTCCGCATTAAGTTTCGCTGTCCAAGCTCTCCTTTCGACCGTAGTCGTCGCAACATCGGTAGTTGGGGCCGACGAGCCGGAGGTTGCTCATTTTCTGGCAAATGCCGGGACCTTGTACCGACGGTCGTCTCTAGTGGCTCCTCCAGCGGGTGCCGATGTGCTTGTCCTCGATGACGAGGAGACGCTTGTCTTCGACACCGACGGGAAAGTTGCCCGGTCGCGATATTTTCTTTACAAGGTTTTGACGCAGAGAGGCGCCGAAGGGTGGGGCGACATTTCTTCTACGTGGGAGCCGTGGCACCAAACGCGGCCGAGCTTGCGCGCGAGGGTGATTACTTCGGACAACGCAGTCCATCTTCTCGACGCAAACACCATTACTGACGCTCCCGCAAAAGAGAACGCAGATAATGTCTTCAGCGATCGCCGCGTGATGAGAGCTCCCCTACCAGCGGTCGCACAAGGGTCACTGATTGAAGAGGAACAGGTCTCCACGGAGAGCGCGCCCTTTTTCGGAGCTGGGACAGTGGAACGCTTCTACTTCGGCGGTTCCGTGCCGGTGCGCCACACTCGTTTGATACTGGATGCCCCCGCGGCGCTTCCACTGCGCTACGATATCCGTTTACTTCCGGACCTGAAACCCCAGCGCAGCGAGGCCGAGGGCCGTGTGCGCATCGCCTTCGACTACGGACCGATGGACTCGCTCCAAGATGCTGACACGGGGCTGCCCAGCGATGTACCGGCCTATCCCAGTATTACCTTTTCCACCGGGGATTCGTGGCCACGAGTAGCGGATGAGTACGGGAAGATCGTCGACAAACAGATTGCTGATGCGAACCTGAAATCTCTGGTCGGCAAGCTGATCGCCGGGAAAAATTCTCGGGACGCGAAAGTAGGCGCGATTCTCCAGTATCTGGGCCAGGAAATTCGCTATACCGGAGTCGAGTTTGGCGAATCTGCTTTGATCCCTCATTCCCCTAGTGAGACTATTGCGCGGAAATACGGCGACTGCAAAGACAAGGCCTCTTTGCTGGTCGCAATGCTACGCACAGCGGATATCAACGCATACATTGCCCTTCTCAAAGCGGGGACACAGGAAGATGTCCTTCCCGGGCTTCCTGGCATGGGAATGTTTGATCACGCCATCGTCTTTGTCCCCGGCTATCCGGACTTCTGGATCGATGCCACGGATGAATATGCCCGACTTGGTGAAATTCCCATCGCGGACCAGGACCGACTGGCGCTCATCGCGCGACCTGGTAGCAATGTCTTGTTGCGCACGTACGCGAGTTCTTCCGCGGACAACATACTGACTGAGAAGCGTGAGATTTATCTCGCAGAGAACGGTCCGGCTAGGATTATCGAGACCTCCCAACCCCATGGAAGCAGCGAGTCTTCTTACAGGCGTTCCTATGCCGATAAAGAAAACAAAAGTGCCAAAGAAGACCTGGCTAATTACATGAAATCACAATACCTAGCCGAGAAACTTGATCGAATGGATCGTTCCGATCCTGACGACCTCTCGAAACAGTTTGAGTTGATTCTGGAGAGCGATCGATCCAAGCGTGGATTTACCGACCTCAACATCGCTGTGGCCGCCATTCGTTTCGATGGTCTATTCAGCCGTCTCCCGTCAGATCTGCGGCAACGCGAGGCGCAAGACGATAGCAAAACTGACAAAGACAGCGGACAAAAAACCAAGAAGAAGCGCACGTCTGACTACCAGCTGCCCGAAGCATTTGCGACTGAGTGGCACTACACCATCGTGCCACCGACGGGCTTCAGCCCCAAACCTCTTCCACCAAACACACAGCTCTCGCTTGGTCCTTCCATCCTCACGGAAGATTTTGCAGCTGACAAGGACGGCGTGGTTCACGCCACCCTCCGATTCGACACTCTGAAGCGGCGCTTGACGGTCTCGGAAGCAGCCGATCTACGCGATAAGGTTGTACAGCTCATCGAGAGAGAGGCGATTGTTATTTATTTTGAACCCATCGGCCAGAGACTCCTCAGCCAGGGTAACCCACGTAAGGCAGTTCAAGCCTATCGCGACTTGATAGCACTTCATCCTAAAGAGGCTATTCATCATCTTCAGCTCGCGGACTTCCTTCTTGCGGCCGGACTAGGGGAATCAGCTCGCGACGAGGCTAAGGCTGCCGTCAAACTGGAACCGAGTTCGGCGTTGGCCGAAAAGACACTAGCTGACATCCTCGAATACGACTTGGTTGGGCGCAAGCTCCGGCCTGGCAGCGATAATGCCGGAGCCGAAGCGGCGCTTCGAAGGGCTGAGCAGCTCGATCACGATGATAGGACCACGATTGGAAATCTCGCGATTCTCCTCGAATACAACCAATGGGGATTGCGCTACGGACCGGGAGCTAAGCTGGAGGATGCGGTCGCCGAGTACCGGAAGCTCACAGCCGAGCAATTGGCTGACTTAGGCCTGCGGAACAACCTCGCATTCGCGCTGTTCTATGCCGGGGAATTCTCTGGCGCCCGAAAAGATGCACTTAGTCTCAGCCCGCAGCCGACTGCACTGATCGTCGCATGCGAGGCAGTTCTCCACGGGTCGCAGGCCGCCCTGGCTGAGGGCAGGGAGCGTACTACTGGGGAAGAACAGTTCAAGTCGGTCGCCCAAGCTGCCGGATGGATGCTCGCGAATCTTCACAAGTACGGTCTCGCGGCTGATCTCTTGGAAGCCGGCGCATCTGGTGCGAATGCGTCCGAAACAGCCGCCGCTGCCTCGGTCATCCGTCGGACACAACCGCACGAGCAGCTGCTCTTTCGCGACGATGCTGCCGGCGTTGCGATGCGCTTCGAACTACTGACGGATGATCCCGAGATGACTCTGGATCAATTGCGCTCAATCAGCAGTCGCAACGGTATGCGCGCGTTCGCTACTCAGGCGGTGGTGGAGCAGATTGCAAAACAAGAACGAGAAACAGTAAGCCACGACGCTCGCAACGGTCAATTCCGCCACGTGAGTGTGGACACATCGATATCTATGGCGCAGCCCAAAGTCCAGGGAAGCGACGAAACCGGCTATAAGGTCATCTTGTGGGCATCGCAGAGCTACAAGAGTTCTGTGTATATCGTCAAAGAAGACAACCACTACAAAGTTCTTGCCACGTCCCGATACCCCCATGCTATTGGCTTGGAAGCTCTCGATCGCCTGGCTGTCAACGACTCTGCCGGTGCTCGTGTACTTCTTGACTGGTTGCGGGAGGATATGCACCTCGCGGGTGGCGATGACCCTGTGTCGGACGCGCCGTTTCCACGGTTCTGGGCGAAAGGGAGAAATGCGGATCCTGCCGCTATAAGGTTGGCGGCCGCATTGATTTTAGTGGAGACAGAGTCTACTGCTGCCCGTGGTGTGTCGATCCTGGAGGCGGCTAAGGCCTCCGCTACCACTGACTCTGATCGACTGAACTTGGCTAGTGGCTTGTGCTATGGCTATTCCCGCCTTCGACAGTACGAGAAAGCGGTCGACTACTCGTCTGAGCTTGTAAAGGAGTACCCGGAGTCGAAGTGGGCATTTGGCAAGTTTTCCTACGATCTGCGGGCGGTTCGCCGATTCGATGAGGCCGAGCGAATCGCTGAAGAACGCTTGCAGCACATTCCTGGGGACATTGACGCGATGCGCGCCTTGGTGGCCAGTGCGATCGCTCGTAGGGACTATGCGAAAATCCCGGCTCTGAGCCAGAGAATTCTGGCGGAAGGCAATGTTTCGGCCTCTGACTTGAACGAGGTGGCTTGGAGCTCGCTCTTCACGGGGAAGGTCGACCAGTCGGATATCGAAGCCGCTCTTAAGGCAGCCAATTCGGGCAAGAAGAACGCAAGAATATTACACACCCTCGGTTGCGTCTACGCGGAAGCCGGGAAGACCAAGGAAGCCCGCGACATACTACTCGAGGCAATGGATTTGCTGGATCTCGATGAGCCGGATTCGAACTACTGGTTCGCCTTCGGCCGAATCGCAGAACAATACGACGAGCGCGATGTTGCCATCGCCGATTACAACCGAGCCATTAAGCCGGCGAATTCAGCGGACATCCCCGATTCATCCTATCGCTTAGCGCAAATTCGTTTGGAAGCGTTGCGCAATCAAAAGTAACGAGAATGACGAGCACTGTGTGGCTCGGCCGATTTAACCCCCATGGGCGCAGGCCCAAACCGCAGGGATTCCGCTACTATATGCTCTTTGGGAGGCGGATCGGGTCGTCTGTTGACTCAGTTTTACGCGGCAATCCGTTCGCGTGTATCTTGCCGGCAAGAGGCGCCCTTATGCTGGGTTGCTCGAACAAGACCGTGGGGCTTGCCATTTGCTATGGGCACGGCTAGGCCGCAGGACCAAGAATGAGTCGACCGTCGCGATTAGCTACTGCGCGGGCTTGCCCTTCACCGCAATGACCTCGATCTCCACCAGCGCCCAGGGCGCGGCCAGCGTCGAGATTTGCACGGTGCTGCGGGCGGGCTTGTTGGGTTGGTCTTTGGTACCAAAGAAGCGCGTGTAGGCCGCCATCATGCCTGGGAAATCCATCTTGCCGCCCTTTGCCGGATCGCCGACCAGGTAAACGTGCATCATCACTACGTCGCCCATGGCAAGTCCTTCGGACTTGAGCGTCTCCTGTATTTTGGTCAGTGTGCTCATGGTTTGCGCTTCGGTGTCGCCGTAGACGGCGGCGGTTCCTTTGGTCTTGTCCTCGGGAGTTACCGGCGAGGCTAACTGGCCGCTCAGGTATAACGTGTCGCCCACCCAGACTCCGGTGGCGATGGGACGGTCGGCGTCTTGAATGTGGCGAACGTTGGTCTGGGCCTGCGCGCCAGCGACGACGGAGAGAAGCGTGAGCATGAGAATCGGGCACGGCAACATTTTTCGCATTGATGTCTCCACTCTGAGTTTGGCTAAGATTGGTTGACTCGATCCTGGTTCACGCGATCAACCCTGGTTCACGCGATCAACGATCATCGTAATCGTCCGCTGCGCCGAAAGCGCAGCTCCTTCCTGCCAGCCGATGATATGGCTGCAGTGGTCTCCGGCGAAGTAGATGCGATCGTCCGGAACGAGGAATTCCTTATAAGGTCCGTCAAAGTACGGTGAACGCTTGGGCGGCGGATAGCCCGGCCCGCGGCTGACCCAAGACCCCAGGCTGTAAGGCACTTTGCCCCAGCACATATACATCGGCTTCTCCAGTTCCTTGCTCTTGCCGGGATGCAGTTTTTCGACCGCCGCGCGGGACGCAGCGATCTTCGCCTCGGTCGAAGGCAGCTTGCCGAAGTCGCCAAAGTTTTCCATGGCGTAGCCGGAGATAAGCACACCGCGTTTTGACATCAATTTCGCGCTGGGATACCAAACTACCGAAATCGGACCGGTCGTCAGCCATGACAGGCCGCCGTAGATCTCGGCACCGTCCTGCTCCCAGAAGCGGCGCGACTCCCACGCAACTTTGTAGGCAGAGTCGTATTCGACACCTTCGATTGCAGATTTTACCCGCGGTGCAAAGTCGTTCGGTACGGTTCGAAGAATGGGGAGCGGCAAAGTGCAAATGCAGTAGGAAGCTTCGATGGAGCGAACCGGGCCGGATTCTCCCTGGCGATACAAAACCCGGACGCCGTTGCTCGTCTTCCTGATTTCCGCAATTGGGCAGTTATAGCGGACCGTCTTGCCCAACGAGTGGGCGAAAGCGTAGGGGATTCGATCCATGCCCCCGACTGGCTGGAACATCGGGGCCTGCATGTCAAGTATTTCTTCAAAAAGCATTGGCCCGCAGAACTCCGACTTGATCAGGTCGGAAAATGGAAGTGGAACGCGAGGAATTTCAACCTGATCGCCGGCCCCGGGCTCCTGCTGATCCCCGGAGCGTGGGGAACCGGTGTATTTGAAGTCAGGTTGCAGATCTCCGTACGACTTGAGGAAATCCATCACCAGCGCATGGTCATCCTGGGTGAAGGCTTGATCGAGCGCGCCCTGTTGCACACATTTGGCCAGCAGTTCGGCAACGTGGCCGCGCGTGTCATTGATAGCCTGTCCCTGCCGGATCGGCTTGCCGTCGAAGACTTTATCGTTCTGCAGCAGAGCGGTGCGCGAGCTGTTCACTTCGACTTCGAGCTCGACTCCCAGCTCGTTGCAGTAGCCCAGCATCGTTTTGTGGACGGAAGGAATACGCGCGGGACCGCAATTGAAGTAGTTGCCTTCCTCGAAGGTGCAAACCTGCCTTGTTCCATCGTTAAGGACCAAGTTAGATCCTCTACGTAAAGTCCAGTTACGCCCGCCGGGGCGCTCACGCGCTTCGAGTACGGTGATGTCGAAACCCGCCCGGCGCATTTCGTAGGCCGCGACGAGCCCGGCAATTCCTGCGCCCAGAATGATCACCTTCGTCCCGCGGCCGGCCACTGGAGACAGGGGAAAATCCTTCCGCTGTTCGCTCTCCACCATGCCCAGAAGACCAAGCGAATGCATCGTCATAAAGGCGGCGCCATATCCGCCGGTGTGGGCAACTCTGGCGATGAAATCGCGTCTGCTTATGGCCATCTTTTGTTTGTCTCTGCCGTGCATCCCATCGAAGGTTGGCAAATCTGCGAGAGGAACAATTGGTCGGGGCGCGCGGATTTGAACCGCGGACCCCCTGCGCCCAAGGCAGGTGCGCTACCAGGCTGCGCTACGCCCCGACTTTAACTGCTCCACTGATTCTAAACCACTTCCACGAACTCTGCTGCACACAGTCACACCGCCTTCAGCATCCCTCCGTCCACGAAAAATGCCGAACCCACCGCGTAGCTGGCCCTCTCTGAGCACAGAAATACAAAGAAGTTGGCCAGTTCTGCAGTACTCGCGAAGCGCTTGATGGGAGCGTGTTCGTCTGCCACTGATTGCAGGTAGCCCTCCCAATCACCACCTTTATCCGCCGTGAGTTCCTTTGCCGTTTTGATCCAGTCGCCGGTCAGGACCAATCCCGGATTGACGCAGTTCACCCGAATGTTGTGTTTGATGTATTCCATCGAAAGGCATTTTGAAAACATCATCAATGCAGCTTTAGTCGTGTTGTAAATCGGCTCGTACCAAAGGGGCTGAGCGGCACAAATCGAGGCGTTGTGCAGGATCACCCCGCCGCCTTTTGCCTTCATCGATGGCGCAATCCCGCGCGCCAGCCGCACCGCGGCCATCACATGCAGGTCCCAGTAGTATTGCCATTTTTCGTCGGGAGCTTCCATGACGGTCTCATTCGTTCCCGTGCCCGCGTTATTGATAAGAATGTCTGCGCCGCCGAACTTCGCGATCGCCTCGAGCAATGCGTTCGTGCCCTCAGCCGTCGCCACATCGCAAGGGACGGGCAGCACTCTCACGCCGAAGCTCCCGGCAATTCGCGACGCCTCTGTGCTGAGATGTTCGCCCTTGCGCGCAGCCAACACCAAATGAACCCCTTCCGCAGCCAATCCCTCAGCGATCGCCAGTCCGATGCCCGCACTGCCGCCCGTAATGACCGCGATCTTTCCCCTCAACCCAAGATCCATGACTTTCTCCTGTTTTTTGTGCGCGCCGGCCCAAACCGCCAATTATGGAGCTGTCTGTGTTGCTTCGTGCAGAATCGAGATCGGCATTCTGGGGCAGAAAGCACAACAGTCTACTCCACTACCCATCTCATGGGTCGAATCGATGCTGGAAAAAAGGCCACGCGAGGTGCGGAGATTCCCCAGTGACCGCCACCGATAAAGCACGATTCCCTGCGGCGGTTTCTGATTACCAGGCAGTGATTAATACGCAGGTCTTTAATGCATGAAGCGAGAATAAGGCCTTATCCAGAGCTTGCCTTTCCTCGACATCGCCACCGGGGAGGTTGAGCAGCTGAGACCTGCGCATGGCAATGACGCGTTGCGCTTCGGCAATCCTCTGAGGAACAGGTGTCTTGTCGCTCTCGAACAAGGCGGCGAGATATAAATCTCTCCAGGGGTGCTGGTGAGATGGTTGGGCATTCGCGGACACTACTTGCTCCAGCTGCCTGGCGGCATAATTCACGCCACAGAATGGCTCGGGCGTCACTGATCCGGGTCTGTCGTGGACTTGCCTATGATCACCGCCGCGCGATTGAATGGCAATCGGGTAAATACCGGATTTCCGTCTGATAATTCAGAAAATGCTGACGCCGGCGCACGGGAAAAGGGTCCTTTCGAGGCCCATCCAACCCGGGCGCAACTTCGTGCAACCAAAGTGCTGGCGCAAGGCATAGCGCGAAACCGGTTTACAAAAGGGGAGTTACTCCATGACAGACGATTACGGAAAGAAACAGAACCCACAATCTGGTCAGTCCGGGACCTCACACGAAGGTCAATCCGGGCAACAGCCGGGCCAATGGGACAAGGACAAAGATAAGAAGCAGCCCTCTCAGAGCGGTCAGGAAGGACAGC
>Ga0335080_10009060_pt1 | contig 10394 bp, 6 predicted proteins | sample Lox_Sample_34_FD_206720 | JGI IMG/M metagenome (GOLD analysis project Ga0335080, IMG submission 206720) | Soil microbial communities from Loxahatchee National Wildlife Refuge, Florida, United States - Lox_Sample_3.4 | ecosystem: Environmental > Terrestrial > Soil > Wetlands | place: USA: Florida... | reverse complement strand
ATCACATAGCAGGCAAAATCACCGTGGGGCAGCTTGTAGTGCAAAAGGATGCGGAGCAACGGAGCCGCAAGGATGACTGAGACCAGGGCGGCGACTAGTCGTCGTGGACTTATTTTGCGAATCAAGAGTGGCGCCGTCAGATAAAACTGCTCCTCGACGGCCAGTGACCAGGTGGCGGTCATGGCCATGGGGCCGAACCAACCCAAAGGGATCATCCAGAAATTCTGGGTGAGCGTGAGATAGGCCAGCGCCGGGATGGTCAGCGGCGAGTGGTCGCCCATCGAGCCCGGAATCATGTGGAAGGGCAGATGGCGGAAGAGGAACAGCGTGATCACGGCGTAGTACAAGGGAAAAATGCGATACGCCCGGCGGATATAGAAGGTCTTGAAATAGTTTGGGGAGTTCCTGGCATCAAGCAGGATTCCGCCGATCAAAAACCCCGAAAGCACGAAGAACAGGTCAACTCCACTCCAGGTCAGCTGGCCGGAGGCGAGGAAGACGGACAGCCATTTGGAATTGGTTTCCATTCCGAAGATGCTGTGCCGCATCAGCACCAGCAGGATGGCGATGCCGCGCAGGCCGTCGAGGGCCGGAATCCGGAGTGACCAGTTGGGAACTGGATATTCCGCGCGGACGGCACCGGACTCGCGCTCGGCCACGATCACGAGGTTTGCGGCTGGCGATGGAGCCAGCGCTGTGTCTTCGCGAACTTGCGGATAGGAGGCCACGAATGGAGAAAATGTTAGCAGCGTGCGCGGTGGGCCGAAGGAAGAAACGGCGCGCGAGAACCGTAAGAGTATCGGGTTGGAATTGCGGGACTCACTCAACGAGGAGAGACTATTGTTCTCCGATGTAGTAAACGCGAATCGTCTTGCCAATCTGCGCGGCGGGCCGATAACGATCCAGCCACGAAAGTGCGCCCTGCGTATAGGTTTTGTGCAGCACATCTCCGAGAAGCTCAGAGCGCAGGCTGACGGCAATCCAGCCCGTCGCGGGATGGAAAGGCTGAAGGATTTCAAAGTCAGGCAGACCCGTGCCGGACAGATCGGCGCTGCTCCATACCGCGAGGCTCACGTGGGAAATATTTCTCTGGCGCAGCCATTGGGAGAGTCTAAGTAAATCCTGGCCGCAGTCGAGATCACAACCGGCAACAAGAACTTGACTGGGATTGTGTCCTGCCAGTTGGTTGAAATATGCGATGTAATCTCCGCGCGCGTTAAAACTGGCGACGCCCTGCCACAGCAGGAGCCCGAAGAGCAGGGCCCTGGTGAAAAATCGTGCCCGCCTTTCACGGTTCCAGAGCCATGCAGCTCCAGAGGCAGCCACGACGGCAAGTAACAGAAACACGACGAGGATGTGGCGAACGCCGTAATAACAATTCACCTGGGTGGTTACAGCGAGAATAGCGAGCGCCGCAACAGCGGGAAGAATTGGCTGCCACTGCCGGCGAAGGGCGACCTGGACTGATGCAACCAGACCGAACAGAACCAGAATAAGAAACGGCAGCGGCAGCTTCACGCCGAGAGCGACGAAAAAGAAGTACCACCATCCGCCGTTCTTGATCGTTCCTAACAGATAGGCGGGCGGAGCGCTTTTGTTGAGGACCCAGGACTCGGCGAGTCCCTGAAGCAGGGCTGGGGCCGGGACCGCCGCGTTTGCCAGAACCGCCTTCTGCGCGATGCTCCGAAGCGGCGATGGGAAGTGCTCGAAGGACGGCATGGCTTGGGGCGAGAGTTGCATGCTTTCCTGGATTCGGCCGACCGAGAACCGGTAGCCGCCCCAGAGGATCAGGACAGCGATGACGGCCGCCAGAGCAAGGTCGGGCAGGCTTCTTGTGAGAGAACGGCCGGTAGATTTGTTGCCGCCACGTTCGCTCAGCCATTTGCACAGGAGCATTGCCAAGGCAGCCGCGGGAAGAAAGAGGAGCGTGGTGAACTTGGTGAGTACCGCCAGTCCGAGCGCGACTCCGAGCCACGCGGCGGTTCTCCTTGAGGGATTCTCCATCCACTTGGCCAAAGCGACGATGGCGGTAAACTGCATGCAGGCCGCGGGAAAGTCGGTGTAGGCCAAACCGGAAAATGCCAGCACGGTAGGCAGAGTTGAGAAAAGAAACACTGCCATCAGGGCAGCGAGGTCGCCAAAATTGTGTCGCGTCCAGAGGAAAACGAGAATGATGGCAAGAATCAAGAAGGGCAATATGCCGCAACGTGCCAGAGTCAGGTTACGCACATATTGATCGCCGTGGTTGAGGATGGCGTTTCCCACCGTCCAAAAATCGGGGTGGCTCGCGAGATCGGGAAGGTGTGCACCGCTGAGGTAGAGCGGAAGTCCGATGGCGATGCGCGACAACGGCGGATGCAGAGGGTCGAGCCGGTATGTCCCCTGCTGGATCCATTCGAGTCCTGCGGCGATGTGGGCGGGTTCGTCAAAGGCTTGAGCCGTATCATGATAGGTGAGGATGACGCGGACTGCCGCAGTCAGAGCCAGGAGAGCGACCGCGACGATGACCCAGAGTTTCCGATGCACACGGCCTCAGCAGGAAGGGGCATTATAGCGGGAGCACGAGCGGGGACGCTCGCGCCTGCATCGATTCATCCGTTCACTGCGCTGGCGGTGAGTCGCGCTTGGCTTTCAGGTCGGCGACGATTTGCTGAAACTCGGGCTCGGAATGCAGAGTCCCGAGGTTGGTGTCTTTGTCGATCGCGTCGGGATTCTTCAAGCCGCGCTTGACGGCTTCGTGCAGGTCCTTGAGGGCGCGTTTCTTGTCGCCGCGGGCGGCGCTGGTTTCGGCCAGCAAGAGTATCGGCCAGGCTTCATTCGGGCTGATGCTGCTCATGAGTTGGAAATAGTATTCCGCTTTGCTGAAGCGCTTGTTTTCGAGTTCTGCCTGCCCGGCTTCGATGCCCTGCGCCCACAGATCGTTGAAGGAACGCAGCAGGACGAGCCGGGTTTCGTCGTTCCTGGCATGATCCGCTTTGTTCTTAAGTCCAGTCATGCCGTCGACGATGCTGGTGCGCATTGCGGGCTGCGCGTCAAAGTCGGCCTCGCCGACTTGCGAAATCTGGGATGAAATCTGCTGAGTGAGCGAGCGCTGCTGGGCGATGGCGTCCTGCTGTTTCTTGAGAGCCAACTTCATTTCAGGAGAATTACTCAGTGCAGGCAGCTTCGCCTTGTATTGGGCCACGTCTTTGAGGCCGGAGAAATCGGAGGCCAACGAACGGTACGCTTCGAACTGAGCGAGCGTGTCCTTGCGCTGAGCGGCGTCGTCGGCTTCCTTCTGAGTCTTCGAAAACAACTGGTCGATGAACGCCGAATCCGCGGGCGCGGTGCCGGCTTGCATGGCTTTGAGTTGGAGCCACTCGAGAGCTTCCGGAAAGATGGCGGGCGGCGCCCACTGGTGCTCGCCGGGAAAGACGCGCAGGTGATAAGCCGCGCCCCAGTCTTGCTTTTCGCGGGCGAGTTCGGTGACTTCCGGCCAGTTGAAATCCTTGTCTCCAACGAAGGCGAAATAGGTGAAGCGGTCTTTTTCGGACGCGGGAAATGAGCCGGGATAACCGGCGCCGTGCGAAATGACACCGGCGACGGCGCAGGGTTCGCAACGGATGGCCAGAGTCGTAGCGACACGAGCCCCGCCGGAGAATCCCATCATGTAAACGCGGCGGGGATCGACAGCCAGGCGCGCGTGCGTGTCTTCCCAGACCGACTCAGCGGCCTTCGAAACTGCGTCGGCCTGAAAATTCCGCGAATTATTGGAGGCCGCGATGATGTAGCCGTACTTCTCGGCAGCGTCTTTGTAGAGCTTGACGGGAGTCTTGCCGTAGGCCAAAGGATCGAAAGCATAGATGATCGGCCAGGTCTTCGCGGGAGAGTAGTTGGATGGTAGATATAGGGCGTAGGTCTGGCTGGGATCGCCTGCACAGACGACGGACTCAATGATCTGGCCAGCCGGAGGAGACGATGGAGCGGAACTCGTTTGGGTGCGCGCCGCGATCGTAAAGAACAGAGGGGCCAACAAGGCCGGAATGACAAATGACCTGCTCCAAGTGCGGCGAAGCTGACGCATCCGGCCTCCGTAGATTAGTCATCATACGTGAGCGAACCAGGAATGGCCGGACTGGGGAAGACCCGTAGCTTCCGCACCGCGAAGCGTTGGTTCTTAGGGACGAGTGAACCTGAATTGTCGCTCGACCGGAGGCTAACGACCGGCGCGTCGATTGGGTTCACCAAGCGAGGACTTACTTGGAAGGGTGCAAACGAATTTGTGGTTGCGGCCCGGCGAGTTGCAGGACCTGCACTAACTGGTTGTCATTTCGCTCAGTCGAACCGGGATTTGGTCCTGCTAGCGGGAGGTAGACCTGGTAATCGCCGTAATTTGCCGCAAGGAAAAAGCGTTTCGTGAGCACGTAGGAAACGTACCTCGCCATGTCTGGCTCGTGGGCTTCGAAAAGGTGTGGTACGCGGTGGAGCGAGTCAAGCACAATGATGTCTGGCGAGCGGCCAGTTAGTCCGCCGAGCCGCGCGTCGTCCACCAACACACGATTCCTTAACTCGAACTGTAGCTGTGACGGCCCTATCACGAGCGTTTGTCTGTCCGAATGATTCATCACAAACTCGATGGTAGGCAGGTATTCATTGCGGTATGTATTCTGCCAAATCTTGATGACATGTCCGGAAATCTGCAGCAAAATCAACCCGCACAAAAGTGAGGCCAGCAGCGGTATTGGAACGAGCTTGTTAGAAACGGCGGCTCCTGCAACCGCGGCCAGTAACAGCGCCCACATGGCGATCACGTGAACCATGTAATGAGGGACTTGTGCACCATCCAAAAGTGCCAGCTCAGCGTAATAAAGCCCGGATAAAAGGAGCAATAACAGAACACCGCGGGCCCGCCGGAGGACAGGCACAAATGCTGCCGAGAGAATCCCCGCCCAGTACGTTAATAAGATACAGAGTTTGAGCTTGGAGCCTCGGCCCTGCGGTGTGAAGAATGTCACATATCGGTTCACGACGTCGCTTAGAACGGCGTGCACCGGAGAGGAAAGGCCGCCCAACCTGTAAGTGGAATGGGCGCGAATCTGAGACAGGAAGATGCCCGGAGCCTGGATGATGTACAGGCCCCAAAGAACGGCGAATATCAGGTAGGGAGTCGCAGCCAATGTGAAGTCCCTCCATGTTAGACGCTTATGGTCGAGAAAAATGGCGGTGAGCAAAAGACCGCCTGTGTGCAACAGGCTCACGGGATGGGCAAAACATGCCGCCGCTGTGAAGAGGGAGCCAAGGAAGCATGCGAGTGGGAGGCTCCTTTCCCTCAATGCGACATACACCGCAATGCCCCCGAAACCCAAAGCCGCCGCCATGACATCCATGCGTACGGTGGCAGCACTTAACAGCACGGTATAGTCAGTTGCCAAGAAAAGGGCCGCCAGCATCCCGCTCAGATGTGAGCCAGTCAAACGCCTGGTTAGCGAAGATCCTGCACAAACTAGTCCAGCTCCAAAAAGCACCGATAACATTCGAAGCTTAACGAACGAGAATCCGAGTAGCTTGATCCAACCCGCCAAGACCACTAGATACAAGGGCACAGTCCAAAAAGTGTAACGGTCATAGGCCACGAACTCTCGAACCATGGGGTGGCCCTTCCCGCTCATGATCTTCGACCCAAGGTAGCCGAATTGAGCGAGCGTGTGGGCGGGATCAGCTAACTGACCCTCATCCCACCAAGGGCTGCGAGTCCGAGCGATCGCAATCGTGATTACGGCGAAAATCAGGCCGATGCCGACCCAGATCGCGCTATCGCGACTCGGGCGCCACGCACTGGAATTTGGGAGCTGCGCAAGTCGCGGTTGCGTGACCCTTTGCTTATAGATATCTACGCCAACCACTTCGCCTGCGCCACTAATTTTGGCCGCATTAGCTGGGCTGGCGGTCCAACTCCCAATATCCGGCATACAACCTCACTCAGTCGGCAAGACACACTTAGGGCTGGTGCGATTATTTGGGCCTGGGGCCGAGAAGCTTGGGGCCTGGGGCCGGGGGGAAGAAGGACCTGAGGAGCGGGGAAAGACAGCCAGGACGGCTAGCGAACCCCACTGAACGGCGCAATACTACTCCCGCCGAATCGAATGTCAAGGGGAGATCTGGCAATAAGTACTTGGCAAAGTACGGATTCAGGGTAGGCGGCCAGATACTTCTTACGTCGCCTTACATATTATTTTATTGCCATAAACCTGCTCTTCCACCCCGTTATGGGTAGGCCAAGGCCTAGAGTCGGCTGAGACCTGCTGATTGCTTCGGTTCTGCTACCGGGGACCTAAGTTCCGCTACTACTGGGCGATTGTTGCCACGGCTCACCGCGTAGAGAACCAGTTCCACGCGGCTGGAGATGCCCAGCTTTTCAAAAATGCGGAACACATATTTCTTGACGGTATTTTCTGTGAGATTGAGTTCGCGAGCGACTCCGCGATTGCTCAAGCCATCGACCACCAGGGCGACGACTTGCTCCTCGCGCATGGTCAGCAGCTTTATCCCCACGGCGTTGACGACGCGGAGCGGAGGTAGATCGACCAATCCTTCGATTACGTATTGCAATTGTTCACTGTTCGCCCAGACCTGGCCTTGGTGCACGCTTAGGATGCACTTGCATAGAAGCCGGAAAGGATGATCAGCCGGGAACAATCCCTTTACGCCGGCTCGAAAGGCGTTGACCACGACTTCGCGATCGTGGTCAGCGAAAAGCAGGATTTTGGCGATTTCCGGGTGCGCAAGATGCAGGCGGCGCACGATAGCCAGGTCAGGACCGTGCGGGCTGCGATGATCGGAATTAAGCACCGCGACCTGGATGGGCGACGCGGTCATGCCGCGCAAAATAGCCTCGACATCAAAATCGCAGGACGTGACGCGGAATTCCGGGCGGCGGCGCAGCGCGCTGGCCAGAAGTTGACATTGCATTTGGTTGGTGTCGGCGACCAGGACACCGATGGCACAAGAAATGGCGCTTGCAGATTCCATAGCTCCTCATGGCGGGTTGAATTCCTCCGTTCCACTCCTGACAAAAGCATTGTGCTTAGCCTAGACAATGTATGCAGAGCGTGGCTGTGACATCTCAACATTCAGGCCACCCTACGGTGTGGAAAACTTTTTGGGATCAGCTTCTCGGGCGGAAAACCCAGAGCGTCGATGCCATGGAATCACTCACTTGCGGGATCAGGCACCGTTTTGGGAAACGTGGTTGGCGCGAGCGCTTCTTATGGAAAAGATTTATGTCCTCTTTAGTGCATGCCTCGGAGGTTGCGTTCCAGATGGGCAAAGATCACCTCCTCCTGCCCTCAGGCGTGGACAACACTTCCGATGTCTTGTTGTGGCGAAGTGAGAGGGCTAAGTTGCTTCATAACAACACGCTTGTAGCGACTTGGGGCCTCATGATGCGAAGCAGTCCAGGGCGGAAGCGACTTTTCGGGATCTACGCGGTGATGGGTTGGAGCTGTCTTATTTCGGGGATTTTTGTGGGGGCGAATGCTCAGGAACCGTGGTCAAAGGCAGCCTGCGCAAGCACGGAACTGGCGGCCGCCACGAAAACCGGGACAGCGGGCGGTGCATCGAGTTCAGACGAGATGGGGAAACGCCGCCCGCTGTATCGGCTGCACCAGAGTGACGTGTTGGAGGTCAGTTTCACGTTTTCGCCCGAGTTCGATCAAACGGTGAGCGTGCAGCCGGATGGGTTCATCAGCCTCAAGGGACTCGATGATCTGTACGTTACCGGGATGACACTGGGCGAGTTACGCGAGAAAGTCTGCCTGGCCTATCTCGGGATGCTGCATGAGCCTGAAGTCACGGTCACGCTCAAAGATTTCGAGAAACCTTACTTCGTCGCCAGTGGCCAGGTGGTGCATCCCGGCAAATATGAATTGCGTGGTGATGCAACGGTGACCGAGGCACTGGCAATTGCGGGGGGATTCACTGAGGCCGCCAAGCATTCGGAAGTCGTGCTGTTCCGCAGAATCCCGGATGAGCGGGTCGAGGCTAGGCTGTTGAACGTGAAGAAAATGCTGAATGCACGGGACCTCACCGAAGACGTTCATTTGAGGCCCGGGGACATGCTGTTCGTTCCCCAGAACCGAATCTCGAAAATACGCAGGTACTTGCCGGTTTCCACAATGAGCATGTACGTCAGTCCGACACAATTCTGACTATGGCGGAAGAACTCACTCTCTTGCAACGGCCGGTGTGGCCTCCGGCGCCTACGCTTCGAGACCTGGTGGCCGTGTTGTTCCGGCAGCAAAGGCTGGCACTAGTTTCATTTGCGCTGACGCTGGTAGCTGTGCTGCTCTACGGAGTTCTTGCGCCCACATATAAAGCGCACATGCGCGTGCTAGTGCGACGCGGGCGGGTCGACCCGCTGGTGACCCCGACGCCTAGTCAGGCCACGCAATTTGAACATCCCGAAGTAACGGAAGAGGAGCTGAACTCCGAACTGCAGTTACTGGGGGACGACGAGATCCTAGGGCTGGTGGCGCAAAGCTCCGGGCTGGCCAACGAAGAGAGCTGGACCGAACAGTTGTTCAGCAGAACTCCCGAGGAACGGCTGGCTCACGCCGTGAAACGGATGCATCGCAGGCTCGACATTCAGGCACTGAAAAAGACGGATCTGATTGAAGTGACGTATGCATCGGCCGACCCGGAGCGGGCAGCGGGAGTGCTTCACTCTCTGGCTCAGGCTTATTTGGAAAGGCACCGGCAAGTGCGGCGTCCTTCTGGAGAATTCACCTTTTTCGAGCAACAGGTCGAGCAGTCGCGGAGTGGACTGCTGGACGCCGAGATGCAGCTGATGGACTTCACCCGTGATCAGGGCGTGGTGTCGGCAGGCTCCGAACGCGATACCACACTGCAGAAACTCGCGGACATCGAAGCCGACCAGGGACAGACCCGGATTGCAATCAGTGAAGCGGCGCAACGCCTTCGCATGCTGGGCTCGCAGTTGAGTTCGTTCCCGGAGCGGAGCACCACTCTGCTGCGCAGCGCCGACAATCCCCAGCTGATGGAGAAAATGAAATCGCAACTGCTGGAGCTTCAGCTTAAGCGCACGGAGTTGCTCAGCAAGTTCGAGCCGACTTACCGGCTGGTAAAAGAGGTCGATCAGCAGATCGCGGAAACCGAGGCCACGCTGGCGACGGAGAGAGAAACTCCGCTGCGAGACGAAACCACCGACCGGGACCCAAACCACCAGTGGGTGCAGGCGGAACTGATGAGAACACAAGTCACGCTGGTGGGCCTGGAGGCGCGGGCATCGGCCAATACAACCTTGCAGGCTCGCTACCTTTTGGCCGCACAAAGGTTCGGCAATGAGGCCATCAAGCAGGAGGAACTGTTGCACGACTTGAAGGCTGCGGAAGAGAAATATCTCCTGTATGTGAACAAGCGCGAGGAAGCAAGAATCGGAGACGCACTGGATCAGGGCGGCATCCTGAACGTCACGCTGGCGGAGGAACCACAAGTCCCGGCTCTGCCGGCACACCCGGCCTGGATGTATGGGGCGATGGGTTTTGTGCTCGCCGGCACCGTGAGCACGGGTCTGGCATTCGCGGCGGATTCGCTCGACCCGGCGTTTCGGACTCCAGAGGAAGTCATCTCCTACCTGGGCACGCGGGTGCTGGCGTCCTTACCGGAAGGAAACGGATAGAAGATCGCCCCTTATCACCACACAATCTCATGAGCACACACGCAGAGTTCCTCCATCAGACGCTGAACGACCAGCCGGCCAGAATATTCGGCTTCGAAGTGGCCGAGACGGTTGCCCGCGACTCACGCCCGGCCGCGTGTTGGTCGGAGCTTTATGGTGAGCAACAAATTCGTGGCCTGGTGAGGCAGGTCTTTTTCCCAGGATGGCCGAAACCGGCGCGGCAAGTGGTTTTCAGTGCCGTGCAAGACGGAGATGTCGGGGGCCTTTGTATGCAGGTGGGGGAGAGGCTGGCGGCACAGATTCCGGGCAGCGTTTGCGTGGTTGACGCGGCCACCCCGGGCGGTGAGGAGAGTGGTGAGGACGCTGATATTTCCGCACCTGCGAGTTTCGGAGAATCGCATTCTTTCCGCGAGTGGGCGAAACAGATCTCTGGCAGATTGTGGTCGGCTCCGTTGAACAGGTTCGCCGGGGGAAATGGGAATGGCTGGCCACCCGACGCAGTCTCCATGGCTCTGCGGGAACTCCGGCTGGAGTTCGACTACACGGTCGTACAAGGTCCGCCAGCCGGCATCTCGAACGAAGCTGCGCTGCTGGGACAGTGGAGCGACGGTGTCATCCTGGTTCTCGAGGCGAATGCCACGCGCAAACTGACGGCGCAAAGAGCCAAACAGATGTTCCAAGAAGCAAATGTCCGGTTGCTGGGGGCGGTACTGAGCGG
>Ga0335080_10009059_pt1 | contig 10397 bp, 8 predicted proteins | sample Lox_Sample_34_FD_206720 | JGI IMG/M metagenome (GOLD analysis project Ga0335080, IMG submission 206720) | Soil microbial communities from Loxahatchee National Wildlife Refuge, Florida, United States - Lox_Sample_3.4 | ecosystem: Environmental > Terrestrial > Soil > Wetlands | place: USA: Florida... | reverse complement strand
GGGATTATCGCGCCGTACGGCAACTCTCTCGGTCTCGCCAGCAATGCCGGCAATGGCATTTCCATCAACAACCCGAATTACCGCACACCGCGCACTTACCAGTACTCCTTTGGGATCCAGCGCGAGTTACCGATGCGGATCAATTTTGAAGCATCGTATGCCGGCAACCGCGAGATCTTCGTGCCGGTGGGTTACAACATGTCCAATACTCCGGCCGACGTAAATCAACTCAACCAGTTTTACAACCTGCAATATGGCGGCCCGAACATCAACCTCCAGAACCGCGCATATCCCAACCCGTTTCAGGGCATTCTGCCAGCCATATTCGGCAATACGGGTACAACCTCGACCATCAGCTACGGCAATTTGACCCGGCCATGGCCGCTCTGGCAAGGACTGACGCAGAACTACATCCAGGTAGGCCACTATCGCTCGGATCAGCTCGCCATCAGGGCTGAGAAGCGGCTCGGGAGCGAGACCAGCGGCGTGTTCACTTGGGTATTATCCTATACTTTCGGCAAACAGATTCAAGCCGACCATCGCTTGAACAACTGGAACCTTGCCGAGGCGCCGATCTGGGAAATTGACGATGGCACCAAGGTCCATTTCCTCGCGATCAGCGGCGTTTGGGACTTACCCTTCGGCAAGGGCCGCCACTTCCTCAATTCCACAAGCCGCGCGGTCGATCTGCTAGCCAGCAACTGGCGAGTTACTCCCATCTGGACATGGCAGACCGGATTCCCGCTGGCCATGGGCAGCCTCCGCAATTTCTACAATTATTGCGGGACCTATGTCGCTGCCAACCAAAACGCATCCAGCTGGATCAATAACAATGCCAGTTGCTATGCCCCGCTCCCCAATTTCATCCTGAACCTGAACCCCGATCGCTTCTCGTACATCTTCCAACCGCAAGGTCAACAGCTGAATGCGGCCGTGGAGAAAACGATTCCGTACCGCGAGCGCTATAAGCTGGTGCTCCGGCTGGAAGCGTTCAACCTGAGCAACACTCCGATCCGCCAGAATCCGAATACCAGCCCTACTGCCGGATCGGCGTTTGGCGTTCTGCCCAACGCGACTAAGAACCAGCCGCGAGTGTTGCAGATCGCGGGCAAATTCATCTTCTAAGAGTCTTCGCCACTCCGGCCGGTGACTAAATTCGCCGGCCGGGGATCCGATTCGGTTGCAGCAGTCCTCACCAGCCGGCAGCGTGATGCGGAATGATTGCCCGAAACCGCTGGACCCGCTAACTGCGAAGATCTCTTACGGCTGCGATGTCATCCGCAACGCAGCCCAGAAGCCACTCTGAGAACCGGTCATAAACCTGCCTCGGATCCTCCTCCTCCACATAGATGAAAACTGGGGGATCATCTGAGACTTCTGTGCTGAGGAATAGGAATTGATATCCCTGGTGGCCGCCAAACACAAAATCAGTCTTCTTGAAGCTGAATTTGGCGTTGCACTCCTCTAATAAACGCTCCGCATCCGCCCTCAGGTTGAGTGGAGCGGGGAAAAAGAAATCCGAACCCTCAAGAAAACGGCCTGCCCCTTTCCCCATGCGAGTCATAAAGGCAACGTACGCTGCCGGCAAATGTATCCGATACGCGGATTCGATCTGTTCGATCTCTCCAGCGGTACAACCCTTCATATCACGTGGAGACGCCAATCCCGAATCGATTAGACGCTTCGCAGCCTGCTCGATGCTCTCTTTGTACATAAGCCTGGGTCTGATCCGACTATACTACTGCCCGTGGGTGACGATCACCTGCACTCCTGGAAACCGATCCTGGAACTGTTGGATTACACCTCGACACGACGGACAGGGTGGGCGTTCGGTATAGAGGCTGATAGTCCCCTGGGAGTCTGGCTTCAAGTCCTTCGCAACGTCCTCTAGAATCTTCACCTCGGAATCGTACGCCCTGGTCATGGCTCCACTTGGTTTAGTAGTGAATAACGGGTCGGTGGGCGCTGGCACCGTGCCTTCAGGGCTGGCCTTACCGCTGACGCTGGTAAGCATCTGGCTGGAACCATCGATGTTGGTCTCAGCAACCGCCACGTTCCTACCTTTAATATCGTATGTGTCACGGGCGGCCTGCGTGAGACGCGCTCCTTCCTCCGGAGGAATGCCCTCCGGGTACTTCATTGGTGCACGGCTCGGCTTGGAGGGCTCCGATGGGCCTTCACCCGGGTGCGTAGCTCCTTCCTCGCCTCCCTCAACCCCTGTCTTTGTTCTTGCTTTCGGCCGCAGACGCGGGTCTTCGACCAGCGATCTCCAGTTCCTCTCGACCCAGATGGCGAATCCTTCTCCCAGTCTGCTTCTCCGGAGTTTTCCCACTAGCGATGGTAGTGCTTCGATGCCCTCTTTAAGCAAATAGGCCACTATCGCTTCGAGGAGCAATCGGACCAACACGGCAACCGAGTGAGCAAGCTGTCGAGCGCCTACATCGATGCGAGCCGAAACATCGCCTGGGCGGGAGGGGGCGTCCCAAGCGGTCTGTATGCCTTCACCCGCAAGTTGCAGCACTTCCCCTAGCTTTCCGGAGACATAGACAATCAGAAATCCAACGCCCATCCACTCGAGTAGGGCCAGACCTACGTCGAGACCAATCTCTCCTCCGGCGACAGCACCTGGCACCGCGCCTACTCCTCCAGCCAGCGCTCCGACCACCGCGCCGATGGCCCCTCCAAGGACCGTCGTGGTGGCGATCGTACCTACACTCAAAACGAGCATGGGGACGATGGAATGCAAAATGTCGTTCAAGGATCTGCCGACTTCTGCCTTTACATATTCGGCCACGAAGCTGGGAGCTCGGAGGACGGCTTTGCAGAGAGCCTCTACCCGCTCGGCCTCGTCGATGAGGCCTAAACTCATCCAATCGAGAGCTCTACCTACAGGGGAGCGAGTAGCAGGGGCGTCGGAAAACGCGTCATGGGGCATAGCCACCCGGAAGCGACCAGGGCCGCCGCCGCCTGCCGGCGAATCGGGGTGCGCGAGTGTCCCGTCCTGCCAGCCACTCCACGGCTTACGCCAGTCGTCGGAAGTGTCCTCAAATGTATCGGTCAACGCGGGGCCGGTATAAGCACCCATACGGTCGCCCTAGGGATTGATGTCCACCAACGTGGAGCCGTGTATCTTGATGTATTTTCCATCCAGCACAATATTGCCGTCCTTGTCCATATAGAGGGTGCTGGCGCCCACTTTCAGCATTATTTTGGTGGCCGCTTCGATGTATATCTGGTCATTGGATGATTTTATTGTGATCTCTTTTTTAACAGTCTCGTTGTGCTTGCCATCCACCTGGATCGTGCGGTCGACAACTACGTGCTGCGAGTCGTTGTGCTCGATCGTAGTCGTCATGTCGTACTGTGCGTGCAGATTGACCAACTCATTACCTTTAGTGTCGTCAAACAGCAATTCGTTGTACCCACCGCCGCCCTTTGTGCTGTTGGATTTGAGGCCGCTGATGTTCTTCTTGGCGGGCAGTTCATATGGAGGCATCTGGCCGGCATTATAGACGCGGCCGGTAATTAGTGGCCGATCCGGGTCGCCCTCCAGGAAGTCGACTACCACTTCCTGACCAATCCGAGGAATCTGGATACCTCCCCAGTTTTTGCCGGCCCAGGGTGATGACACTCGAATCCAGCAGGAACTATCTTCGTTGTACTTGCCTTCGCGGTCCCAATGGAACTGCACCTTCACACGGCCGTATTTATCCGTGAATATCTCTTCCCCGGGCGGGCCCACAACCACCGCCGTCTGGCAACCAGTCACAATGGGAATGTACGAGCGGCGCTGCGGTCGGATGGTCGTGCTGTCCGGCACGCAATCGAAAGAGTTCCAATACTCCTTGTGCACGTCGTCGGAGCCGCTACGGTAGTCCAGACCTTGTCTCGCCTGATGGTGCACCGCCGTTAACAGGTAACCCTGGTTCAAGTCGGCGCGATAGTGATCTTCAAGAGTAAAACGGTAACCAGCGCTGAAGGCCCGGCAGTCGCTCTTGCCCCGCGATACTGTTTGACGCGCCTGTTGTTCCTGCAGCCGGATTCGCGCCAGGCTGTCGCCTTCACCCTTCTTCATGTATTCGCCGGGATAATCATACAACTCATAAGAGCGCTTCCCTTGCACCGTGGCGAGCAGCTTGGTGGAAGGCATCTCGAAGTTATAGTCGGCTGTGGTGACCACTCCAGGCCGATATCTTTCGTTATGGACCCAGTCCAGCACCTTATCCTCGGGTCTCACGCCGGCGCCGGACAACTCGCATTTTGCGGTCGACTGCCCCGGACATACCTGATGGGCGGATGGAGCGTCACCCATTACGAGCATGTGCTTTCCATTCGTGTGTTCGAAGAAGTAGAAGATGCCTTCTTCCTCCATCAGGCGAGACACGAAATTGAAATCGGTTTCGCGATACTGGACGCAGTACTCACGTTCGAGATAGCTGCCGATCAGACGCTTGGTGAAATCCTTGAATCCGTACTCGCCAAAGATCTGAGTAATGATATCCGGAATGTTTTTGTTTTGGAAGATTCGGCAGTCCGTAGTCTGATCCAGGAACCACAGCCATGGCGCCATCGTCGCGCGGTAAACCGCGAGGTTGCTGTCCCGCCCTGCCTGAACAAACTGGCTGACGTAGCCGTTCCAGTACCGATGTGATTCATCATCGGCCAAGGCTATCGAGACGCTGACATTCTTCCCAACAATTGCGTCATATGCAATGGAGTCGTTTTCGGAAAGTAACTCCAACTCAAAATGGAAGAGCCGGGACACTCCCTCATCTCCAGTGAAGGTTCGAAGAAGAAGAACATCGTCCCCTAGCGGAGTACTAACTGCGAGGCGACGGGGTGCTTGCACATAAGGCATTGCATTTCACTCCTGAGTGGTCTTGCGCGGTATCGGCTTATCGGGCGTGGCGCCGGAAAACACGGCATCGTCGGCATCTTGGCGAAATTCGGAGACTTTTAGCCAGCCTAACCATCCGAGCCTGGGTGCGTTGCTGAGGTCACGGGTGAGTTCGCAAAGGGGTACCTCTTCCTTCTTGAGGATCGGCTGGATTTCGAATTCCAGTGGCCGTTCAGCAAATAGCCGAATTAGGGCTTCGGCCTGGCGGAACGCGGTTCCATCCGGCAGGAAATCCCGATATTGCGACAGTGTCAGTGGACCGATCTGGACTCGAAACGTGGCCTGCAGAGTCCAGACCGCATCGCCCGCAACAGCGCCCATGCCGAGTTGGTTGGACGGAGTTTGCGAACGGGGATAACACAGATCGTGGGGTTCGAGCTGATGGCGACGCGGCTGGAATGGCTCGACGGCGGTGGGCACTCCGAAATAGTCGCTCAAAATGCCGGCGAGTGCGGAAGCCGAGTGCGGTCGCTGGGCGAAGAGTCCGGCATATCGTAGCAACACCTCATCATCGAATGGAAGGCGGTGGCGCAGTGCGTCGGCGCCCATACCGATCAGGTCGAAGAGATACCATGTAAAGTCGTCCTCCGGATTTCCAGCCCGTTGCGCCCTTTCATAGCCAACCGGGAAATGGTGTTTCTCCCAAGCACGATAAAACAAAGAGATCAGGCGGTGATTGAAGATGTTGAGAAATTCAGTAAGCGCCATGCTCCCGGTATACTCTTCTTCAATCACTCGCTCGGTGTAGTGTGTAGGCAGAACGCCCTTGGGGCCCGTCAGGCCGAGGAATGCTACCGTCATGTAAGGGGGGCCGCCAGAGTCCTCTTCAACGATATGGATGGAGCTCGCCGGAAAAGTGAGGGAGTTCCGTGCGCGGAAGCGCACCACTTCAGTCGACGGCGGAACCGATGTACCGACCGGACGCAACTCATGGCGAAACCGCGCCAGCAGACAAACGGCCTGAAAGAAATCAAACTCGAATCCGGCCGTAAAAAGGAGTTCCGTTATAGAACGATTTGTTCCCCAGTTCGAGGAGCCCATTCCCGGAGCACTCCTTTCCGCTGCAACGTTCTGACCTTGAGTTGGCTGAATGAATTGATCGAGCTATATAGGCCAAAGAAACGTTCCAGCACGCTAGCCAGCAGAAACGCACCGTTACGAGCGAAATGCTCTTCGTCAAGGAGCAAGTCCACGTGCACTCCAGGACAAAAGGCCAACCCGTGGGATGAGGATACACGCGCCACCTTAGACCTGCTGGTGATTCCCACAAGGCCCGAAATCTGATTTCCAATGGACGGCTCTCCGCCGAAATCGTATAGCTTCAGGAGCTCCCGCAAGGGCTCAATCGTTTCGACAATCGATAGATGATTGAGAGACAAGTGCGAGATCAGCCGCCACTGCAAACCTCGACGTAAGGGTGGTCGAACGCAGGGCGTTGGGGATCGAAGAAATCGAATCCGGAGTACCGTCCCCGATTCCATATCGAGCTCGCCGAAAGTGTACCTTACTGGCAAGCGTTCGGGAAGGTCGCGGTTGGTGCAGGTGACTTGAACGGTTAGCGAGTCGACGGGCGGCAAGTTCGGCCGGAAGTTTAGATCGAGCAGGGAGAGATATACTTCCGTGCCGTTGTCGCCATCGCGGAGGGAATGACGGCGAACGGCGTGCCAGAACGCTGCTTCGCGGTCGCCTGTCTCCGTATGGCGGAACGAGTAGAATTGCCGGTATTCACGCGATATTTCGGCCCCCGGACTAGATGAAGTAACACGATTCACTGAGTAGACCTCAGTTGCGTGCTGAGCGTGAATGTCCGGGACGACGCGGTACTCGGTTTCGGTGTGCGATACCCGAATGGGCTCAGCGTAACGTTCGAATAGGTTGACAATCGGAGCGCAGCCGAGCTGAAAGGTATCGCGATCTACAGCCTGCTCGAGCAAGCGCGTGCGTTCCTGGCGCTCGAACTCAGCGAACAGAATCAGAATTTCAAATTGCTGGGCAAGATCTTCCTTGGGAATGCAGTCGAGCTTGTTGATGTCAAAAAACAGGAACTTTTCCGGAAACGCAAAGTATTCCTGCAATAACCGGTAACCTTGGAAGCTCCGGTCCGAATAGGGGAGCATCTCCTCCTGTTGCGTGAAGCCGATCTGACCGATCGAGAGAGGCGGCAACGCGAGTACTGGAGTGACTCGTTTGGAATCTAGCTTCCGCACGGCAACGTGAAGCACGTTGTTCATGAGAAGCTCATAGAGAGTGTGCGCTGCCTGCGGATCCCCGGCAAGGTGAAAACGTAAGCTTCGAATGGGCAACTTCGCGAATTCCGCTCCACCGAGACACCGAAATTGCAGGCGAAGCCCGAAGGGAGCATTAGCCGCAAGTGAACCGGCTGAGAGTTGGCTCGATTGGACGAAAGCGGCTTTGACCAACTCCAGAGGCCACAGTTGTACGGGGTAGCAGGTGCGAAAACGACATGTGGCGCCGCTAATAGGGGCGGAATACACCGTGCTACCTCGCGGAATCACATAACCTGATGAGAGGTGTCCCTGTTCGGGGTCGGCTTCAAACTGGGCGACTGCCGCGGACGGAATCGGACGGAGATAGTGCGGGTATAAGGTATCAAGGACGGCCTCTGTAATCTCGGGAAACTCGTCTTCTATCTTGCGCTGAATGCGGCCTGCAATGAGTGCAAACGCTTCTATGAGCCGCTCGACATGTGGATCTTGAGATGCGCCCGCATTCAACTGGAGGGATGCGGCAAGGTCCGGATAACGTTCGCCGAAATCGGCGGCCATCTGGCGAATGAAGAGAAGCTCCCGTTCATAAAACGGCAATAACTCCTTCGTCATCGCGGCCGGCCTTTGACTCCGAATCTGCCACTCTCAAGCCGGAACTCAGTGTCAAACACCACGGGCTCAAGGGTCGTGTCGGCCCTAAGGACGGCCTCCACACGAAATCGTAGGACAGGCCTCCGTTCGTCCCACCCGTCCAGAAATACCGAAACGTTACTCAGGCGCGGCTCGAAAATCTTGATGGCGGCTTCGATCGATTTCCGGAGCCGGTGCTGGTCGGCTGACGTCCGCAGCGAGTACAGAGATAAATCAGGCAGACCATAGTTCAGGATCGAATTGCAGCATTGCAGATAGCCAGCCGGAACAGGCTGTTCAGCTCGGCGCGTATTCAGCAGCATTTCCAGGTCACGCTGGACGGCCACGTACAGGGCGGCAAGCGTTCCCGGACGGATCGAGCCGATGGTTCCCCTGTAGGGCTTAGCCGTAAGGCGGTCGAGTATGGGGGTGGCCACCGGGACTCGAGTGTCTTGGGCGGGCATAGAATCAGACCTTCCGCTCACCGCATGCCAATGCTTGCCACGGGTTGAGACGGCACAAGCGTTCGAACAGCTTCACCGCTCTCTCACTCTCCGCATTGCTCGGGCTTTCATCCACGTAGCACTTGTAAAGTCTCGTCCAGACTGAGCTCACTAACTCCGAGTTTTCCCAGTTTTCGAGATTGTGCTTATCTATTAACTCCGCCAGTTCTTCTAGAATCGCCTTTCCCAGTCGCTGGCGACGGCTATTCAGACATATCTCGGCGAGCACAAGCTTACGGTGAAACCGCACACGCCCATTCGGTTCGACGTTTGCCAGAGCAGTCATTTGAGCCAAGGCGCGGTCGACATCCCCGCTACGTGCGAGCTGCTCAGCCACATCCCAGCTTGAGACAGGCTCAGCAGTGGTCTTTCCGCCACCGGAAGACATCAGCGTGGCTGGTACCGCGGCTTTCAAGGCACCGTTCGATGTTGTAAAGCCGCCTTCCATGTGATCAACAACCTGATTGGTTTGAAGAATGCCATTAATGATCCGGCGGCACTCCTCAAAAGCATCCTTGGCTTCCGCCACGGAGAGATCCGCATTGCTGAGATTTCCCTGAATTAGCCGCTCAAACTCCGTCAATTCGGCAACTGCGCCACTGAAGTCCTCTTTCATGGCTGCGTAACTCGCCGGACTGCCTGCCGCCGCCGCCGCGTCAAACTCTTGACCGGTGATCAGTCCATTGGCCCTCCGCGATTCGGTGAAGTATCGCGCCGAGTAGTTAAGTCCAGGCGCCGGCCGCTGCGTGAGCGGAATCTCGCGAATAGCATCCGCCAGATTATGGTTGAGCCAGACCAACGGTGCTGTGCGGGTCTCGACATCATCGCGGTCGATTTCAGGGTAGAGCCCGGCGTCCCAGAAACGTGTCAATAGCTCTCTAATCACCCGGATTCCGTCACGAACACCTGCGAAGCCGTCGACATGAAGAGCAGCCTCCAATAACCAGACCGCCAACCGCACATCCTTCGACTTTGTAGCCAAGGCTTGGGATGTGAGTGACTTTAAGGCCGCCCAACTCGCGTGCTTCGCGTCCGCCCGTTCCCATTCGTTCCGGCTCGCCGTGTCCCAGGTGTTAGGCCGTGCGCTCCGAAGCGCCACCCAGTCGACCGTGAGACTCAAATCTACTCCGGCGGGTCTTGAAGGTGAAATTGGCTGAAGAACGTCCTCGGGTATAACAGTCGGAGTCGGCATACGACAGCCCGAATAGTGGGGAGAGCGGCGATCGGGCTACACCGACCGCCGCCACGAACTCGTCAAGCGACCGTCTTATGTTCGATCAGGCTCCACCCACCGGTCATCTGGCCGGCGCTGGTACCATCGCGCTTCTGCTGCGTATAGGTCCACTTGATCTCGCCGTAGTTGAACTTCACAGTTTCGATCGGAAACGTGGTCTGGTCATTACTGGACTGGCTATCAGTAGGCGTCGCGCCGCCGGCAGGCGCCACGAAGGAAATAATGACCTTCTTCATGTCGACCTGCATATACTTGACCCGAGCATCGCCGGACGCGCGCAGCATGTCGATCTGGATTTTGTCGACGTGTTTGCCGGTTGATGCCAGTTCGTACAGCTTCGGCGACGCCTTATCCACGTATTTCGTGATGACGTAATCGCCGTGGATTGTTCGTGCAGTGGTGCCGCCGCCAGCGCTACTGGCCGTCGCGGAGGCGGGCTGGCTGATCTCATGGGTAAAGGAAAGAGCTTCGATCCAATTCTGATGCTGGCTATCGGTAGCCTCTCCCTGGATTCCATCAATTTGGACGTAAATGTCTGCCATACAACTCCTCCATACAGGTTGTCACGTGAATGGTCCTAGTCGAAAAACGCCGGGGAATTCTCTTCCAGCTTACTGTCGCATTTCAGGCAATCGAGCAACGAGGCGCAAAGACACCGTGAGTTCGTCCAACTGGAAATGCGGTCGGAGATATGCCACGGCATTGTACACGCCAGGCTTCCCGGCCACTTCCGCGACTTCGATACGCGCTTCGCGAAGCGGAAATTTGGCCTTGGCATCCTGTCCGGCCGAGTCATCCAGCAGAACATAATGCGAAATCCACTCGTTTAGATAATGCTCACAGTTCTCGCGAGACATGAAGGAACCGATTTTGTCGCGCATCATGGCCTTGAGATAGTGGGCAAA
>Ga0335080_10009058_pt1 | contig 10398 bp, 9 predicted proteins | sample Lox_Sample_34_FD_206720 | JGI IMG/M metagenome (GOLD analysis project Ga0335080, IMG submission 206720) | Soil microbial communities from Loxahatchee National Wildlife Refuge, Florida, United States - Lox_Sample_3.4 | ecosystem: Environmental > Terrestrial > Soil > Wetlands | place: USA: Florida... | reverse complement strand
GCCACTGGCCCTTGAATGCGGCGTACCAGATGCCGAAGAGAATCATTCCATAGGCGATTAAGCGGCCGCTGGAACCGGCGATGCGCGTGGCGCGAGAGAAGTCCTTCGTCCAACCCCACACAAGAGCGCGGAAGATGCGGCCGCCGTCGAGCGGGAAGCCGGGAAGCAGATTGAATGTGGCAAGGCCGAAATTGATCTCGGCAAGCCAAAGGCAAAGCGCGCTGACCATTTCGTTGGAAGGAAAGAGCAATCCGACGCCGTAGAAGACGGCGGACAAGAAATAGCTCGAAAGCGGACCGGCGGCGGCGATGTTGAATTCCTGGACGGCTTTGTCGGGGTCGCGAGCGATGCGCGCGAGGCCGCCGAAAATGAAGAGCGTGATGGAAAGGACGCGGATCTTGTAGCGCAGGGCGACAATGCTGTGGCACATCTCGTGAAAAATCACCGAGCCGAAGAAGAGGACACTGGTGGTCAGACCGATGGTCCAGTGCCAGGCCGGCGTCCACTTGGGGAATTGTTGCGCGAACTGTCCTTCGAGGGAAAGGGAAATCAGAACGAAGGCGAGCACCCAACTGGAATGCAGGTAGATGGGGATGCCGAGGATGCGGCCGATCAAAAATCCGGGTCGTGTTGGCATAACGAAGCGTTTGTGCGCTCTCTTATTACAGTAGCGCGAAGTCGGGGGCGAGGCTACTTGAGCGGTGAGGCCGGCAGGTCAGTTTGCCGAAGCGAGTTCGCGGAGTTGGCGGCGAGAGGCGATGCGACTAAGGAAGCTTTCGAGGAGGAGCATCGTGGCGAGGACGAAGAACCCGAGGAGCTTGGTTTCGGTGAGAAGGCTGGAGCGGATGCCGTAGAGGACACCGGCGATCATGACGAAGGGACGCAGGCCGCTGAGTGGGCCGAGGACCATCACGCTGGTGGCGGCGCGAATGTCGGTGGAAGGGAGCGCACGGAGAGCGAGATTGAAAAGTACAGCGGCGGCGTAGGGGAGAAACACCCAGAGCATTCGTCCGGCCGCGGATTCGAGGTCGCCGCGGAGCTCGGCGCGATGGCTGGAGAATACGACGGCGAGGAGTAAAACGGCTAGAGAGAAGAAGCTGGCGATTTGCGCGGCGACGGCGCCGATCAAGAGGGCCCGCGAATAGTAGGCTCGCTTGTGAATTAGCGCAGAGCGTCCGGCGAATGCGCGGAACCCGCAGAGCGCGCCGTCGACCGTGGCGAGGAGATAGAGGACGACGAGGGTCATGCGAGTTCGTCCAGACGGCCGATGCGATGGCGTAGGGCGCGGCGAAATTCGGGGCTCAGCGGACGGCGCAGGCCGATCAGGGTGTGAAACACGCGGGGCAGCGGAGTGCGCCAGATTCTGCGGCCGTACATTCCGGAAGCGAAGCCGGGAGAAGCGGAACGAGCGGCGACGACCAGCGTTTCGGCAGAGTGAACACGAAGAGCGGAGAGGACGCCGTCGTGGCGGGCGAGCGCGGTGCGCATGCGGACCATGTGAAAGAACCAGGAGCCGGGGCCGGCGAGAAAGGAAGGCTGGAAGTCGTAGTAGAGGAAAGCTTGCGTTTCTGGGAGTTCGTGGCGGCGGAAGAAGTTGGCGAGATCGTCGCCACGGAAATGATGGAGGACGCCGGTAGAGAGATAGATGTGGCCGGAGTTGGCAGGCGAGAAAGCGTCGCCATGAACGAAGCGGCAGGGAAGATTCTCAGCGCGAGCCAGGCGCGAAGCTTCGCGGATGAGGGTGGAATTCAGGTCCATGCCGACGAGGTCGACGCCTTGCGCGGCAAGCGGAGTGCACGCCGCGAGCCAGCGAATGGTGTAGCCGATGCCGCAACCGATATCCACGATGCGGAGGCGATCGCTGCCCGGCGCTTTGGTGGCGCGAATCGCGGCGATGACGGGCTGCAAGAGTTCCCACACTCGGCCGCCGTGGTAGAACTCCTCGGCGAGGCGCTGCATTTCGGAGTGGGTGATGACGAAGAGGCGGTCGATAGCGGCAGGATCGAGGATGCCGTTGCGTTCGGGGAGCGCGTCGATGACGCGGACAGCTTGGTGATTGCCGGATTGCACGAAGACGGAACGGACGGCGTCCTTGCGAACGGGCAGGCGTTCGAGCGTGACCGGGTCGTGTTGGATGATCAGGTCGGAGACTTCGGGTTGAGAGGGATTCCACGCGGCGAACACAACGCGAGCGTAGCAAATCCGGCGGAAATCGACCGACTATTTGGCTTTTGGTGCCAAAAGCTCCAAGGCCTTGTCTAGCGCAGAATCGCGGCTGGCAGCCAGGTCGCCCGGAGTAAAGATGAGAGTTTCGATGTCTGGTGGAACGCCGGGACCGTCGAAGGCTTTGCCGTCCTTCGTGAGGTAGATCTCGTTGGGCAAGCCGAAGGTCCATCCGTTGGGCAGCTTGCGGCCGAGAACATCGGAGAAGACGCCTTGGGTATTGGCGCCGATGCGCGTGACGTGAGGCTGGCGATCAAGGATGGCCATGGTGAAGGTTTCAGCGGCGCTGACACTGTCCGCGCTGGTGAGCAGAACGACAGGGCCGCGAAATCCCGGGCGCGAGCTGACGTGAACGTTGACGGGCTGGCCCGGGGTCCGATGGTCTTCGGCGCGAACGTCGTTGCGAATGACTTTGGTGTATGCGAGGTAGTCCTTTGTGGCGAGACGCGAGGCGATGGAGACGCCGAAGACGTCCGAGCCGCCGGTGTTGATGCGAACGTCGATGACGAGGCCCGTGAGTTTCGCGGAATCCTTGAAGATATCGTCGAGCGCGGATTCGAGGGCGTCGAGCTGCTTCATGAACTCGTCGTCCTTGGAATAGCCGCTGAAGGAGTGAATGCGCAGGTAGCCGATGGAGTCGGCGAGCTTGCCGTATTGCAGCTGTTTGTTACAGAAATAGGTGAGCCCGCCGTGGATATATTTGGTTTCGATGATTTCGGTGATCCGCTTGGCGTTGGCTTGTTGCATCGGATCGGAAGTGCGGTAGCCGTGGAATCGTTCCTTGATGGATTTCGCGCCGATGAATGTGTGGGCGTCATGCAGCGGTTCGATCATGGCGCTAAGGATGCGAAAGAGGTCCTCAGGTGAAGTTGAGGAAGTGACTTGCGGGCGAAATTTCTTGTCGACGGCGGCCCAATCCATCTTGCGGAGTCTGAAAAAAGGATAGTGCTCCGCGAAGGTCTGCCAGAAAACAACGTAGTTGCTTTCGGGCGTATCGGCGATTGGCTTATTGCAGACTTCAGGTCGCGATGAGGTGCGCTGGAGGAACACGCTGGAGACGCTGCCATCCTCGTGGAGCCAGCGGGTGTCGGGCGATGTTCCAGGCGTGATGCGAACCACATCGCCTTCGGCAGCATAGACGATCTCGTTGGGCGCACCGGGCGCCGCTCTCAGCTTGGCCGTCAGGCTGGGGATGCAGCTAACAGCTGTGACTTCGTACAAGTGCAACTCGTCACCTTTGAACTCGATGAGGCGGCCGTAGCCGTCGGTTTGCCAGAGCCCTTCGAGGGATGAGGTAGATTGCGCTTGCGCAAGTGCCGGCAGGGGCAAAGCAGCGGCTGCAAATAGAACAACCCAGAGGATTCTGCCAACCCACTTACGCGTCCGAGCCATGCGTGCCACCTCACGAGAAGAATCGGCCTGCCAACGTTCACGATGCCACGTCATTGGATCACCCTGTGTTCGCGGAGAATCTGCAGAGTCTTGTCGAGCGGAAGCTCTTTGATGGTGTGGCCAGCCCGCCCCGTCACGGTAGTAGCTTTGAACATAGAGTTGAGGATGGCTTCCTCGGTCGACTCGATGACCGCTTCAAAGAGTGGAGACATGGCGTCGTTGCCGAGTTCAGCGGTGGTGCGGACCTTTTCGGAGTCGCCCTTGCGGATGCGAAGCTCCGGTGCGGTCGAGAATGCGATAACGAAGTCGCCGCTACCATTGCTGGCGGAAGAACCCGTGCGCGCCATGCCGCTGATCGCCCTTGCGGCCAGGCGCTTGAGATTGCGAGGGCTGAGTGGAGCGTCAGTGGCGACGACAATCATGCACGAACCGTCGGCGCTGGCGTCGCGTCGCGGTGCAAGGGCGGCGCGGTCTGCGTCTTTCAAATAGTATTGGCCCAGTTCCTGACCCACGGGAGCTCCTGCGATGGTGAGAACGCCGCCGAAATTGGTTTGCACCAGGACACCAACGGTGTAGCCGCCCAGCGAGGCAGGCAACTTGCGGGACGCGGTGCCGATTCCGCCTTTGAAGCCGAAGGCGCTCGTACCGGTTCCCGCTCCGACGGAGCCTTCTTCAACCGGCCCGCTTTTGGCGCCCTTGATGGCGTTGAAAACGTCTTCGCGAGTGATCGGGCGAGAACGGATGTCACTGAGATAGCCATCGTTGGTCTCGCCGACTACGGGATTGATCGACAAGACGTCTTCATTTCCCGGTAGAGCCAACATGTACTCGATCAAGGCGTCGGCAGCGCGCGGAACGCAGGTGGTGCAGGTCAGGAGAATGGGGGTCTCGATGTCGCCCAGTTCTTCGACTTGCGTCGATCCGGCCAGCTTGCCAAAGGCGTTGCCGATGAAGACGGCGCCGGGCACTTTCTCGCGGTACAGGTTGCCTCCGTGCGGAAGGATGGCGGTGACACCGGTGCGGACATCGGTGCCGCGAATGATAGTGGTCTGGCCGATGAGGACACCCGCGACATCCGTAATGGCGTTGAGCGGTCCGGAGGACAGAACACCAATTCGTACACCTACGTCACGGGCCCGTGGGCGGGGTGTATCTTGATCAGAAGCAATCCCCAAGAGGAGTGCGCTAGAAACGAGCAGACAGACGAGTCTCATGACTTCTCCTGCCAGGCGGGCGAGAAGTATAGCAGTGGGCAACCCCGGGTAGCGCGGGGGCCCGCTTTACTTTGCGTTTGTGGAACGGTAGGGTCTGGCTCATGAAAGCCACAAATTGGGAATTCAAGTACCGCGCGATGGTCTTCGGGCTGATCATCGGTGTCTCGTTTTCCCTTTACGCGTTTGATCCGAAGATGGCAGGACCGGAGTTAGCGGATTGGCTGGCGCCGCGCTTCGCGATGGACGCGCCCGTGCTGACACGGGTGGTGCTGGCATTGGCAGCAGCGGTGTTGGCTGTGGCAGCGATGACACGGACGTGGGCGTCGGCGTACCTGCAAGCGGGAGTGGTCTACGCCAGCAAGGTGAAGACGGAAGCGCTGGTGGCGGACGGGCCCTACCGGCGCGTGAGGAATCCGCTGTATCTGGCGAACGTGCTAATGGGATTAGGTATGGGCTTGTTGATGAGCAGGTCCGGATTCCTCGTTTGTGTCGTGGCCATGGTGATCTTCTGTTACCGGCTAATTTTTCGAGAAGAGGCGGAGCTTTTGGCGACCCAAGGCGAATCGTACCGACAGTACGTAGCGGCGGTTCCACGGCTTTGGCCGGCTCTAACGGCACGGATACCGTCAGCGGGTCGCGAGGCCAGTTGGGGTAACGGATTCAAAGCCGAAGCGTGGTATTGGGGATTCGCGGTGGCGGCGGCCGCACTGGCCATCACGCTGAACGGGAAGCTGTTTCTGATTCTGATCGCAGCAAGTGTTGGGTTGTTCTGGCTGACGTCAAGCCAGGCCGAGAAAAAGGCCGCGGAACCTCCCGTCCCGCCCGCCTAAGTTCAACAAAAACCTAGAGAAAACGCGGGCGCCGGAACACGGTGTGGAGACGTAGCCACAGTCCTTGCGCGCTCTTGCGCAGCTAACCATCTATAAATCAATGACTTAGAGATTGGATGCCTCCGTGCCATTTGTGTTGGCGCAGCACGGGAGACATGCCATGACCGCAATCCTTCAGTTCACAACGCTGGTAATCGCAACGATGTTCGCGGCTGCCGCAGCGGTGGCCTTCGATTGGCTGCTGTTGCGGGCGGCTTTCCACCTGATGCGACCAGCGACGGCGCGGCGCGCTCCAGTGCTCGGCTTCGTGGCTCAGGGTAAGACCGAACTGGCGCGGGGAACGATGCTGTTGGCTCGGGCTTTCGATCCACGAAGGTAGTGGCGGTCAGGAGCATGGACGGAGTCTGTGCTGCCGAAGGAGCAGAGCAATGCTGGCGCTGAAATACTTGCTGATGATTCTGGGAACGTTGCTGTTTGGAAGTGCTGCGGGGTTGGTGGTTTACGACATTTTTCTCTCGACGCAGCTGCGACGCTTGCTGCGACGGGATGCCGAGGATGTGGCTGGCGGCACGGAGTTGACGCGCCGCCCTTTTCGCCCGGTGCGGTGGCGGCTGGCGCTGCAATTGGTGGCCGGCAGCTTCGTGGTCGTGTTCCTCGCACAGAGCATCGTGCTGGTGCCCGACGGTGCGGCTGGCGTGCGGGTGAGCCAAATCTGGGGCGTGCGCCCAGGTACGTTGTATCCCGGCGTGCATGTGCTAACGCCATTCATCGATAGCGTGGCGATTTACGACACGCGGGAGCAGGTCTACACCACGCTCGCGGAAGAGACACCCAAGACCAAAGGCGAAGTGCTGACCGTGCAGGCGCGCGAAGGGCTGAACATCGGCCTGGCGGTTTCGGTGCGTTACCGGCTGGATCCCAAGCGACTGGATTCGATTCACGCCAACTTGCCGCAGCCGGTGGGCGATGAAGTCGTCGCGCCGGTTGTAGCGACGATCTACCGGCAATTAGCGCCGGCCTACGTTACGCGCGAAATCTTTGCGACCAAACGCGAAGAGTTGCGCACCTCGGCGGCCAAGGCGATTACGGAACGACTGGCGGGCGACGGAATCATCGTGCGTGAAGTGCTGCTGCGCGACTTGCGGCTGCCCGCCGAGTACGCGAAGGGGCTCGAAGGATTGCTGTTGAAGGAGCAGCAGAACGAACGGCTCGGCACAGAACAAGAGATCAAGCAGAAGGAAGTGAAGATCGCGGAGCTGGAAGCCGAAGCGCAGAAGGCTCGCGATGTGAAGCAGGCGGAAGCGCAAGCGCAAGTGCGCGTGCTGCAAGCGAAGGCGGAATCGGATTCGATGCAATACACGCTACCGCTGAAGCAGAAGCAAATCGAGCAGACCAAGCTGGAAGCGACAGCGCGCAAGGAAGCGACGCTGCAAAACGCTGAAGCCGCCGCGCAAGCCAAAATTATCGACAGCAAGGCGGAAGTGGAACGGCAGAAGAATCTTTCTGAGGCGGAAGCCAACCGGATTCGCGTGACGGCTGCCGCGGATGCGGAGCGCATGAAATTCGAAGCTTCGGTGCTGAAGTCCAATCCAATGCTGATCCAGAAAATCATCGCCGAGCGGCTTTCCGACAAGCTGCAAATCATGATGGTGCCGATCGACGGAAAGAATTTCTTCGCGAACGACGTGATGCGGTCGGCGTTTTCGAGCGGCGGAATCGGAAAGGGCTCGGATAGTCCGGACGAGGGTGATCCGGAAGAAGCTTCGCCGACTTCGTTGAGCGCTACCGCCGGGCAGAAGAAGCCGCCGAAACGGCCGTGAGTTTGAACGAGATCCGCTAGCCAATACCCCTGCGGGTGGCTCGGGATGCGCCGCTGGAAAGGAGGAACGACCATGGAACCGAAGGCAAGCACCGCCGCGCTTGAACCAGACGTGCACCGGAAGTTGGCCCTCCGCCGGCGGCGCTTACCGCGCCACCCGGCTGGCGGCTGAAGACAAAGAAGCAACACAGAAGGCGCTGAGCACACAGAGGACACAGAGAAACGAGGGAGAGCAGCCATGCGAGACGAGTGGAAAAACGAAGGCTGGACGGGGCGAAAGACGGGCACAAGAGTTCGAGCACTGCGCGCTTTGGTCGTAGCATCGCTGCTCTTTGTGGCGCCGGTGGTCGCGGCTGCCGCGCCGCTCTCGCACAAGGAGACACGGATTCCCCGCATCGATCGGCGAGCCGTGGAGAATCTGCAACGGTGGGTGAATGGCGGGCACGACGCCTGGTGCACCGACGCTCGGGAAGTGGCATTGGTGGAACTGCGGCGGACCGCGCCCGATTTCTCAGGGACCCGACTGGATCTTGTGTCGCTGAACACAAGCGCCCAGGAGAAGTCGGCGACCCAAGCTGAGTTTACGTGGACTGCGCTGGACGGCAGTGTGAGCTATCGCATCACGCTAGAGCGCTTCGGCTGGCTGAAGCCTTTGGCGGGCAAGACGGGCGGCAAGGTTTGGACGCCGACGCGCGTGAAAATCACTCGCAGCGAGCAGACGGCGTCGCCGAAGCGAATGTTTCCGGAGCTTCCCAAAGCGTAACCAACAAGAACAACCCAAACAAAGCAGGGCCGGCTTACCCTCCGCCGGGCCTCTTTATTTGGGCGCGGGCTTGCGAAGGCCGAGGCGTTCGAGGCGTGGAATGACTTCGTCGCGGAAGAAGGGGAATTCCTTGACGTAATCGACGAAGCTCAGCGTCGTGCCTGCAAAGCCCGAGGCTGTGATTTTCTTCATTTCTTCGACGATGGTGTCGGGATCGCCGATGAGCGGGTACGTACCGTGACCGCCCGCGAAGCGACCGCGCATGGTGCGCAGCGCTTCAGGAGGAAAGGATTGGGCGTGAAGCCCTTGCAAGCGCATCAGGTTATCGACCGCGCCCCAATCGGCGTTTTCATCCGCGTAGTAGCGGTAATACTCCTCGGCTTCCTTCTGGGTGGGCCGGCAGACCACGTGGCATAGCGTGAAGACACCGGTGCTTCGGCCCAGCTTGGCGGCGCGTTCTTTGATTTGCGTGACTTCGGTGGCGGATTGTTCCAGGTCAATGGAAATGGCGAAAAGGAAATCGGCGTTACGCGCGGCGAAGTCGCGGCCCTCGCCGGAACCGGCGGCGTTCATCACTGGAGGATTACCGTCGAACGGGCGCGGGAAGCCATAGATGCCTTTGCCGTGGAAGTATTTGCCGTCCCAATCGAAGGCGCCGTTGTGATTCCAGATGCGTTTAACGAGATCGAACCATTCCTGCGCCAACGCGTAGCGATCCGTGTGTTGCTGAGGAAGGTCGATGCCGAACGCATCGTATTCGGGCTTGTTCCATCCGGCGACGACGTTGAGGCCAAGACGGCCGCGGCTCAGTTGGTCTGCGGTAGCCAGTTGCTTTGCTGCAACAACCGGGTGAATGAAAGCGGTGTGAACGGTCGCGAAAACGTTGATGCGCTTGGTGTTGGCGAGTAAGCCCGTTGCCCAGGTCAGCGTTTCGAGAACGCTGCCATGAAAATCGGTCTCGCCCCCGTAACCGATCCACCGCGCGATGGGCAGAAGAAATTCGATTCCGGCTTCGTCTGCCAGTTGAGCGAGGCGGATGTTGTTCTCCCAGGAATTGACCCAGCGCTCCGGCACCTTCGTGACGGACATGCCGCCGGAGCAATTGGCGGAGAAAAAACCGAGCTTCAATTTGTTGTCGTTGAGAATCGGAGATTGCTTGTATCCCATGAGCGCCTCGAGTTCATCCTTGTAGGAATGCTGTGGGCCTTACGATACATCAACGCCGAAGAAAACTTGCGAATGAGAAAGAGAACGGGCCGGCAGTGCAGCCGGCCCGTAGCACTCTCGCGACGTGAATGACTGCGAACGCTAGTTCTTCGCGACGGGATACTTCGGCCGCGGCGGAGCGCCCTTGTAGGTTTTCAGTCCCTCGTTGGCAAGCTCGATGGCTTTTTCGAGTTGCGGATCATGGCCGCTGACGACGAGGTCGGGCCGCTGCGGAACGACATAATCCGGGTCGACGCCGTGCTGCTCGACCACCCATTCGCCGCCGTTGTCGGAACTCCAGAAACCGAAGCCGGGCGCGGTGACGAAGCCGCCGTCGCGCAGCGGTTGCACATTACCGATGCCAACCAGCCCACCCCAAGTACGAGTCCCGACGATTGGGCCGATCTTTTCCCGGCGGAAGAACCAGGGAAATGCGTCGCCGCCGGAGCCAGCGAGTTCGTTGACCAGCATGACTTTCGGTCCGAAGATGCCTTGCGGCGGCCAGGGAACGTCCTTGGTGTCGCGCGGAGCGACATAGGCGAGAAGCTGGCGCTTGAGCTTTTCGGTGAAGAAATCGGGGATATTGCCGCCGCCGTTGTAACGCTCGTCGATGATGATGCCGTCTTTATCGAGCTGCGCGTTGAAGGCTTTGTCGAATTCGATGATGCCGGCAATTCCGGTGTCAGGAACGTGCATGTAGCCGATGCGGCCGCCGGTGGCGTCGGAAACTTTCTTGCGATTGGCGGCGACCCAGTCGAGATAGCGCGGGCCATAGTCATTGCCGGCCGGCTTCACGGTGATCTCCCAAGCGCCATCGAGGCTGGGCTTGCTGTTGATCTTGAGCATGACCTGTTTGCCGGCCAGATTCTGCAAGTACGCATAGACGTCTTGTGAGGACTTCGTCTCGCGGCCGTTCACCGCAATCAGGTAATCGCCTGCTTTCACTTTCAA
>Ga0335080_10009057_pt1 | contig 10398 bp, 8 predicted proteins | sample Lox_Sample_34_FD_206720 | JGI IMG/M metagenome (GOLD analysis project Ga0335080, IMG submission 206720) | Soil microbial communities from Loxahatchee National Wildlife Refuge, Florida, United States - Lox_Sample_3.4 | ecosystem: Environmental > Terrestrial > Soil > Wetlands | place: USA: Florida... | reverse complement strand
GGACGTGGAAGGGGAGGGAGAAGATCCCGCGGCCCTGGCCGCCGCCCTCGCCCGGGACGCGCTTCGAAAGGGAGCCCGGAAGATCATGAGCGCGGCGGGCCGAAAGCCCTCGGACCGCGGCCCCACGGGCGTCATCCCCTCGGGCGCGGATCCCCTGTCCGGCCTTCGGGTCGTGGTGACCCGTCCGCGCGCGCAGGCGGAAGATCTCTGCCGCGCCCTGGAGGATGCGGGTGCGATCCCTGTCCTGGTCCCGGTGATCTCCGTGACGCCGCTGGAGCCGCCCCTGGGCCTGGACGAGGCCATCGACTGGCTGGTTGCCGCCAGCGCCAACGGCGCCGAGATCTTCCTGAAGCGCCTGGCCGAGGTACGGCCGGGTTTCGACTGGACCGCCGCGGCGCCCCGCGTGGCAGCGGTGGGCCCGGGCACCGCGGCCGCGCTCGAGCGTGAAGGCGTGCACGCGGACCTCGTAGCGGCGGTGCACACCGGTGCCGGCGTGGCGCACGAGCTGGCGCGGGGCCAGGGCCTCGCGGGGCGCCGCGTGCTGCTGCCGCGCGCGCTTGAGGGCCGCGAGGACGCCGCTGCCGTGCTGCGCGGCCACGGCGCCGCGGTGGATGACGTGCCGGTGTACCGGACGGACACGGCCGAGCCCACGGCCGCCGAGCTCTCGCAGCTCGAGGGCGGGGCGGACGTGGTGCTGTTCATGAGCGGCTCGGCGGTGCGCGCGTGGCTTTCACTGGCGCAGACCCGCACCGCCGCCGCGCAGGGGCTGCGCCGCGCCGTGGTGGCGTGCATCGGCCCTTCCACGGCGGCTGAAGCGCGGAAGCAGGGGCTCCGCGTGGAGGTGGAAGCGGTCACGCATTCCGTGGACGGCCTGCTGGAAGCCCTGCGCCGGCACTTCGAGCAGCGGAGAACCACATGACATCCACCGACCTTTCGATTCTGGACCAGGTCCTCAAACCTCGGCGGCTTCGAACCAGCCCGGGGCTCCGCGACCTCGTGCGGGAGACCACGCTTGCGCCTTCCCAGCTCATCTACCCGCTTTTCGCCGTGCCCGGCAGGGGCGTTCGAAACCCGGTGCAGTCCATGCCGGGCGTCATGCAGCTCTCGGTGGAGCACCTGGCGGAAGAGGCGCACCAGGCCGCGGCGCTGGGCGTGCGCGCGGTCCTGCTGTTCGGAATCCCGGAGACCAAGGACGCGGCGGGCACGGAGAGCCACGCGCGGGACGGGATCATCCCGCGCGCGATTGAAGCCGTGAAGGACCGCTCGCCGGACCTCGTGGTCATCACCGACGTCTGCCTGTGCGAGTACACCGACCACGGGCACTGCGGCATCCTGAACACGGGAGAGCCCCGTGCGGTGCCGGCCCTGCCGGAGGGTTACGTGCTCAACCAGGAGACGCTGGACGTGCTCGATCTCATCGCCCTTTCCCACGCGGAAGCGGGAGCGGACGTGGTGGCGCCCAGCGGGATGATGGACGGCATGGTGGGGTCCATACGCCGCGCGCTGGACCGCGGGGGCTACGCTCACCTCCCCATCCTTTCCTACGCGGTGAAGTACGCCTCCGCGTTCTACGGGCCGTTCCGCGAGGCGGCGCAGGGCGCGCCGAAGTTCGGGGACCGCAGGAGCCACCAGATGGATCCCGCCAATGGGCGCGAGGCGCTGCGGGAGGCGGCGCTGGACGTGCAGGAGGGGGCCGACCTTCTCATGGTGAAGCCCGCGCTGCCGTACCTGGATATCGTGAGGCAGCTCCGCGACCGGTTTCCCGATCATCCGCTGGCCGCGTACAACGTGAGCGGGGAGTACGCCATGCTGAAGGCGGCCTGCGCCAACGGCTGGCTGGAGGAGAAGCGCGCGGTGCTGGAGGTGCTCACGGGCATCCGCCGGGCAGGCGCCGACCTCGTGATCACTTACCACGCCAAGGAGGCCGCGAGATGGCTGACGTGACCACCGTGACCGCTGGAGCCGCGGCTGCGGCGGGGACCGCGAGCCCCACGGCGTCTGCGAGCCCCACGGCGTCTGCGAGCCCTGCCGGCCTGGACCTGGATGAGAAGGGGCGGCCGAAGGACGGCGAACCGCAGCGCCTTTCGCGCCGTTTGTTCGTGCAGCTCCTGGTCTTTGGCGGCTGTGCGGACCCGCGCCCGGTGCGGGACGCGCTGGACCACGCGGGGGTGCACGGCGTCCTGTACGAGGACGTCAACGACCCGCGGGGAGTCGGTGTGCTGGCGTACGACGAGGACCCCGCGTATTTCCTGGATGCGGTGAAACCCCTGGTGCTCGGGGACTCCTTCCGCGGGCTTCACCTCCGGGAGGAGTTCACCATGCTGGGGCGCACGTACTCCATGGGATGGGAGGCGGACCTGGAGGAGGCGCTTCTCTCCCGGCCTCGGCAAAACCTGGCCGATCCGTCCCTCACCTGGGCGGTCTGGTACCCGCTTCGGCGCTCGGGCGCGTTCGAGGAGCTTCCGGAAGCGGAGCAGCGCGCGGTGCTGGCCGAGCACGGCGGGATTGGCCGCCAGTTCGGAAAGGCCGGTGTGGCGCACGACGTCCGCCTGGCCTGCCACGGCCTTTCAAAGGAAGACAACGACTTCATCATCGGGATCCTGGGCTCCGAGCTCTACCCGCTTTCCGCCGTGGTGCAGCGCATGAGAAAGACGCGCCAGACCTCGCGCTACCTCTCGCGCCTGGGGCCGTTCTTTGTCGGCCGGGTGCTGTGGCAGGCGCCGCGCGCATGAGCGCAGCCACCGCAGGCGGCATTCACGCCACGACCACGGCGATGACGGCGGCGGCCGGCCCGGCCCTGGAGGATTCCGTGTTCCTCCGCGCATGCCGGGGGGAACCCGTCCCGTACGTGCCCGTGTGGCTGATGCGACAGGCCGGCCGCTACCTCCCGGAGTATCGGGCGCTCCGCGAGCGGCATACCTTCAGCCAGATGCTGGGATCCGCGGAGCTCGCCGTGGAGGCCACGCTGCAGCCGATCCGGCGATTCCCGCTGGACGCGGCGGTGATCTTCATGGACATCCTGCCGCCGCTCGCCGGCATGGGGTTGTCCATCGGGTTCGGCACGGGAGGCGAGGAAGGGCCGCACGTGGCCAATCCCATCTCCCGGGCGCGGGACGTGGACGTCCTGGCGGTGCCGCCGGCAGAAGAGATCCTCGGGGTCCACCTGGAGGCCATCCGGCTTGCGCGCCGCGAGCTGGAGCCGCGCGGCATTCCGGTGATCGGCTTCTGCGGGGCGCCCTTCACGCTTGCAAGCTACGCCATCGAGGGAGGCGGAAGCCGCAACTTTGAGAAGACCAAGCAGCTCATGTACCGCGAGCCCGCGGCGTGGCGGCGGCTCATGACCAAGCTCGTCACCGTGCTTTCTTCCTTCCTGGCCGCGCAGGCCCGGGCCGGTGCATCCGCGGTCCAGGTGTTCGACTCGTGGGCGGGCACGGCGCTGGGACGCGAGGACTATGCGCGGTTCGTGAAGCCGTTCACCACGCAGCTTGCCGCCGCCGCCCGGGCCGCGGTCCCCGGCGTGCCGCTCATCAACTTCTCCACCGGTACCGCGGGCTACATCGAGGACGTGGCGGCCTGCGGCGGAGAAGTGGTCAGCGTGGACTGGCGGATGCCCCTGGACGCGTACCGCAGGCGCATCGGGCCCGAGCAGGCCATCCAGGGGAACCTCGACCCCGCGGCGCTGCTGGCGCCGTGGCGCGAGCTCGAGCCCCGGGTCCGCGCGGTGCTGGAGGCCGGGGGCGGGTGCGGGCATGTCTTCAACCTCGGACACGGCCTCCTCCCCGGGACCCCGGTGGATGCGGTGGCCCGACTGGTGGACCACGTGCACCAGTGGAAGGCGGCATCCTAAGTGAGCGTGGGCGTGCTGCTGATGGCCTACGGCGGGCCGGACTCACTGGAAGACGTGCCCGGTTACCTGGCTGATATCCGCGCGGGCCGGCCGACCCCGCGATCCGTCATCAGCGAAATCACGGAGCACTACCGGCTCATCGGAGGCCGCTCGCCGCTCCTTTCCAACAGCCGCCGGCAGCGGGACGCGCTGGCCGCGGTGCTGGAGCCACGCGGCTTTCGTTGCTACCTGGGCATGCGCCACTGGTCACCGTGGATCGAGGAAGTGGTGGGAGCCATGGGGGAGGACGGGATCACGCAAGCCGTGGCAGTGGTCCTGGCGCCGCACTACAGCTCCATGAACACCGAGCGCTACTTCCAGAAGGTGAGGCTCGGAGCGGAGCTGTACCGCGTCCCCATGGAGGCCGCGTTCGTGAAGGGCTACCACAAGGCCCTTCCGCTCATCGAGGCGCTTTCGCGCCGGGTCCATGAGGGGCTGGGGCGCTGGCCGGAACCCGAACGCGCCGCAGTCCACGTGGTGTTCTGCGCCCACAGCCTCCCGGTACGCGCCCGCGCCGAGGGCGATCCCTACGAAGCCCAGCTCCTGGAGACCGCCGCCGCGGTTGCCGCGCGCTCGGGCCTTGGCGCAGGGCGCTGGTCGTGGAGCTTCATGTCCGCCGGCAAGAGCCCCGAGCCCTGGATGGGTCCGGACCTGGTGGAGCACCTTGGCGCCCTGCACGGCCGGGGGGTGCGCTCCGTCCTCTGCGTTCCCGTGGGGTTCGTCACGGATCACGTGGAAGTCCTCTATGACGTGGACATCGAGGCGGCCCGTGCCGCGGCGGAGCTGGGCATGCGGCTGGAGCGGCCTCCTTCCCTGGACGATGACCCCAGCTTCATCCAGGCGCTGGCGGAAGCCGTTGCGGCCGAGGCTGAGGCCGCGGGCTTCCTGCCGGGGGAGGGTGTCCCGGCAGCGGCCGTGCCCGCGGGTACCAGAGCATGAAGCGCCTGGTGATCGTGGGCGGCGGAATCGCCGGCCTTTCCGCGGCGTGGACCGTGTCCCGCTCCGCTTCCCGTGACGTGGAGGTAACGCTGGTGGAGCGGGAAGAGCGGCTGGGCGGCAAGATCCGAACGGACACCCACCAGGGCTACGTGCTGGAGCACGGTCCCGACAGCTTTCTCACGACCCGGCGGGAAGCTCTCGACCTCTGCGAAGAGCTGGGAATAGACGGCCAGCTGCAGCCCCGGCTTCCAAGGCCGGTCCCGTCTTACATCGCGCACCGCCACGTCCTGTCGCCGCTTCCCGACGGGTTTTCCGTGGCGCTCCCGCTGGATACCGCGGCGCTCGCGATGAGCCCGCTTTTGTCCGAGGACGGCCGCCGGAGGGCGGTGAAGGAACCGGCCATGCCCACCTGGTCCGGCTCAGGAGACGAGTCGGTGGCCTCCTTCATGGTACGGAAGGTCGGAGAGGAGGCCTTTGACCTCCTGGTGGAACCCATGGTGGGCGGCATCCACGCCGGGGACGCTTCCCAGCTCAGCGCGCAGGCCACGCTGCCGCGCAGGCCCTCAGGGAAGGCCAACGGCAGGGGGGCGCGGCCGCAGTTTCTCACGCTGCCCGGGGGCATGACGGACCTGATCCGGTCATTGGAGGAGCGGCTTGGCGGCGTGCGCATCCTGCGCGGGGTGGGCGTGGAGGCGGCGCGCCGGCACCGCCGCGGCTACACGGTAGAGCTCTCGGACGGCGCCCGGCTGGAAGCGGATGCCCTGCTGCTTGCGGTCCCCGCGCACGAGGCCGCGCGCATCGGCGAGCCCCTGGATTCTCTTCTGCCCGACCTGATCCGGCTGATACCGTTTGCGTCCACCGTGGTGATCCACCTGGCGTGGGCGCGCAGCCAGGTCCCACACGAGCTGGACGGCTACGGCTACCTGATCCCCAGCGTGGAGCGCAGCGACCTGGTGGCCTGCACGTGGACGTCCCAGAAGTTCGAACGCCGCGCCCCGAACGGCATGGTGCTGATGCGGTTCTTTGCCGGCCGTTTTGGCCGGCGCGACCTCCTGGGAACGCCCGACGAGGACCTGTTTGCCCTGGCGCGCGCGGACGCCGAGGCCACGCTGGGAATCCGGGCCGAGCCCGCCTTCCAGCGGCTGCACCGCTGGGACAAGGGCATGCCGCAGTATACCGTGGGCCACCTGGCTCGCGTGGACGAGATCCGCACGCGCGCTGCCCTTCTGCCGGGGTTGTTCCTGGCCGGCGCGGCGTATGACGGCGTGGGCGTTCCGCAGTGCGTGGCTTCTGGCGCCTCCGCGGCGCAGTCCGCGCTCGAGCTCCTGGAGGATGGAAAATGACGACCGCCCTGAAGATTGCTCTGAAGATGGAAAAGTCCCGCGCGTATTTCGCCGAGGCCGCGGAAATCCTGCCCGGCGGCGTGGACTCCCCGGTGCGAGCCTTCAAGGCGGTGGGCGGCGATCCCCTCTTCATAGATCGCGGCGAGGGACCCTGCCTGTACGACGTGGACGGAAACCGCTACCTGGACTACGTGCTCTCATGGGGACCGCTGGTCCTGGGGCATGCCCATCCCGCGGTGGCAGCCGCGCTGCGTGCGGCCGTGGAACGCGGGACCAGCTTCGGCGCGCCCAGCCGGCTCGAGATCGAGCTGGCCCGCCAGGTGCGCGCGCTGGTTCCCAGCGTGGAGGTGATCCGGTTCGTGAACTCCGGGACCGAGGCGGTGATGAGCGCGCTGCGGCTTGCGCGCGCGTTCACGGGCCGTGACCGGGTGGTGAAGTTCTCCGGCGGCTACCACGGCCACGCAGACCTCCTGCTGGTGCAGACCGGTTCGGGCGCGGCAACCCTTGGGCTTCCGGACTCGCCGGGGGTGCCCCGGGCGGTGACGGCGGACACGCTGTCCTGCGCGTACAACGACCTGCCGGGGCTTCAGCGCATCTTTGCCGCCAATCCCGGAAAGATCGCCGCGGTGATCGTGGAGCCGGTGGCCGGCAACATGGGCGTGGTGCTCCCCGAGCCGGACTTCCTCCCCGGCCTTCGCGAGGTCACGCGCGCGGACGGCGCCCTCCTCGTGTTCGACGAGGTGATGACCGGCTTCCGCGTGCACCCCGGCGGGGCGCAGGCAAAATACGGCATCGTGCCGGATCTCACGGTGCTGGGCAAGGTCATCGGCGGCGGCCTTCCCGTGGGCGCCTACGGCGGCCGCAGGGACATCATGAAGCTCGTTGCTCCCTCGGGGCCGATGTACCAGGCCGGAACGCTCTCTGGAAACCCGCTCGCGATGACCGCCGGCATTTCCACGCTGAAGGAGCTCACGGCCCCGGGGGTCTGGCAGCGCCTGGAGGACCGCACGCGGGAGCTTGCCGAGGGCCTTTCCGCCGCAGCCCGCTCGGCGGGCGTTCCCCTGCAGGTGTCTCACGCCGGATCGATGTTCGGCGCCTTCTTTTCCGGGAAGCCGGTGCGGGATTGGGAAGGCGCCAGGGTATCCGACACCGGGCGCTTTTCCCGCTGGTTCTGGAAGATGCTTGAACAGGGCGTCTACCTGGCGCCGTCCCAGTTCGAGGCAGGCTTTGTCTCCACCGCGCACGGGCCGGCGGAGATAGAAGCAACGCTGAAGGCAGCCCGAGCGGCGCTGGCGGCTATCGCCTAGCGTTTCAGGAACACCAGGAACGCAAAGACCACGGGCAGGTACACAATGGATGCGCGCAGGACCACGCGGGCACTGGTGCGGGATCTGCGCACGAGGTGGAAGACCCCTGCCGCGAGGAACGCCGCCCCGACGGCCAGGGAGCCCGCCAGCGCCACTCGCCCGGACAGACCCGTGAAGAACAGGGTGCCGCTCACGACCAGCAGCAGCGCCAGCGCGCACACCATGACCCACCCCGCGGCGGCCCCCGTGGGTTCGGACACCGGCAGCACACGGATGCCTGCGCGCGCGTAGTCGTCCCGGTACATGGACTCGATGGCAAGGAAGTGCGGGAACTGCCACAGGAACAGCAGGCCGAACAGGATCCAGGCGCCCGGGTCCAGCGTCCCCCGCGCGGCGGCCCAGCCGATGAGCGGCGGCGTGGCCCCGGACACCGCTCCCACTACCGTGTGCAGCTCGGTGCGGCGCTTGAGCGGCGTGTACAGGAGGTCGTAGATCACGAAAGTCGCCGCGCCCAGCGCGCCGGCGATCAGCCCCGAGCGCATCGCCAGCAGCGCGATGCCGGCCGCAGTGGCAATCACCCCGAACGCCAGCACCTCGCCGGGTTTCAGGCGGCGGCTGGGGATTGGACGGTCCCTGGTGCGGCCCATGACCAGGTCCACGTCCCGCTCCAGGTACTGGTTCAGGGAGAAGATGCCCGCCGCGAGCACGCCGGTGCCCAGCACCATCAGGACGAGCTTGAGCCAGTCCACGGAGGCCGGGGAGGCGATGTAGAACGAAGCCGCCGCCACGATGAGGACAAGGGTCGTGATGCGCGGCTTGATGAGCTGCAGGTACGACATCATGGCTGTAAGGCTAATGTACCCAAAGCAGCGGACGACGCACAGCACGCCGCTGGCCGCGTGAGGCCCACTGGCTGCGGGTGCCCTTCCCGTGGTTCACTGTCGCGCGGCATGTTCTCCCGCAGGGTTCCCTCCGACCATTCGGCAAACCGCTTGTCCGCCGCGATATCTCGACGGCGTGCCGCCGGGTTGCCCATCAATGACCTCACGGAATCCAACCCGACGCGCTGCGGGTTCCAGGTGGACGCGGACGCCATCCTGGCCGCGCTCGCGCGCCCGGGCTCGCTCCTGTACGAGCCCCACCCGCAGGGACTTGCTTCCGCTCGCGCGGCGGTTGCGGGCTACTATCGCGAGATCGGGGTCACGGTGGATCCGGCTGACCTCTTTCTCACCACGGGCACCAGCGAGGCCTACGCGATGGCATTCAAGCTCCTGGCAGACCCGGGAGACGAGGTCCTGGTGCCGACCCCCGGCTACCCCCTGCTGGACGTGCTGACCCGGCTGGAAGGGGTCCGCCTCATTCCGTATGCGCTTGCGTGGCGCGACCCGCCCGCGGCCTGGGAAATCGACCTCGAGCTCCTGCGGGCCTGCGTCAGCACGCGCACCCGGGCCGTCGTGGTGGTGAGCCCCAACAACCCCACCGGTTCCTATCTCAAGCGGGCAGAGCTCGAGGCGCTTCACGCGATGTGCGGCGAGCTCGGGCTGGCGCTCGTGGTGGACGAGGTCTTTTCCGACTATGCCGCCGGCCCGGATCCCAGCCGCGTACGAACGGCGGCGGCTCGCCGCGGCGCGCTCACGTTCACGCTGAACGGGTTCTCCAAGCTGGTGGGCCTCCCTCAGCTCAAGCTGGGCTGGATCCACGTTGCGGGACCTGACGACCTGGCGCGCGCCGCGCGGGAGCGCCTGGCGTATGTCACGGATGCCTTTCTCTCGGTCTCCGCGGCGGTCCAGCACGCGGCGCCGGATGTGTTCCGCCTCCGCGGCGGGATACAGGAGCAGATCCTGCACCGGCTCCGCGTGAACCGCGCGGCCGCGGAGGAGGAGCTTTCCCGCGCCCCGGGGTGCCGCCTGCTGCCCGCGGAGGGAGGATGGTACGCGGTGACCTCCCTCCCGGCCGGGGTACCGGACGAGCCCCTGGTGGTGGATCTGCTGGAGGACGATGGGGTGTTGGTGCACCCCGGTTACTTCTACGATTTCTCGGCGGGCTCGTTTCTCGTGCTGAGCCTCCTGCCGCCCTCCGGACCATTTCGGGAAGGGATCTCGCGGGTGGCCGCCCGGTTGCGGACGCTCACCGGGCCGAGCTGACCGGGAGATAGATCAGGAACCGGCTTCCCTGGCCGGGGAGGCTTTCCACCTCGATGGTCCCGTTGTGCTGCTTCACGATGCCGTACGTGGAAGAGAGGCCCAGTCCCGTGCCCGAGCCGCGCTGCTTGGTGGTGAAGAACGGGTCGAAGATCCGGGCAGCGGTCTGCTCGTCCATGCCTGCCCCGGTGTCCGCCACGGTGAGAAGCACGTAGCGGCCCGGCGCCAGCTCGTGCCGGTTGGCGGCGGCCCCCTCTTCCAGGGTGATCTCGGAAGTCTCCACCAGAATGGTGCCGGCGCCGGACATGGCATCCTGCGCGTTGAGCGCCAGGTGCAGCAGGATCTCACCGATGCGTCCGGCGTCCGCCAGCACCGGGGCAGTCCGGTCCGCGAGCTGGTACTCGATGAGGATCTCGGGACGGATGGCCGCCCGCAGGAGCGGGGCCTGCTCGCGAACGGCCGTGGTGATGTCCAGGGCACGGCGCTCCAGCGCCTGGCGGCCGCCGAGGGCCACGAGCTGCCGGACGAGGTCCCGTGACCGGGCGCCGGCCTTGATGATCTCCTGTATCGAGGAATCCACCGAGGAGTCTCCGCGCGAGGATTCGCGCAGCAGCTCGGCGTGCCCCAGGATCACCGTGAGCAGGTTGTTGAAGTGGTGGGCCACCCCGCCTGCCAGGATGCCCAGGCTTTCCAGGCGGCGCGAAGTGGCCGTGCGCCGCTCCCATTCCAGCCGCTCGGCCTCCGCGCGCTTGCGTTCCGAGATATCCACCACCACCTCCGCG
>Ga0335080_10009056_pt1 | contig 10398 bp, 5 predicted proteins | sample Lox_Sample_34_FD_206720 | JGI IMG/M metagenome (GOLD analysis project Ga0335080, IMG submission 206720) | Soil microbial communities from Loxahatchee National Wildlife Refuge, Florida, United States - Lox_Sample_3.4 | ecosystem: Environmental > Terrestrial > Soil > Wetlands | place: USA: Florida... | reverse complement strand
GTCGGTGAACCAGGCATAATCGCCGCCCTCGCGATGACAATGGTAAAAATACGAGCGCTCGCCCCAGAGGTTCGATTTGTCCAGTTCCTTGTTCCTGGCGATGTCGCTCGCGCTGGGCGCCCCGCCCTCGAGCGGGTAAGTGACGCGGAAAGGCGGCTTGTCAATCATCGTCTTTGAAAACCGGCAATCGAGGAAATAGAACTGGGCGTCGTGGTGGTGCCGCGCCAGGTTCCACCCGGGGGCGCCGTCAAAGCGGCAGTCGCGCAGCACGAATTTCATGTCCTTGTCCCGGGAACCGTCATGCCAGACCGCGGCGGTATTTTTCATTTCATAAAATGTGCAATGCGTTACGTAACACCAGCCGCGCGGACAGACGAAATCCACCGACCCTTCCAGCCGGCAATTCGCCTGATAACACCGGCCCCGGTCGCCGCGCCAGAATGAAACCGTATCCGCGCCGTGACTTAACACGTCGCAATTCACGACCACCGCCCGGTCGCCACTGCCGAGAATGGTGAAGGCGTGCGGCCCGATGACGCCGGCGGTGTTCTCCGCGGTGAGGTTTTCCAGAACGAAATCGTTGGCCTGGTTCAAGTTGATCACCGCCCGACCGAGCGCGTCCGGCTTGGTGTTGAAATCCTCATCCAACTGGGGAAATTCGATGCGCGTACCGTGGCGACTCTGGCCGCGCAACGTCACGCACGACGCGTCCACGCGAACCTTCTCCCGATAAACGCCGTTCTTGATGAACACGACCATGCGTTCGGTGTTCGTTTTCGGGATGGAGGCGACGGCGGCCTGGATCGTTTTGAAATCGCCGCTGCCATCGGCGGCCACGATGATATCAGGTTTGGGCAAGGCGCCGGCAAAAACGATTGAACCCGAAGCGGCCAACAGTGTGACCGCCATGAAGATGCGATTCATCCGGCCAGCTTATCCGTCCGCAGATTCGCGGTTCAAGGAAAAGAAATGTTCCTACCAGACGGAGGTCTCGAACGCGCCGAGGTCGGGAGCGGAACCGTTGAACGGGCTGCCCAGATTGGCGCCCTTGTCCACCAGGCGACCGGCGGGGACGGGGCGTAAAAACGGGTTTTCCGGCAATCCGCCGTCGTCCCGGCGTGGAGCCATGGCCCACGTATAATCGGTGCTCAGGAAATCGTTGGTGTTTACGTTCGACAACACCTGCCAGGTATTGGACATCTGGATGGACGGGTAGGTCGCCGTGCTGCCGATGGTAACCGAACCGATGGCGACGTTGTTGCGCACGACGTGACTGCTTTGGAGCGTTCCGTATTGGGAACCCAGGTGGTTCAGATTGATGGCGCCGCTGCCATTATTCCAGACGGTATTTTGGTCCACCGTCTGGCCATCGGCGTTGTTATTCTGGTCAACCCCCCAGGCTGAGTTGCCAAACGACAGGCAATTCACCAACCGATGCGGGGTCCCGGTGCCATTGCCACCGAGCTTGAATCCGTTGCCGTTGCCGTTGAAGACGGTATTGGTGGCGGCGTCCCAAAAAACATTGGTCGCGGCGCGGAACGCCCAGCAATTGGTGATGAGCACCGGTTGCGTACCCATCCACAAATCCCAGTTGTCGTCAGAATTTTCCCAGGCGCGACAGCCGCTGAACACGTTGCCGGGGCCGAGGCTCCATTTGGCGGTAAAACCGTCGGCGTTCCCGCCCACGGGAGAATCGTAATTGCGGATGGAATCACAGTTCAGGAACAGGTTGCTGCTGGGCGTAGCCGTGCCGCCGTTGCCGCCGGTAATATGGAACCCGGTGTTGCGCGCGCCCAGACTGACGCAACGCTCGACGATGTTATTGCTGCCCGAGATGACGACGGAATTGTGGCCGGCATTGGTCAGCACCAGGCCGTAAAGCCAATAATAGGTGCCGCTGATTGAAATCGCGTCGGTCCCGGTGCCTTCATTGGAACAATCCAATACCGGCGTTTCGCCCGGATACGCCCGAATCCGAATCGGGTTTCCGGCCGAGCCAAATTTCGTCAGGGAAATCTTCGAGGACACGGAATATCTCCCGCCCCGCACGTAAACGAGGTTGCCGTTGGTGGCGAGGCCGGCGGCTTTGCCGAGGGTGGCAAACGGTGTGTTGGTGCTCGTGCCGGAATTGCTGTCACTGCCGTTGGTGGCCACGTAATACGTCGCTGCCTCCGCACCCCATTCAAACAATTTCACTTTGGGGCGCACAAACCAGAAATTGGTTCCCGGCAATCGGGTGGTGAACAATTCGCGGACCGAACCAGGCGGGTCGGCGGGCAGGGAATTAGTCGGCGTCCTCAGCCACCACGGTCGAAACCAGTTCATCAGATCGGCGGACAAATAAAGGTCAATCTGCGCGCCGGGTTGATGGCCTTCGCGTTCCAGAATTTCCACCTGAAAAATCGCATTGCTCCCGCTGACTCCGCCGTTCAGTGGTTCCACCGCGCCGACGATGCCACCCGGGGCGAGCGGGTCGGTGCCGAAAGCAAACTCGACCACATTCGGTTCACCGTCGCCATCGGGATCTGCCAGTGGATCTGCCAGCGCCGGATTGCCGCTGAAGTGAATGGCCGCCCAGTTGGTGTAATATTGGGCGGCGTTCGACGATGATAACATCAGCATCCAGAAGCTGGACACGATGCAACCGATCTGAAAGGCGATGGAGTTTGGGAAAATCTTAAGGCGGGTACGACTGATTTTCATTGAGTAGCTTATTCTAACATGCACCCATTTCAAATTCAAGGATTTATGGCGGAGCAGGTGGCAAACCCGGCGGACGGCGTCAGCCGCGGCTGCAGGCCTCACGACCAGTCTCGTCCACGCCATGAGGATTAAAGTGCGCTTTGTCGGCGCCCGAATTGGTTGCGGCCTGTTTGCGGCAAGCAAAATATTCCGTCAACAAACGTGTGCCGGGAAACCCAGGCCATAGCCAAAAATGGTGATTGCCTTCGCCATTGCATTTTTCGGATAGTTTCGCGTTCACATGAGCAACCAAGTCGAACAGTCCTTTATCCTGGCCAAGGAACGTTATTCCGAGATCGGCGTGGACGTGGATCGTGTCCTCGAAACCCTGGAGAAAGTCGCCGTTTCCATTCATTGCTGGCAGGGCGACGACGTCGGTGGCTTTGAATATTCCGGTGGCCCGCTCACCGGCGGGATCATGGCCACAGGTAATTATCCGGGCAAGGCTCGCACCCTGCAGGAACTCCGCGCCGACGCCGAGAAGGCACTGTCGCTCATCCCCGGCAAGCATCGGTTCAATCTGCACGCCATTTACGGTGATTTCGGTGGGAAGAAAGTGGACCGCAATCAGATCCGCCCAGAACATTTCCAGAGCTGGATTGATTGGGCCAAATCCATCGGCATTGGCCTGGATTTCAATCCCACCTGTTTCTCGCATCCCAAGTCCGCCGATGGTTTCACCCTGTCGCATCCGGACAAGGCCATCCGCAAGTTCTGGATCGAGCACTGCATCCGTTGCCGCGAAATTGGTGCCGCCATGGGCAAGGCGCTCGGCTCGCCCACCGTTACCAACGTGTGGATTCCTGATGGCATGAAAGACACGCCCGCCGACCGGCGCGGTCCGCGCGAGTGGCTCGCCGCGGCACTGGACGAAGTGTTCAAAAGGCCGCTGGACCCCAAACACAATCTCGACGCCGTCGAAGGCAAACTCTTTGGCATCGGCGCCGAAAGTTACACCGTGGGCATGCACGAATTTTACCTCGGTTACGCCGTCAAACATCAGAAGCTTCTCTGCCTCGACGCCGGCCATTTTCATCCCACCGAAAACATGGCCGACAAGATTTCGTCCGTGCTCTGTTTCGTGCCGGAAATCCTGTTGCATGTCAGCCGCGGCGTCCGTTGGGACAGCGATCACGTGGTGATTCTGGATGATCCGCTGCTGGGCATCGCGCAGGAACTCGTGCGCGGTGATTATCTGGCCCGCACGCACATCGGGCTGGATTTTTTCGACGCCAGCATCAATCGCATCGCCGCGTGGACCATCGGCGCGCGCAACATGCTCCGCGCGCTGTGCATCGCCATGCTCGACCCGGTGGACAAGCTCAAGAAGCTCGAACTGAACGGCGATTACACGTCGCGCCTGGCATTGATGGAAGAGGCCAAGACGCTGCCCTTCGGCGCGGTTTGGGATTATTACTGTGAATCCAAAGGCGCGCCGGTCGGCGAATCCTGGCTGGCGGAAGTGAAACAGTACGAAAAGAAGGTCCTGAGCAAACGACAATAGAACAGCATTCCCAATGAACAGGCGCAACCCGGCATTGCTGCTGACTCCCTCGCCCCGCCCAAGCGGGGAGAGGGTCGGGGCGAGGGGACCTGAGCTTGAAATAAACGCGCCTCCTCACCCCGCCCCTCTCCTCCACTCTGCGGAGGAGAGGGAGAAGAATCCGGCGATGTCAAGCGGCCCAAAGTAGACCACGAACTACCCAACAAATGATCCGACTGAAACTCGCATGAAACCTACCCGCAACCCGTTTCTGTTCGCGTTCCTCATGGTCGCCACCCTGTTTTTCATCTGGGGATTTTGCCACTCCATGCTGGACGGGCTGAACAAATACTTCCAGCAAATCCTCAAAGTCAGCCCGATGCAGTCGGGATTCATCCAGACGTCCGTCTTCCTGCCGTATCTGTTTCTGGCCTTCCCGGCGGCGTTGGTGAATCGTCGCATCGGCTACCAGCGCAGCATCCTGTTGGGATTGGCAATTCTGGCCACCGGCGCGTTCCTGTTCATTCCCGCCGGGTTGGTGTTCAAAACCTTTTGGGCTTTTCTCGCGGCGTTGTTCGTTCTCTCCACCGGCCTCGCGACCATTGAGGTGGCAGCGAATCCTTATGTGACCGTGCTCGGTCCAAAAGACGGCGCGGCGGGGCGGTTGTCGGTGGCACAGGCGTTCAACTCCTGTGCCTACATTCTCGCCCCCTTTGTCAGCGGCGTTCTCCTCTTCGGGCACACTGTGGACCCGGAGCATCCAGATTTCCACCCGCTCATCCTGCCTTATGTCGTCCTGGGTTGCGTGGTGCTCGCTATCTTCGGCGCTTTTTCCTTCATCCATTTGCCCACCATTGAAGAACGTGCCGACAAAACCCACGAAACGGACGACAGTTTCAAAGCTCCCCTGACGCGTTTGCCGCATTTCAAGTGGGGCGTCTTCGCCCAGTTCCTTTACATCATTTCACAAATCGGAATTAATTCGTTTGCCCAGAGTTATATCCTGGAAAATGCGATCGTTAAAGACGCGTCCGGCGCAACCACCTCCACCGCCCCGCTCTTCGCCTGGTATGGATCATTCATGCACGCGGCCACGCCGGAAGCCACCGCTATTTTCGTCGTCACCTTCGCCATGGTGCTGTACGCCCTCGGGCGTTTCACGGGTGCGCCCCTCGCGCGCGTGGTCAGGCCCAACCTTTTACTCGCGATTTACGGCCTCGCCAATTGCGTTGTCATCTTGCTGGCGATTGCCGACCTCAAAATGGTTTCGTGGGCGATTCTCCCGCTCTCCTGGTTCTTCATGTCCATCATGTTCCCGTTCATCTTCGCGATGAGCATCCGCAACCTCGGCCCGCAAACCAAGATTGCCGCCTCGTTCCAGGTGATGGCGGTCGGCGCCGCGGGCTCCATTTCCGCGGTGGCGATGGGCTGGCTCTGGCAACACTACCATAACGTCGCGATCTCCTTCACCCTGCCACTGATAGGCTTCATCGCCACCACGATTTACGGCCTGGCTTACCCGAAGTTGCTGGAGAAATCCACCCGGGCGGCGCAAGCCGGCGCGTGACGCACCTACCGGCCATGCAACGCCACGCCTTCAAGATGAAGCTCAAGCCCGGCGTCGTGGCGGAATACAAAAGGCGTCACGACGAAATCTGGCCCGAGCTGGCGGCGGAACTGCGGAACGCGGGCGTGTCGGATTACTCCATCTTTTTCGATGAAGAGACGCTGACGCTGTTTGCGGTGCAAAAGTTGAGCGATGCTAATACCGCTGCCGGATTGCCGAAGTTTCCCGTCGTGCGCAAGTGGTGGGATTACATGGCACCGCTCATGGAAGTGCAGCCGGACAATGCGCCCGTCACGAAGCCGCTCAGGGAAGTTTTTCACCTCGATTGATCCAGTTGCGTTCTAAAGCGAACAAATCACTAGCGCGGCCTTCCGCGAACCTGGAGCGCCGAGCACCGCCTCGGCCGGTTTCAAGACGCTTTTCCCAACTGGCCGAGGCGGTGCTCGGCGCTCCGATCGCGCAGTTTTCGAATCTCGTAGGAGGCGGCGTGAGAAGGCTCCATTTGAAATCCGAAATCCGAAATCCGAAATCCGAATTTGAACGGAGCCTCCTTAAGTCGGCTGCTACAAGTTTGCGAGTTATACTGCTCGCCGCTTGCGTGGCTGGCGCACCCCGCCTTTGCGCCACGGCGTCAGACGCAAACATCATCAACCTCGCCGGCGAATGGCGGTTTGCCCTCGACCGCAGCACGGAACAACTTCAATCAGACCCAACAAGCCGCGAGATGCCGATGTTGAATCCTGGCGATGGTATCACGCAGGAATGGTTCAAGCGCGATTTGCCGGATAAAATCCGGTTACCCGGCATCCTCCAGGCGCAGGGCTACGGCGACGACATCAGCACGAATACGCCCTGGGTGCTCACGCTCGGAGACGCGTGGTGGAAATTGCAACCGGCGGAATTGCGAGACCACTTTTCACGACCGGGCCATGTCGAAGTCCCGTTCCTGGCGCAACCGCCCAAACATTACCTCGGCGCGGCGTGGTACCAGCGCGACATCGAAATTCCAAAAGATTGGAGCGGCAAACGCGTCGTGCTGTTTCTCGAACGTGTGCACTGGAAATCCACCGTTTGGTTGGATGATACGGAGATCGGCTCGGATATCAGCCTTTCCACCCCGCACGAATATGAAACCGGCATAGTGGCACGGGCGTCCCGCCCGTTCGACGAAAATCAGAAACGAACGGGCGAGACGCCCGTGCCACTACAAATCGCGCCGGGCAAACATCGCCTGACCATCCGCGTGGACAATCGCCTGCAATTACCGGCGATGGGGCATTTGGTGGATTCACACAGCATTTCGGATGCTCTCGGCGCGGCTTGGAACGGCATCGTCGGGAAAATAGAGCTCCGCAGCACACCGCCGGTGTGGATGGAAGATTTACAGATCTTTGCCGACGTATCAGACAAAAGCGCCAAGCTGAGGCTAACTATCGGAAATGCAACGGGCACGAATGGCAGTGGGAAGCTTACGATTCTCTACAATCACTGCTACGACCTCATATCAAAACAAATGGCGAGTTTGCCCCAAGAAATTCTTGAAATTCCAATTCACTGGACAACAAACGGCAGCCTTATCGAGGTTAATTGCCGACTCCCAAACGTTGCTTTGTGGGATGAATTTCATCCAGTGCTTCACGAACTTCATGTTTTGCTCGCAGGTGATTCTGTTAGTGACTCGCGCAGCCCAATTTTCGGCCTCCGCGAAATCACCGCCCGCGACAAGGACATGCTCCTCAACGGCCGCCCGCTCAACCTGCGCATGACGCATTTTGGCGGCGATTTTCCGCTCACCGGTTACCCGGCCATGGACGTCGAAACGTGGAAGAAAATCATCCAGGTCTGCAAGGCTTACGGCTTGAATGGCATGCGTTTTCATTCGTGGTGCCCGCCGGAGGTCGCCTTCGAGGCTGCCGATGAACTGGGTTTTTATCTTCAACCCGAATGCGGTTTGTGGGCGGATTTTGGCAATGAGCCGACGCGCGAATTTCTCGAAGCCGAAACCGCGCGCATCTTGAAAGCGTATGGGAATCACCCGTCGTTCATTTTGCTCTCGCCGAGCAATGAGCCGCGCAATTACCAGCATTTTACGCCCCAGTGGGCGGCGACCAATTTCGTGAAGGACAATCGCCGACTGTATTCCGCCGACACCGGTTGGGGCGACCCATCGCAAGTGAACGGCCTCGCGCAATACGCCGTGCTTGCCCGGTTCAGCGCCGGCAGCTTGCGCGGACCGACCGGCTGGTTCGGTCGCGACTATCGCACCGCGCTGGAGAACGTCCACATCCCGGTCCTCGCCCATGAAGTCGGTCAATGGTGCTCTTACCCGGATTTCGATGTCATACGGGAATTCACCGGATACCTGCGTCCGGGCAACTACGACATTCTCAAGTACATCGCCGAACAACAAGGGGTGCTCGACCAGGACAAAGTTTTCGCGTGGGCCTCGGGCCGGTTCCAACTCGAGTGTTACAAGGAAGAGATCGAGGCCAACCTGCGCACGCCCGGCTTGTCCGGATTTCAATTGCTCGACCTGCACGATTATCTCGGCCAGGGCACTGCGCTCATCGGCGTGCTGGACGCTTTCTGGCAAAACAAGGGATACCTGAACGGCCCGGAATTCAGGAAATTCTGCGGCCCGGTCGTGCCGCTGGCGCGTTTGACAAACCGCGTTTTCACGACAACAGAGAAATTTGAAGTGCCGGTGGAGATTGCCAATTTCGGAGAAAATCCACTGACCAACGCGACGACGAAATGGGTGGTGCTCGACACGGGCGGTCGCAGCGTTGCCAATGGTGAATTTTCTCGGCAGACCATTCCCGTCGGAAAGAATTTTGCGCTCGGAACCGTTTCACTGGATTTGACGAATCTCCCGGCGCCGCGCCAATACAAACTCGATGTTTCTGTAGGAGACGACGTGAGGAGTCTCAAATCAAGCGAAGGCGGCAAATCAGAGCCTCCTCACGTCGGCTCCTACAAATCATACGAGAACAATTGGAATTTTTGGGTTTATCCCGCGCAGGTCAGCACCAACGCGCCGTCGGATGTGCTCGTGACTCGTTCCTGGGACGAGGCAAAAACCCGGCTTGCCGGCGGCGGCAAGGTCTTGTTCCTGCCGACCAACGCCAATCTGGACCCGGCAAAATGTCCGCCGATGAAGAACGTTCCCATTTTCTGGAACATCCAGATGACCGTCCGTCCGCCGCAGAATCCGCGGCCGCGCTTTGACGCCTTTCTCGGACTTGTCTGTGAGACCAATCATCCGGCGCTCGCGGAATTTCCGACCGACGTCAACTGCGACTGGCAATGGACGCGGCTGGTGAACAACGTTCGGCCTGTCAATCTAAACACTGCCCCGCGCGAGCTTCGGCCGATTGTGGAGACCATTGACGATTGGAATCGCGACTGGCGATTGGGCGTGATTTTCGAGTGCAACGTCGGCACGGGCCGGCTCATGGTCTCGGCCATCAACCTTGACGGCGACCGCAATGACTCCGAATTGCTGCAACTGCGCCGGTCGGTACTTGATTACATGGCAAGCGACCGGTTTCGGCCTGCGATCACGCTCACGCCGGAACAGGTAAGCGCGCTCTGGGCCGTTGCTCCTCGCGCGGCTGCTGCGCCGGCTCGCCGGTTTGACCCGGATCTGAACGATGGCTCCATCCCGGCGACGACTACCAACACACCTTGAATTCCGTTGCGGTTGATGCGTAAACCTCAATTCGCGCAACCTCGTCACTTGCCTTGGATACTGCTCAAAACACTTGGATTCTTAACCGTGAACATCAGTTCCATTGAAGCCAATGGTGCTGAAATCACTGGCGCGGCGATCACTCGACTTCGACAGACAATCAGCAATCGCTTCCCGGAGTTGTTTTCACTGAGATCTTTCAACTTTGAAGCATCTTGCTCGGTAACAACGAGGATCACGGTTTGCTCGCCGGGATGTTCGTTTCCACTCCTTCCTGCGAAGACTTTCGCTTTGAACGCTAGATCGGGAACAGCTTTCAAGTCGCTGCCATCTGCAATTCCATCTGAGTCAACCGCGTTCGCTACATTCGTCAGGCCACCAGACGCCAAGAATATCTGGAAGGATTGGTCTCCAAATGAGGCTTGAGACCCTCCAGCCTTAATGGTGGTGCCTGTCATGCCGGTTACAGGAGACCAACTCGCTACCTGCCCCCCTTTAATGTCGATGCTGAATCCAGTCAAATATGGTCCTTGTTCCTGTCGTGCTTCAAAAGGAAACATATAGGTTAGCAGAATCGTATCTTCGCTGACTTTCACTGCCGAACCTGGCAAACCAAATTTGTTTGTTACATCTGCGATGCTCATCCCCCGAGTAATGAGATTGTTGAGTTCAGTTTCTGTATAGACCTTGGACGCCCGCGATCGGTCCACTATGGCTTGAGAGTCGACGGATCCTCGATAGCAGCCGCTAAGGAGCATGAGAATTAGAAAGAGAGGTGATAATTTCCTATTCATAAAATGAGTGACACGCGTGCAATGGCCCGGGTCCAATCGCTTACTCATCCACCGCAGCGGGACTGTCGTCCGTTGTGCGTCAGCTAGTGTCAACACCTCAAACGTTCGCTGCAACTCTTTT
>Ga0335080_10009054_pt1 | contig 10399 bp, 10 predicted proteins | sample Lox_Sample_34_FD_206720 | JGI IMG/M metagenome (GOLD analysis project Ga0335080, IMG submission 206720) | Soil microbial communities from Loxahatchee National Wildlife Refuge, Florida, United States - Lox_Sample_3.4 | ecosystem: Environmental > Terrestrial > Soil > Wetlands | place: USA... | reverse complement strand
GAGACCATGAAGCTGGGGTAGTCCTCGTAGGCCGTCCACAGGGTGAAGACGTCGCGTATGTCGGCGTCTACTACGATGGTCCTGTCGATGAACGCCATGGTCGTCCCTTCCGCGCCGGCCGCCGCCGCATGCGGTGCGGTCGCGCTGACTCGTTGCTCTCCGTCGTTGCCGTCGTGTCGTCAGCTCGCCATCCGGCGCTGTTCACCGCCTGTCCCGACGCGGTCCTCGACGACATCCTTGAAGTTCTGCAGGTCCTGGCTGACCTGGTGCTGCATGATGCCGAGCGCCTGTCCGGCCGGCTCGGCAAGGTCCTCAGGCCGGTACTCGAGACGCAGCGTGACACGCGTCCAGCCGCCGGCGAGCGGCGCGAAGGCGACGATGCCGCCTGTCGACTCGAACCGGGTCCACTGGTCAGAGACCGTGACGATGTCCGCGCGCACGTCGATCGACGCCTCGGCAAGGGCCACAAGGACCTCCTTTCGTGGCCAACGCCCTACGTTGCGGCTGCCCGGATAGCGTCGCAGCTAACCGTGGTTGGCCAGTCGGCCATCAGGTTTGCACCTCACCGGTCGTGGAACGCAACGGGCGGCAGGCGCGCTCGCACGGGTTCACGGACGCGTGAGGCCGTGCCGCGGGCGCGATGCAGCCAGAAGAGTCACGAGGATCGACGCCCGTGCGGCCTCGATCGGCATCGCCGGTCTCAGCGGCCGCGAATGGGGTTTCTCGCGCTCGAGCCCCTGGCCGGCTAGCGGGCCGGCACCCGGTGAGAGTCGCGTCGATGGCGCGGCACAACGCTCACAACTTGCCGGCTGCGGGGAACAAGCAAGCACGCGCGTGGCCGTGGCGCGCCGTCCGTGGTACTTGGCATAAGAGGGGGTAGCAGGGTGTCTGTCAACGCCGCCCGCAAGAAGTCCGCCGCCGCGCGGGATCAGCTCCAGAGCGTCCGGGATCGCGTGCGCGAACCGTGGTCGCCGAGCGCTGAAAAGCTCACCAACATCTCGGCCGTGCGCCGCTTCTTCTACCGCAACACGCGGCCGATCTACTCGATCGGTCCCACCGATTTCAACCTCGCCGGCATGGACGAGTGGATCGCGAACTTCCGGCACATCTGCCAGATCGACTGCTACGACGGACGCCACCCCAACGTCTTCGTGCCCCGGCCGCGCGAGCACGACGAGTTTCGTAGCATCCCCGACATCAACAACTACCTGCTGCGCCACGACGACGTCGTCGATTTCATCGGCGCCCGCGGCGGCGACTCAGTGGCGGTCTTCCTGATGTTCGACGAGACCACCGAGGAGCTCTGCGAAAAGCTCGGCCTGCAGGTCTGGTTCCCGGCGGCCGGCCTGCGGGACCGCTGCGACAGCAAGGTCGAGACCGTGCGCCTGGGCAATCGCGCCGGAGTACCGAGCGTGCCCAACGTGCTGGCCCGCGTGAAGAGCTATGCGGAACTGCACCGTCTGGCCGCCGGCGCCGGCCTGGGCAAGCACCTCGTCGTCCAGACGCCCTTCGGCGACTCGGGCCACACGACCTTCTTCATCTCGAACAAGAGCGACTGGCGCCGCCACGCCGCCGAAATCGCGCGCGAGGCCGAGGTCAAGGTGATGAAGCGCATCGAGCCGCTCACCGCAACGCTCGAGGCCTGCGCCACGCGCTGCGGTACGGTGGCCGGGCCGCTGCTGACCGAGATCGTCGGTCACCCCGAGCTCACTCCCTACCACGGCGGCTGGGCCGGCAACGAGGTCTTCAGCGGCGCCTTCAGCGAGGGGGCGCGCGTCAAGGCGCGCACGTACGCCGAGCGCATCGGCGATCAGCTCTTGAGCGAAGGCTATCGCGGCTACTTCGACCTCGATTTCCTGATCGACAGAGCCGACGGCGAGCTCTACCTGGGCGAGCTCAACCCGCGCATCTGCGGCGCGAGCCCGCTCACCAATCACGCCGCCTTCGCCCACGCCGACGTGCCCCTGTTCCTGTTCCACCTGCTCGAGTTCTCGGGCGTCGACTTCGAGCTCGACGTCGACGAGCTGAACGCACGCTGGGCCGACCCTCGCTTCATCGACAGCTGGAGCGCCGTCGTGCTGAAGAGCACCTCGCCCGAGGTCGACCGCGTCACGACGGCGCCAGCGTCGGGCCTGTGGCGCCTCGGCGACGACGGCGCGGTCTCCTACGAGCGCTTCGAGTATCGGCGCGGCGCGGTCGAGGGTGAGCGCGACGGGCTCTACCTGCGCATCACGGGGCCGGGCGACTGGCGCTACGAGGGCGCCGATCTCGGCATCCTGATCACCCGCGGCCGTCTCATGACCGACGACTTCGCCCTGAGCGACCGCGCCCGCCAGTGGATCGACGGGCTCAACGCCTGGTACCGCGGCGAGCTGCCGGGCGCCGGTGCGGCCGCGGCCGACGGCGGTCTCGCTGCCGCGCCACCGGCGCCGCGCTTCGCCAAGAGCTTCGCCAAGAGCCCGGCGAACGGTTCGTTCAAGCTACAATGACCGTATGACCGCTCACCCACCGACGGCCCGGGAGCTCGGCCTCATGAGGGCCGACGCGGCGCGCGCCGAGTCGCTCGTCACGCTGGCCAACTGGCAGCAGGCACCCTGGAACCGCTGGTCGTTCCAGCGCATGCGCCAGATCATCCCATCGGCCCGGGTGAGCCGCGGGCGCGGCCCGGTGCGCGAGCTGCCGGCCGCCCCGGCCGATCTCGACGGCCTCATCTTCGAGACCTCGCGCGGCACGAGCACGCTGGCCCGCCTGCTCTCGCGTTCCTACGCCGACGGGTTCCTCGTTCTGCATCGCGGCCGCATCGTGACCGAGCAGTACTTCAACGGCATGGAGCGCGACACGCCGCACCTGCTGCAGTCGATCTCCAAATCGATCGTGGGCGGCATCGTCGGCGTGCTCGTGGGCCGTGGGGTCCTCGCCGAAGATCAGCCGGTCGCCGAGTGCGTGCCCGAGCTGACCGGCACCTCGTTCGAGGGCGCCACGGTCCGTCATCTGCTCGACATGACGGCCGGCACGAGGTTCTCCGAGGACTACGACGATCCCGATTCGGACGTGCGGCTCTACGAACGTGCGGCCGGCTGGCAGCCGGCCGAGCCCGACGACGAGCTCGACCTGCTCGGCTACATCCTGGGCCTGCCGAGCGATCGCGAGCACGGTGAGCGCTTCGAGTACCGCTCCATCTTGACCGACGTGCTCGGGCTGGTCGTCGAGCGGGTGAGCGGGCTACGCTTCGCCGAGGCCATGAGCGAGCTGCTCTGGGCGCCCCTGGGCGCCGGCTTCGACGCCGAGATCACGGTCGACCGCCACGGCTACGCCCTGACCGACGGCGGCCTGTCGGTGACCCTGCGCGACCTCGCCCGGTTCGGTCAGCTCTACCTGCAGAGTGGCTGCTGGGACGGCCATCAGGTGGTGCCGGCCGCCTGGGTGAACGACACGCGCTACGCCGACCGCACCTGCCGCGAGACCTTCGCCGACTCAGACGACGCCCGCCGTCTGGGCTTCTGCGACCCCGAGCAGACCGAGTGCTACACCAAGGCGCACTACCGCAACTGCTGGTGGGTGCTCGACCCGCAGCTCGGCGTGCTGCTGGCCTCTGGCATCTACGGCCAGACGATGTACGTCAACATGTTCGCCAACGCGGTCATCGTGCTGCTGGCATCGCGTCCCGAGCCTTTCGACGCCGCCATGAACGGCGACGTGCTCCAGGCCTGCTCGGCCATATCGTCGGCTCTGACGCTGCTGTCGTAGGTCGCCTTCCGCCGGCCCGCGGGCTCGCCCTCCTCGGGCGGAGCGCTCGTGGCGCGCTTGCGTGTCGCGGCCACTCCCAGAAGAGGCGCGGGAATCCCTGAGGGTGGGAAGCACCTTCTAGACGAGGCGCTTTCCGGCCGGCGCGGGGACGATCACGGCAAGGAGGCCGGCATGCGGGCGGCGGGCATTCGGACGATCGGCGGCGGTGTGGAGCCGCTCGAGCTGCCGGCACCGCGTGAACCGGCCGCCGACGAGGTGCTGCTGCGCGTGCGGGCGGCCGGCGTCGGCGTATGGGAGGACTACGTGCGCACCGGCGGCTGGGACATCGGCCGGCAGCCTCCCCTGGCGCTCGGCGTCGAGGCTGCCGGCGTCGTCGTTGCCGCCGGTCCCGAGGTCGAGCACCTGCGGCCGGGCGACTGGGCGCTGACCTACCCGTTGCAGCTGCGCGACCAGGGCTCGTGGGCCGAGCTCCTGCTGGCGCCGGCGGCGCTCACTGTGGTCAAGCCGCCCGCGCTCTCATGGGCCGAGGCGGCGGCGCTGCCGGTGCCCGGCATCACCGCCGTGCAGGTGGTCGAGAAGACGTTGCGCGTGGCCCGCGGCGAGCGCGTGCTGGTCTCGGGCGCCGGCGGGGTGACCGGCGGTGCGCTCGTGCAGGTCGCGGTCGCCGCCGGCGCCGAGGTGCTCGCCACTGCCGGCGCGACGAGTGCGGCACGGGTGCGTTCCTACGGGGCTCGCGAGGTCTTCGACTACCGCGATCCGGGCTGGCCCGAGCGCTTGTGCGAGGTCTGCGGTGGCGGCGTGGATGCCGCGGTGAACGCGGCGCCGCGGGGCGCCGCCGCCGCTCTGCGCGCCGTGCGCGACGGCGGCCGCCTGGTCACGATCACCGGCGACCCGCCGCCGGCAGAGCGCGGGATCGCGGTGGCAGACCTCGTGATCGCGCCCGAGCCGGCCGATCTGGCCCGGGCCGTCGAGCTGGCCGGCGGGCTCGAGCTGCGCCTGGGCGTAGCCGCGACCCTGCCCCTGGAGCGAGCCGCGGCGGCGCTCGAGCTGGCTGCATCGGGGGCTCCCGGCGCCGTCGCGTTGACACTGGGACCCTAGCGCAGGCGCGGACCGTAGTGGCGGGCGGCCTAGCCGCCCGCGCCCGCCGCTTGGCGCGTTACTCGGCCGCCTCGGCCGCCGTGGTCGGAAAGCCGGCGACCAGCTCACGGAACGCCTGGTCGGCGCCGTGGCGCAGCGCGCGGCCGTGCGAGAAGCAGGCGATCTCGAAGTCGAGCGCGGCGAGCCGCTCGAGGCTGCGCCGGCCACCCTCGAGGTCTTCGTTCAGCGGGGCCAAGCCGACGTGGATCCTGTTCGAGGCGGCGTCGCCGACGAACAGCACGCCGCCGTCGCGCGGCAGCAGCAGGGCGATGTGGCCGGCGGTGTGCCCCGGCGTGTGCAGGGCGCACAAGCCGGCGAAGGGCAGTTCCTCGCCGTCGGCGATCTCGTGGTCGGTCGGCACCGGCAGCCCCTTGCCCCCGGGCATCAGGTTCATCGCACGACGCACGGCATTTCCGGCGCGGCTGGGGCCGGGGCCGAAGGGCCGGCCATAGACGCCGCGCGCCACGAGCTCAGCGTCGGCCGGGTGCATCCAGACCTGCGCGCCGGTGCGGCGCTTCATCTCGGCCAGACCACCGACGTGATCGGGGTGAGCGTGGGTGACGATGATGGCCGTCACGTCCTGCAGCAGACGGCCCAGCGAGTAGATCGCCTCGGTGATGCGCGGTGGGCTGCCCCTGAGGCCGGCGTCGATCAGCACGAGGTCGTCGCCGGCCTCGATCAGGAACACGTTGACCGCGCGCAGGCCCACCTGGTGGACGCCGCGCGCCACGAGCAGGGGTTTCACTGGGCCGCTGCCTGCGCTTTGGCGGCCGCCGCGGCGAACTCGGCCACCGCCGATTCGGTCAGCGGGTGCGCAGCGAGACCGGTGAGCACGTCGAGCGGCGCCGTCACGTCGTGCGCGCCGTGGAGGACGGAGTCGATGACCTGCTGACTGCTCTTCAGGCTCGCCGCCAGGATGCGGGTGTCGCTGTGCAGCGCCGTGAGGATGGCCGCCAGCGCGTCGATCACGACCAGGCCGCCGACCGACTGTCGGGCAGCGCGGTCGACGTAGGGGATGATCCACTTGCAGCCCACCTCGTCGGCAAGCAGCGCCTGCGCGGGCGTGTAGACGGCGGTCAGCGCGCAATGACAGCCCTCCGCCCGCAGGGCCGTGGCTGCGCGTATGGCTTCGAGCGTGGCCGGCAGCTTGACCACGACCCGCTGCGGCGACAGGGCCACGGCGGCGCGTCCCTGGTCGATCATCTCAGAGGCAGTGTCGCCGAGCGGCTGGAAGCACAGCGGGCCGGCCGGGAACGCCGTGATCAGCCGTTCGAGCTGAGCCAGCGGGTCGCTCGTCTCGCGGGCCATGAGCGCCGGGTTGGTCGTGATGCCGCCCACGAAACCGAGCTCGGCGGCGGCAGCCGCATCGGCCAGGGATGCAGAATCGAGCAGGATCGCCATCGGGTGTCCCTTCGGGTCGTGGACTCCTACTGTCGGGGAGCGGGGGAGGCCGTGCGTTCGACGCCGACGCGCAGCACGTCGTCTATGGCGTCGACGATGGCGGGCCGCAACTCCTCGGCCGGCACGTTCAGAAACGCCTTGCCGGCCGCGAAGCCCAGCACGCCCATCACCAGGCCGACGGCGCCGGCCATGCGCACGCGGTCGGCGAGCGGCACCGCGTCGTCGCTGAGCATCGCGTTGACACGCTCGTGCATGGCTTCGTGGACGGAGGAGTAGTCCGATTCCTCTATCATCTGCTCGGCCACGGCCCGCACCGCGTTCTGGTTGCCCTCGAAGAGCTCGAACAGGCGGCGCTGGGGAAGCACCCAGTCCACCAGCGCGGTCAGACCAGCGCTCCACTCCTCGAGCGTCGGCTGTTTCTCGAGCAGAGCCATCGTCTGGTTCTGCAGGTCGAGCAGCGGCCGCATGAGGGTGCGGAAGATCTCGTCCTTGCTCGCGAAGTGGTAGTAGAGCGCCGCCTTGGTCACGCCGACGCGCTCGGCGACCTCGCGCAGCGAGGTCTTCTCGTAACCCTGCTCGATGAACAGATCGAGGGCGGCGTCGAGGATGCGTTGTCGGGTGTCTCTCATCTCGTCCCTATCTTCGCGCGGGCAGGCGCGTCACCTTGTCGTTTTGTCCACTGACATCTCCGCTTGACATGCGTTAGAATCTCACTTACCGTACGGTCAGTCAATTTTACTGACCGACCGGTAGGTGGGCGATGAACCAGCACATGATGATCGAGGCCGCGGCACTGTCGAAGCGCTACGGTGAGACCCAGGCCCTGGACAAGGTCGACCTCGAGGTGCCCGCGGGCTCGATCCTCGGGGTGCTCGGCCCCAACGGCGCCGGCAAGACCACAGGAGTCCGCATCCTGACCACGCTGACCGCGCCCGACGGCGGCCGGGCCTGGGTGGCCGGTCACGACGTCGTGCGCGAGGCCCCAGCCGTGCGCCGCGAGATCGGCGTGACCGGCCAGGACGCCACGCTCGACGAAGCGCTCACTGGCCGCCAGAACCTGGTCATGGTGGGCCAGCTCAGCCGCCTGCGGCGCTCGCAGGCGCGGCGCCGGGCGGCGGAGCTGCTCGAGCTCTTCGAGCTGACCGACGCCGCCGACCGCGTGGTCAAGGGCTATTCCGGCGGCATGCGCAGGCGCCTCGACCTGGCCGCGAGCCTGGTCAAGCGCCCGCCGGTGCTCTTCCTGGACGAGCCCACGACCGGTCTCGACCCGACGAGCCGGCAGCGCATGTGGGGCGTCATCCGTGGCCTGGTCGCCGAAGGCGTTACGCTCTGGCTGACGACCCAGTACTTAGACGAGGCCGACGCGCTGGCCGATCGCATCGCCGTGATCGATCACGGCCGTGTGATCGCCCAGGGCACGCCGCGCGAGCTGAAAGCCGCGACCGGCTCACAGCTCCTCGAGGTGACCCTCACGGATCCTCACGGCGGCGCCTCCGCGGCGGTCGCCGCCTTCGCCCTCGGAGCGGTCAACCTCTCAGACGACGGCCGCCGGCTGCGCACCGTCGTGCGCAGCGAGGCCGGCCTGTCGACCACCGTGCTGCGGGCGCTCGATCAGGCCGGCGCGCGGGTCGACGACATCGCCGTCCATCAACCGTCGCTCGACGACGTGTTCGCGGCGCTGACCGGGGCGGACACGGCCGCCGAAAGCGAAGCCATCGTGGAAGGAGTCCTGGCATGAGCGTCACGACCGCACTGCCCGGCCGCGTCTACGCGCCGAGCCCGTTCGAGCGGCTGCGCTCGTGGTGGGCCGACGTCTGGGTCATGACGCGGCGGAACCTGATCCACATCCGTCGCGAACCCATGCAGCTCTCCGACGTGACCATCCAGCCGGTGCTGTTCACGCTGCTGTTCATCTACGTGTTCGGCTCGGCCATGGTGCTGGCCGGCGGCGGCAACTACAAGGAGTTCGCGCTGGCGGGTCTGCTCGTGATGAACCTGACCACCTCGACGGTCGGTACCGCCATAGGACTGGCCACCGACCTGACCACGGGGGTCATCAACCGTCTGCGCACGCTGCCCATGTCGCCCACCTCGATCCTCGTGGGACGCACGATCTCCGACCTGCTGGCGGCCGCCCTGTGCAGCACGATCGTGGCGCTCACCGGTCTGGCCATCGGCTGGCGTCCCACGACCGGCCTGGCCGAGGTGCTCGCCGGGTTCGGCCTGGCCCTGCTGTTCAGCTTCGCGCTGACCTGGCTGAACGCCTGTCTGGGCATGGCCGTTGCGGGAGCGGAGTCGGCCCAGGGGATCGTCTTCATCGTCATGTTTCCGCTGGCCTTCGTGTCGAACGTCTTCGTGCCCACCCAGGGCATGCCGTCGTGGCTGCAGACCATCGCCAACTGGAACCCGGTGAGCGCCGTAGCATCGGCCTGCCGCGTGCTGTTCGGCAATCCCAACCCCTCCGGCATGATCCAGGCCTGGCCCATGCAGCACCCGGTTGAGGCGTCGGTGATCTGGTCGCTGGCCTTGCTGGCGGTGGCCGTGCCGCTCGCCGGGCGGCTCTACCGCAAGCGCACGCGTGATTAGGCGCGCAGCGAAGCAACGCAACCAGAAACTCTCAGCGGATCCTCATGAAACACTCACGAGGTTCTCAAGGACGAGGGGCAGACTGACCCTGGCACCCTGACTGGGGCGTTTCCCCCGGCGCCCCACCCGCCCGGTCCCTCGACCCCAGGGACCGCCGTGCTCGGGCCCGCCCGCCTCACGCCGCAAGCGTGAGGCGGGCGGGCCCCCCCTTCTTTGCGAACGGCGGTCCTGCCGCACCCGCCGGGCAGACTGCGCCTTGAGCCCATGCAGGGTGTCGACGAACAATCGCAGCCGTCTGGTGTCGATTTCGGGCGGGGCCGTTCGTCGTAAGGGCGACAATCCCTGATCGACGGAGGTTCGCATCATGCAGTACATGCTTCTCATCTACACCGACGGCGAGGCCGGCGAGAGCTGGGAGCGCCTGTCCGAGACCGAGCAGCAGGCGATCCTGGCCGAGTACGGCGCCATCTCCCAGACACCGGGCGTCGTCGGCGGCGCCCAGCTCGCGCCGGCGACGAGCGCCACCACGGTGCGTGTGCAGGACGGCCGCACGCTGACCACCGACGGCCCTTTCGCCGAGACCAAGGAGGTCCTCGGCGGGTTCTACACGGTCGAGGCCGACGATATCGACGCGGCGCTCGAGGTGGCGGCCCGGATCCCGGCGGCGCGCATGGGCGGCAAGGTCGAGGTGCGGCCGCTCATCGAGATGTAGTGTCGCGGGCGGCGCGAGGCGACGGCGGCCGTGGCGCGTCCGGCCGACTCCTCACTGGGACTCGAGCAGGTCTTTCGCGACGAATGGGGTCGCGTGCTGGCCACGCTCATCGGCTTCCTCGGCGACTTCGACCTCGCCGAGGAGGCCGCCCAGGAGGCCTTTGCCCTTGCGGCCGAACGCTGGCCGCGCGACGGCCGGCCGGCCAATCCCGGGGCCTGGCTCACGACGACGGCGCGCCACCGAGCCATCGATCGCATCCGCCGCGACCGCACGCTGCTCGAGAAGACGAGGCTCCTGACGGTGCCCGAGGCCACGGAGGACGACGTGGACCATCTCGACGCGAACGATCCCGACGCAGGCGATGCCGACGCGGCCGCGATCCCCGACGAGCGCCTGGAGCTCATCTTCACCTGCTGTCACCCAGCCCTCGCCCTCGACGCCCAGGTGGCCCTGACGCTGCGTACCCTGGGCGGCCTGGGCACCGACGAGATCGCCCGCGCCTTTCTCGTGCCCGAAGCCACCATGGCCCAGCGACTCGTGCGCGCCAAGCGCAAGATCAAGACGGCCGGCATCCCCTTCCGCGTGCCGCCGGACCGGCTGCTGCCGGAGCGGCTGGCCGCCGTGCTGGCGGTCGTCTACCTGATCTTCAACGAGGGGTTCGGAGGGCGCGGCGAGCTCGCGGCCGAGGCCATCCGCCTCGGCCGCTCCCTCGCCGCGCTGCTGCCCGACGAGCCCGAGGTGCACGGCCTGCTCGCTCTCATGCTGCTGCACGACGCCCGCCGCGCGGCGCGCTTCGCCGACGGCGAGCTCGTCCTG
>Ga0335080_10009052_pt1 | contig 10400 bp, 9 predicted proteins | sample Lox_Sample_34_FD_206720 | JGI IMG/M metagenome (GOLD analysis project Ga0335080, IMG submission 206720) | Soil microbial communities from Loxahatchee National Wildlife Refuge, Florida, United States - Lox_Sample_3.4 | ecosystem: Environmental > Terrestrial > Soil > Wetlands | place: USA: Florida... | reverse complement strand
CGCTGATCGAGCTTTCCGTGGAGATCGCGCGCGAGGGGCGGGAGGGAAGACGCATAGGCACATTGTTCACGCTCGGAGATGAACAGGCCGTGCTGTCGAGATCGCGCGCGTTGATTCTCAACCCGCTGGAAGGTCATCCCGAAGGGAGCCGCCATATCACGGATCCGAATCTTCGAGGAACCATTAAGGAGCTGGCACAGCTGGATGGCGCGTTTGTAGTGAGCGCGGCAGGCGTATTCGTGGCCGCTTGCCGCTACCTGGACGCGGCCGCTTCCCCGGTTGAGCTTCCGCTTGGGCTCGGAAGCCGCCATATTGCCGCGGCTCATATCAGCTCAGCCACACGGGCCGTTGGCGTCGTCGTTTCAGAAAGCGCTGTCGTGCGGCTTTTCTGTCATGGTGGCCTGATCGGCGAGATTATTCCAGAGCTCTGGATGTTGAAGCGCTACGATGTGCAGAACGCAGTCACGACAGTAAAGGAAACCGTAGGGGATCTGGCAGTGATCACGCCTCGGCGGCGACGAATGACAGGCTGAAGCCGGAGTTGCACGCGCTTTGTGCGCATATGAAATACGTACTTTCATGGACGGTTGTGGGCCCACAGCCGTTTCCGTCTTGCCGCCCGTGAGGATAGATAGCGCCGCCGATCCCAGCAGCAGGAACAGACAAGCTCTTGAGAATCTCGATGCTGCCCGGTTCCGAAATCGCCGGCCGGGTCATTGACTGGAACGTGAACCAGAGTCAGATACATTCGAATTCTTGGTGAGGAGAAACCGAAATGGGAACGTCAAATATATCGGACAGAGTTGTGGTAATCACCGGAGCCAGCAGCGGCCTTGGCGAAACCACTGCGAAGCTTCTTGCTAAACGCGGAGCGAAGGTCGTGCTGGGGGCGCGGCGTAAGGACCGGATCGACGCGGTCGTGAAAGAGATTTCGGCGGCAGGCGGCAAGGCACTCGGGTTTTCCACTGACGTCACCGAGCGCGCTGAAGTGGAAGCGCTTGTCAAAGGAGCCGTCGATGGTTTCGGCCGCGTCGACGTCATAGTGAATAACGCGGGAATCATGCCCATCGCACCGATACGGCTCCTCAAGGTGGAGGAATGGGATCGTGAGATCGACGTTAACGTCAAGGGAGTTCTGTATGGAGTTGCCGCGGTCCTGCCTCAAATGCAGAAGCAGAAGAGCGGTCACATTATCAATCTCGCTTCCGTGTTCGGGATCAAAGTGTTTGCGCCCGGCGGGACGGTTTACTGCGCCACGAAGGCCGCCGTGCGCACGCTGACGGAAGGACTCCGGATGGAACTGCATTCCGAGAACATCCGCTGCACGATCATTTCGCCTGGCGCGGTATCGTCTGAACTGCAGAATGGAACTTCCGATCCGTCCTCCGCAAAATTTGTGAAGGAGTTATACGAGAAGGTCGCCATTCCTGCGGATTCAGTCGCACGCGCCGTGCTGTACGCCATTGAACAACCTGCTCACGTGGAAATCGATGAGGTGGTTTTGCGTCCTACTGCACAGGATTTCTGAGAAGGCCCCGACTAGGACAGGATCAAGATACGCATGTCGCAGGGCGTCTTTTATCGTACCGTGAAGATAGACGGGCTGTCGATTTTTTATCGGGAGGCAGGACCGCAAGATGCCCCGACGATTCTCTTGCTCCACGGACTGCCCTCTTCGTCGCGAATGTTCGAACCGCTCCTCAACCGTCTCTCCGATCGTTTCCACCTGGTTGCGCCGGACTATCCTGGATTTGGGCACAGCGATGCTCCCGACGCGAAGGCCTTCGCGTACACCTTTGAGAAAATCGCAGCCGTAACAGAGCACTTCACCGAGGCTCTTGGCCTATCGCGCTACACGCTCTACATGCAGGATTATGGCGGGCCCGCGGGTTTCCGCATGGCACTTGCGCACCCGGAGCGCGTAGAAGCTCTCATCGTTCAAGATGCGGTCGCACACAACGACGGCCTGGGCGCAAACCGGAATCCGCGGCGCGAGTTTTGGAAAGATCGCGCGGCGAATGAGAGTAATCTTCGAACCAACCTGCTCTCGCTGGCTACGACGCGTACCCGCCACGCCGGAAACGACCCGAATGTGGATCGCTACGACCCTAATCTGTGGACGGATGAGTTCGCGTTCCTGAGCAAGCCGGGGCAGGCGGAGATTCAAAGCGACCTGTTCTACGACCTATCGAACCAATGTGGACGCCTACTTGAGATGGCAGGCATGGATGCGCGAGAAGCAGCCGCGCCTGCTGGTGATCTGGGGTAAATATGACCTCTCGTTCGACCTCTCGGAGCCGGAAGCCTATCGCCGGGATGTGCCGAGCGCTCAAGTTCCCGTTCTCAACGCCGGCCATTTCGCATTGGACACGGCTGCCGATGAGATCGCCGCCTTGGTCCGAGGCTTTGTCGGTTCTTCATGTTAAGGGTTACCATTTCCCAACAAGAAAAGGTGGTTTTCAAATGCGATCTGACATCGTTCCAGGAGCGATCTTCCCAGACTATGAGCTTTCCGATCACGCCACGAAACGTCGGAAGCTCTCCGAACTGCAAGGACAAAATCCAATGGTTCTTCTTCTCAGCCGCGGAGGTTTCTGCCCCAAGGACCGCCGGCAGGCTGAAGGGCTTGTAGAACTCCATCGTGAGCTCGAGGTAGCCTATTGCCGGCTCGTCACGATCAGCACGGACAACATCACTGAGACCAGCGAATATCGCAGCGGCGTCGGCGCCCACTGGCCTTTCCTTTCCGACGCCGGCCGTATCGTCCAAAAAGATCTCGATATCGCCGAGTATACTGACCCTTTGCACAATCCCATGATCCCGCACACGATTGTTCTCGAACCCGGTCTTGTCATTTTTAAGATTTACAACGGCTACTGGTTTTTCGGCCGGCCCACCCTGGAAGATCTCCGCCAAGACCTGCGCGCCGTTACCAAAAAATGCCGGCCGGACTGGGACATTACAACGCCCGAACTCAAAGCAGCGTGGCAGCAAGGCCGCAAGGAACTGTTCTACCCTTACGGCAAAACATATGCCCAAACTCTCGGCGAACAGGATTAGGTGCGGCCTCGCGCGAGCTAGACGCTTTTGCCGATATCACCGCGGATCAGGAGATCGTTCTAAGCCGCCCCGCCCCAGACTTTTCGGGCCGTATTAGCAACCAATTCCAATTTTCGCCACTGATCGTCAACAGAAAGCAGATTACCCGCGGCGACGGAGGCGAATCCACATTGGGGACTGAGAGCCAGATTTTCGAGCGGTACGTACTTGGCAGCCTCATCAATGCGGCGGCAGAGGAGGTCTTGCGATTCCAGTCTCGAGCTCTTGCTGGTGATCAACCCCAAAACGACCGTCTTCCCTTTAGGAACCAGGCGCAGAGGTTCAAAGCCACCCGATCGTTGATCGTCATACTCGAGCAAGAAACGGTCAACGTTCAAAGATCCGAACAGTCTTTCGGCAATCAGATCGTACCCGCCCTCGGTGTACCATCGGCTTCGACTATTGCCGCGACATACGTGCATCGCGAACGTCACGCCCGTCCGCGGAAGATCTCTGAGAACATCATTATCGCCGGCAATCGCGGTTTTCAGCTCCTCATCCGGGTCCAGCCCTTGCCGCTCCATTTCACTGCGCTGGTGTGGATCGAGGTAGTGCGCATAGAAGGGAGCATCGAACTGAATGTACGTCGCGCCCGCGGAGAGCAGCCAATGGACCTCATCGCGAACTATTTCGACAAGATCCCGCAGTAGATCTGCATGCGTGGGATAGAACTCGTCCGTGAGTCCCCGTTTGTAGCTTGCCAGCATGAAATTCGAAGGAGCCGGCAGCGTGATCTTGAACCTTCCCGGCGCATGCTTTACCAAAGCGGGCAACTCTTCGCCGGTCAGTTTTCGCGCCTTGCGGAGCTTCGCCCCCACTGCGTTTGCCGAACTCGCCTCGATTCCGCCATTGGGTCCCTTCCATGCGAGCGTAACGCGATCGCTGACGAAGCCTTCCACCGCCTCGGCCATATCGGTAAGCCACGAGCCGCGGCGCATCTCGCCATCGCTCAGGATGTCCAATCCCAGGTCGCATTGCTTTTGAACCACGTCAACGATCGCGCGATCTTCCAGTTCACGCAGTGCGCTGAGACATAACGCTCCTTCGGCGTGAGCTTTGCGGGCTTGCAGTAATTCGGGAGGACGAAGTAAACTCCCTACGTGCTCGGCTCGGATATCAGTCGTCATCAGCGCACTTGCCCACTACCGTCGCGAATGCACTTTACAGCCGGGTCCTGGGTGTCGCAGCAGTAGCGGCCACATTTCGCGGGCGGTGCATAGTGGTAGACATCCTTCAGCTTCTTCCGGAATTCCGGATACATTGTTTCTGCGCCGCCCTGGGCTGCCTCGATCGGCAAGTTGTAGTATTTGGCGTAATCGTTCGCGAATGGATTCTTGCCTGGCAGGTAGTGCGGAACTATGGAAGTGTTCTCCAGCCGGTGAGATTCATCGATGGGCTCGCACGCTGGAGAAGTACGAACGGAATTCGCCTTCGGATTCAGCTGCCACACGGAAGATAAAACGAACGGTTCCGACAAATAGACCGGGTCTTCGAAATACGTCAGCATGGAAAGAAGATCTCCATGACGGACGACGTATTGTGTCATCGAAGCGCGGTCGCTATGCTGCGCACCGTTGATCCGCAAGATACTCCCCTTGATGTGCGTCGTATGGATGACCAGCGTGTCTCCTTCCCAAGTGCCGGTAGCAAACCCGCCGTAAGGATGGAAAGCGTTCTTTGACGGATGCGGCCGCCCATCCATCCAGACTGTGACGATATCCTTGTCAATCCATGCGCCCATGTTCCAGGAAATGATCTTGCCAGTTACCGGATCGGTATCGCTCCAGATATTGAGCGCGAATGGCCCTGTTGAAGCGTAGCGGGGCGAGTAATACTGACATTGCCGCTCTGGCTCAGACCACTGGGCCGCGGAGAAGCTCAATGCTACGGCCCGACCCTCCTCGTTAAGCGGGATTCCTGTATAGTCACCGATATCCGAACCGCCGCCATTCTCTTGGCCGTACTGCCCCCTGAGGAACCCCCAGATCCCGGAAAGATCGACCTCGCCGAACAATGGGCCGCTCATCACCAGCGTGCCCAAAACCAAAGGCAAGATCGTAGCGCGGAGTGCCTTCCATTTATTCATCGTTGTTTACCACCTCGCCGAACATGGCGTAGGATCCCATTTCGCAGCGCCAGGTTCCTGTTTAAAATTGTAAGTCGTAATCCACGTTCTAAACAGATATTCGGGATCCTCTATTTGTTGGGTGATCATTATTCTTCCGACGCCGCTTGGATCTTTGAACAAATCCCAGTATTCGGTCATACGAACGTTTGCGCTGTAGGGAACTCCGTTCTTTCGATAATATCCAGGACGGACATGCGTCGTAGTTATTTTTAAACTTCCGAACTTGGGCGCCTGCGCGTTGCCCCGGCCCCTACCTCCAGGGGGACCCGCGAATTCCCAAGTGGCCTTCGAATCTCCTTGCCACGTCGCGGCGCCATCCGATGGTTTCCAGTTCCCAAAGTGGAACAGGCGGGTCTGCATTCCGTAGTCAGTCTCCACTCTCAGCGTGTTGTCATCCTGCCAGGTGATGTGCAGGCGAGTGGGAGTCGCCATAAGAGCCGGAGCACCATAAGACCTGCATTGTTCGCCGGCGGCTTCGTCCTTTGCGGGATCCCAAGCATCGGCTATTTTTTGCGCGGCGGCCGTAACCGGTACCGCCAGGTAGTCGCCTTTGGCCGGTGTTATCATCCGCTCGCGCCAGTCTGGTGTGATAATGGTCACCCAGTAGCCGGTGAGATCGACGGGCGCCGTCGCCTTGGCGCTCACATCGCCTTGGGCAAATCCAAGAGAGCCGAAGATGAAAAGTACAAGGGCTTCGCGCAGAATTAGTTTTCGCCGGTACATGCTTATTTCTCCTCAGCGAGATTTGCTGGACAGATCTTTATAGATCGCCGTGACAAACATTTCAGTTGTCCATGGACCCGTGTTGGTACCGTAGCGCGCGTTATAGCCATTGGTAGGGTTTGCCGCTTTTACCTGTTCCAGGGACATACCGCGATTAATCATGTCCTGGATCACATCCTTCACAATCGTCACCATGTCACGATATTCCAGTAAGTCGTGCGAATCGGAGATCGGCCCGTGCCCCGGAACCAAGTAAGTGCGCTCCGCCTGCCAAGGCAGCGGGTACGGGGGGATTGTAAGTTCTAAAAGGTGATTGAGAGCGCTTATTTCGCCCTGGATGCTGCCACCCTTTTCGATTACCGGGAATCGGGTGGGATCAAACAGATCACCCGTCACGATAACATTCGATCGCCGAAATAGCACGAAGCTGTCGGCATCTGAATGGGCCGCCGGTTGGTGGAAGACCTCAATCCCTTCGCCGTTCAGCGACATTTTGTAGGTGTTGGAAGTATAGGTCTTGGTTGGCCATTGCGAAGAATCCGTGGAGCTCATGTGAGCGATGACATTGTCGTGAGCGAACACGCTCGCCGCGCCGTTATTGCTAATGACATCTTCGCCAAATGCCGGATTTCCAACCGCGCCCGAAATAATTGACATGCCCGCCTTGGATAGGGCGGCGTTGCCGCCGGCGTGGTCCGGGTCGGCGCTGGTGTCAAAAATGTAGCGGATGGGTTTGTCTGAAATTTTCTTCAATGCAGCCAGGACCTTATCGCTCGTCCCGGAAGAACCCGTATCGACGAGAATTATTCCTGCCGGACCGCGTTGGGCCGCAATATTGCCGCCGGCGCCCGCGATCATATAAACATTCGGCTGGACTTCCAAAATCTCGAGATCGGAACTGCCCTGCTGCGCCGGGGCTGGTGAGACAGTTGCACCGATCGCAAGCAACGATGCGACGCGCGCTGTTTTCCAACAATTCCACATAATCACTTTCATAACTTATACAGGTAAGTCGCGGGCTTACGCTCCGCCCGAGGTTTCTCCTCGCAGGTATTTGAAAACCTTCTTGTCATCGACATTCTTGTCGACCAGAACGCCAAAGAATGGAGCCATCATCTCTTCCCAAGTCATGTCGCCGTAATAGACGGTTTGATTCGGGTTGGGATTGTATTTGTTGTTCGCAGAATTGTCGTAATGAGCGGTGCCAATTAGGGTTGACCCTTTGGGTAGCTTGATGGGCTGCGCCAGTAGGTATCCGAGCTGCCAATTAAAGTCGTAATTGGGAACCTTCAGAGCGATTTCCGAGTTCCCATCCGGGTACTTCACCTCATAGGTCATGTCCTTCCCGCGGAGATGCATGTGCGGCATCATCCATACCAGTTCGGCATCCACCAGGAAACTGGCGATCATCGGCGGGCTCTCCCAGTTGGGAGCATTGGGCGGAATCGCAAAGGAATCGGAATCGGTTACCGAGGAGCCGGCAACTGTCACGAACTTTCGTTCGGGCGCTTCATTCGTTACGGTGAAGCCCATCTGGATATGCGCGTCGGCTTCTTTGCCGTTGGGAGTGTAGTGAAACACGAAAACAAAATCCGTGCCGGCTGGTATGAGCTTTCCAGCATGCAACGTACGGAAATCAATGGTGGGCATGCCTGGAACGTAGCAGCCCATCATATAACTTCCGGCCGTCACCCTAGAGACCTTACCGCGCTGGATGGGCGTGCCCTTCGGCCGCGGGGCCTCGAGGCCGTTTTGATCGCGCGGCTTGTCATCCCACACCGGCACGTTGTACTCAGTGTCCGCCGCGTGCGCTTTCATCTGCAGGCAGATGTGATGGGTTATCGAAAGATCGCTCGGGCGAAATTCAATCGAGGTAACCCAGGTGTCCTTTGTGAATCCGCTGGGGACCGTGATCCAGGTCCATTCGACCAGGCCTTTGGCGGGAACATGAAAGTCCGGTCCATTGACAACCACGTCCGGTTTGATCTGCCACCCGTTTTCGGGCCATGGCACCGGCGGTGGTGCGTCCTTTGCGTCGCCTTCGACGGCGCCGCCGTCCGCCCATTTCACCAAAGTATCGATATCAGCTTGTTTCAAGCTGCGGTCGTTGGAGAAATGTCCGTAATGGGGATCGGCGAACCAGGGCGGCATCTTTCGGGATACGACTACCGACTTCATGGCTTTCGCCCATGGGCGTGTGCTCTGGTAGGTGAGAAACGACATGGGCGCAATCTGGCCGGGGCGGTGGCAGCTTTGGCAATTTTTCTGAAGCACCGGAAGGACATCCTTGTTGAACGTCACCGGTGAGGATGTCTCAGCGGCGAAGATCGCCGTCCCTGCTATCAACGAAATGGCAACCGACAATCGCATCATCGTTCCCCTGAATGAAGATCAGAAAACGTACTTCATGGCGAACTGAATAATTCTTCCACCGCTACCGTTTATGACGGCTGAACCGGTTGTCGAATAGTCCGAAGTGATCTGGCCGAACAGGCCGTTGGTCAACAAAACGTTCGGGACGTAAAACCGCACGCTGTTGGTTACGTTGAAGGCTTCGGCGCGGACCTGCAGGGTCTGACTCTCGGTAACCCTGAAATCTCGGTAGAGGGATTGATCCCACTCCCAGAGTTTCGGGCCCCTCAGAGTGCCGAATGCCATATTCCCATAGGTGCCTGGCGTCGGAACCGCAAAAGCGGCCTTATTCAGCCAATTGATGCACGGCGCCGTCGGACACGACTGACCTTTGTTAGTCGCGTACACATCCAAGAGCACCTGATTGGGACGCTGCACGTAGTTGTAACTTCCGCTGGAGGCGAACATTCCGTTCAAAGCCGTATCGGCCCCGTTACTCGGCGTCAACGGGACACCAGTACGAATAGAGTAGATCGTCCCTAGGTGCCAACCACCTGCCAACCGGTTCGTCCACGTGTTGGAGAACTTTGGTGTGCTGGTCACCAGCGTGATGTTCGCGACGTGCCGGATGTCCACCGCCGACGTGTAACAGTCGCCATAATCCAGATATCGGTTCTGGATGCCATTGTTCTGATAGGGTGCATGCTCGTATGTTGAGCCAATATTCGTTGTTCCAATGATAGGCATCCCCTTACAATGCGACCACGTATAGTTCCCCGAGAGGCTCGTGTTCCCTTTCCGGTAAGTCGCGCTGAGGAGAAGGCCGTTGTAACTCTGCGTGCCGCTGGTATCGAACGAATCCATGCTCCCGAGGATCGTTCCCGCCCCGGACGGATTCGTCAATTCCAGCAGGCGCCGCTGATTTACGTTGGTGGCTTGGCTGCAATTCCCGGGCGCAGTGAGTCCGTATTGTCCGGCGGCGCAGGTTCCCGGAATGTATATAGCCGGATTCAGTTCCAGGCCATCCCATAGATGGATGAGATGCGTGCCTAGATAGGTTGCCGACACAAATAGACCCGAGGTCATTTGGCGCTGGACCGCCAGAGCCCAGGATTGTTGTTCCGTGTTCGGCAGGTTCGGCTGGTAGGGATAAAACCCTTGATAGGGTGGATAGGTTGGAAATGGAGTGCCCTTCGTATAGGTATACGGAAACGGATTTCCGCCAGGAACTGTTGCGTATGGATCGCTGAAATTCAGCGGTCCATTTAGGCTGAGGCCCGTGACAAACGGAGCGACGCCGGGGGAATTTTGGAATGGAAAAGCCTGGAGGAAATCGTGAGCGATTCCAACATTGCCCCGGATCGCAGTCTTTCCGTCGCCGAAGGGATCGAATGCAAAACCGATACGCGGCTCAAATTGATTGTAGATTGGGCTTATGCCGGAACGTCCTTCAAAACCGGGGTCGCCCGGAAACGTGAAGCCTGGAGGCGCGGAAGGAACCACGGTGCTGCGGACGTTGGCATAGAACTGCGACAGACTGAAGTTTTCGGCAGTGCCGCCCATCCATTGCAGCGGGAAGTACGGATTCCAACGGAGACCATAACTCAAGGTCAGACGGGAATTGAGTTTCCAAACGTCGGATGCGTACAGATTGAAGAAGGTTTGGGTGTTATTGTTCGGGTTCAAACTGTACTGATGAAGGTTCCCCACCGTTCCCGTCAAGAAATCGACCATGGGCGATCCCGTTCCGCCCGCGGCCGTAGACAATCCGGAGAAAGTGAAGACGCCCGGAATCCAGGCATCGCCTTCCTCAACCTCGACGAGATGCATCGCGAAGGCGCCCAGGGAAATCTGGTGGGAACCCTTGATGATGTTCAAATCTTCGTTAAGGCCGAAATTCGTGAAGTGCAGAAAAACCATATTCACCGAGGCCGGATTGCCGATTAGGAAATCGCCGGATACATTCAGCGACACCATACCTGGAAGACAATATTGAGGTCCGGGGCAGTTGGTAAAGTTCTGGATGCCAAGACTGGGAAGGCCTGACACTTGAGGGGCAGCCGGCCCGGGATTCAAGAAAGGTTTGTACTGGTTGACT
>Ga0335080_10009050_pt1 | contig 10401 bp, 5 predicted proteins | sample Lox_Sample_34_FD_206720 | JGI IMG/M metagenome (GOLD analysis project Ga0335080, IMG submission 206720) | Soil microbial communities from Loxahatchee National Wildlife Refuge, Florida, United States - Lox_Sample_3.4 | ecosystem: Environmental > Terrestrial > Soil > Wetlands | place: USA: Florida... | reverse complement strand
TTCGTCCATGAATGGCTCGGCGCTGCGTGCATCGCGCTCGCGCTGCTGCATTGGCTGCGCGCACCGGCTGTGCGCAACGCGCGGCAACTGCGCTCAGCCGTAGCTGCGCGAAACGAACCAGAACACTCCTAGCCCGACGAGCGCCGCCGACACGACATCGACCACGATGGGGCGCGGCAGCGCGAGTTTCGCGCGCACCAGCACGGCAACGAGTCCCAGCAGCACCAGAACCAGGGTGAGCTGTCCGATCTCCACTCCGCAGTTGAATCCCACCAGGAGCTCTGCCAGCCGGCTCGGCGGCAGCTTCATCTCCAGGAGGTCGGAGGCGAAGCCAAAGCCATGGATCAGGCCGAATACCAGGGTCACGAGCAGGCGCAGCCGCGCCGCATCGCGCAGCTGGCCCGACATGAGCAGATAGCTCGCGCTGAAGAGGCCGGCGCCGAGCAGCAGCGTCGCGGGCAGCGTGATGAAGCCGAGCAGGTGTCCGAGCGCGGCGAGCGCCATGGCGATACCGACCGAGGCCGCGACTGTGCGCGGACGATGTGAGGCGACGGCGACGTTCTCCGCGCCGATGAGCGCGATGGTGAGCGCCACCAGCGCGTCGATGAATTCGGCGTGCGGACGAATGACGCCGGTCACGGCGAGCGCGAGTGTCGCACTGTGCCCCAAAGTGAAGCCCGTCACGACGAACACGAGGTCGCGCAGGCGGCGCGAGATCAGCACCAGCCCCAGCAGAAAGGACATGTGATCCACACCGGTGAAGATGTGCATGATCCCGAGCTCGATGTACTTCAAGAAGCTCGCGCTCTGCAGCTCGCCACCCTGTGCGGCGCTCGCTGCCACGGTTTGCTCGTCGCGCGAGAACAGCTGCTCGATGAACTCACCCTGATCGGTCTCGATCTGCGCGAACGTGATGTGCGAGGGCACCAGCTCGAAGAACGCCGAAGAATGCAGCTCGATGTTCGCCGGGTCCGGGCAGCGGAATGCGAACTCGAAGCGGCGGAACTGGGCCGTGGCCGCGGTAGCGCGCACCGGCGAGGCAGCCGGACAGGCCTTGCCGCCGCTCGTGACAGTGACGTGTGCCGCAAGGTAGTTCGCGATGCGCTCGTTGCTGGGCGGTGCGCCGTCGGGCCCGGCGAGGCGGTTCGCCTCAACAATCGGCAGCGACCAGGCGGCGTGCACTGAGCTGCCGGTGATCTGCCAGACCGAGTGCGTCTCGCTCTTGGTGTGCGCCTGAGCGGCGCCCACCCACACGAGCAGCAGCAACGCTGCAAATCGAGCGGCCAGGCGTGCGCTCACTTCGTCTCGTCCAGGCGGATCGCGTCGTCGGCGAGCTGGATGTCGGCCTTGCTGCGCAGGTAGTGCAGGTTGGCGGCCGCGACGCGGTGCTTGGCATCCTCGGATATATCGCGCCAGACCTCGTTGCTCACTTCCGCGAATTCGCGCTGCACCGGCAGGATGCGCTTCACCATGACGACGATGTGGGTGCCGTCGGCGGCCTGGATCGGTGCGGAGATCTCCCCGCTCATCAAGGGGCTTGCGGCGGCAAACACGGCCGGATCCAGCCGCGTGCGCGCTGCGAAATCGAAGACATCACCGAGATCGACGTGACCGGAATCGAGCAGACGGCGCGAATCCGTGAGCCCGTATTGCATCATCACCGCATCGAGCGGCCGGCCGCCGCGCAGCGCCTGCACCGCCTGCGGTGCGGAGCTGCCGGGTGCCGGTACCACGAGATCGCGCAGCTGCATGACGCCATCACGCACGTACTTCGTGCGGTGCGCGTCGTAGTAGCTGCGCAGCTCCGCATCCGAAGGGCGCTGCGCGAGCACGTCCGCATACAGCTGCAGTTCCACGCCTGCGACCAGCGCCTGGCGCACGTCCGGATCGTAGCTGGGCAGATCCACATCGAGCCCCCGCTGCACCATCAACTCCTCGGCGATCATGTCCGAGAGCACGCGCTTTCGTTGCGCGGGCGTCGAGTCGGCAAAGCGCACCGAATACTGCGTCTGCACCTGAGTCATGAAATCGCTGCGCAGAATCGGGCGCTGATTCACCAGCGCGAGCGCTTCCGGCGGCACACCGTGCGAGCGCGTGCCCTTCGCGGTGAAGAGCCCGTAGCCGGCCAGAGCGAGTCCCACGAGCGCCCCCAGCGCGAACAGCGCGAGCGAGCGGCGCGGGTGCGCGTGAGAGATATCCACCTTCATCGCGACGCCTCCGGCCGGTGCGATCGATCGTAGATGAACACTGCGAGCGCACGGATATCGGCATAGGAGAGCTTGCCGATCCAGGCGGGACACAGCCCGTGGCGGCCGTTGTAGACGCTGTCGTACAACACCGCCCGGCTGCCGCCGTACAGCCAGCCCTTGCCCGTCAGGTCCGGCGCGCCGTAATCGATATTGCCGCTCGCATCGGCGCCGTGGCAGTCATAGCAGCTGCCCTTGTCCATGAAGAGCGCATAGCCGCGCCGGGCGGCCGTTGCATCGGCATCGCGGTGACTCAGGCTGTATACATACTCCACCACGTCTTTGATCTCGGCGTCGTTCAACTGTCCGATGCGGCCGAAGGCGGGCATGTCGGCGATGTTGTGAGACTTGGGGTGTCCTGAGCGGATGCCGTAGAGGATGGTGTTCTCGATGTCGCTGAGCTCGCCGAAGCCGTATTCCCAGACCGAGTCCTTCAGATTGGGCGAGCCGCGCGCCACAATGCCGGCAAGATCCGCGCCGTGGCAGCTCGCGCAGTGACGTGCGTAGGCGCTGCGGCCGCGCGAGTCAGCGAACCCGGTCAGGCTCGGATCGGCGAGCAGCCGATCAGGATCGGCGCGCAGCAGGGCGCTCGTCTGGCGATGCTCATGCAGCGCATAGAGGCCCACACCGATCACGGCCACGGCAACGATCCCGATCGCGGCGGCACGCTTCATCAAGCCCCGAACCGAGCGAGATCCCATCTGGTCATTGTCGCGACTCATACAGTGGTGTGTCTCGTAAATTACTGTTCTGCATGAGGTTCCATAACGTTAACGAATTTGCCGACACCCGGCTATGCTAAGCCGATGAGCGCGCTCGAGAGCTTCCACCCTGCCGTCTCGGCCTGGTTCGCGCGCACGTTCCCGGCGCCTACTCCCGCGCAGGAGCAGGCCTGGCCTGCGCTGCAGGCCGGCCGCCCGGTGCTCATCGCCGCGCCCACCGGATCGGGCAAGACCTTCGCGGGCTTTCTCGCCGCGATCGATCAGCTCGTGCGCGAGGGACTGGAGAGTGCTTTGCCGGATGAGACGCGCGTCGTCTATGTCTCTCCGCTCAAGGCGCTCTCGAACGATGTGCAGCGCAATCTGTCGGCACCGCTCGCCGGCATTCGAGATGAGCTCGCAGCCCAGGGCCTGCCGCCGCTCGACATCCGCGCCTCGGTGCGCACGGGAGATACGGCGCAGGCCGAGCGCGCGCTGATGCGGCGCAATCCGCCGCACATCATCGTCACGACACCCGAGTCGCTCTACATCCTGCTCGGATCGGAATCCGGCCGGCGCATGCTCGCCACCACGCGCACGGTGATTGTCGATGAGATTCACGCGCTGGCCGGCTCCAAGCGCGGTGCGCATCTGGCGCTCTCGCTCGAGCGCCTCGAGGCGCTCGCCGGACGCACGCTCACGCGCATCGGCTTATCCGCCACGCAGAAGCCGCTCGATGAGGTGGCGCGCTTCCTGCTCGGAGATCGGCGCCTGGAGGGCGCGATCATCGATGCCGGCCACACCCGCTCGCGCGACCTGAAGCTCGAGTTGCCGCCCGCGCCGCTCGAGGCTGTCATGTCGGGCGAGGGCTGGACGCAGATCTACGATCGCCTGGCGGAGCTCGTGCGCGAGCACCGCACGACACTGGTGTTCGTCAATACGCGCCGCCTTGCCGAGCGCATCGCGCGGCATCTGTCCGAGCGGCTCGGCGCCGAGTTCGTAACCTCTCATCACGGCTCGCTCGCGCGCGATCGGCGGCTCGATGCCGAGCAGCGCTTGAAGCGCGGCGAGCTGCGCGCGCTGGTCGCGACCGCATCGCTCGAGCTCGGCATCGATATCGGCGATGTGGACCTCGTGTGCCAGATCTCCTCGCCACGATCGATCAATGCCTTTCTGCAGCGCGTGGGACGCGCGGGGCATGCGGTCGGGGGCACCTCCAAGGGCCGCTTGTTCCCGCTTTCGCGCGATGATCTGGTGGAGTGTGCGGCGCTGCTGGCGGCCGTACACCGCGGCGAGCTCGATCGCCTGAGCGTGCCCGAGGGCGCACTCGATGTGCTCGCACAACAGATCGCCGCCGAGGTGGGCGCGCGGGAATGCGCCGAGGATGAGCTCTACGGGCTCATCCGGCGCGCCTGGCCCTACCGCAATCTCGCGCGGCATGATTTCGATGCCATCGTCGAGATGCTCGCCGCCGGTTTCACGACGCGCCGCGGCCGGCGCGGCGCGCTCATTCACCACGATTCCATCCAGCACCAGCTGCGGCCCCGGCGCGGCACGCGCCTCACGGCGCTCACCTCGGGGGGCGCCATCCCCGATACGGCTGACTATCAGGTGATGCTGGAGCCGGACGGGCATCCGATCGGCAGCGTGCACGAGGATTTCGCGGTCGAGAGCCTGCAGGGCGATGTGTTCCAGCTCGGCAATGCGTCCTACCGCATCCTGCGCGTCGAGCGCGGCACCGTGCGGGTCGAGGACGCGAAGGGCATGCCACCTTCGATCCCGTTCTGGCTCGGTGAGGCGCCGGGACGCACGGATGAGCTGTCACTCGCGGTCTCGCAGCTGCGTGCAGCGCTCGATGAGCGTCTGAACGAGGGCCGCACCGCCGCGCTCGAATGGTTCACGACCGCCGGCATAGATCTGGCGCCCGCCGCGCAGCTCGTCGATTACCTCGCGAGCGCGCGCGCGGCACTCGGCTGCCTGCCGACGCAGGAGACGGTGGTGTTTGAGCGCTTCTTCGATGAGTCGGGCGGCATGCAGCTGGTGATTCATGCGCCCTACGGCAGTCGCGTGAATCGCGCCTGGGGGCTGGCGCTGCGCAAGCGCTTCTGCCGCCAGTTCAATTTTGAGCTGCAGGCGGCGGCGACCGAGGACTGCCTGGTGCTTTCGCTCACCACTTCCCACAGCTTCGAGCTCGCGGAGGTGGCGAAGTATCTGCACTCGAACAGCGTGCAGCATCTTCTGGTGCAGGCGCTGTGCGCCGCACCGATGTTCACCACGCGCTGGCGCTGGACCGCGGCGATCGCGCTCGCGCTGCCGCGATTCCGCGGTGGCCGGCGGGTGCCGCCGCAGATCGCGCGCATGCACGCGGAGGATCTGCTGGCGTCAGTATTTCCCGATCAGGTGGCCTGCGCGGAGAATCTGAGCGGGGAGATCGAGATCCCGGATCACCCGCTCGTGCAGCAGGCGATCCGCGACTGTCTGACGGATGCGATGGATTTCGAGCACTTCCTGAAAGTGCTGCTCGCGCTCGAAGCCGGGAAAGTGCGCGTGGTTGCGCGCGATCTGACAGAACCCTCGCCGCTCGCGCTCGAGGTGCTCTCTGCGCGGCCCTACGCTTTTCTGGATGACGCACCGCTCGAGGAGCGGCGCACACAGGCCGTGATGAGCCGGCGCTGGATCGACCCGCAGTCCGCGGCCGATCTCGGCCGGCTCGACCCGGAGGCGATCGCGCGGGTGCGCGAGGAAGCCTGGCCGGATGCGGCGAGCGCCGATGAGCTCCACGATGCGCTCCTGTGGATGACCTGTCTCACCCATGAAGAGGCGGCGGCCAATCCGGCGTGGCCGCCGCTGCTTGCGACGCTGCAAGCACAAGGTCGTGTGCTCGGCTTGAGCGCGCCGGCGCTGTGGATCGCCACCGAACGGCGCGCCCTGTTTGAGTCGGCCGATGAGGCGGCGCTGATCGAGATCGTGCGCGGGCGGCTCGAAGGCTCAGGCCCTGTGACGGCTGCGGCGCTTGCAGCAACGCTCGGCCAGCCGCCGGCGCGCATCGACGCGGCGCTGCTCGCGCTGCAGAGCGAAGGCGCCGCGATGCGCGGCCGATTCACGGCGGGCGCCGACAGCGATGAGTGGTGCGACCGGCGGCTGCTCGCGCGCATCCACCGCTATACCGTCAAGCGGCTGCGTGCCGAGATCGAGCCGGTCTCCACGCGTGATTTCCTCAATTTCCTCATCGAATGGCAGCACGTCGGCGCCGATTCGCGCCTGCAGGGGCCGGATGCAGTCGCGGCTGTGCTGACGCAACTCGAAGGATTCGATGCGCCCGCCGGTGCATGGGAGACGGAAATTCTCCCGAGCCGCATCGCCCAGTACGACCCCGCATGGCTCGATGAGCATTGCGTCGCCGGACGATTCCTGTGGGCACGGCTCGCGCCGCGCTCCGGCGATGCCGCGCGCGGAGCGGCACCCGTGCGCACGACACCGATCGCGCTCATCGGCCGGCGCAACGTGCGGCTGTGGGCCGCGCTTGCACCTGCGCCGGATCCCGGACGATTGAGCGGTGCGGCGGCCGCGGTGCGCGACTACCTCAATGCGCAGGGCGCATCGTTCTTCGATGAGATCACGGACGGCGCGCAGTTGCTGCCGGCGCAGGCCGAAGACGCACTGGCGGAGCTCGTGGCCCTCGGGGTCGTTCATTGCGACAGCTTCAACGGGCTTCGAACCCTGTTGCTGCCGGCGGAGCGCCGCCGGCGAGGGCATTCGCACCGCCGCCTCGGCCGGGGCGCGCTCTTCGGCATGAGCGATGCCGGACGCTGGTCGCTCGTGCGGCGCGCCGCTGCCGTCGAGCGCCCCGAGGCCATCGAGCATCTGGTGCGCACGCTCCTGAAGCGCTGGGGCGTCATCTTCTGGCGGATGCTCGCGCGCGAAGGGCAGTGGCTGCCGCCCTGGCGCGAGCTGCTCGGCTGCTGCCGGACGCTCGAGGCCCGCGGCGAGCTGCGGGGCGGGCGTTTCATCGCCGGGATCTCCGGCGAGCAGTACGCCCTGCCCGAGGCGATCGGGCTGCTGCGGGAAGCGCGAAAAGGCAGAAGATCGCTACAAGATGTCGCTATTTCGGCCGCAGATCCCCTCAACTTAATGGGAATTACAACGCCAGGACCCCGTGTTCCGGCCCTGACGGCCAACCGGGTGCTGTACCGCGATGGCCTGCCGCTCGCGACGCTGACCGCCGGCGAGACCGAGATTCTGCGGCCGCTGCCGGACGAGGAGCTCTGGCCGGTGCGCAACGCGATCCTGCGCCGAGGCGTGCCGTCGGCTCTGACTGAGTTGATTTGACGGATTCCGCCGCCACGTAATGCACTGGCGCCCGGTGCATAGTGTTCCGTATTGCCTGACGAGTTTTTAAGCAGCTAATGTGCCCTCGGGCTGTCACACTCAGACACAGCTTCGTGCGGCGATTTCCGGTCATCGCGTCGTCAAGTGGCGACATGCGCGCAGCCCATGTCTTCGAATCTGATCGAGCCGAGCGGCTGCAGCCCGCAGACCGGTCCGCGAAGCTGCGCCACAAACGGAAGTCCGAACGAGTGATGGGGCGTGTAGTCATGATCGGCGCGATGGCGATAGCGGCATCGACGGCGGTGGACCTGCAAAACGGTCGCACCGGCGCGCCCGCGCCTGTTACCTCGACCGCGCCTCCAGTACGAGCCGTGCCGGCACCGGCCGCCACAGCGCCGGCTGCGGCTGCCGTCGCCCGGCCCACTCCAGCTGTTACGCCAGCGGCCCAGTCTCCCGTTCCGCCGGGTAACAGTTTCAATTTTGCGACAATAGAGCGCTTCGCACGCCAGCGCGCCGGCGAGAGCTACCGCGACCGCTCTCCGGCGTTACCCGAAGTGCTCTCTGAGCTCACGTTCGATCAATACAAGGACATCCGCTTTCGCCGCGCCAATGCGCTCTGGCGCGATCAGTCCCTGTTCGAAGTTCAGTTCTTTCACCGCGGCTTTAATTTTGACCGCCGGGTGCAGATCTCCGAAGTGGTCGACGGGGTACCGCGCGTCATTCCGTACAACCCCGCCTGGTTCGAGTTCGGGCGCGATGTGCATCTGCCGGTGAAGCTGCGCTCGCGCGCCGATCTGGGATACGCGGGATTTCGCGTGCACTACCCGCTGCACAGCCCGGCCTACAAGGACGAGCTGATCGTCTTTCTGGGTGCCTCGTATTTTCGCGTGCTGGCGCGCAATCAGGCGTACGGCCAGTCCGCCCGTGCCCTCGCGATCGACACCGCGAGTGCGAGCGGCGAGGAGATACCGGCGTTCACCGATTTCTGGCTGGTACGCCCCGCGCAGGCGCAGCAGCGCTCCCTCACGATCTATGCGCTGCTCGACAGCCCGAGCGTCGTCGGCGCCTATCAGTTCGAGGTGCGACCGGGCGCCATTACGCAGGTGGAGATCCACAGCGAGCTGTTCCCCCGCCGCAGCATCGCGAAGCTCGGCATCGCCCCCCTGACCTCGATGTTCTTCTATGGCGCGGATCCCTCCGCGCATCGCTTCGATGACTTCCGCCCGCAGGTCCATGACAGCGACGGTCTCATGGCCCAGACGGGCAACGGCGAGTGGCTCTGGCGGCGCCTGCACAATCCGCGCGAGCTGCGCGTGAACCGCTTTATGGACACGACGCCGCGGGGCTTCGGTCTCATCCAGCGCGACCGCGACTTCGCCCACTATCAGGACACCGACTCCCAGTTCGAGCGCCGCCCCAGCTACTGGGTGCAGCCGCTCGGGGACTGGGGTCGCGGCGGCGTCGAGCTGGTGGAGATTCCGACCGATGAGTCGATTCACGACAACATCGTCGCCTTCTGGGTACCTGCCGGCGCCGTCGGGGCGGGACATCCGCTCAAGTTCAACTATCTGCTGTCCGCGTTTTCTCAGTCGTCGCAATGGCCGCCGGGCGGGCGCGTGATTGCGACCCGCACTGACAACGCCGCCATCGGCGGCGCAAAGCCGCGTGATGACGCGCGCCGTATCATCATCGACTTCGCCGGCGGCGATCTCGATGGCCTGGATCACTCGCAGCCCGTGCAGGCGCATCTCACCGCGAGCGGTGGCCGCATCGACGGCGTGAGCGTGGAACGTCTGCCCGAAACCGGCGTATGGCGCGTGATCTTCCGCGTGATCGATTTGCACGCGAAGCAGGCGGCGGACCTGCACTGCTATCTCACCCTCTACGGCGAGGCGCTTACCGAGACCTGGACCGATCAGCTCACGCTCCAATCCGATAAATCCATCTGAAGGAACAGCGCCAATGTCCGACCGCAGTCCGAAGTACCGTGCACGCCGCCGCCGCGCCGCGTTCTTCGGGCTTACGTTCCTGACGAGCGGGCTCGCGAGCGCGCTCATGCTGGATATCCTGCGGGCGAACGGGCTCGATATCCTCGAGGTCGCGGGGCTCGTGCTGTTCTTCGGCCTCTTCACCTGGATATCGGGCGCCTTCTGGACGGCCATCGCGGGCTTCTGTATTCGCCTTGCGGGGCGCGACCCGCTCGTGATGCATCCGGATGAAGTTGCGACCCGACCGCTCAAGCAGCGCGTCGCGCTCGTCATGCCGGTCTATAACGAAGATCCTGTGCGCGTGTTTGCGGGCCTGGAGGCCGTGTGGACATCGCTCATGGCTGAGTCGCAGCAATCCCACTTCGATCTGTACATCCTTTCGGATACGCGCAAGCCCGAGATCGGTCAGGCAGAAGAGGCGGCGTGGGGTGCGTTCGTCGCACGCCACGGCGCAGCCGGCCGCATCTTCTATCGCCGCCGTGAGCAGAACACGGGCCGCAAGGCCGGCAATATCGCGGATTTTGTCCGCCGCTGGGGCGGCGCTTACGAGAGCATGATCGTGCTCGATGCGGATAGCGTGATGAGCGGTGAGACCCTGCTGCGTCTGGCGCAGCTCATGGAGGCGCGTCCCGAAGTCGGCATCCTTCAGACCGTGCCGACGCCGACCGGCCGCGACACGCTGTTCGCGCGCATGGTGCAGTTCGCCGCGCGCCTGAACGGGCCGATGCTCTCGAGTGGACTGGCGTACTGGCAGCTGGGCGAGGCCAATTACTGGGGGCACAACGCGATCATCCGCGTCCGCGCCTTTGCCGCCGCCTGCGCGCTGCCGCGCCTGCCCGGTGCTGCGCCCCTGGGCGGGGAGATCCTGAGCCACGATTTTGTCGAGGCGGCATTCATGCGTCGCGCCGGCTATCAGGTCTGGCTGGTGCCGGATCTCGGCGGCAGCTGGGAAGAGGTGCCCTCGAACATCATCGACTTCGCGGCGCGCGATCGCCGCTGGGCGCAGGGCAATCTGCAGCACGCTGGCGTGATTCGCATGCGCGGTCTGCACTGGCTGAGCCGTGTGCACATGCTGACCGGCATCCTCTCGTACGCGACCTCACCGATGTGGTTTGCGGTGCTGCTGTTCAGCACCATTAT
>Ga0335080_10009049_pt1 | contig 10401 bp, 8 predicted proteins | sample Lox_Sample_34_FD_206720 | JGI IMG/M metagenome (GOLD analysis project Ga0335080, IMG submission 206720) | Soil microbial communities from Loxahatchee National Wildlife Refuge, Florida, United States - Lox_Sample_3.4 | ecosystem: Environmental > Terrestrial > Soil > Wetlands | place: USA: Florida... | reverse complement strand
CCAAGCCCACCGTTTGTCATCGCGTCAAGTAATCCGTGGCTCGCGGTTGCGAAGAACAGGCAGGCAAACAATGAAAGGCAACGAATATTGGAGTGCCGCCAGGAAGTCGCGGCTGTGAGTATCCCCGCAAGAAGGGCTGCAAACACTATCGAGTGGGTAAAGCCGCGATGTCCCCAGAAATCGCCGTAATGGACACCAAACCGAAACCCGAGGACGTCAAGATCCGGAATTATGGAACACGCGATTCCTGCCACCCACACAAGCTTAGGAGTGCCGGGACGATTGAATACCGTGCCTAACCCGACTGCAGCGACCGCGTGTGAAATTGGCGAGGGCATCTCAGCGTTCTTGAGGATTGCCAAGCTTCCCGGGGATAGAATCCGCTGTTTTCTGGGACGGCGCCCGCGCGGTTTACGGCTTTAGCGTCAGTCCGCTCAGCACCGCCCGCTGTTTCGCGATCAACTCCTGCACGCCCTTCTTCGCCAGTGAAAGCATCTTCGCCAGTTGCTGATCGTCGAAGATTTGGTGTTCAGCCGTGGCTTGAACCTCCACCATCTTCCCGGCCGCGGTCATGACGAAGTTCATGTCCACATCCGCGCGGGAATCTTCTTCATAGCAAAGATCCAATAGGATCTCGCCTTCCACGATCCCCACACTGACGGCGGCCACGAAATCTCTTAGCGGAACCGACCCGATCGTCCCCGCCTCGACCAGTTTCTCCAGCGCCAACCCGAGCGCGACAAACGCCCCCGTGATCGATGCCGTCCGCGTACCCCCATCCGCTTGTATCACGTCGCAGTCGATCCAGATAGTCCGCTCACCCAGCTTCGCCAAGTCGGTGACGGCCCGTAAAGACCGTCCGATCAGCCGCTGAATTTCGTGTGTGCGTCCACTTTGCCGCCCTTTCGACACCTCCCGCGGCGTGCGAGTAAGAGTAGACCGGGGGATCATCGCGTATTCGCTCGAGATCCATCCCTTACCCGAGTTGCGCAAAAACTGAGGCACCACCTCCTCGATCGAGGCCGTGCAGATCACTCGTGTATTTCCCACCTCAATCAGCGCTGACCCTTCGGCGGTGCTGATGAATTCAGGGGTGATTTTCACCGGGCGCAGTTGGTCGGGGGAACGATTGTCAGAGCGATAGAACATGACTGGCGATTGTAAATGATTGAGCTCTGAAGAGTTCGCTTGGTTGACATTTGATATATCTATAGATATATATAAAGTAGTAGCTAAACGATGTTCTATTTCGTTTTTCATGAAAGAAGGATTTTCGTGGTGGTCATTGAACGTTTGAAAATTCGAAACCTTGAAGTTGGAGCTTAGTTATGTACGGAAAATGTGGAAGTTGGTGGCGTGGTGCGGTTGCAAGCCCATTTATGGGAGGCGCATTCCCGTTTGGCCGCGGAGGCCGTTGGGGACGTTTCTTTGGTCCCGGAGAGATTCGCCTCGCGATTCTCTCCATGCTAGAGTCCGGACCGAAACACGGATACGAGTTGATGAAAGAACTCGAAAACAAGTCGGGCGGCATCTACAAAGCGAGTGCTGGTGCGATCTATCCCGCGTTGCAGCAACTGGAAGATGAAGGAATGGTGATCTCCGATACCGCGGCAGGAAAGCGCACCTACTCTTTAACCGACGAAGGCCGCGCGGAACTGCAAAAAGAAGCCGAGACGGTGAAGAGAATCTGGCAACGCGCCGAACAAGCTGGAGACTGGGCTCCCTGGATGGGTCTCGAGGGTGCCGAAGTCATGCGCCCTGCCGCTGAAGTGATGAAAACTGCGCTGAAGGCCGCCACGCGCGGCAGCCACGATTCCGCGAAGATTGCCAGAATTCGCGAAATCCTGGAGCGCTCGAAGCACGAACTAGAAGCCTTGGAGAAGTCCTAGCTGGTGTAGCCCCGGGCGCCTCGCCCGGGGTTGCGCGAAGTGCAATGCATTCCCCGGTGTCTCTGATGGTTTTCGAGATTCGACCAGCAAAATGCGAAGCTTCGTTCAGTCGGGCGGACGAGGCGTCCGCCCCTATATAGCCTTCACTGTCCTGCCTGCAATTGCGTCGCGAGCTGATTCACCGCCGCCACATCGTAGTAGGACGAAAGATCCGCATGCCCCGCCAGCGTCTCCCGATCCGTCCCTTCCACGAGAATCTTCACCTTCAGGAGATTCGGAGTGTTCACTGAAACCGTCTCAATCAACGATGCCACCGTCAATTGCTCGACTAAAACGCCCGAGCGATGCGTATCGGCAAAAGCCGAATTCAGGTCGATGACGGCCACTCCCGGATCGACCAGGTACACGCTGCGAATATCGGCCCCCGCCCCCAGCTGATGAGGGGAGTCCTTATCGAGATATCTGGACAGCAAGGCCCGCAGCAGTTCCTCGGCGCGTTGCTGGCGTCCCGACGGCATGGGAATCTGGGCCGATTCACCGCGCAGCGTGCCGTCGTCATCGTGCGCAATAAAGAGTACCACTCTCTCGCTGGGCCCCGTGACCGGCGGAGCCAGCGGACGCGTGTCCACCGTTGCCGTGGGCTGCGCAACGGCGGTCTTTCGCATATGCCAGGCGTAAACACTCAGACCGAGAGCTGCCGCCACCAGCACCGCGAAGCCGATGATGAGATGACGCGGGATCATCCATTCCGCCTCATGGAGCGTTCCCCAGTTGGTCTCGCGCTCCGGCAATCGCCGTTGCAACCGCACTCGTGACCAGTTGTTGATAGTCCGGCGCCGTCAACTGGGAAACGTCCGATCCTTGCGGCGCCACCTCAATTGCAATCGCCGGCCGGGTCACGTTGTTCAAGGGCCTGAGAGCGGCTGAGAGCGTTCGAACCGTCAACTGGCGTTTTTGCAACTCGCTTGCCACGCCAGACGCCGTGCTTTGGCTCAAGGGCAAAGCAGGATGTTGCGCCGTAGTCCACGAACGAAACGGGCCTCGATCATCTTCTCCGTAGGGAAGCAGCGCCGTATACACCCGCACCCCGTGGCCGCTTCCGCTGGCGTGCACCGCGATGTAAATCGCTGCATGATCGGCATTGGTGAAAATCGCGCGCTGATCTAACGGCAGGTTCGCGTCCGAATCCCGCAGCACCAGCGTAGAGATGCCGCGGCTTTCCAGTTCCCGTCTCAGGCTGCGAGCCAGCGCGACTGTGACATCCTTCTCGTTGAGCGTTGCGCTGAGCGCTTCGCCAGGATCGTCGCCGCCGTGGCTGGCATCCACGACAGCGAAATAGCGGCGGGGTGGCGGGCCCGTTACTGCGGGAACCGGTGTCGCAGGTGGCGCCTGCGCCGCTGGTATGGCCGGGGTGCTCGCAGCCGGGGTGGTACCGCTCTGTGCAGGTGTCGGCACGGGCGAGACGATCAACGTGCGTCCTTCGCTCGCGAACGTCGCAATGACCGGTACCGCAGCGTTGACGGTGATCACGGCCGAGCCATTGCCTTCGCTGTAAGTGGCCGACGGGATAGCCTTACTGCCGAAGGTCAGTGTCGGCGATGCCGGGCCAACGACTGGCTCACGCGAGAAAGTCATTCGCAACGCGCCTGGTTCGGTCGCAATCATCGGGTTCACCGGTGCGCTGAAACGAAAAATGAGCTTTGGTGGATCCTCTCCCGATAACACAGCCGTAAAGTGCGTAGCCACACCGCCGATAAATAGCCGGTCCGACACCTCATGCAACGACACCGGTCCACCCAGAATCCGCGGGAGCAAAGAGCTGAGCGATCCCAGGGGGACCAGTCCGCGATTATTTTCCATTAGGAATTTTCCGCCAAGGTCGGCATCCCGATCCTGCACGCGGGCGCGGCTTTTGTTAACCTGGAACTCGGCTTGTGCATTGTTGTATCGCAGCCGCCACCGCGATCCGTCCGACTTGGCTGTGACCTTTCCGAGCGGCTCCAACAGTTCCAGCAAACCCACGTAGTCGCGGCCCTCTCGTTGCACGACCGGCAGAGTGTAATTCGCCGCAGTCGAATACACCGATAGGTGCTTATCGCCGGAGGCTCCGGAGAGAAGCAAGGCTGATGCAAGAATCAGAGCCAGCAAGCGAAGGAAGTCCATATCGGGACGGCCGCTCCGGCTGTCCGGACGAGCCAAGCCGCGGCAGCGCAAACCCGAAACAGAACTAATCCAGCGCATACGCCGTGAGTCCGCTGAGGAGTTTTGGGTAGAAATCGGTGGACTTCTGCGGCATCACTTCACCCGCCAGGGCAACTTCCTGCATTTTCTGCACCGGGCAGGGATTCATCAGGAAAGCAATATCCGCGGCCCGTTTGCCCGCTACTTCTCGAACGGCCGCGAGCGCTTCCGCCGGTTCCCGCACATACGACAAATTCTGCTGATTGCGGATTGATTCCTCCGAGAGCTTTAAAACCCCCTCCAGCAGAACTTTATGCAACTGCACCACATCCAGGGATCGCTGACGGGAGGATAGACCGGACAAGAACCTGTCTGCAGTTGCTTTGGGCGAATGCAACAGCAGCGAGCGCGAGGCCGTAATGGCGACAAAAGCCATTCCCGTCCGACCCCGCTCCTCGAGCAGCGCCGTTGCTTTCGCTGCGTCGAGTGCACGGTCCACTTCTTCCACCACAAAGAACTCTGCGCTTCCTTTCTGGAAGTCGTCGACCGAGAAGGAGGGCAACGAGTGCACTACTCGATGCGTAGGAAGGATCAGCAGACCCGGGTCGTTCACGTTGACAAACGTCATCATGACGAACTCATACGGAGCCTCGCTGTCGGAAGTCCCCGTCGCCGTCCGGCATTCATTGCGGAAGCTCAGTGCCGTTTCATAGCGATGATGCCCATCGGCGATGACCAGCTTCTGGTCATGCATCTTCGCTTGCACAGCGCCGATCACGTTCGGATCTGAGATCTGCCATACCCGGTGTGCCACGCCGTACTCGTCGGTCACATCGATGGTCGGACGATCGGAATTTGCCAGGAGCGAATCGATCGCGCCGGAATCTTCGTAGAGGAGAAACAGCTGTTCGTAGTGCACCCGGGTTGCGCGTAGCAGATCAAGGCGGTCCGCCTTGGGCTTGGCAAGGGTTTGCTCATGAGGAAACACGATTTTCGCCGAGTAATCCTCGACCCTGCCCAAGGCGATGAATCCGTGCCGCTCAAACTTCTTGCCGGAGGGCGCAGTGAATGTTTGCGAATAGGGATAAATCGAGGGCCCGGAACCCTGGATCAGGACACCCTGTTCCCGCCACTGCCTGCCGCAAGCCGCCGCCCGGGTATATACGTTCTCTGTGGTATTGTCCCCAGGCTTGGAGCGGCCCAAAATAATTCTGACCAGGTTGAATGGGCTAGCGGAGTAGTACTTCTCCTGCATAGCCCGGGTGATCTTGTCGTAGGGTTGGGTCACCACTTGCGCAGCGGTTACCTTCAGTTGGTTGTAGCGAAGCGCACGAAACGGACGGATGTCAGCCATAGGAAACCTTTGATTGTAACAAGTTAGAGGAGATAGGCGGGATAGCCCGCCGAACGGGCTTTCTCAACTGTCAGATCTTCCAGTGCCAGTCAATTTGTTTGTCTCCTAGATTTGACAAAAAGCCTGCTCACTTCGTCGAAAGCTGTGCTAACATCCGGCCCATCGAGGTATTTATGGCCCGCCTGAATGAAGGGCGCCGGTCATCTCGCCCTGAGGCTCCAGTCCGACGTCGGGTTTCGGTTCTCCTTGGGGATCCGACCAGACTCGTGCGGCAGAAAAGCCTAGTTCCCTCCGCCTCAGTTCTTGGCTTGCTCGTGCTTTTGTTAGGATTTTCGGCTCTGGGCCACTCCGCACTGGCTCAGACCGACGTCAATGACATCCATGTCAAGGCACGTGAGGTAGAAAAACCCAAAGACCCGCCAAAGGAGAACATTGTCTCCACCAAGGAGGGTCTGAACGCGCATGTGCGTCCACTCAAGGTGGATGTCGATCTCGTACTTGTGCCGGTGACCATCACCGATCCGATGAACCGTCTAGTGACCGGTCTCGAAAAAGACAACTTCCAGCTCTACGAGGGTAGTTCCCAGCAGGAAATCCGTACCTTTTCCAGCGAAGACGCTCCGGTCTCGCTGGGAGTCATCTTCGATTCGAGCGGTAGCATGTCGAGCAAGATGGATCGCGCCAAGGATGCGGTCGTCGAGTTCTTCAAAACGGCCAATCCTCAGGATGAGTTCTTCATGATCACTTTCTCCGACGAACCGGAGTCGGTCAGCGATTTCACTAGCTCCGTCGACGAGATCCAAAGCAAGCTGGTCTTTGCTGTGCCCAAACACCGCACCGCCCTTCTCGATGCCATTTACATGGGCGTCAGCAAGATGCGTCAGGCAAAGTACGCGAAGAAAGCCCTGCTGATAATTTCCGACGGTGGCGACAATCACAGCCGCTACACCGAGAACGAGATCAAGTCCGTGGTGAAAGAAGCCGACGTGATGATCTATGCGATCGGGATTTATGACCGCTATGCATCGGCCATGGAAGAGCGTCTCGGTCCGCAATTGCTCAGCGAAATCACCGAACTCACCGGGGGAAGGGCTTTCACCATAGACAATCCCAATGACCTCGCCGACGTGGCCACCAAGATCGGTGTCGAGTTGCGCAACCAGTACGTTCTAGGGTACCGTCCAACAAAAGTGGTGCGCGACGGCAAATGGCGTAAGATAAAAGTGAAGCTGTTGCCACCGAAAGGACTGCCGCCTCTCAGGGTCTATGCCAGGACGGGATATTACGCGCCAGCGGAATAGGATCTCGAGGCTTCTGCTACTTCTAATCGTTGTCTGCGTCGCATGTGTGACGTGTGCCCCCGCTAGTGCACAGGAACCGGCATCCCAGGAACAGAAACCAGCTGCCAGCGAACAATCTCCCGCAGCATCCCAGGACGGCCGGAAATCATCCGAGGACGGTCAGAATGGAGTTTTCGTCTTCCGCAAGGACGTTGACGAAGTCATGCTGCATGCGACTGTCGTCGACGACAAGCAGCGCATCATTACCAATCTAGACCGAAATGCTTTCACCGTCTTTGAAGACGGCAAGGCCCAGAGCATCATTTCCTTCCACCACATCGACATTCCGGTCGCCATGGGGATCGTCATCGACAATTCTGGATCCATGCGCGAGAAACGCGCGAAGGTCAACCAGGCCGCGCTCAACCTGGTGCGCTCCAGCAATCCCAATGACGAAGTCTTTATCGTGAATTTCAATGACGAGCAATACCTCGACCAGGATTTCACTCACGACCTGCGCAAGCTCAAAGAAGCCCTGGAAAAGATCGATGCCCGCGGTGGTACCGCACTCTATGACGCTGTAGTGGCCTCCGCTGACCACCTGAAGCAGAATGCTCGCCTTGAAAAGAAAGTCATTTTCCTGGTTACCGACGGAGAGGACAACGCCAGCAGCGAAACTCTCGAACAGGCAGTAAAGCAGCTATCGGTGGAAGGCGGCCCGTCGGTTTATACCATTGGAATCCTCGGCGACGAAGATCATCCCAAGCGTGCCAGGAAGGCCCTGCAGATCATCGCCGACCGCACGGGGGGGATCGCCTTCTTCCCCAAGACTCTCGACGAAGTCGATTCCATCAGTCGCACCATTGCCAACGACATCCGCAACCAGTACGCGATCGGCTACAAGCCGACCAGTCCCAAAAAAGTCGGTGAATTTCGCCAGATCAAGGTTGAGGCAAAGGCAAAAGGCCACGGCAAACTGGTGGTTCGCACCAAGAGCGGCTATTACGCTGGTGCCGAGTCTGCTGCTGCCAGCAAATAACGCCTAGTGGCCGGCCTGCTCCAATAGTTGGGCAGCCGAGTCGATCAGCGCCGCCTCCTTCTCTAACGCCTGCGCCACCCGTACAATTTCCTGCTCGGCTTCCGGGTATTTCTTTTGCTCGATCCCCTCACGGACGCCTGGAACGGTCTTTACGTCGTACCCACTATAGATTCCCGGCGCATAGAGCAAGTGTTTGTACCACGGGCGCCGGGGAAGGCCATCCTCGTTTGTTAGGGCGCGCTCGCTCTCGATTAATTTCTCGTTGAGTGCCCGCAACATGTCCACCTGAGTGTTGCTGAATATCGTCTGACTGTTCGCCAGCGCCTTACGATATCTCTCAGCGCTGCGCGTTAACGCCTCCGCCGCGTTCTCCATCGGGGCAAAATTCAAATGGGGAGGAACGTCCTCGCGCTGTGGCGCGACCGTCGGTCGTCGAGGATCAAACGTGGCCTTGAAAACGCCCTCATCCAGTTCCTGATTACGCTCGCGGATCTCTTCCTGCTTGTCCGCCAATAACTTCTTCAGATCCTTTGTGTACTTCTGGACAGTGTCAGAAAGATCCACGAAGTCAAACGGAAGCACCTCGGCATCCGCAAGACGCATCACGGACGTTCCAACACTTTGTGCGAGGGCACGCCCGTAGACGAAATCGATGTCAGAGAAATGCGTGTACCAATAGAAGTCGTCATAGATGGAATGGTATATGCCTTGCTCGTCCTCACCGCCGTATCCCAGATTCAGGCTGGCAATCCCGAGATGATCCAGAAATCCCGTGAAGTCTGTACCCGATCCCAGCGCCTCAATGCGCAGATCAGCCCTCTGCCGGACTTCCTTGCGATCTTCGCCTTTGGCTGCCGCAATCGCCGAAAGGTGCGCCCGGTCCCACACAGTCATCTTCGTTTCCGGATCCTCAATGTCACGTGCCACGCCATTGACGAACTGTTCCAGGCTGTGCGAGCCGCCCATCTGAAACAGCCCTCGATCATTAGCATCGGTGTTGATGTAGACCGCCGCATGCTCTCGCAACTCTTTGGCATGTGCCTCCGCCCATTCCGTCGAACCCAGCAGCATCGGTTCCTCACCGTCCCATGCCGCATAGATGATGGTCCGACGCGGCTTCCATCCCTGCTTCAGTAACAGCGCGAAGCCGCGCGCCTCTTCCAGAAGAGGACTAGTGCCGGAAACAGGATCCTCGGCTCCGTTCACCCAGGCATCATGATGATTTCCGCGGATAATCCACTCGTCCGGCGCGACGCTGCCCGGAATCTTTACGATCACATCGTTCACTGGCTTAATGTCCCAGTTGAACTCCAGCTTCAGATGAACTTTCGCCGGCCCCGGACCGACGTGATAGGGAATTGGCAGCGTCCCCCGCCACTCAACCGGTGCCATCGGGCCCTTCAATGCTCCAAGCAGGGGCTGAGCGTCCCCGTAGGAAATTGGCAGCACAGGTATCTTCGTCAGGCTCTTCGCATCTTTTAGTGCCAGCCGCTTGGCATCCTGCGTCGCCCCGACGCCCGGGGTAAGCGGATCACCGGGACTGGCGGAAGCAAAGTCCATCACGCTGCCCCGCTGTACGCCATCTGGATTCCGCATCGGCCCCGCCGGAAAAACGACGTCGCGAGTGTATCCGTCGTCTTTCGGTTCAGAATAGATCAGGCAGCCGATCGCGCCATGCTCGGCCGCCACCTTGGGCTTTACCCCGCGCCAGGAGTGATAGTACTTGGCGATAACGATCGCCCCTTTCACCGATACGCCCAGCCGGTCCAGTTTCTCGTAGTCCTCGGGCAATCCGTAATTCACAAAAACCAGCGGCGCAGTAACATCACCGTCAATCGAGTAAGCGTTATAGGTAGGAAGCTGCTCCGATTTTTGATTCGAAGTCGAATCAACGGCCAGTCCCGGTTCCTCCAGCTTCGCCGTGAACTTCGTCGGCTCGACCATCTCAAGCACGCGCACTTTTGGAGTAGGGAACAGCACGTTGAAGGTCTCAATGTGCGCATCGAGTCCCCATTCCTTGAATCGCGCAAGGATCCACTCCGCATTATCCTTGTCGTAAGCCGACCCGACATGATGCGGCCGCGCACTCAGCCGTCGCATGTACTCGCGCAGGTTCCCCGGATCAGGAATACCGCGGAACTTCGTTTCCCACTCACGCTCGATCTGACTCGATTGGGGAGAGTATCCAACTAGAGCGCTTTCATCGGCACCGAAAAAGGCGGACGGAAGGCCTAGAACAAGAATCACCACCACGGCGGCAAGGCGTCGCATTTAATTCCTTTCGTCGTTGGATTGGGCGCCAATTATAGCGGACTGACCCTAAACCCCACGCTTGCTTCCCCCGATTGACGATTCCTTGCCGTCATCCGTACCCTGTAATGTGATTTCAAAAACTTCAGAAACGTCCCGTCTTCGCATCGCCGACGACATCACAAAACTGGTCGGCGAAACTCCCATGCTGCAACTCAAGCATCTGGTGCCTCCCGGATCAGCCGATGTCTTCGCCAAGCTGGAGTACCTGAATCCCGGCGGCAGCGTGAAAGACCGCGCTGCCATCGGCATCATCCGCCGCGCCGAGCAGGATGGCCTGCTTCGCCCCGGGGGCACGATCGTTGAAGCCACTGCCGGCAACACCGGCATCGGCCTCGCCCTGATCGG
>Ga0335080_10009047_pt1 | contig 10403 bp, 7 predicted proteins | sample Lox_Sample_34_FD_206720 | JGI IMG/M metagenome (GOLD analysis project Ga0335080, IMG submission 206720) | Soil microbial communities from Loxahatchee National Wildlife Refuge, Florida, United States - Lox_Sample_3.4 | ecosystem: Environmental > Terrestrial > Soil > Wetlands | place: USA: Florida... | reverse complement strand
CCGGCCCGGGGGCGCCGAGGCTGCGCGCGTGCAGCCGGCCGATCTCCTGGTTGGCCTCGACGAACGAGCGCATCCGCCGCTCGTAGCCGGCGAACCCGGCCTCCGGGTCCCACCTGGCGGCGGCCAGCTCTCCGGCCAGCAGGTAGGCGCCGACCAGGGCCAGCCCGGTGCCCTGCCCGGACAGCGGCGACGAGCTGAACGCCGCGTCCCCGAGCAGCCCGACCCGTCCGCTCGACCAGCGGTCCATCACCACCTGGGCGACCTGGTCCAGGTAGAAGTCCGGGGTGTGGTCCAGGTGCGCGAGGATGCGCGGGGCCAGCCAGCCCAGGCCGGCCATCCGCTCGCGCAGCAGGCGCTTCTGGGCCGCGACGTCGCGGTAGTCGACGTCGAGGCCGGACGCGGGGAAGGAGAACATGGCCATCGCCCGGGTGGCGTCCTGGAGGGGCCGCAGGCCCGCGGAGCGCCCGGACCCCGGTTCCTGGTAGTCGATCAGCCAGCGGTCCAGCCCGAACTCGTTGGGCACCGTGTAGAAGGCCATTACGCGCCCGAGGTGGCGGACGAACCGCTCGTGCGGCCCGAAGACCACCGCTCGCAGCGCCGAGTGCAGCCCGTCCGCCCCGACCACCAGGTCGAAGCGCCGCCGGCCGCCGCCCGCGAAGGCCACGTCGACCCCGTCCGCGTCCTGGGTGAGCTCGGCGATCCGGTCGGCGAAGATGTACTCGAGACCGTCCCGGGTGTCGTCGTAGAGCACCCGGGACAGGTCCCCGCGCAGGATCTCGATCTCCGAGATGTACCCGTCGCCGCCGTCATCGTCCACGCGGAAGGTCTCCAGCACGTTCCCGTCCACGTCCACCGTGTACGCGCCAGCGGTCTCGGTGCAGGCCGCGCGCACCGCCGCGTCCAGCCCCATCCGCCGGATGACCTCTCTGGTCACCCCGCGCGCATCCACCGCCTGCCCACCGGGACGCAGCTCAGGGGCCCGCTCCACCACGGTCACCCCGGCCCCCCGCCGGCGCAGCCAGTGGGCCAGGGCCGGCCCCGCGATGCTCGCCCCCGCCACCAGCACCCTGGTACTGCTCACAACGCCCCCCGCTCACCCGTCCGGATCGCACCGTCTACGGCACCGTCCCTGCCGGGATCCGGCGCGGAATATTCCCCGAGCGCCGAGGTCTCAGCCTTGACCATCATGTCCTCCTGTCATCGCAGAGCTAGACGCACTCGGGGCAGGGCCCTCATCGGCAGATGGCGAAGACGTCGCCTGGCTGGATCGTTGGCACCAGTTTGAAACTCGGTGTCACAACTGGTCTTGAGTTCGCCGGTGCGAACCTGCGGCCCAACGGCAGGCTGGCCGTCGGCGTGGCCGCCTTGTCGCCGGAGACGCCAGTACCTTCATCGCCCACCGGGGCCGCTCGTGTCGGCTACCCGCCCCTGAACCAGGGCCACTGCAGCCCGCTGCGGATCGAGATCAGCCCCGCCGCAGCCCCTAATCCCCGCCGTCCGGTACGCCAGGCAGCGGCCCCGGGCAGGCACTCGGCCGGCCAAAGCAAGGCCACCCGCAACGGTGTCCGGGGCGCCGCCGCACCGATCAACCATTATCGAGCGCCTGCCGAGCGCATACGTTCGCGCTCTCGATACGCCAGATCGGCGGATCTCGCGCGATGCCCGCGGCCAGCGATCGTCACGCAGCGTGACTGGTGTTCCAGAGGGTAATCGTCCCTGCCGAATATTCGATTTGCTCCGCGAACAGGCGCCGTTGCTTCATCGAGTGCAGATTATCCTGCTCGGCGCTATTTGTGTCCCTGGGGAGCGGTGCGACCAGCTCCAGAATCCGCGGCAACTGAATTTCGATGCCAGCTTCCCCGGGACCCTAGCATCGACGAACCATAACCCCGAGGACGGGACATTTCGTGCCTTGCGCAAGCCCTGGGCTACGTCTCGCACGCTTCGTGGTACCAGCCCGACTGCACGGTGAGGCCGGCGGGGCTGGCCGACCTCCGGACGCCGGTGACGGCGAGCGTTATCCGGCTGTGCCGGTGAAGTCACGATAGGAGATAGTGCTCATTTGCAGGTCCTTCCCACCTGGCGGCCAGCCGGTCGGCGGTGGCCGAGGGTTGCAGTCGGCGTGTGCAGGTCATGGCCGCAGCCTAGGAAGACGGGCCGGCAGCGCACATCGCGTGAATGCCTCATTCGCGGCAGCCCGCCCGGTAGGGCGAATACCCTATTCCGCTATCGCGCGGACAGCAGATCGTGCTCGTAGGCGTAGGCGGTCGCAGCAGCCCGGCTCGTGACGCCGAGCTTGGCGAAGATGCTCTCGACGTGGCGGCCGGCGGTGTGCTGGCTGATCACCAGGGTTTTCGCGATCTCCCGGTTGGTCTTGCCGGCCGCCAGCTCGGCCAGGACTTCCCGCTCTCGAGCCGACAGGCTCGCCCCGCGATCAGCGGGCGCACCCGAGCTCATGAGTCCGTCAAGATGTTCGACGTCAGGCCGGGCGCCCAGCTCGACGAAGGCGTTACGAGCATTGCCCAGCTCCATCGCCGCGGCCACACCATCGCCCATCGCCGCGCACGCCAAGCCCACCGCGACCGCGGTGCGCGCCGTTTCGTAAGGCATGCCCAGCGACCGCCACGCAGCCGCCGCGGTGCGCAACTCGACGAGGGCGGCCACCATGTGGCCCTCACCGGCCAGCACCGTGCCTAGAGCATCAGCGGCCATCGCACGCAGCACCGCCGAAGACCCACCAGCCGCGACGGCCGCCAGTTCATCGGCAGCCGCCCGCGCCCCGCCCAGATCTCCCGCGGCGCGGCGTATCTCGACTGCGGCGGCCAGCAGCGCCGGCCGCTCCAATGGCTGGTGGTACTCCTGCAGTGCTCGCCCGATCGTGACCACTGCGGCGGGCGCCTCACCCCGGGCGAGCTCGAGAAGAGCGATGCCCGGTACCGGGTCGTGCCCGTAACGGTTCGCCTTCCGGTAGTCCGCCTCGGCATGATCGAGGTCGCCACGGAGGCGGTGAAGCTCGCCTTCCTGGTAGTGGGCCAGGCCGATGGCCGGGTGCGGCGGATCCGCCAGGTAGCGGCATGCCGCCCTGGCGGTAGCGATCGCCTCAGACCACCTGCCGACGACCTGCTGCAGCTGCGATCGATGAACAAGACACTGCCCGCGATACGGCACCAGATCCGGCTGAGCGTCGCACCAGTCACCCAGGGCGGCAGTCCACTCCGACGCGCGGCCGATGTCGTGGAGCCGCAGACACTCGCTAATGACCGCGCAGTACACGATCCCTGTCGCCACTGGCCCGACCTCGCCGCTGGCGACCGAGACCATCACCTCGTCGAGCCGGCCGACTCCTTCGGCCACCTCGCCCATCGCGATGAGCGCCTGGCCGTGGCCGAGTATCCCCAGCGCCCGAAGATCGGTATCACCGGAGCGCATGCCGGCCTCGGCGGCCCGCACCGCGAGATCTGCGGCCAGGGAGGGTTCGGTACCGAGCGCGCCCAGAAGCCTCAGAATCAGCACGTAGCCCGACGCCGCGCAATCGAGGCCCACGTCTGCGAGCACCCTCTCGGCTCGCGCCAGCCACCCGCCCGCCGTAGCCATCTGACCCTTCAAGAACAGGCACAAAGAGAGCAAGACTGCGCAGCGAGCCGCCGTCGCCCCATCGCTCGCCTCGAGCGCCGTCCGGTGAGCGCACTCCCACGCGTGCGTACAGACATCGTCCTCGCCGACCAGATACGCGGCCACCGCCAGCCGCTCGAAATCCTCCGCCGGAAGGGGGCCGCCTTCGGCGGCCGCCGAAAGCGCGTGACACGCCTCCCGCCACGCCCTAACGGCGAAGGCCCCACGCGCCGCATCGACCGCCGATCTCATGCCAGGTTCACAACCTTGGCGTGCGCTGCCCCGATCCAGTGCCTCAACCAGCATCGGGCGCTCGTGACGGGTACCGCGTCGATTGCGGGTACGCCCGTCCAAGTCTTTCCCATCCCTTCTCGTGGCTGCTGCTGCAAGCGACACATGCAGGTCACGGTTATGGCTGAGGTTGCGATGAAAGAGCGCTGATGCCGACCTTTCAGTGCGGTGTACCCGGCGATGCCCAGCATGAACGATGCGGCACCGGCGCCCGGACACCGGCACTGACATCGTGGCGGGCGAAAGCCTTGCGGGTCTTCTTAGCAGGGTGATGCCGAGCCGGGATGCGCCTGATGTGCTTTTCTGATGGAGACGTCGCCGCCGCAAGCGCCCCAGAGCCCGCGATCTGCTTGGCCCATTGGCGCGCCTATATCCTGGGCGGTGGCCACGCCGGTTCGCTCGATCAGCGGCGCTGCCTTCTGCGACGCCCCTGCGCGCGGATGCGACACCTGTGTGCGGTGCTCATCATCGGGCTAGTGACCGCAAGGGCTCGGCCGTGACGGCGTATGGCTGGTCATGTCGCGAGCCCTTCGATGACGCCGTACGGTGGGGTGACTGGTAGTACCCGGCCGGGCTGTAGTCCGGCCGTGGTCAGTAGGGTGCCGTATTCGGTGTTGGTCCGCTCCTGGCCGCCGGAGACCAGCAGCATGTTCAGGTCGCTCAGCAGGACCGGTAGGGCATCGTGCGGTTCGGTGGGGATGAGCCGCTCGGCGATGAGCACGCGGCCGCCAGGCCGCATCGCGTGGCGGCACGCCCGCAGGATCTGCACCGCCCGGCCGTCGTCCCAGTCGTGCAGCACATTGGCCAGCAGGTATCCGTCGGCGCCGCCCGGGACCCCGGCGAAGAAGTCCCCGCCGACGACCTCGCAGCGGTCCGCGACTCCGGCGTCGCGCAGCACGTCGGCGGCCCTGGGCGCTACGTCCGGCACGTCGAACAAGATGCCGCGCAGATGTTTGTGCCGACGCAGGATTGCGGCCAGGAGGGTACCCTGCCCGCCGCCGATGTCGGCGATGACGTGCATCCCGGAGTAGTCGTAGGTGGCGGCGACGCTGGGGGCGAACGCCGCGGTCCGTTCCGACATGGCCGCGTCGAACCGGGCCGTTCGCCGGGAATCCCCGCGTACCCGTTCCATGGTCGTCAAGCCGTAGCTGACCTCGGTGCCGGTCCTGCCGGTCCTGACCACGTCCAGGATCGGCTCGTGCGCGCGGAAGCCGACGGTGTCGGCGAGCATGGCCCAGTGCCGCATGGATGCGGGCACGTCACGTCGGAGCCGGTCACCCAAGATCGTCAGGCCGAACGAGCGGGGTTCGTGCTCGGTCAGCACGCCGAGTGCCGCGAGCAGGCGCAGCACCCGGTACAAGGCCGCCTCCCCGGTCTGGGTGGCTTCGGCCAGCGCCGCCGCGGTCAGCGGACCTGCGGCGAGCAGGTCCGCGACACCGAACTCGGCGGCTAGGTAGACCGCACGCGAGATATGCAGACCCCATATCATCGGCAGTATCGTGGCGGCTGCCGCCCGTTCCTCCTCCGTCGGCTCGGCGCCGCACGCAGACGCCTGCAGGTGCTCGTGGATGACGCTGCTCATGTCTGGTTCCCTCCGCTTCGGATCGGTGAGCCTCAGCCCAGCCTGACCGGGCGGAGCCAAGCCCGCATCGGGCGTGGGCATCGCATCTTTTCTGCGGAATAGTCTTAAGGAATCGCCGCGGCCTCGGGATCTGGCACCTGGCTGGCCAGCGCGCCGGGAAGCTGGACACGGCGGCTGACGCCGAGCTTGCGGTAGGCGTGAGTCAGATGGACGGCCACGGTCTTGGTCGTGATGAACAGCGCCTGTGCGATCTGCGGGTTGGTCATCCCCTCGGCAGCGAGCCGTGCGACGCGCAGCTCACTGGCGGTCAGCGCGTCCCGGCCGGTGATCGCGTCCCGCCGTGGCTTGGCGCCCGCGGCGACGAGCTCGGGGCGGGCCTGGTCGGCTATCCGCCGGGCGCCTGAGTGATGCGCAAGGTCGAGGCCTCGTTCGAGCTGGGCTCGGGCCGGTACGCGCTGCCCGGCCCGCCGCAGTGCCGAACCGTACTCGACCTGCGTGCGGGCGAGCTCGACCGGGGATTGCGCACCTTCGAGAGTCCGCACGGCCTCGGCCAGCAAGGCCAGTCCGCGGTCGCGTCCTTCGATGAGTCCGTAGTTCCGAAGCGCGATCCCCAGCGCGCCCGGACGGCCGAATTCCCGGGCCAGGTCAACCTCCTCCCGGGCCAGCTTCAGCGCCTCGTGCTGGTTGCCGAGTCGCGTGTGGGCCAGCGCTGCCTCGGAACGCCAGTGATACAGGACCGAGACCCGCCCGAACAGCGAACTCCGCCGCCCGCATTCGAGGAAGTCCCGGAGCGCGGCGGCGGGTTGTCCCCGGGCGGCGCGCAGTCTCCCGCGAGCGAAGAGGAAGGTGGTGACGGTAATCGAATGGGCCGCGAGCGGGTCGGCTATGCGCTCCAGCTCGGCGGCGGCCTCGTCGAGCGACCCGCGCTCGATCAGCGGCTCGACCAGCTGGGCGACGGCATGCAGCAGGTAGACGCCCGTGGCACGGTCGGCGGCCCAGCGGGCCTGTGCCTCGGCGTCGGCGAGCTCACCGCGCCGGTAAAGGGCCCATGCCGCGAAGCTGGCGATGGCTGCGGCTTCGTGCAGCGCTGAGCGACGCCGTGCGGCGGCGAGCAAGTCATCACATAGCCGCCCGAGCAGGTCATGACGCTCCAGCGCGATCAACGTCGAGATCAGGGTCGGGCAGCACGCCAGCGGTGGCGGGTAAGGCTGGCCAGCCAGCGCGCGGTCGGCGAGCTGCTGCGCCTGCGCGGGCTGCTGGCGCCTCATGGCTACATTGGCCAAGGCGGCCAGCAGGGACGGCGGCGGCGGCTCCGCGAACTGGCTCATCCGGCGGGACAAGCTATCCAGCGACCGCAGCGCTTTGACCGCCGTGCGGTCGTCCATGACGGCCGCCAGCGCGCAGGACGACTCAAGCGAGAACGCCAGCCATGGATCGGTATCGCCCAGCTGCGCGATCGCGCGCTCCAGCACGTCGACCCCCATATCGGCCCGGCCCGTGAACCGGTATGCCTGCGCCAGGGATTCGGCCACCGCCGCGGTCGTCCCGGGATCCCGTGCCGCCGCCAGCGCTTGTTCTAGGTGATCGATCGCGTCCGGCTCCCCGGCATGCCATTCAGCCAGCCCCAGCTGCAGCAGCAGCGCCGGGTGTTCCCCTGGCGCCGGCGGCTCGGCCAGGGCCCGCCGCAGATACCCGGCCGCCACGTCCGGCGCCCCGCGATCTGCCGCGTCACGCGCCGCGGCGGCAAGCCGCCCGGCCACCCACCGATCCCCCGCAGGACCGGTGCCGAGCAGATGGGCCGCAACGCGGTCCGCCGCGCCGCGCCGGTCCATGACCGCTGCCGCACGCCGGTGCGCCAGGCGCCGGGCGCCCAGCGCGAGGTCCGCGTACATGGCCTCGGCGATCAGCGGGTGGAAGAACTCCAGCGGCCGCGCCGCCGCGAAAACCTGCGCCGCGGTCAGCGCGTCCGCGGCGAGCTCGGCGTCGCCGGGGGCAAGATCAGCGAGTTCGGCCGCCACGGCGACTTCGGTCCCGGCGCCCAGCACAGCCACAGCGCGGGCCAACGCGATCATGTCCGGGCCCATACGCGCTAGGCGCGTCAAGACCGAGCCGCCCACCGCCGAAGGAGCCAGGCCCTCGAGCGCCGGCACGTCAGCCGCGCTGCCAGTCAGGCCCTCGGCTTGTGCCGCGGTGAGCAGCTGCCGCAGGTACAGCGGGTTCCCGCCGGTCAGCTCACGGCAGGCCCGGCAGAACTCCGGCGTGCCCAGCAACCCGAGCTCTTCGCTCACGACCGCAGCGACGCCGCCGGTACCCAGGGGGGACAGCCGCAACCGTCCGGCCGCCGGGTCACCGACGATGCCAGCTACCGCAGGCACCGACGCGCGAGGATGCCCCTCACGCACGCTCACCACCACAAGCACGCCCAAGTCAGAGACGCGCCGCCCGAGATACTGCAGCCACGACAAGGACGGGCCATCAACCCACTGCAAGTCATCCACCGTCATGAGCAGCGGCCTGCGCCCGGCGAAATTAGCGCACAGCCAGTACAAGCCGTGCCACGCCGCGAACTCATCACCGGGCGCCTCGCCAGCCCGTAGCCCGAGAATGTACGCACCAGTGGTAGCCGGCCCAGCAAGCAAGCGCCGACGTCCTGCCGAGCCCACCGACAGCACAGCCGGCTCGAGCAGCTGCCGCACCACACCAAAGGCCATACCTTCCTCGAGCTCGCCGCCGCGCGCCTTCAGCAGGCTGAGCCCAAGCTCACGGGCCAACCGGGCAGCCTCCGCCAGCAGCATCGACTTCCCGATCCCGGCCGGCCCTTCAACCGCAACGATCCCGCCCGTCCCCTCCCTCGCCCCCCGCAAACGGCTGCCCAGGTAAACCAGCTCAGCGTCCCGCTCCAGCATGCGCGGCCCCGGCTCCCTAACGGCCACGACGCCCTCCGATCACCACCGCTACCCGGCCGCCACGTGCACGCCGACCGGACCCGCCATAACGCTACGCCCGAACCACAACACGGGGGGATTCTGAAACCTGACCATGACGGCAGCGGCCGGGACTTGACATGACAGAAGACCTGGACAGGGAAATATTTGTTGGTCCTCAGATAGAAAACTGGATGTTGCATGCCGTCATAACATTCGGTTATGACCTCATTACGCAATCCGGCTGCCTCGTCATGGCCGGTTCATCACGTCGTTGTCAGGCGGATGCAGGCGGTCCGCAACTTGAGGCATTGTCAGCGCGCCCGAGGTATTGAGCGGACCGCTGCCAGTAAGTCGAGGCGCCTGGCCTTAGCCGCACTGGCGCCAGCCCCGCGTGGCCAGGCAACGGCCCGGCGATCGAGATCGGGATTTATCCCGACGTCATCCAGCTCGCCCGATACACCCTTCAGGCGCCTGATATCACCGCCGAGCAGGCCCGTGGAGATCCGATTGGCATGCAACACGGCCGCACCCGCTCCGCGTGCCGGTGGTCACGATGGTCAGGCAGCCGGGGCCAGGAGGGTGCCTCGATCGACCGTCGACTCATCGCGGTTGCCGTAGCGCTCGCGCAGCGCTTGCCAGGCCGCCAGCTTCTCCGGGCGCATCCGCTGGCCGTCATACAGCTCGTGTACGTAGCAGGAGAGCACCGTGTCCCCGCCCGGTCCCAGGAGTTGCACCGTCAGGACCTCCCGCCCTGGGAAAGACGGGAACGGGTAGGGCGCGCGGACGAACCGGACTGCGGTGATCTCATCGACCCGCACGTCCATGATCCAGCTCCCGGCGCTGCCGCCGAGCTCGATGTGCCACCACCGCCGGTCAGCCGGCCCGCGGAATACTGGTGCCGTCGCTCCCGTGAGGTGCGCGGTCCACCAGCCGACGCCGAAGACGAAAACCAGCTGCCCGGACTCCGACAGGTCCGCGATCAGGCGTTCTAGTTCGCTGGCGGGCTCGCTGGTTTCTGCGATCTTGCTCATGTTGTGCTCCTCACCCGCGTTGGTGCTGTCAGTGGATGGCAACAAGGCGCCGCGCGGGATCGCGGGCCGGACGCGGTCAGCGGCGCCGCCCCGCTGGTTTCCAGGATGCATTCCCACATGCGCACCTGCTCGTGGTGGGCCATCATGACCGCGCGGATCACTGCCCAGGCAGCCAGCCTTGGCGCCGGCCGGCGCAGGCCATCATGTCCCGGGCGGCTTTCCGGAACGCGCGGTCCGCACGAGCGCCCTTCGCCCGGACGCTGTCCGGGTCTTGCGGGTCCGGCGAGAGTGCCCGGGCCCTCGGTCTTCCGATGCGGATACAATTCATCACTGACCTCCCCTGGGTTATTAATCGGGCACGGCCCGGGTCCCTCTCCTGATTCGGCGTTCGCTTCGAATTCGTCAGGGCAAATGCCGGGTCCCGCGAGGGATTCTGGCCCCGCATAAAAGGCTCGCCACCCGGGGCATGCGCAGGGCAGGGGTCCGATGACCCCTTCTCTTTCGGGTGCCCCAGACTGGCCGGCACGCTGAGGCTGCCGTTGGTGCTGCTCTGGCCGTGGCCCGGTGTGATCAGCACACCTGCGGCCCACGCGAGACCCACACGATGGCGCCGGCTGACGGCGTTCGCAGGGCGTGACCAGGGCCCGGGGCAGGCCGGCCGGACCGCGCCGGTCGTCCGCCCCGGGGTGCCGGTCCCGGGCTGCGGTCGTAGCGGCAGCGGCGGGCCCGGGGAGCGGGCTGGCCGGGTGCCGGGACTGGTGGTGCAGGCGTCCGGCCTGGATAATCGTGGGACAGGCCCTGTCCGCGCGGTGCTGGGTGCCGCGGGCGGGCTCCGGGCGGTGGGAGAGGATGCCGCGGTCATGGCGGAGCAGGCCACCTCGAGATTGGCCGGGTTGCTGCGGCAGCTGCGGGCCGAGGCCCGGCTGACCCAGCAGGAGCTGGCCAAGGCGGCCGGGGTGA
>Ga0335080_10009046_pt1 | contig 10403 bp, 6 predicted proteins | sample Lox_Sample_34_FD_206720 | JGI IMG/M metagenome (GOLD analysis project Ga0335080, IMG submission 206720) | Soil microbial communities from Loxahatchee National Wildlife Refuge, Florida, United States - Lox_Sample_3.4 | ecosystem: Environmental > Terrestrial > Soil > Wetlands | place: USA: Florida... | reverse complement strand
CGGCGGCACGCTCCCGACATCCGCGCGTTTTTGCGTCTGGTGCGGGCTTGCTCGCGACGGATCCGGTCCGGCCGCCAACCGGCAGCACGTTCACCATCACTATCATCATCTTGTCCCCGGGCAAAACACCGCGGCTTCCGGGCCCGCCGCCCAGGCCGATTCCGCCGGGCCCCACGGGCGCGCACCTGGTGCGCCGGGGCCGGCGCCGGGAGGCCGCGCAGAAGTCGCCGCCCGTCAGGTTATGCAGGATTGGGCCCAGGCCTGCAATACACGCCACATCGACGACCTTCTCGATCTCTACGCCGCGGACGCGACTCTGATTCGATCGAGCGTCCCTCCGGTGCGGAGTCTGCCTGCCATCCGGGAGTTTCTGCAGTCTGTGCTCGAGGCAGGCCTCGGGGAAGTGGAATTGGAGTCCTTGCGCCTGGAAGTTATGGGAGAGATCGCTATGGACCTGGGCCGCTGCAAGATGCTGGTTCCGGTAGCCATGGGAAAGCGCCGTGAGGAACGCGGGAAGTATCTGGTTGTGCTGGTGCGCCAGCCCGCCGGAACATGGAAGATCCTGGCCGACTGCTGGTCCTCCGATTTGCCCGTGAGTGCGCCCGCCGAGGCCCCGCAACGAAAGGGAAGCGAACCCGCTCCGCCCAAACGCCGCTAGACTTTTTCTAATCGAACATCGAGAGCTTCCGGGCTGCTGTTCATGTGCACCTCTTGCCGGCCTGCCAGGTTCGGAGCAAAAAAAACCCCGATCCTTGCGGAACGGGGTTGATGGATAACGCCAGCCGCGAGTTAGTCCGTGCGGGTCGTGAACAGCTGCCGGTAGCTCAGACTCTCTACATCGCGGAACATCGGGGTTCCGGGCGGTAACCCGTAAGGATTCTCGAAGTCCACATCGAAATTAAAGTTTCGTGTGGGCACTCCGTACACGGCGTTGCAGCACTTGTAAACCCCGGTGTTATAGGTTGAGTAGTACAGGCTTGCCAGCGAACCGAGGTAGTTCTCGGTGACTCCGCCAGAGCCCCAGTTCTCAAGCAAGTGGAGGAAATTGTGGATGCCACCGTCTGTTCCCGTGTCGTCCGCCTGGTTGGGCCAGCCTGAAACCGGGTAGGTGAAGGTCATGTTTTTCCCCGCGGCGATCGCCACCCGGTAGTAACTGCTGGTAGTCGGCCGATTCCCAATGTTGGTGGGTGAGGTGTTGCCAGGTGTCCCCAGCATGCTCACTCTGTCGTCCCAGCTGTTGGAGAGCAGAGTGACGGCATCGGCGATCACAGCGGCGGCCGCCATTCCAGGCTTGTCCGCTCCCGTTGTCCAGGCCGTGTCGCCTGCGTTGGAGTTGTAATCACCCTGAATGTACACGGGATTCTCAGAGGCCACTGTGAATCCCCCGCTGTAGGTTGAGGTTGAGCCGTCAGGATTGGTGATGACAATTGGACTCGGATTCAGCGGCAGGTTGCCGAGCGATCCGTCGACCAGTTTCAGAACGTGACGCGCACCGCTGACCCAGTTCTTGCGGCCAGTTCTTCCGCACGACTTGATCCGATTGTTGCTGGAACCGGCGGCATCGGTACCGTAGGCGTTCGGCCTCGGGTTCGTGCTGGCGATCAGCGTATTCAGGTTCTGGGCAGGGTTGGCCACGGTTCCATTGAGACCCAAGCCAAGGTTATATGCCCCCCACTTATCATCAATGCTGTTTCCGTTGTCGTCCTCGGGGGAAGAGGCCTGTCCGGTCATATGGGTCTCGAGCGAGCCGTCGGGCACGCCGTTGACACTGCCGGCATTGATCGTATCTTCCAGCCCCGAGTCTCCCGACTTGGAGTTCAACGGGTGCGAGGAAACAATGTTCGGGCTCGGCAGCATGCCTCGCCGGTCCGAGAAATAGAGAATGTAACCGTTTTGTTCGCTGGAATTGACCAGTGAGCCGCTCGTACCGATCGATCCCGCTAACCAGCGCTTCAGGTTCCCCACGTCGATTTCGACGGCATTCATCACGCCGTTTGTGGTGCAGGTGTTGTCAGTGTTTCCGTTGACGGTTGACCAATCAACATCCCGCGGCTCTCCTTCGCGCGCATCGTAGAAGTTGATGGGATACCAGTTGTACATGGTGATGCTCTGCGGAGTTGTCGATGCCGCCGGAGCCGCCGGCGTAACGCCAAAGGCCCAGACCCCCGCTTTCCCGGTTGTTGCTGAAGTTCCTGACTGCGCCAATGCGAGAGTATCCGCGGGCAGTTGCGGCGGCAAGCCCGGACTCCATGTCAGGCATACGGTATGACCTGAGTTCCACGTGTTGCAGGTTGGGGCCGTAGCCGTGGGGGTACCACTAACACCGGTCGAAAGAGCAGTCAGCGAGCCGGCCGGGCAGTTGGCAGTCGTCAGGCACAAACTGGCGAGCGCGCCCGGAGACGTGTTCCGATCCGCCGGCTGTTGCAGCAGCAGAATTGCGTTCGGATTGATCGGGTTCGGCGTTCCCGTCGCAGGCAAGTTTGCGCCATTGGCGGTCGGCGCGGTCACCCCGCGCGCAAATCCCAGGGAGAGCCATTCGTTGGTTACCGCCACCCATTGGCCGGAATTGTTCAGGTATTCCACTCTCAACCAGCCATCGAGCAGGCTCCAGGAGTCGTCATTGCCCGAGTTGTAGGGCGTGAACGCACCGGCTACCAGCGGGAGGCCTGCGTTGGGGACCGCATAGTAGGGGTAGGTCGTGGTCCATGTGCCGTTCGACGCGCAAGTGGCGGCGGGCGGCGGCGTGCTGGTGGCTGCGACGCTGGTGGGCGGACAAAGGCTGATCGTCGGGTTGCCGGGTGTGGTCCAGTAGAGCGGCGCATTCGCTGGGTTGGGCGCGGCAAAATGCACGCCTGCTGCGGTGGCTAGCGCCGACGTCCATGTGATCGGTTGCGTGCTCCAGTCGTCCGAACTGCAGGTAGTGCCCGCGCACGTTGACGGAATGGGAACGGCATTCGAAGCCGAGGCGAAATACAGGTTGTAGCTGCCCGACGCCGGGGTTCCAAATGTGGCGGCAACGTAGTTACCCGCCGTCATCTTGACTCCCCATTGCGTTGCCGTCGTCGAACTTTGCGCTACGTTGGCCAGGCGGACATTCTGAGCATCGGTCGCGCCGCTGCCGTTCTGAAATTCTGCGGGATCGTCGCTCAGCAAGACGCGAATCTGCGCCATATTGTATTCCCGCGATTCGCCCAGTAATGATGTGGCGCTTTCCCCGCTGCTGTCCTGAATGCTCCCGGCGGCAGGGGGCGGCCGGCGAATGATCTCATAGGGGAAGTTGGTCCCGCTGACGAAGGGCATGGACAGTTTTTTTGCGCCCGTACCGATCTGGCCGGAGGTCTTGTTTCCATAGTTCCCGTTGATCACCTGTCCCGTCGTGGTGTTGTTGGACCAGTTGTTGAAAACGTTGCTATAAGTTGACTGCGGCGGGTTTCCACCCTGACCTTGAATGCTGCCGTTTCCCCACGGCGAGCTGGTACTGACTCCAGCCATGGCCGTGCACGAATTCCCGGTTGTAGCTGGCGCCGTATTCGTGTTGGTCTGGCTGCAAGCGGTGGCGCTGGTCGAGGTGGGAACATACACCGTACCGTTCTTGTCGCTGGGGAACGTATTGGGCAGCACGCCGCGAACAATATTTCCATAGGCAGCGACCTTGCTCTGAAAGGTCAGAAATGCGCCGCCATTGACGAATGGATAGAAGTCGCCATTGGCGTGCACGGGGCCCGCGAACGTCATGTCCGAGCCAGGAAAGATGGAACAATCGGCGTCACAAAACATTCCGAACTGGAACACCGGAATCAGCGCAACCTGCGCCTGCCGCGTCATGCTGACTTCCTGAGCAGCCAGCGTCTGCGCAGTGATGGTCATGTTCACCGGAATGATCTGGGCGTACAAACCCTGGTTCGGGCCGGACGTGATGTTTCCCCAGGTATGGGAGGGTTCCGAGGTCTGCTGCAGAGTCTGGGTGCTGCTGCAATTCACCGCCCCCTGGGGCTGCACCTGATACAGGGGGAAGGTGATTCCCGTCATGGTGGGCGCCAGGCTGTTTACGCTGCAGATATCCGCGACGGTGGGCGCCTGCGCGCTCTGGAATACCGCGCTCAGGTCGGAATACATTTTCTCGATGCCACCTTCGGCGGCATGGTAGGCGACGTTGTTCTGCAGATCGGTTCCGCCTACTTTGCCCTCGGTGTTCACCATCATCATCAGACCGATCGCCATTCCCGACAGCAACAGCAGCAGCAATAAGGAAGCAATCAGCGAGAATCCTTTGGTTTGCGTTGTGGCCCTCTTCATGTCGTAACTCCCCATAATGTCGCTTTGCGTATGCTCACTTCCCATGGTCTTGCCCACTTCCGTCATCCCCACACCTAGTTGGGATAGCTGTTGATGTAGGTCAGATTTCGGGCGCTCACCGACGTCTCGAGATCCAGCGTTTGATAACCTTTTGCCTGCCCGTACCCGGAGCCCTGCAGCGAGCTGTCGATCGCCATATTCTGAACGGTGATTTTGGTGATCTGGTTGGGCAGAAGTCCGCTCGAAGAACCCGCCGTGCAGGTATCGGTGGCGGAGCCGGGATTTTGGCAGCCTACCGCCGCGGTGTTCGTGTTGGTGTTGTAAAGGTCATAGGCGAATTTCATGTACACGACACTCTCCGCAACCGGCATCGGGCTGTGCCCGCTGATCTGCCGCATCAGGCGCGTTGGGCTGGTGGTGTTGTCGATGTAATAGGTGATGACCAGGAGACGCGTGCCGAATCCGCTGGTGGGCGAGGCCGCCGGCGGACTTGCAACGTACTTGCTGGCCAGGCTTTGGGGACTGGACGACGCCTGATTCATGCTCAGCTTGTCGCTGCTGGCGAAAGGCACCGTGAAAGTAGTTTGTCCGGAACCGTTCGTGCCTTGCGTAATCGCGCCCGTGACCTCAGCGACTATGTTTGTACTACCGAGCGTGAACAGAACCAGGTCGCCCGCTGTCAATCCAACCGCGGTGTCGTTGACGTTCTGCACCGTAGCTCCGTTGGCGGTGCAATTCGCGCTCGTGACGGCCGGCTGAGTGAATACCACCGTCGTCTTGCTGGTAACGACGGCGTTGTAGCAGTTCAGGAAGAAACCCGGGTCCGTATATACCACCGTGATCGTATCTGTGGGTTGGCCGGAAAGGCTCGGGCCCGCGTTGTATCCGGTCAACAGCCCGTATAGATACGGCGTGGTGCCTTGCTGCGGATACTTTGCCCCGGCGGGCGTGGCCCCGGGCGGGAGGTAACACTTCGCCTGGTCGCAGCCGTAAACCGGAATGGTCGAGGAGGTCGCCAACTGGATTGCGGCGCCGTTCCCCAACCCGGCTCCAGCCAGGCTGAGATCCTTTGTCAGCATGTTCGAGGCGGCCCGGAAATCCTGCTGCATTTCCGCTCGCTGGGAAACGGTCCACGTCGCCCCGACGCCCTGCACATACAACTGCACCGCGGCGCCAACCACTGCCGTGCCGAGGGCGGTGGCCACCACCATTTCCATCAAACTGAATCCCCGTTGACGTCTTGTTGAGCGATTGCGCATAGCCCCCTCTTACTGGAACTCCGAAATATACGAAGTCAGGATGTATGTTTTCTGCGCCCGCGACTGGGGTGTCGTGTAGAGCACGGTGATGGTCACGTTGCGAAGCGTTGCATTCACGTCCGAAAGCGCGATCGTGCGCTGGTAGCCGGTCAACGGGATATACACGTCGTCTGACGTTCCAAATATTCCATCCGGCCCCGGATCATGCAGCGTTTGCCTCTGGGCCGACGCGGCGTCGTCCGCGGTTCCAAAAATTCCGTCGTTTCCGCCGCTGTAAATCCCCTGTGCTCCAACCAGGAAGATTCCGCACGAGGCGACTTGCGTGACGGGACAGTTGGTCGACCCCACGTTCTGAATGTCATCCCAGCCAATCTGTGTCGTGTTGCGCGCCGTCACGATGCTCTCGTAGGCTTCGTTGGCAAGTTGCTTGGCGATCATGTCCTGCTGCGAGGTTTGGGTGGTTGCCATGGCCAGGCCGAACACGCCCAGCAGACTCACCAGCCCAACCGTCAGCACCACGATCGAGATCATGACCTCGATGAGCGAGAATCCAGCCTGCGTTTTCGCGCGCTGATGGAACGTTCTGTTCTGCCGGATCATTGCCGTATCCATTGATAGCCCCCTCCTGTCTTGGGGTATAACCGCCAGCCGTGAATCCGGCCTGTGCCGCCCCATAAGGTGATCGCGCGTGAACTCAGAATGTTTCCGGTTTGCGCGATGTACACCACGCCTCCATCCCAACTCCCGGAACAGTTTCCAGTCCCGTCCTCGCTGTCTTGCGCCGAGCCATCGGGGCAGAAATAAACCGTCGATGCTCCTCCGGTTGCGCCATTGGCGGTGTATCCAAAATCAACCGGCAGCAGCCCCGAGCTGTAGTAGTTGTCCGGCGCCGTCGGAGCTGTGTTCGGAAGCCCGGTTTGAGCCAGGAACTTTACATCGGTGGGCAAGGTATAAGTCACCGAGTTCTGCTGGCCCGCAAAAGCCGGCGCGCCCGAAGGCAACACCGGCGCCACCACGATCGTGTTGGGCGTGGCGGTGCTTGAGAACGTGACCGAGTACGATGTGCGCTGCGCTACCGCGTTATCGCGCGCCAGGCGCATGGCAGCCAGAGTTGTGTCGTAGGCGTTGGTCACATGCTGCTGGTTCAGCAGAGGCATGAGCGTTATGACCGATATCACCGTAGCGATCAAGCCGACGGCCATCGCAATCATCATTTCCACCAGGCTGAAGCCGCGATTGCGTCGCTTCTGTCCGGTCTTAATTTTCAGCATTGTTCGTCCCCGCCTGCCGAGCAGGCAAAATCGATCGTCTCAGCCCGTGACTCCGGAGCACGCCCCAACGGATAGGCCTCCGGCCAAAGGACTAAGTAAGTCGATGTTAGGAACAGGTGCTGGCCGCGTCAAAGTACCGGGGTACATGGGACCTTCGATCATTGGCCTTTGGTAAGGTAATTGCCTCCGGTTACTTGTGGGCCATTCGGGGCCTCTCCGCGATATCAGGCCTGTTTCATCGCACTCTTCGCGGGGAGGTTTGCCACGACGCTTTCTTCGCACCTCCGGCGTGACCTAAGTGTGCAATGACGCACGTAACTTGTGGTCGCCATTTATGTCTCTTACGATCCTCCCATGACGGACCTGCGCGTCGTTGTTGTGTGTTCGGATCAAGGGTCGAACGATTTATTGACCCCCGTTCTCTCCGAGATGGGGATGACAATTGAGCAGACGCCGTCAATGTCGCATGGACTGAAACGGCTTGGCGAAGAGCGTTTTGACGCCATCGTTTTCGACTATCGCGCGGATCAGTCTTCCGAGGAATTCCTGGCGCGCTTGCGACAATGCAACAAGAACCGGTCTGCCATACTCATCGCCATCGTCGATGCCGAGTTTAACGCGCGTCCCATATTCGGGTTAGGCGCCAACTTTGTGCTTTATCGTCCGCTATCGCTGGAGCGCTTGCGGCTCAGCCTGCAGGCGGCTCGCGGATTGATGCGCCGGGAGCGCCGTCGAGGTCCGCGGGTGCCGGTTCGTTCCGCGGCGAATGTTTCTTACCCGGGCGGGCCCGATCTCAATGCAACTCTGAATGACCTGAGCGACAGTGGCACCTCCATTACGACCGGCCGCCGCCTGCCGGAAGCCGGCAAGGTCTACTTCGAGTTTGCCCTTCCCGGACTGGCGCAGCAGTTGGTTCGCCTGTCGGGAGAAGTGGCGTGGCAGGATTCGTCCGGCCGCACGGGGATACGTTTTCTGGACGTGCCGCAGGCCTCGCGGCGTTTGATTCGTTCCTGGCTTCAGCAGAAAGGCGCGCCGCCAGTCGACGCATCGCAGGAAGCGCCTTCAACAGTTGGCAAACCGGTTTCTTCGGCCGCGCAGCGGGACGAGAGCAAAGAGACAGGGCGCCCTCCGATCGATGCCGGGAACCGCCGGACCGAGATGCGTTTTCCTTGCAAGATCGGCGCGGAAGTCTATCGGCTGGGGACCGGCATTCCAAATCGCTGCACGCTTTCCGATATCAGCGAAGGCGGCTGCTACGTGGAAATGCCCACACCCCTCGCCGGCAAGACAGGCGTCGAGATTCTGGTGCGCACTTCCGATATGAAGTTCAAAATCCAGGGGCGGGTGCTTGCCACGCACCCGGGTTTCGGCATGGGCGTACGTTTCATTTTTCGCGATCCGGCGGAGCGCGGCGAGATCTTACGTTTGCTCGGGGTGCTCGCGGCCGGTCCTTCGCTCGATGAACAACTCCGCTAGGCCAACGGTGTTTCCTGCAGCACGGCTTTCCTGAAATACTCCAGCGAGAGCTGCAGGCCAGTTTCCAGCTCTACTTTCGGCGCCCATTCCAACAGCCGCCTCGCCTTTGCGATATCCGGACGCCGTTGCTTCGGATCATCCTGCGGAAGCGGCTCAAACCGGATCTGGCTCGAAGATCCGGTGACCGCTATCACTTTGCGCGCACATTCCAAAATCGTGAACTCCGACGGATTTCCCACATTCACGGGATCGTGTTCATTCGATCCTGCCAGGCGCACGATTCCATCCACTTCGTCGCTGACGTAACAGAAGCTCCGCGTCTGGCTCCCGTCGCCGTAGACGGTGAGGTCTTCGCCGCGCAATGCCTGCCGCATGAAATTCGGGATCACTCGTCCATCGTGGAGCTGCATGCGCGGCCCGTAGGTATTGAAGATGCGCACAATCCGCGTATCAAGGTTGTGATATCGACGGTAAGCCATCGTCGCCGCTTCGGAGAAGCGCTTCGCCTCGTCATACACCGACCGGGGACCGACGGGATTCACGTGTCCCCAGTACGATTCGGGTTGCGGATGTATCAGGGCGTCTCCGTAGCACTCGGACGTAGAGGCCATCATGAACCTGGCACCGCAGCGCCGCGCCGCTTCGAGCGCCTCGAAAGTACCATAGGAGCCTGCACGCAGCGTCGCAATACCATGTTGGGCATAGTCCACCGGGCTCGCGGGGCTGGCGAAATGGAACACGTAATCGAGCGCTCCCCATTGCGCCGGGTCGCAGACGTCTTTCTGCACGAACTCAAAACGCCCATCGTGGCGGAGATGTGCGATGTTTTCCAGCCGCCCTGTAAGTAGATTGTCGGCTGCCAGCACACGGTAACCTTCCCCGAGCAAGGCATCGCACAGGTGCGATCCCAAGAAGCCCGCCCCGCCCGTCACCAGCGCCCGCGGCATGCTCGTCATTTCAGGCCCGCTCCTTTTTGCCCACCCCGGCGGCATGGGTTTGCTCGCATAACGCCGGCGGACGTCCGACACTGTAATAGGAGAATCCGTGCCCTGTCATTGTGGCCGGGTCATAGAGATTCCTTCCATCGAGCACGATCGGGTATTTCACAATCCCGCGCAGCTTTTCCAGGTCGAGCGTGGCAAATTCCTCCCACTCCGTGAGGATCAGGACCGCATCCGCATCTCTGGCGGCATCGTAGGCATCGACGGCAAACTCGATACCGGTCCCGAGTTCATCCTTGGCCCGGTCCATCGCCGCGGGGTCGTAGGCTCGAAGGCGGCAGCCCTCGTGCAGCAAATCCTTCACCAGAAGCAGTGCCGGCGACTCCCGGATGTCATCGGTTCCTCCCTTGAATGCCAGGCCCAGCACCGCCAGCTTCTTGCCGCGCAGTGTCCAGAGAACGCTGCGAACCTTGCGCAGGAAGCGATGTCGCTGGTCTTCATTGATGCGAATGACCTCCTCCAGCAACCGGAAGTCGTATCCGCTCTCCCTGGCGACTGCGCGGAAAGCCAGCAAGTCCTTGGGAAAGCACGAGCCGCCGTATCCGATACCCGGATTCAAGAATCGCGAGCCAATGCGGGAGTCAGCCCCGATGCCGTCGCAGACCTGCTGCACGTTGGCACCGACCGTCTCGCAAATGGAAGCGACCGCATTAATGAACGAGATCTTCATGGCCAGAAAGGCATTGGAAGCATGTTTAATCAGTTCCGCGCTGCGCGCGCTGGTAACGATGAGCCGCGGCGGAACCTGTGCGCGGTCAGGCCGCGGAATGGCATCGTTTCGCCCGTAATACCATCCGCTGGTCAGCGGCCCATAAATCTCTCGCATGACTTCTGCCGCACGCCTGGTCTCCACTCCCACCACAATGCGGTCGGGATAGAGGAAGTCCGTGACGGCCGTGCCTTCGCGGAGAAACTCCGGGTTCGAGGCAACGTCGAACATCTCCGGGTCGGCTCCGTTGCGCAAGAAGATCGTCTCGATCCACTGGTTGGTGTAGACCGGAACCGTACTTTTCTCCACTACGACCTTGTACCGGTCCACCGCCCCTGAGATTTCGCGTGCCACCGATTCGACGTAAGACATGTCGGCATCACCGTTTTCG
>Ga0335080_10009045_pt1 | contig 10404 bp, 12 predicted proteins | sample Lox_Sample_34_FD_206720 | JGI IMG/M metagenome (GOLD analysis project Ga0335080, IMG submission 206720) | Soil microbial communities from Loxahatchee National Wildlife Refuge, Florida, United States - Lox_Sample_3.4 | ecosystem: Environmental > Terrestrial > Soil > Wetlands | place: USA... | reverse complement strand
GACGACGAGGTCCACGTTCTCGAAGCGCGATGCGATCGACGGGAGGTTCTTCACGGGCCGGAGGTTCGCGTACAGCTCGAGCTCCTGGCGCAGACGGACGTTGACGGAGGCGAAGCCCGTGCCGATGGGCGTGCCGACCGGACCTTTCAGGGCCACGCGGTGGCGCCGGATCGCTTCGAGGACGCGGCCCGGCAGAGGCTCGCCCTCGCGCCTCTCGGCCTCGCGCCCGACGACCGCCTCCTCGTAGGCGAGCGGTGCGCCGGATTTCTCGAGAATCGAGACGACGGCGTCGGACACCTCGGGCCCGATGCCGTCGCCGCGAATCAGAACGATCGTCTTCTTTTCCAAGTTCGCTTCTCCGATCTTCGCCTCAGCGAGTCACCCGGTCCGCGGGCCGCCCGGTATCCCGTGGCGTCGTCTCACGCACGATCATGCGGACCTGCTTGATGGCGGTCGGCGTCGCCTCCTCGATCACGAAGTCGGCGAACCGCCCCTTCCAGCGCTCGCCCTTGCGCGGGATGCGGCCGAATCGCAGCATGAGGTGTCCCGCGATCGTCTCGGCCTCGTCACGCGGGAGATCGATGCCGAACTGCTCGTGCAGCTTGTCGAGGCGGTACGTGCCCTCGAGCACGAACGTGCGCTCGCCGGCCGTGACGAACCCCGGTCCTTCTTCCTCGTCGAATTCGTCCTCGATCGGCCCGAGGAGCGCCTCGATGACGTTCTCGATCGTCACGATGCCCGCCGTTCCGCCGTGCTCGTCGACGACGGCGGCCATGTGCGTGCGCCGCCGGCGCATCTCGCGGAAGAGGTCCTCGGCGCGCTGGAACTCCGGAACGAGGAACGGCGCGTCGAGATGATCGGCGATGCGGAACCGGCGCTCTTCCTCGTCGGTGAGGTCGAAGAGGTCTTTGGCATGGAGAATTCCGACGACGTTGTCGAGCGTGCCCCGATAGACCGGAAGCCGCGACAGCTTCTGCTCGCGCAGCAACAGGCGGACGTCCTCGAACCCCGCCGTGTCCGGGAGGGCCACGACGCGCGTGCGCGGGACCATCAGGTCGCGCACCGTCTTGTCGCCGAACTCGAGGACCCGGTGGAGAAGCTTGCGCTCCTCGGGGGCGATCGTGCCCTCCGCGGCGCCGAGGTTGATCACGCTCTTCATCTCCTCTTCCGTGAGCGTCGGCGTCCGCTCGGGAATCCCGAAGAGCCGCAGCGCACGCGTCGTGAGTCGGACGCAGAGGGTCGCGATGGGGGAGAGAACCTTCATGATCGCGGTCAGGGGCCTCGCGACGGCGCGCGAGGTCGCGACGGGCGAGGCCGCGGCGATCGCCTTGGGCGTCATCTCGGCGAAGACGAAGAGAGCGACCGTCGAGAAGGCGATCGCGAGGGGCACGCCGTACTCGTCGCCGATCCAGTTCGTGAGGAGCGCGGTCGCGAGCGCCGAGGCGGAGCTGACGAAGAGGTTCTGCCCGATCAGGATCGTGGCCAGCAGGCGCGGCGTCTGGGACTTGAGGTCGCGGATGAGCTTGCCTTTCGGATCGCCGCTCTCGCGCATGCGCTGCAGGTCGATTCTCCCGAGCGAGACGAGGGCCGTCTCCGCTCCGGCGAAGAAGGCCGAGAGCGCCAGCGACAGCAGGAGCAGTGCGAAGAAGAGTCCGGATTGCACGTCCATGGGGATCCTTTCGGAGGGAGCTAGTCTATCCGCCGTCGAGCCGCGCCAGCGCCCACACGGCGGCGTCGGCGAGGCCCGCCTCCGCGGCGGACATGGCGGCGCGCTCGAGGTCCGGCCGCAGCGCGGCGTCGCGGCACGAGCCCGCCGAGGCGGCCGCGTTTCGCTGCAGCCCGCGCCGGCCCGCACGGTTGTAGGCCGACTTTCCGAAGCGCCGCCGCCACGCGCCCGGACCGAGCCCGAGCCAATCCGAACGCGTCGGCGGCGCGTCGAGCGCCGTCGTTTCTTCAGCCTGGTGCGTCGCTGTCTCCGCGTTCCACGGGCACGCCTCCTGGCACACGTCGCAGCCGAAGACGCGGTCTCCGAGCGCCTCCTTCACGCCATCGGGCAAGGCTCCGCGGTGCTCGATCGTCCAGTAGGCGAGGCAACGTGATGCGTCGAGCAGGCCGGGCGCGACGAAGGCCTGGGTCGGGCATGCCTCGAGGCAACGCACGCAGGCACCGCACTGTTCGGCGACCGGCTCGTCGGGGGGCAGATCGAGATCGGTCACGATTTCCGCGAGCGTCAGGTACGACCCGCGCTCCGGGTCGATGAGGCAGCCGTTCTTGCCGATCCAGCCGAGACCCGACGCCGCCGCGAACGAGCGCTCGGCGATCGGTGTCGTGTCCACGCAAACGCGGTGGCGGAAGCCTCCGGGCAGGCGCCGATCCGCGGCGCCGGCGACGCGCTCGGCGGCCTGACGAACGGTCTGGTGATAGTCGGCGCCGCGCGCGTACCGCGCGACGCGGCTCCCGTCGGCAGCCACGAACGGAGCCGCCGAGTGGAAAGCCGAGAGGCTCACGACCGAGCGCGCGCCGGCCAGGATGCGCCGCGGATCGGCGCGCGCGTCGCGCGTGTCTTCGAGGTACTTCATTCCGGCGTGGCGGCCAGCCGCGAGCCAGTCGCGAAAACGGTCGAAGCCTCGCGGTTCCTCTGCGCGCGAGAAGCCGGCGCGCGCGAATCCCTCGCGTCGCGCTTCCTCGCGCAGGACGCGCGCGGCGAGCAGGCGATCGGGCGCGGGCGAGCTCACGGCCGGTACATTCTCGCAGGGTGATCGAAATGGATGGAATCCCGCGCAACCTGCTAGCATCGCGGGCGAGGTTCTCCTGGCGCCGGACGATCGATTCTACGCGCGCGTCTTCGCCCTGGCGGCGGCGGCCGTCCTGGGGTATTTCGTTTTTCGCATTTCGGAGCCGTTCCTCGCGCCGGCGCTCTGGTCCGCGCTCTTCGCGGTGGTTCTGATCCGCCAGAATCGCTGGCTGCGGGCGCGATTCGGCGGTCGAAAGAGCGCCGCCGCCGCGGTCCTGACCGTCATCGTGGTGCTCGCCGTGGTGGTCCCCGCGATCGTCGTCGGGTACGCGTTCTTCGACGAAGCCGTGAGCCTCGGCCACGACCTGTCCGCGCTCGCGTCCCGATTCCGGATCACGGGATACGAGGACCTCCTGAAGATTCCGCTTCTGGGACGAGGGTTCGCGTGGGCGGAGGAGCACTTCGGGCTCGACGCGGTCAAGTTGCAATCCGGGCTGATCGAAGCCATTCGGGGAGTCGTGGCCTGGGTGGCGGGCCACGGCGGACAGGCGCTCGCCGGCGCCTTCTCGCTGATCGCGGGCGTTGTCCTGATGCTCTTTCTGCTCTTCTTCTTCTTTCGGGATGGCGACGAGGAGGCCGCGCGCTTGCTCGACCTCGTGCCCATCGAGCCGCTCCGCAAGCGGCGACTCATCGAGCACCTCACGAGCGTTACGAACGCCGTGGTCAAGGGGACGCTCCTGACGGCCGTGGCTCAGGGCGTTCTCGTGGCGGTGGGATTCGCGATCGTCGGCCTGCCCTCGCCGGTCGTCTTCGGAGCCCTGACGGCGATCGCCTCCTTCGTCCCTCTCGTCGGCACGGGTCTCGTTCTCGCGCCCGCCGTTTTGTATCTCGCGACTCTCGGCGTCTGGTGGAAGACGATCTTCCTCCTCGTCTGGGGCGTCGTTGTGGCCGGCTCGGCGGACAACTTCCTGCGCCCCATGCTGATCTCCGGCCGCGCCGAGATCGGCACGCTCACGGCATTCGTGGGGGCCGTCGGAGGCATCGCGACGTTCGGGCTGGTCGGATTGTTCCTCGGTCCGGTCATCATGTCGCTGGCGGTCGCGCTGGTGCGTTTCGCCGAGGAGTCGCGCCGGCCGGGCACGGCGCCGCCGGGCTGAACGGAGCCGGGAAGCTTGGAGCGCGAGAAGGATCTGGAGCGGGAGCTCGCGGAGGAAATCCGCTCGGCGATTCGAAAGATCGCCCCGGAGGCCGCCGGCTCCGCATCCGACGCGTCGCCGCCCGATCCGCTGCGCCTCGCCGAGGCGCACCTGACGCCTTCGGTGCCCGACGGCGCGCGCCTTTCGGGACTGAAGAAGGTGATTCTGCGCGCCCTGCGCCTCGTGTGGCGCGACCAGGCCGCCTTCAACGCGCTCACCCTCGAAGGATTCCGACGGGCGCGCCAGGAGTGGGAGGGCCGCTTCGCGAGCTTTCGCGACGCGGCCGAGCGCGAGGTCGCGGAGTCTCGGCGCCGGGCGGCCGTCCAGGACGCTCGCTTTGCCGTGCTCGAAGCGGCGCCCCGAACTCCCGCGGCGGCTCCGGCCGGGCGGCCGCCGGCGGGCTCGACGTTCCCCGAGCCGAGGCTGCCGGACGCCGTCTACAGCCTCTTCGAGGAGCGTTTTCGCGGCGATCCGAAGAAGATCGCGGACGGCCAGCGGTTCTACCTGTCTTTCCTTCGCGGCGCGCCGGGCCCGGTGCTCGACGCGGGCTGCGGGCGCGGCGAGTTCCTCGGCCTGCTCCGGGAGGAGGGAATGGCCGCTTCGGGCGTCGAGTCGAACCCGATCTCGGTCCGACTCTGCCGGGACGCGGGGCTGGCGGTCGTCGAGGGCGACGCGGTGGCGTCCGTCGCCGCGGCGGCGCCCGGAAGCCTCGGGGCCGTCGTCGCGTTCCAGGTCGTCGAGCACTGGCCCGCCGCGCAGATCTTCACCTTCCTCGCCGCCGCGCGCCGCGCGCTCGCACCCGGAGGAGTCCTCGTCGCCGAGACGGTGAACACCGACTCGCTCTCCGCTCTGCGGGCGTTCTTCCTCGATCCGACCCACGTCCGCCCGGTGCCTCCGGCGGCGCTGGCCTTTCTTGCGGAAGCGGCGGGTTTTGCGGACGTCCGAATCGAATACCGATCGCCCTTGCCGCCCGAGGAGCGCCTCGCCGAGCGCGGCGAGAACGACGCGCGCCTGAATCGCCTCCTCTTCGGCCCTCAGGACTACGCCGTGATCGCGCGGGTGCCCGCGAGGTGAGCGCTCCGCGCGTCCTCGTCCTGGCGGTCCAGACTCCCTTCGCGCACGGCGGCGCGGAAAAGCACGTGCGCCGGCTGACGGAAGAGCTCGCCCGGCGCGGCGTCGAGGCGGACCTCGTCGCGCTGCCGCTCCTCGAGCGCGAGCGCTTCGACCTCGTGCGCGGCGCGCTCGCGTGGCGGATGCTCGACCTGACGGAGATCGGCGGGCGGAGGGTCGACGCGGTCATCGCGACGCGATTCCCGAGCTACGCGGTCCGCCATCCGAACAAGGTCGTCTGGCTCATCCACCAGTATCGGCAGGCGTACGATCAGTTCGGCTCCGCGTACAGCGACCTGACGGCGGCGCCCGAGGATCGCCGCACGCGGGAGGCCATCGCCGAGATCGACCGCGTCGGTCTTTCCGAGGCGCGCCGCGTCTTCGCCAACTCGCACACCGTTGCGGAGAGGCTGCGCCGCTTCAACGGAATCCCGAGCGAGGCGCTGTACCATCCGCCGCCGCTCGCCGGGCGCTATCGGTCCGGCCCCTTCGGCGACTACGTCCTCTCGGTCGGGCGGCTCGACGCGTGGAAACGCGCCGATCTCCTCGTGCGCGCGCTCGCATCCGCGCCGTCGGCGAGGCTGACCCTCGTCGGGCGCGGCCCCGAGGAAGCGCGACTCCGGCGTCTCGCAGAGGAGACGGGAGTCGCCGGCCGACTTCGCTCGATCCCGTTCGCGAGCGACGAAGAGCTGCTCGACCTCTACGCGGGCGCGCGCCTCGTGGCCGTCGCGCCGTCGGGCGAGGACCTCGGCTACGTGCCCCTCGAAGCGTTTCTGTCCGGCAAGCCCGTCCTCACGACGGAGGACGCGGGGGGCCCGCTCGAATTCGTTCGCGACGGCGAGACGGGATTCGTCGTCGCGCCGGAGCCGCGCGCGCTCGGCGCCGCGCTCGAGATCGCGTGGAATCGTCCCGACGCCCTCGTTCGGATGGGGGAGAACGGGCGGCGGCGCGTCGAGAAGCTGTCGTGGGACGAGCCCGTGGCCGCGCTGCTCGCCGCGGCGGGGCTCGCGGCGCCGTGATCGACCCGGAAGTGCTCGCGCGCCTCGCCCGCGAGACGGGCGCCGAACTCGCGGCGCTCGGCCTGCGCGCCTCCGACCGTCAGTGGATCGCGCGTCACGCGGAGTCGATCGCGAGCCTCGCGCGGCCGGAGCCGCGGCGCGCCCGGCTCGCGGAGCGGCTCTACCGGCTCGCGCGCAGGGCGGCGCGCACGGCCAGGTAGCCGGCCAGGATCCCGTCCTCGTATTGGAAGTCCGGGTGATTCGCGAGGTCCGGATGGTCGTGAGGCTGCAGCAGATCCTCGGCCGTGATCTCGGGCGCGATCCGGCGCGCGATCTCGAGAAGATGGGCCCGCTGTCCGGCGATGAGCTCTTCGAGCAGATCCTCGATCCCGGCCGTCATCGCCGGGCCGACTTTCGGCGCGCGGGCCCGGGCCAGACGACGACGCGGTTCCGGCCGCCGTCCTTGGCGCGATAGAGGGCCTCGTCGGCCCGGGAGAGCAGCGTCGCCGCTTCCCGCGCGTCCTCGGCTCCCGAGACTCCGGCCGACACGGTGGCGTGGAACGCCTTTCCGTCCCAGGTGAAGGCTTCTCGCTTCAGGGCCCGGCGGATGCGCTCCGCGACCGCGCTCGCCGCCGCGGCCGTCGACTCGGCGAAGAGGATTGCAAACTCCTCGCCGCCGTACCGGCAGGCCACGTCGCTCGAGCGAATCTCCCCGCGAACGATCTCGCCGAACCGGCGCAGCACGCGATCTCCCGCCGGATGCCCGTAGGTGTCGTTGATGTTCTTGAAGTGGTCGAGGTCGAGGATCGCCACCGCGAGCGGGGCGCCGTAGCGCTCCTGACGCGCCCACTCCTCGGCGAGACGCGTCTCGAAGTAGCGGCGCGACGCGAGCCCCGAGAGCTCGTCGGTCACGGCGATCCGCCAGTTGCGCGAGCCGTGGAGCGCCGACGTGAGCGGGGCGAGGAGCGCGCGGATCTCCGCCTTGGCGCGGTCGTCGATCGGGGAGGGGCTTTCGAGGACCAGGTGGGCGACGAGCCGGTCGCCGGAGAACAGGGGGAGCTGCAGCCGTTTCGTCGCGGGCCCTCCGGCGAGCAGGTCGCGCGGAGCGAAGGAGAGTCCGGTTTCCGTGGCCGTCAGATCCTTCACGCGGAGAGCGTCCACGCGCTGGCCGCGCCACGGACTGGAAGCGTCGCGCCGGGGAAGGCGGCGTCCCGGCTCCCCCGAGAGCGTCCAGGCTTCCTCGACGCGGCCGCCGTCGTCGATCGTGTAGAGATCGAATCGCGAGATCGCGAGCCGCTCGGCGGCCGCCTCGAAGGCCCTCCGCAGGATCGTCTCCGGGTCCGGCGACTCGGAGAGGAGGTGCGTCTCGCGCTCCCGCGCGGCGAGGCGATCCGAGAGGAGCGCGGCGCGCCGGCGCTCGCGAAGCGCCGCGGCCGCGAAGAGAAGGGCCGCGGCCGCCAGAAAGATTCCGACCCAGAGCGGGAGCACGCGCGACGAGTGTACGGGAAAAGAAAAAGGCCCCCGAATCGGGGGCCTCGGATTGCGGTCGGTTCCGCAGTTACATCTTCGGGGTGACCGTGCTCGTCGTCGTCGTGGTGGTCTCGGTCGACGTCGTCGCCGTGGCCGTCGACTGCGTGCCCGTCGTCGCGGTGCTCGTCGCCGTCGTGCCGGTCTCCTCAACGACCGCCGGGGCCTCTGTCGTCGTGGTCGTTTCGGTCGTGGTCTGCTCCGCCTTCTTGCAGCCCGTCAGGAGGGCAGTCCCGAGAACGGCCGCGAGGCCCAGGGTCCAGAACTTCTTCATAAACCTCATCTCCTTCTTTCGTCTCCCGCTTCTGTGGCGCGCAAAGAATCCCCAAGGGGAAAAAAACGAGGCGGAATGATACCCCATCGCCACGGGCTGTCAACCGCTGCCGGGCGGTCGACCCGGCCTTCGGGCGCAGTTATTCTAGGGTTCTGGGCGGGCGGAAGGCCCGTCCGAGGGGGAAGCCGGGATGTTCGAGGGCCTGGGGGACAGGATTCAGGGTGTCTTCAAGGAGCTGCGGGGGGAAGGCCACCTGACCGAGCATCACCTCGATACGGCCCTGCGACAGATCCGCCTGTCCCTTCTCGAGGCCGACGTCGCGCTGCCGGTCGTCCGCGACTTCATCGCGCGGGTCAAGGAGAAGGCGGTCGGCGGCAAGGTGCTGGCGCAGCTGTCGCCGGCTCAGGAAGTCACGCGTATCGTCCGCGACGAGCTGGTCGCGCTCCTCGGCGGAGCGCACGCCGACCTCGACCTTTCCGGCCGGCCCTCCGTCATCGCGCTCGTCGGGCTGCAGGGGTCGGGCAAGACGACGTCGGCGGGGAAGCTCGCGCTCCAGCTCAAGTCGCTCGGACGGTATCCGCTGCTCGTGGCGGCGGACCTGGCTCGGCCGGCGGCCGTCACGCAGCTCCAGACGCTCGGGCGGCAGATCGGCATTCCGGTCTTCGATCCCGGCGGGCAGACCGACCCCGTCGCGGTCGCGCGCGAGGGGCTGGCCGAGGCCAAGCTGACGGGCCGGGACACGGTCCTCGTGGACACCGCGGGACGGCTCCACGTGGACGAGGACCTCATGCGCCAGGTGCGCGCGGTCGTGGACGCCGTCGCGCCGCAGGAGATTCTCTTCGTCGCAGACGCGATGACCGGACAGGACGCCGTGCGCTCGGCTTCCGGATTCGCGGCGGCGCTTCCGCTGACCGGGATCATCCTCACCAAGACGGACGGCGACGCCCGCGGCGGCGCCGCGCTCACCGTCGTCACGACGGTCGGAAAGCCGATCAAGTTCGTCGGCGTCGGAGAGAAGCCCGAGGACTTCGAGCCGTTCCATCCGGACCGGATGGCGTCTCGCATCCTGGGGCTCGGCGACATGCTCACGCTCATCGAAAAGGTCGAGGCGCAGACCGACGAGGCGTCGGCGCGCCGCGTCGCCGAGCGCGCGGCGGCCGGTGAGTTCACGCTCGAGGATCTGCGCGATCAGCTGGCGTCCATGAAGAAGATGGGTCCGCTTTCCTCTCTCCTCGACCTGCTGCCCAAGGGAGGGGCGTTCCGCGGGCTGGCGGGCCCCGAGTCCGTGGACGAAAAGTCCCTGGTCCGCGTGACGGCGATCATCGACTCGATGACCCGGGATGAGCGACGGTACCCGCAGATTCTGAACGGTTCCCGAAAGAAGCGGGTCGCGGCGGGGTCGGGGACGTCGGTTGCCGAGATCAACCGGCTTCTGAAGCAGTACCAGCAGATGCGAAAGCTCATGCGGATGGCGAAGAAGGGGGGCCGGGGAATGGACATGTCGCGCATCCCCCTGCCCGCCCCGAAGTAGGCTCGCAGGCCGCCCCCTTTTTCAGCAACCTGCTAGAATCCGCCGTTTTCGAGGAATAGGGAAAGGACCGTCGAACCATGGTGAAAATCCGGCTGCGCCGCATGGGCGCCCGCAATCGTCCGTACTACCGCATCGTCGTCTCCGATTCGCGCCGCACGGCGCGGGCCGAGGTGCTCGAGGAGCTCGGCTCGTACGACCCCGTCGTCTCGCCGGCCGTGCTGTCCTTCGACCGGGAGCGCGCCCGCTTCTGGGTCGCGAAGGGCGCGAGCCTCTCTCCGACCGTCGCGTCGCTCCTCGCGCGGCCCGAGCCGGCCGCCGTCCCTGCCGCGTCCTGATGCGCAAGCTCGTCGAGACGGTCGTCAAGCGCCTGTCCGACCATCCGGACGAGGTGCGCGTGCACGAGTTCTTCGAAGGACCGACGACCATCTACGAGATCTCGGTTCCGGCGGGCGACCGCGGCCGGCTCATCGGGCGCGATGGGCGCACCGTGCGGGCGCTGCGCGGCTTCGTCAACGCCGCCGCCTCGGCGCGGGGGAAGCGCGCCGTCGTGCGGGTCAAGGACTAGACGGAGAGGCCGCGGTTCTTCTCGTCGGCCTCGTCCGCCGGCCCCACGGCCTCGACGGAGAGGTTTCCGTCGATCTCGCGACCGATTTTCCCGAGCGCTTCCGGCCGGCCACCCGCGTCGCCTGGAGGCGCGCGGGCAAAGAGCGGGCACTCGTCGTCGCATCGGCCCGGCCCCACGCGCGACGGATGCTTCTGCGATTCGAGGGCGTCGTGGGCGTCGAGGCCGCGCGGGCTCTTTCGGGCGGCGAGCTCTACGTTCCCGAGGCGGACGCGTTTCGCGCGCCCGAAGGCTTCCACTATGCGCACGAGATCCGCGGCTGGCCGTGCGAGGACGAGGCGGGGCGGCCTCTCGGGGAGGCCGCGGAGCTCGAGACGACCGCCGCCGGACCGCTCCTGACGGTGCGCACGCCGGAAGGAAAGCTCGTCCTCGTGCCCTTCGTCGCGGGGATCGTCGTGCGCGTGGACTCCCT
>Ga0335080_10009042_pt1 | contig 10405 bp, 6 predicted proteins | sample Lox_Sample_34_FD_206720 | JGI IMG/M metagenome (GOLD analysis project Ga0335080, IMG submission 206720) | Soil microbial communities from Loxahatchee National Wildlife Refuge, Florida, United States - Lox_Sample_3.4 | ecosystem: Environmental > Terrestrial > Soil > Wetlands | place: USA: Florida... | reverse complement strand
CGTCGGTGAGGCAAAAGACACTTCAACAGCCCTGAGGAACGTATTGGCAAGGCTTACCCGGGTGTTTTGCGACTCCGGTTCTTCTGCCGCCGCGGCGAAAGTGACCAAGCGCAAACAGTCGAACGGTGTCCTAACATCTTAGAGAAAATCTGATCAAAACCGTCTGACCCCCAAATCGGAACCGGTGCCGCCAGCGTCCTGCAAGGCGCGTCTACTGATCGGCACAGCACTAGCTTTCCTTGCTCTTTATCTGCATAAATATGCCGTATAAGCATTTTATGTTGACAGCAAAATAAACCGCCACGTATAGTTCTTCGCATTGGCAGTCTATGCCACATTATGCGTAATATGACGCTAGCTGTGGCACACCGACGATGCCGCTTTCCTGGAGCAGGAGTCATCAGGCGGAGGGGGCGAGATGTTTACGACGATTCTGCGGAGTTTCGGTTCGATGGGAAAACTGGGGGCGCTCGTAATGTTCAGCGCATTGGGCATGTTGTTCGGGATGCTGGGACGAGCGCAGGTGTCGACCGCAACACTGAACGGAACCGTGACGGACAACACGGGTGCACTAATCCCAGGTGCGAATGTAGTGGTGGTCCAAACCCAGACGAACTTCACAACGGAGACTCTATCCGGGCCTGATGGTTCCTTCAGAGTGTCTTCGATTCCCGTCGGCCCTTACGTAATTCGAGTTTCGAAAGAGGGTTTCTCGAAATATGAGCAGGCCGGAATTGTGCTGACGGTGGGGCAGGTTGCTACCATTCCTGTCACGCTGAATGTGGGCGCTCAGACTCAGAACGTCGTTGTAACAGCGGAAGCGCCGGCGGTGGAAAGCACGAACAGCACCATCCAGTCCGTGGTCGAAGAAAATGTTGTGTCGAACCTGCCATTGAATGGGCGTAACCCCGCTGCCCTAATGTACACAGCTCCAGGAATTACCGATGCAACGCTCAATCCCCAGGGCACAAATGCCAACAGCACTGTGGCTGGGGGAGCACTGAGTGATGAGAGCGCTCCGACGAGCAACGGTGTTCGTCCCGGAGGGACCTACTTTTCTCTCGATGGAGCAGGCAATGTTGATCCCTACAACGTCATCGGCGGCCCCTTTCCAAATCCGGATGCAACTCAGGAATTCTCAGTTGTGAGCGGATCTTATGGATCCCGTTATGTTTCCGCTCCTGGAGGCGCAGTCAACATCGTCACCAAGTCCGGGACAAACCAGATACACGGATCTGTGTTTGAGTACATCCGAAACGGATACTTCAACGCGGAGAATTACTTTGCGACGACTCCCGATACCTTGAAGCGCAATCAGTTCGGCTTTGCTGCCGGTGCCCCGATCGTAAAGGACAAGCTGTTTGCCTTCGGTTCGTATCAGCAAACCCTCATCCGGGCGCAGAGCCTCATTAATAGCTATGTCGGCATCGTCACTCCTGAAGAGAACATGCAAAAAGGGCAGTTCAAGAGTGCTATTACCGGTGGTGTCGTGCAAGTCCCGGTGAGTACGGTGGCAAGCAACCTGATGAAATATATTCCGCCACCCAACTATTCCCTTGGCGGGAACCTCGCTTATTACAATACGGCCGTCCCCAACGATACGAATGCCCCGCAATGGGCAGCAAAAGTCGACTACAACCTCGGGCAACACAGGCTATTTGCACGGTACTTCTCCGAGCACACAAGCACTCCTGCCGATGCGATGAGAAGCGGCAGCGAAACGGCCAGCGGGAAGAATGCGCTGACCGCCACAGGCGGCAATTCGGGCTTCTGGGATAACTTCGCCCTGGGAGACACATGGACCTCAAAAGCGGGCTCCTGGATCGTGGACGCGCGAGCCTCCTGGTTGAAGGCGGATAACAAAGGTTACGCAGGTTCCGATTTGGCCGACCTCAGTCTTACGAAGCTGGGCGCCACCGGCGTAACCGACGGAGTGCATCCCGCTTTGCCGACTTTTTATGCGCTGGGCGGCCTCTTTGTATCAGCAAATTCCTTTGGTGAAAATCCTCGTACAAGCTGGGACTACAGCGTGGATGTGATGCATCCGTTCCAAAAACACGAGCTATCATTCGGTACGGATTTCCGGTTTGTGAGCATGAATCAGCAGAACCTCACTGGACAGAATCCAGCCTTTGTTTTCGTCGGCCTCAACAGCCTCTTTACAGGCCCAGGTCCTCTGGACAATAACGCATACGCTGACCTGATCATGGGCCGCCCCTTTGAGTGGCTCCAGGCCGACGGCAACTTTTCCAAGGTCAATGGGAAACTGTTCGGTGTGTATGCGGAGGACAAATATCGTATTACCGAGCGGATGACGCTTACGGGCGGACTTCGTTGGGATCCGTATCTTCCATACGTCCCTGAACATAACCATATGGACTGCTGGAATCCAGGCCAGCAATCGCACGTCTTCACGAATGCTCCGCTCGGTCTGATCTATCCCGGTGATTCTGGCTGCAGCTCTGGCGGTACCTCGTCAAAGTACTCCATTGTGCAACCCAGGTTGGGGGTGGCCTACCGGCTCGACCAGAAGGGCAACACGGCACTTCGCGCCGGCTATGGCATGTATTCCACCCAGTTCCAACTCATCAGCCTGTTGGGCTTCTCAGCTCCGCCATTCGTTCGCAACTTCCTGCAGGTTCAGCCGGTGAGTTTCATCTCGGTAGATAACCCCTGGGGATCCCAAGGTCTGCCCAATCCATTCGCGGATGGATTCTATAACGCCAGCTATAAACCTCCATCGGATGTCAGCTTCGACGTCGCGAAGCAGATTGGGTTTTCGCCCTCCGCGATCAACAGGAGTTTCAGGCCTGCTTACGTGAATCAATGGACATTGTCTTTACAACATGCATTTACATCCGCTGAGAGCATGGAACTTGCTTACGTGGGAACTCAGGGAATTCATATCTCACAGAGCTACGATGCCAACCTTCCGGTCTACACCGATTCCCCGACGCCAGGGTCTACCCGGCCCTACGCTTCAGAAGGCCTGGGACAACTTTTAACGCTGGTCAGCAATTCAACCTCGAGCTACCACGGCCTGAATGCGACATACCACCACCGCAACAAAGGCGGTCTTGACCTTGTCGCCGCCTTCAATTGGTCAAAGTGTCTCGATGATGGATCTGCGCCCCCGAGCACGGCCGGCGCATTTGGTGCAACTGGCGTGGGTGATAACCGCGTTAAGGATGGGCCCTACCTCCCTCGAGTCCGGTACGGGCGCTGCGACTTCGACCAAGATGTCACCTTCCGGACCACTGCAGTATGGAACGCCCCTGATCTCAAGGGGCACAGCGCAATCCTACGTGCTGTTGCGGGTTCGTGGACTCTGAGCGGTTTGTTTGTGGCTGATGCGGGGCAGCCTTTCAGCATTACGGATTCTGCCAACAACTCTCAGACCGGACTGGGCCTTGACCGGGCAGACTGGAACCCCAATCCCGCTCCCACCTATGTAAACGGGCAGTTGAACAAAGCTGCATTCCAACCCAATGCACCCGGAACCTATGGCAATGTCCAACGGAATAGCTTCCGCTCCCCTGCCTGGATCCACATCGATCCAGCAGTTATGAAGACATTCCCGCTGGGCACCGAGCGAGTCCATTTCATGTTCCGCGCGGAAGCCTTCAACGTGCTGAATCATCCCAATTTTCTTGCTCCTGGTTCGGACCTGAACGCAACCGGATTTGGAGTGACCAGCGGCGCTCGCGACCCACGTATCATGCAGTTCTCGATTAAGGTGCTGTTCTAATCTCTCGCGATTGCTCTGCAGGCCGACCTGCGACGCCCGGTTCGGCCTTGTTTTCCAGAGATCGGATTATTGTATGGCGGTTCTCCAAAAGAAAAGCAGCGACACGTAAAAGCCCTGGAGCGAGATTTCGATGAGCAATAGATGAGGGGCTCGCTGAAGAATCGAGAGGCTCATGTTCTCAAGAAGCAATCGATGGTAGAAGGAGCTTAAGCTGATGTCTAGAACGAAGCAATCACTTCGGCTTTGCCTGCACTGTGCAAGCGGAGCCGTTCTGCTGCTTACGCTGGGGGATAGGCAGCTCAACGGAGAGCAAGGGGCGCCCGCGCCCGCGACCGCGGCGACATGCGAGTTTGTTGGGGGGCCGCAGTTCGGTGGAATCGAGCCATCGCTTGCGGTGGACGCAAACTGTGTAGATCCCGACTACAACGATAAGACGTTTGTAATCGATAGCACCCAGCAGCAGACGCTCAAGCTACCCGACGGGTCGGAGATGGGGTACACCGAGGTCAAGGGCCATTTTCCTCCCTTACGAAAGCAGGCTGAGCTTCCGGCCGGCATTTCCAAGAGCCCGACGACTGCGAACCATAACGTATTCTGGCGCTTTCCCGAAAAGAAGTACTGGCACAACCGATTCTTTCAGCAGACGTATCCATTGCCCATCGAAAGCCTCAATACAGTCGACAATCGGTTTGCCTTCACAAATGGGGGCTTCACGGTCGGGGTCATCTCGGAGAATCCAAACGCCGGCTATCGGGTCATCGCGGCGGCGGCTAAACTCGCCAAGGAATACGCGAACAAACTTTATGGCAACTCCGGTCGCATCTACGGCTACCTTTGGGGCATGAGCGGCGGATCGGTGCAGTCGATGGGTGCGAACGAGGGCACAACCGGCGTGTGGGACGGCATAATCCCGGTCGTGATCGCAACCGACGGCCTCAACGTGCATTCGTTCTGCTGGGATGGTTTTCAAGCGCTGGCGATTCTGGAATCGAAGCGCAACGCGATCGTCGAGGCCATGGCTCAGGGCAGTGGCCGCGATATCTATGCCGGCCTCAACAGCGAAGAGCACGCGGCCCTCGATGAGGTACTGAGCGCAGGCTTCCCCCGTAGAGGGTTCGAAGCCCTCCAAAGCATGCCCGTGGTCAAAGTGACATCGGCAATGCAGAACGTTATTCGTATCTACGATCCCACCTATGAGGACGATTTTTGGTCGAAGCCAGGCTATGAAGGCATCAATCCGCCGGCTTATCTCTCGGCGGCCAAGGTCGACGGTTATACAACGATTGCCTCAATTGAACGCAGCGCCCAGAACGTGCCGACAGCCGTAACATTCGCCAAAGTTCCTCCACTTGGCTCGATCGGGGCGGAGGGCCTGGATTACTATGTCTATGCCGCAGACGGCGCGACGCGCATCAGCAACGGCGAAGCCTTCTCTCTTGTAGGTAAGCTCAACGAAAACACGCTCACGCTCGATAAACAGAAAAACGATCCGGTCCTGCTCAATGCGCTGACCACGGGCGGCAAGATCCGGATTACGAATCGGTTCCTGCTGGCAGCGACGTTTTATCCCCGCCACTCGATTCTTGACAACGGTAACCCCGCCTATGAGCAGTACAAGAACGCCGACGGAACGTTCAAATACGCTCAGCGTCCGCAGACGCCGATCGCCCTGCCCTACATCCCGAATGTTAGCGCGTCGGGAGGCCGTCGCCAGACCGGCCAGCTCAAGGTGAAAACTATCGTCCTCGAGAACTTGTCCGATCCGGCGTCCTGGCCCTACGTCGGAGGGTTTTATGCAGAGCAGGTCCAGAAGGCGATGGGTCCCAGCGAAACAGACAAAATATTCCGCTTGTATTACCAGGAGAACGCCAGCCATGGAGCATTTCCCTTCGAGGCGCCTGGGAAGACGGGCACCACATTGGCTTCCGTAGGCGGCATCCTGAACCAGGCAATCCTCGACCTCGCTGCGTGGGTGGAGCAAGGCGTCGCGCCGCCGCTTTCGACGCGCTACAGGCGCGACGCGATGAACCAGGTCGTACTGCCCGAACAGGCAAGCGCGCGCTTCGGGCTTCAGCCCGTAATGCATCTCACGGCCAACGGCAAGATTCGCGCCCAGGTCGGCGTAAATCAGCCGGTCGATCTCGTGGGCACGATCGAAATGCCTCCCGGCGCCGGAAAGGTCGTCCGATACGATTGGTACCTGGGCGGCAAAGACTTCAAATTCGAACCCGAGACGAAGGTTGACAAGCCGGAGGCTGTCATCACAGCCAAGCGCACGGTCAGCTTCCCGGAGCCTGGAGAGTATGCGATCACCCTACGCGCAGATGGGCAACGCGATGGCGATGCCGCCACGGATAGCACGACGCCATTGGAGAATCTGGCACAGGTCCGCGTTGTAGTGCAATAACGCGTTCGCGTAAGGAGCAGGGGCAATCTCAGATGAAGATCCCACTCAAATTCGCACCAAGAAGGATCGCCTTAGGCTTCAGTGCCGCCATACCCGTCTTGTCCGCTGTGGCGCTGATCGGAATTGCTATCCCAGCCTACGGGCAGGCTGCCGCAGACCGACACGCCGCCGTAGCCCCAAGGCGCAGTCCGAGCCTGTGGTACGTCGACATAACCCGGAAGGGCACGCAATGCGTCCTCGAAACCGGCTCCGTTAAGCTGTGGCGCGCCGCTGCCGACGAGCCTGCAAAGGTGCGTCTCTCCGGTCCAGCGAACTTTCCCTTCGCAGCCATCGACTTCGCTGCTGGCGAATCGGTCGTAGAGGTTGATTCAGCCACCTTTCCCATTGGTGACGGCGCAAGCGTGACGATTTCAGATGCGCGGACCGGAGCCACAATAGGCCAGATTGACTTCGCGGTTTTGCCTGCGCAGTCCAGCGATTCGAAGAAACTTGCCGAAGCCCTGAAAGAGCGCAGCTGCACGGACCAACTGGAACTTTTACAAGGTTCAGCGAAATCGCACGAATAATCAAAGGATGTACGGCAGCGTACAAAAAATCGAGTGGGGACCCGTGTGGCAGGCTTCTACAATACCGAACAAACATGGCGAATTCCCTTCATGCCGAAGCAGTAGGGCACATGCCGATTCATCTCGGTTTCGAAGGATCCCGAACTCAACAATCAGTCTGGAACGTTTGAAGAGAGAGAGTATCACTTGGGCTACTGAGTGAGCTCCGAGTCTGGGGAGATCAAATGAAGCACAGAAACGGATCCGACGGATCTAGCCGGCAAGGTTACGGCAGCGTTTCACCACATGACGCTAAGAGGAGCAAAGCAGTCAACACGACGCTTGGCGTTTCCCTGTGCCTCGGGCTTCTAATCATTAGCGCGAGCCCATATCGAGCTGCAGCCCAAAGCGCTGCCACACCTCCAATAGTCCCGAAATGGCCCGCCCCAACCAAGCCGCTATTTGCAGCGAGAAGTGCTCGACCCCGTGTTGTGATCACAACGGACGGAGAAGTCGACGACCGTGAATCCATGATCCGGTTTTTGCTGTATTCGAACGAATTCGATGTGGAAGCGCTCATATACAACAGCTCGATCTTTCACTGGCTAGGCAAGACTTGGTCTGGAGTGGAATGGATCAACGGCCAGATTGAAATGTATTCACGGATTTATCCAAACCTCAACGCAAACGCAGACGGATATCCAACTCCCGACGAACTGAGGCATAACGTTTACGTTGGGAATATCACGAATGTAGGCGAAATGGACGCGGACTCTCCCGGCGCGGACAAGATCGTTCAGTTGCTTCTGGATGATAAACCCGGCCCTGTTTATCTCGATGCCTGGGGCGGTACCAATACAATCGCACGTGCACTTTCGATCATTCAACACCAGCATCCAGATCAAATGGACAAGGTCAGCAAAAAGGCTGTCATTTTTATCATCCTGGACCAAGACTCCACTTTTCGAGATTACGTCGAACCAAACTGGCCTAAATTGCAGGTACTTGTAAGCTTCCAGCAATTTGGAGTGCTTGCATATGGATGGGCTAGCAACATGCCGGCGTCCCAGCGAGTCTTCTTCGAGCGCCCGTGGATGGAGGGGAATATTACTGTCGATCACGGATCGCTCACAGGTGCTTATGAATCCCAAAACGGAGCGTTCCGTTCAGAGGGCGATTCCCCTTCGTTCATGTATGAGATCCCCACTGGGCTGCGGAGTCTAGAAAATCCCGGCTACGGAGGATGGGGAGGCCGCTTTGTTCGGGAGAAACCAGGCCGCACCAATGTCTGGACGGACGCACCCGACGACGGAGATCTATATAAGCCGATTTGGCGCTGGGCCGAGGCCTTTCAAAACGACTTCGCTGCCCGTGCTGCATGGTCAATTAAGGCATATAGAGACGCTAATCATCCCCCGATCGTGAACATGGTCGAGCCTTGCGACCTGCGTGTCCATGCCCACCAGTCGATCTCACTCAGCATCGCCGGCTCGACCGATCCTGATGGAGACCGCCTTTACTACTCATGGTGGCAGTACAGAGAAGCGGGTTCTTACCCCGGAGAGGTCGCGATCCAGAATGCAGCGACATCAACTGTTAATGTGACCATCCCCGATGATGCGAGACCGGGAGAAACAATCCACGTAATCGCAGAAATAACGGATTCAGGAAAACCCCCTCTGACCCGATACGCGCGTTTCGTTTTGACGGTCGTCGACCAATCAAAGGAGGTCAAATGATGCTAGCAGGCACGGTAAGGTTCATCACGGGTTTGGCGTCGACATTACTTCTAGTCGCTGGGCAGGCAGCTCCGGTTAATTTCTCTGGGAAATGGATGGTTCCGCAAGAAATCGTCCCAGGATATCAAGTTGTCGGAACATTGACGATCAACCAGGTTGGGGATACTGCAGAAGGCAGCTTGCATTTCCCCGGCTCAGAAGCCTCGGCGGCTCCTGTGAATGATGAAATCTTTGACGGCAAAGTCGATGGTAGCTCTATCAGCTTTTACGTGTGGCGCGGTGAAGATAAGCCCGCAAAGCAGTTCTATAAGGGAACACTCCGCGGGGACGAAATAGTTTTCACTGTCACGGGTGGACCTCCACCACCGGTCTTCCTCGTCGCAACTAAGTTGAAGCCTCAGAATCAGGTCATCGCAAAGCGTCAACGGTGAAGAGGCAGATGCGGCAAGCACTTATCCACGGGTTCATAACATGCCTGACTGCTTGGACGCCTCAATGCTGGGGCAGAATCTGACGCAACCAAATTGGAATTCCCATCTCCCGCAGGAGGGAGGGGTTGTGAGAAGTCTGTTTGATCTGAATGGCCGAGTGGTATTGGCAACCGGCGCCAATCGAGGAATAGGCCTCGGGTTTCTGATCGGATGCGCCCGACAATGCGCTGACGTTGTCGTGTGGGATCGAGATCAGCCGCGCCAGGCTTTCGCCCTTTCGAAGCTGAAGGAAGCGGGTGCTGGCCGAACTCATTCCGAGACGGTTGATGTTTCAGACGAGGCGGCGGTTGAGGCAGCATTTCGAGCGACACTCGTCGCCATGGGGCGGGTGGACTGTGTCTTCGTTAACGCTGGTATTACGTCGCGTGCGTCTTCCTTCCCCGAAATGACGAGCGAGATGTACCACGAACTTCTCGCGGTGAACCTTCACGGAGCGTTTTATACGCTTAGAGCAGCGGCGCGCCATATGCGTGATCGAGCGCTGGCTGGAGAGCCGGGAGGATCGATTGTGATTTGCGGAAGTCTCTCGATCTCTCATGGACTGGAGGGAATGGAGCACTATGCCGCCGCGAAAGGTGCGCTGGCTGCCATGGTGAAGGGCCTGGCGGTGGAGCTGGGCAAATATGGCATTCGGGCAAACATGATTGCGCCTGGCTTCATACTCACAGGAATGACCAACGACGACCCGCGAACTGCAGAGGCGATTGAGAAAATGTCCGCCATTACGCCACTGGGGCGGCCGGGAACTCCCGAGGATATTGAAGGACCTGCGGCATATCTCGCCTCTGATGCTTCCAAATTCCACACAGGAGACATTCTCGTTATTGATGGCGGCCGCTCTGCGGGCTAGACCCGGATGGACAACTAAAGTGCCTGAGTCGCCCTCGAGCTGGATACGGGCCGATTGAACAGCAAGGACGTTTTCCACTCACAGTCGGCTTGTAAGAACTCTCTGAAATAGCGATCAAGTCAACGCCAATCACAAATGCATAGACGCCGGAACTGCGCGCGATCTTCTTCAGGTTTGGTTTGGAAAAGCGAAGCCGCACCCAATTTAGAGTGACAGGGAGTTTCAAGCCGAGGATGGACTTCGGGTGAATAATGAAACGTTGGGCATAGTAGCTCATTCTCATTTGCTTTGCTGAACGTTTTGCGAAGTCAGTAGTTTGAGCCATCGTGAATGTCTACCTGCCGCATGATATCGTCCTCGGCCGCGTACGCGGACGAAGGGAATTGCACAATTAAGAAAGTCCCCTCATCAATTTCGATACCTCACCCTCATCGTGGGTTTCCTTTATGGATAGGGGAGGAATGCGTCGATCGAGCTCTCATCATGGAAATTAAGTGCGAAGGAATCGTCTTCGAACGCGCGGAGAACGGTCCTTCTCAATATCTCCTCCAATCGGTCGTACAAGCTGGTATCGGCCTCACTCAACCTATTGCTCTGGTCGGAAAGGAACTGCTGACCATGGACC
>Ga0335080_10009040_pt1 | contig 10407 bp, 9 predicted proteins | sample Lox_Sample_34_FD_206720 | JGI IMG/M metagenome (GOLD analysis project Ga0335080, IMG submission 206720) | Soil microbial communities from Loxahatchee National Wildlife Refuge, Florida, United States - Lox_Sample_3.4 | ecosystem: Environmental > Terrestrial > Soil > Wetlands | place: USA: Florida... | reverse complement strand
CCAAGCAGCGGGCTGTGCGGACGACCACGAAGAAGGCCGGGAGGAAGACGACCAAGCCAACGGTCAAGAAAACGATCAAAAAGCCGATCAACAAGACGGCTAAGAAGCCCGCGACGCGCACCCGTAACCGCTAGGCGACCGGAACCAGGCGCCCGCGCGAAGCCATTCCGACAACCTTGCAGGCAACACTGCAACACTGCAACTCTGCTGTTTCTTCCGCGCCGCCGTCTCTGATACAACTGTCGCCATGAAATCTGCGACGTTATTGCTTTCCGCCATACTGGCCAGCTGCCTGGGCGGTCCGTGCGCCCTCTCTCAAACCACACCGGCCGCCGATTCCGTAACGTTCGACGCAGACGGAACCGCGCACCTCACCCGTATTGTGCCCGCGCCCACGACGATCAGCCTGGAGGCACAGGCGTGGCTGGCCTCAATGAACGACCGCAAGTACGCTCCGCAGACCCTCGCCGAGCGCCGCACCTCCACGGATCAGTGGCGCAAGCGCGACTCCGCCGAGGCCCTCAAATACTATCCCGCCAAGGTTGAGGAGACGACGACCGCCGGCGTTCGCACCGACATCATCACCCCGTCCGACATGCCGGAAGCCAATCGCAGCCGCGTGCTGATCAATCTGCATGGCGGCGGTTTCAACTCCGATTCAGGCTCTCTGATTGAGGGCGTGCCGATTTCGCACCTGGCCAGAATCAAAGTAGTGTCGGTCTACTACCAGCTCGCCCCTGAGAATCCCTTCCCCGCGGCGGTGGATGATGTAGTGGCGGTGTACAAACATCTGCTGAAAACCTACAAGCCTGGCAGCATCGGAATTTTCGGTACCTCCGCGGGAGGAATTCTCACCGCCGAAGTCACGGTTCGCCTTAAGCAGCTCGGCCTGCCGCTTCCCGGCGCGCTCGGCCTGTTTACCATGCTCGGCGATTTCAGCCGCCCCAGTGACTCATGGCAGCTTTTCACCCTCGACGGTTTTCCCGGCCTGCTGGAGCCCACCGATCCCAAGCATCCGCACGACGATGCTTACGTCGGAAGCACCGACAGGAAAGATCCCGTGCTGTCCCCGTTGTTTGCCGACCTCCACGGCATGCCCCCAAGCCTGCTGGTAACCAGCACGCGGGATTTGTTGCTGAGCGATACGGCAATTTTTCATCGCGCTCTGCTTCGCGCCGGAGATGACGCACAACTGGTCGTATTCGAGGCTCTGCCCCACGCGTTCTGGTACCACTTCGATCTGCCCGAGACGAAGGAATGCCTGGAGTTGATGGCAAAGTTTTTTGGGGAGAAACTGAAGTAGATTTCTGATGAACCAGCCTTTAGCAGTTAGCACTTGGCATTTAGTCCCTCCAGGTTCTCGCTGCTCCTGACATCGCGATTCGCTGATACCTCTCGGCAACATGCCGATGAGGTCCACTGGGATCAAACCGGTCGTGCATGGCTAAATGCTAAGTGCTAAAGGCTGTTTCGCTTCAATCGCGGCTGTCATTGCGGAATCAGTTGATAGCTCACGAACGCCACGCTCTTGCTATCCGGCGACCATGACGGCACGTTGATGGTTCCCTGCCCACCGAAGAGCTTGGCCAGCACCGTGATCTTCTTTTCCGCCATATTATCGGCACCCAGCGACATCAGCCTTAGCATCACATCCTTATTTTCAGGATGGCCGCTCACGCTACTGTCGTAGGTGAGAAACACCATCCACCGGCCGTCGGGCGAAATGTGCGGGAACCAGTTGTTGTTGTCGTCGGAAAACACCTGCTCCTGTTCGCTGCCGTCGGCTTTCATGCGCCAGATCTGCATGTGACCGGTGCGTTCCGAGTTGAAGTAGATGTATTTTCCGTCCGGCGAATATTCCGGGCCGTCATCCAGGCCTTTGGCCGTGGTCAGGCGAAGTTCGTCGCCGCCTGCCGCCGGAATGGAATAGATGTCGAATTCTTTATCGCGTTGGCCAACGAAGGCCAGGGTTTTTCCATCGGGCGACCAGCCATGCCAGTACGACGGCGATTTCTTCGTCATAGCGCGAGGCGCGCCTCCGGCAATTGGCACCAGGTACACCATCGACTCGTGATCTCCCTGCGAATTATCGCTGATGGCAAGTTGCGTGCCGTCGGGGGAGATGCCGTGATCGTTATTGCACCGTGTTGCGAAGCCGGTATCGATGGTTTCCAGCTTCCCAACTTCAGGCTGAGCTGCCAGCTTCACAGGAAGCCGCACAATTCGTCCTTCGCGATTGAAAAGAAACGCCGCGCCATCGTGGGTCCAGTTGGGCGCTTCGAAGCGGCCCTCAGCGGTGTAAATCGCCTGGCGGTCGCCGGAATCGATCGTCACCGCTTCCAGGGTGCTGTGGAGAGTGGGCTGAGCCTGGCTCGGCGCAAGCGGCTCCAGGCTGAGGTCTGAAAACACGGCGCGCTCGATCGTGTCTTTGTCATGCGAGCAGACGCCGATACCGGCATAGAACTCACCGGTCAGCGGGATGCGAATCCAGCCCCCTGCGAGTTGCAGATCGGCATCCCTGCTGCCGATCGAGAAATAAACGTAGTCGCCACGCTTCACTACGCGCACGCGCTTGGGTCCCCACATGCCGGCCTGCACTTCGCGCGTTAACTCCCCCTTCCCGTCGCGAAACTGCAGGGCGGTCATTCCATTGCCGTGCACCGTCACATCGGCGTAGGCAGAATCGGCATCAAGGGTCTGCCGGAACATCAGGACAGCTTTGCGATGTTCGGTAGCGCTGGTGCCGAGGAAAGAAATGTCGGCGGTGAAAGAGAGGTCTCCGCTTACTCTCTTCCAAGCAAACTGGAAGGCGTCGGTCTTAAACCACATGTTTTCGCCGCTGCCGCTAAGGGAGTAGGTTTTCGCGGAGGCATCGTAGGTGGCTGAGCCGGGATGAAGAACGCTTCCGACGTCCACGTGATTCTCGAAAATCCCCACCGCCTGTGGCGTCTGTGCCAGTATCGTGCTCGACACGAACAGCAATAGCGGCAGAGTGCCGAGAACGAATCCGAGGTGCGGGGCAGGCTTTCGGCTCACGGCAACTACCTCCTGTGGGGTTGGAACGAAAGAAAGGTAGAGTGCTGGCCTGGGATTGTCAAATGAGCCTCGGCGACTGAATGGCGCGAACTCGGCCCGAATAACTTCCGGGTTTGCTTTGCGTTCCGCAAAGGAAGCCAACGACGCAAAGAGTTTCCAGCCCGCCGCCCTCTCTGATACAAATGTCGGGGCAAATTCCCATGGAGAAATCATGAAATCCGATATCAGACCTTTGGCCCTCATTCTGGTACTGCTGATTTGCACTGTGCCGCTGTTCGGCCAGGAAGCGGACGCGCCCGCCGCGAACCCCGTTTCCGCCAATCTGGCTCTGACCCCGCCCATGGGCTGGAACTCGTGGAACAAATTCGGCTGCAACGTCAGCGAAGAGATGATCCGGCAGATGGGCGATGCCATGGTGAAATCCGGGATGAAAGATGCCGGATATCGATACGTGGTGATCGACGACTGCTGGCAGGTGGCCCGCGACAAGGACGCCAATATCGTCGCCGACCCGCAGCGCTTCCCCTCGGGCATCAAGGCGCTGGCGGACTACATTCACTCGCTGGGATTGAAGTTCGGCATTTATTCCGACGCCGGAAGCAAGACATGCGCCGGCCGTCCCGCCGGACTGGGCCACGAATATCAGGATGCGTTGAAGTACGCCGCGTGGGGCGTGGACTACCTGAAGTACGACTGGTGCCACACCACGACGCAGGATGCGCGAGCCTCGTATGCGAACATTCGCCAGGCGCTCGACACCGCCGGACGCCCGATCGTGCTGAGCATCTGCGAGTGGGGCAAGAACCAGTCATGGCTGTGGGGAAAAGAAGTTGGCGGCAACCTGTGGCGCACTACCGGCGATATTCAGGACACCTGGGAAGGCAAGAAAAAGTGGAAGGATGGCAGTTGCTGCGGCCTGGGCGTGCTCGACATTCTCGATATGCAGGACGGCATCGGCAGCTATGCCGGTCCCGGCCACTGGAACGATCCTGACATGCTGGAAGTCGGCAACGGAGGCATGACCGAACTTGAATACCGCTCGCACTTCAGCCTATGGGCGATCCTTGCCGCGCCTCTAATCGCAGGCAACGACCTGCGCGACATGCGGCCCGAGATTCACGACATCCTCACCAACAAGGAGGTGATCGCGGTCAATCAGGACGCGCTGGGACGCGAAGGTATGCGGGTCGAGCGCAACGGCGACGCCGACATCTGGGCCAAACAACTGAAGGACGGGAGTCGCGCCGTGGTGCTGCTGAATCGCGGCGGCAGCGAATCGAACATGACCGTAACCTGGGAGGAGATCGGATATCCAAGTCAAGTCAACGCCACGGTCCGCGATCTGTGGCAGCACAAGGATCTGGGAAAGTTCAGCGGAAAAGTCAGCGCCACGGTGCCGTCGCACGGCGTAGCCATGCTGGTGGTGAAACCATAATTGCACGCGCTTTCAGGCTCTATTTCTTGGAAACCGCCTGCAGACATCGGCCATACAGCTCAATCAGGTGCCCGGCATATTCCTCGGGTTTGGCGGCGGCACCGCTGCCTTGAAAGCCCACTCCGGCGGAGGTTGTCTTGCCATAGCTGGTGGCCATAGCGATGAACTTCATCAGGTCAAGGGCGATGTCTTCGTCGCGGCGAGCGCCCGACGTGGAGCTGGAAACTTCCATGAATGCCTCCGCAGGAACATGAATATTGGGGAGCGGTTCGTCCATCGTGGCGATGATAGCAGATTCATTCTGCGCGCCTTTGATCACTGCCCCTATTGTGATGTCATCCCGAAACGAAGTGAGGGATCCGGGTTCTTGCATGCGGCGCCGCGCAGTTTCCTGCGTCGCCCCTGATAGCGAAACGATCCCGCAACAGCTATCGCTTTCGCGGCACCTCGCTCATCAGCGCCAGCAGGTTGTTTTCCGAGTCGCGAAAGAATGACATCCAAAGATCGTGGTCGGGCATGGGCGCGATCAAATGGGGCTCGTCTTCGAACTTTACGCCCGAACCCGCCATCTGCCGGTAAGCGGCGGCGATATCAGGCACGCTGAAGTAAAGGATCGAGCTGAGATGGTCAAACTCCGGTTTTTCGGCGTGGCTCAGCATCAGGCGCACCCCGCCGCAGTCGAAAAATGCCAGCGGCCCGGCGGTGAACAGCAGCCTGAGGGCGAGCACATCCCGGTAGAACGCAATAGCGCGTTCCAGGTCGTGTACGTTGATGGCAATTTGGCCGATGCGCGCAATTCCGGGCCCGCTTGGTCCAATCGTCACTTGTTCCCCCCATTACGATAACCATCTTTGCCGTTCGCGACTTCACTCCCCCGTCCGGCCCTTTTTCAGCTCTTCCATCACGCTCTGGATGAGTTCCTTCGCCCCGGTGAGGTTTTTCATCACGATTTGCACATCCATCGCCGGGCGGCCCGGCCAGCGTTGGCTCTGGCAATACACACCATGCTGACCCACCAGCGCCATGGCATCGGTGATCAGGTCCATGGTCACAGCCAGCCGCCCCCGGGGCACACCCATCATGGTCTCGAAGCGTTCCAGTTCGTCATGATTTTCTTCGAATACCGGCATAGCGGAGATTGTAGCGTGCCCCATGAGTCTCTACCGATTCTCCGGTCTTCGACGCATCCCAGTCACTTGTTAGTTTGCTAACTTTTGTTGATGGCGCGTAGTCTAATCCGTGCGCTCAACTGAGGTCCCCGGACCGGGGTTGAGTGCAACTTTTTGGTGCTAACCAGTTCACTACTGCAAGGAGAATCTCCCATGCGAACCAGCATTACCTTCATCGCCCTGTTTGTTCTTCTTATGAGTGCCGCTGCCTTTTCCCAGGACGACAAGAGCAAGCGCCCCAGCCCTCCCGCGCAAGCCGACTGCAAGCTCGCCGACGGCAAGACCGTTCACGTCGATTACTCCAGCCCGCGCATGAAGGGCCGGAAGATTTACGGCGACTTAGTCCCCTACGGAAAGGTGTGGCGCGCCGGCGCGAACGAAGCGACAACGCTGGTCACTACCGCTGACCTGACCGCGGGCGGCAAGGACATTCCCGCCGGCAGCTACACGCTCTTTGCGATCCCCTCCGCGGACAAGTGGACGCTCATCGTCAGCAAGACAACCGGTGAATGGGGAACCGACTATTCCGGCCCGGATCACGATCTGGCGCGCCTGGACATGAAAGTCACGAGCCCCACGTCCGCGATGGAGAACTTCACCATCTCACTCAAACCGAGCGGCAGCGGCTGTACTATGCATATGGAGTGGGAGAAAACCGAGGCGTCGATCGCCCTCACGGAAAAGAAATAGGTTCCGAAAGGTCTCGGGACACTACGACCCTGAGTTCCGGCGGCACAGTTACTGGGCGAGAAGATTGCGCGCCGTCTGCTGCGCCTGATTGATATCCGGCGAGAGTTGCTCTGCGCTTCGACGGGCGGCCTCAGCTTCAGGCATGCGGCCGCTTTTTTCCAACGCCTGGGCCAGTAGCAAGTAGCCAAAGTCGGTGGGCTGAAGCGCCACGGCGCGGGCAAAATGCTTTGCTGCGAGATCCATGTCTCCACCGTTCTGCGCGAGTAGCGCCATTCCATAGAGAGGCTTGACGTTCTCCGGGTTGGCCTGAATCGCCGCGGCAAAACTCTCTCGGGCGCGGATTAAGTCTCCGGCTTGCCGGTAGGCAAACCCGAGATTGCTGTAAGCGGTGGAGCGCGCCTTCGCTTCGCGGGTTTCGTGCACCACGATGCCATAGCGCTCGATCGCTTCATTCAGATTCCCGTGCGCCTGCGCGTACACCGCCAGGTTGAGGTTCGCCGTGCCATCCAGGGGACTGATCGACACCGCCCTTCGAAAATGAGGCATGGCGTCCTCCAGATGTCCGGCCGCGATCAGCGCCCCGCCCAGGCTGTCTTCCGCGAGAAAATTGTCCGAGGTCGTCTGCAAGGTATACGACCACAGCGTCACGTTGTTGCTCCAGTAGCCAAGCTGCCGGTATGTGACAGCCGAGAGTGCAAAAAGAATAGCCAGTCCCGGAGCCAGCAGCCAGCGAACTGATGAACCGCGTGCCTGCGCAAGTTCAGGCACGCCCCAGCACAGCATCACAAACAATCCGATAAACGGCAGATAAGCATAGCGGTCCGCCATGGCCTGGCTCCCTACTTGCACCAGGCCGATCATCGGCACCAGCGTTCCCAGGAACCAGAACCATCCGCATGCCAGATAACGGTGGCGACGCCCTGCGAGCACCGCCGCAGTGATCGCCAGCAGCAACAAGAACGCTCCGCCCCACTGCCAGGTCGCCAGAGAATTCTCCGGATGCGGATACATCGGCACCAGCGGCGATGGCCAGAATGCCTTCCCCAGGTAGCGTATATAGGCCACCAGTGCGTTCTCCAGCCGCATGGAGAGGGGATACTGAGTGAAAGTTCCGACCGCCCCGCCTGCCTTTTGCGCCTTGAGCGTGATCAGTGAACTCGCGACACACAGGAGCAAGAACGGAATTTTTTCCAATACAAGAGAAAGAGGAGTCTTGCCCGGCGCGGTGCCGTTTGTTCCCGGGGAGGGAAGCATACGCTGGAGCGGCCAGTAGTCCCAAAGCAAAAGCACAAAAGGGAAAGTAATCACCTGCGGCTTTGCCATGAGCCCCAAGGCAAACAGGAGAGCGACCGCGCCGTACCGGGAGATATCCGGCTTGAGCGTGTAGCGCCGGTAAGCCTCGAGCGCCAGCAAGAACAAAAACATGCTCAGAATATTCTTGCGTTCGGCAACCCAGGCGACACTTTCCACATTAATCGGATGCAAGGCGAACAACGCTGCAACCATCCAGCTTCTCGCCGTGCAACCAGTCGCCCACCACAGTACGAGAAACAACAATACCGCGTTCAGCGCGTGCAACAACAGATTCACATAATGGTGGCCTGTGGGGTTAAGCCGGAAGAGTTGCACATCCAGCGCGTGGGAAAGCCAGGTGAGAGGATGCCAGTTCGCCTCGGAGGTTGTGGTGAACGCCCACTTCACCGTTCCCCAGCTAAGACCGGAATTCACGTGCGGGTTGTCGGTAACGTAGCGGTCATCGTCGTAGTTCACGAACGGGTGCCGCGCCACGGGATTGTAAAGAGCCAGCGTCGCCACCGCCAGAAGCAGGCAGAGGATCAAGTTGTGCTTGCCCGACTCCACACCTGAATTTAACCACGGAGGACGTAGAGAACACGGAGGGATTCACGACCCAGCCTCTCTTTGGTCACTGGAACAGGAAGGGCACGAGTTCACTCGTGCCGCCAACCCCACGCTCCGACTAGGCGCCATCGGGCGCAACCGCCACTACAAATTGCGGCGGGCGTGCGTCCCTAGAAATCGCACCGGATAGGGCGCCTATTCAAAGCTGTGTGCGGGCGGCACGATTGGAGAGGTTGCGAAAAAACTTGACTGCGCGCTGATTTTGGGTTCCAGCGCTGCGATAGCTCGCATCTTTCCAACGATGGCTTTAGCCGCTGGGGCTAGACAGCCGGCTCTGAGAGACTTCTTCCGTAACCTCTGAACTCATGCCCTTCCCCTTGAAACCGAAGTCCGGAGTCTTGCCGCGGCCTCCCTAGACGGCTTAGTTAGTGGATTGCTCCCCGGCGAACCGCAATTAACCGCAGCGCAAATAAAGAGCCACAATGCTCCGTGTCACCACTGCCAGCATGCGGTCAATTCCCCGGCTTCCACCGCAACACAGGCTTTCGCGCCGCCGCAGTTTCATCCAGCCGCGACACCCGCGTAGAGTGCGGAGCGGTCAAGGCGATCTGCGGATCTTCATCCACTTCCTCCGCAATCGCCTTCATCGCTTCGATCAACTGGTCGAGTTCTTCCCTTGATTCGCTCTCGGTCGGCTCGATCATCAAAGCGCCGGAGACAATCAGGGGAAACGCCGTGGTGTAAGGATGAAAACCGTAATCGATGAGCCGTTTCGCCAAGTCCATCGTGCGCACGCCCTTCCTCGCCTGTACCTTGTCGCTGAAAACAACTTCGTGCATTGAAGGCGTCGAGTAAGGCAGATCGTAAATTCCTTCGAGCCCCTTGCGGATGTAGTTGGCGTTGAGCACAGCGTCTTCGGTGGTCTGGCGTAAGCCATCAGGCCCATTGGCCAGCGTGTACGCGAGCGCGCGCACAAACATCCCGAAGTTGCCGTAGAAGGCTCGCACCCGCCCTACCGATTGCGGACGGTTATAGTCAAAGCCCAATGTGCCATCCTGCTTGGTAATAATCACCGGCGTGGGCAAGAACGGTTCCAGCGTTTTGCGAACCGCAACCGGCCCCGATCCCGGCCCGCCGCCCCCGTGCGGTGTGGAAAACGTCTTGTGCAGGTTCAGGTGCATTACATCCGCGCCAAAGTCTCCGGGGCGCGCTTTCCCAACCAGCGCGTTCATGTTCGCGCCGTCCATATAGAGCAGGCCGCCCTTGGCGTGCAGGATGTCGGCGATCTTGTGGATCTCCTGCTCGAACACCCCGAGCGTGTTGGGATTGGTGAGCATGAGCGCGGCCACTTCGTCGTTCATCTGCGAGGCCAGCGCCTCGACGTCTACCATGCCGCGCGCGCTCGACTTCAAATTCTCCACCGCATAACCCACCATGGCGGCGGTCGCAGGATTCGTGCCATGCGCGGAATCAGGAATCAGAATTTTCTTGCGCGGAGCGCCTTTCGATTGGTGATAAGCCCGCACCATCAGCAATCCGGTAAGCTCTCCATGCGCGCCCGCCGCCGGCTGCAAAGTGATTGCGTCCATGCCCGTGATTTCCAACAGGCATTCACTGAGCGTCTTCATGATGCGCAGCGCGCCCTGCGACGCCCGCTCCGGCTGGTAGGGATGCGCGTTCGCCAACCCGTCGAGACGCGACACCACCTCGTTTACCCGCGGGTTGTACTTCATGGTGCAGGAACCCAGCGGATACATGCCGAGGTCGATGGCGTAGTTCCAGGTGGAGAGCCGTGTGAAGTGGCGAATAATTTCGATCTCGCTCACCTCGGGCATGTGGCCGAGGTCTTCTCTTTCCACCGCCCCCAAAAGCTCCTTGGTATCGACTTCCGGCACGTCAAGCGGCGGCAGTTTCCAGGCGGCCTTCCCCGGCGAGGACTTCTCGAAAATCAGCCCCTCGTTCTGACTGGTGTGGCGCGTACTGCGGGTCATAGGCTTCATGGGCTACTTGTCGAGCTCCAGATCCACCATATCCGGCGAATGCAGCGACGCCCGGCCCGCCCCCTGGCAGTTGGGGCACACGCCGGTTCCGGCACAGTTCTGGCACTTGGGCTCAGTCTCGTTCAGGTGCGTATTCACTCCAGTGCCGCTGCATTCGGAGCACTTCCCGTCACCGTGGCAAAACACACAGCTGTCACGGCGCAGGCTCAGCACCTTG
>Ga0335080_10009037_pt1 | contig 10407 bp, 9 predicted proteins | sample Lox_Sample_34_FD_206720 | JGI IMG/M metagenome (GOLD analysis project Ga0335080, IMG submission 206720) | Soil microbial communities from Loxahatchee National Wildlife Refuge, Florida, United States - Lox_Sample_3.4 | ecosystem: Environmental > Terrestrial > Soil > Wetlands | place: USA: Florida... | reverse complement strand
GAGCGCCTGGTTCGGTTGGCGTATACAGGACTGAGCTTCACTTCAATCTGGCTCGCCACCGCACGCGCCACCTCTTCTTGCAGGACGATGGACCCGGTGATGTTCCGGTCGTAGCTCTGTGCCCATATGTGCACCTGGTCGCGCGCGCGAATCAGCTGCGCCGTGACTCGAACTTGCTCGCCATCGCGTCGAACGCTACTCTCAAGTACATAGTCCACGCCCAGTTCCTGGCCAATCTGCTGGACACTTTTGGAAGTGTGCTTGTACGTCATCGATGTGGTGCGTGCGATGACTCCCAGCCGCTCCGGACTAAGCGCTCCGAGCTGGGTAATGATTTCTTCGGTGAGCCCGTCGCTGAAATAGTCCTGGCCCGGATCGCCACTTAGGTTTTCAAACGGAAGTACTGCCAGCATTACTTGTTTTGTGGGCCCACCACCGCGCAAAAGTCGCCATATGAAAAGCAAGGCAAGGGCGACAGCTTTTCCGGAACGCGTCGCGCGGTTGGTCGAAATCTCGGGTACCGCCAACGGCGGTTGCGGGCCCAAATCTGCTGCGACAGCCGACGATCCCGACTTCGCTCCATTCCCGTTCGTCAGGTCTGCGACAAATCGATGCGAAATGGAACCGTCCCCTGCTTCCTCGTTCGCGGCAGTTTGTGGTTCTGCGGTGTGCGATGATTCCGAAGGTTGCGGCCAAGAATCCACTACCGGTGCAATTTTGTTGTTCTCCTGCCAATCCACTTGGCCCACGAAGCGGTAGCCACGCCGTGGGACGGTCGCGATCCACCGGGGATCTTCAGCAGAGTCGGACAGGCAATCGCGGAGCCGCTGAACGGCGGAATTCAGTCCGTGGTCGAAGTCGACGAAGGTATCACTGGCCCACAGCTGGTCTCGGAGTTCCTCGCGCGTGACCATTTCGCCATTCGCATCCAGCAGCTGGCACAAAATACGGAAGCTCTGCTCCCCCATCTTGATTCTGTTTCCGAACTTGCGCAGTTCGCCGGAGCGCAGATCGAGCGCATAGGGTCCGAACAGCGCCGTGCGTGCGCTTGAAGTCTTCATCTTCCCCAGAATGGCCAGCTAGACGGGATTCTTAGCGGAAAACAAGCCCGCACGATTCTGATCGCAATTCGGGCAGCCGTCAACTAAGTCGGATAAACGTGATTTCTAAAGCGCCGAGACGTGACAACCCGAGCACCTTCAACTATTTAGGCCGTGTTCTGAAAATGTACCGCCCGTGATCCGGTTTGCATTGCCGGGAACTTGCGGGCGAGGCATAAGTATGGGCGCGAACGGGGTACTTGGGGGAACAAGCCTTTTCACCGCCTTGTTCGAAACGCTCAAAAGCCTGAAAGGAGAAGGATGATGAGAACAGTTTTCGCGGAAACCTGGACGAAGCTTGTGCTGTGCGCCGCCATGACGATGGGACTCTGCGCCGGCGCATTCGCTTCCTGTGGGGACAGCCTGGCTGCCATAGCAGCCGGTAGAGCTATTGTGAGTTCCGCAGTCGGTAAGCAACTCGCCGCCGCCTCAACCACCGGCACGGCTACCAGCTCTTCAATCGTCGGTTTGTGGTACATCCAGTTCAGCATAGGCGGGCAGCCTATCCAGGAAGCTTTCCAAAACTGGAATCTTGGCGGGACGGAAGTACATAACCCAAATGTAGACCCGCGTACCAGCGCCATCTGTCTGGGCACATGGATCAAAACCGCGAGCGGCGCTCTGAAGCTAGCTCACCGCGTGTGGAGCTATGACACTAATGGAAATTTCCAGGGGACAATTCACCTGAGTGAGACGGTCCGCTTGAATCACAACGGCAACGCGCAAACGGGTACATTCCAATTGGACATTTATGACCCTTCCGGCAATTTCGTCACGGAGGTTGCAGGGGATGTCAGTGGGCAGCGCATTCGGGTCGAGTGATCCGCTCGGCATGCTAACAAGGGGAGCGCGTACGCCGGCTTGAATCGGATTGCCGCGCTCCCCTTGGCTCCCACGCCTGTTAATTGCGGCTCAACAACGCTGTGGTTCACAAATAGAAACCAACTCGCGAATTAGGGGCTTAGCGCAGAGTATTGTAGCGCTGGGTGGCTTCACTTTGTAAGATGCCTTCTGCCACCCCGACATACTTGTCGGCTCCGCCGTAGTAGAACAGGTAACGATTCTGCTCTACGATCATTCCCTCCACGAACACCACATTCGGCACCTGCCCGACCTTCTCCCATTCCTCCTCGGGAGAGAAAACCGGAGTCTCGCTTCGCCACAACAACCTCGCAGGATCTTTGCGGTCGAAGATTGCAATTCCAGTCCGATAGGCAAGTTTGTCGTCGGCGCCGTTGTAAACCAGAACGATTCCGTCCGGGGTGACAATCGGCGCTGGCCCCGGTTCGGCAACCCGGGAGTCAAACTGTCCGGAACGCACGGGTAACACCGGCCGCTCGCTCGCTTCGGTCCAATGAAGCAAATCCGGCGACGCGGCAAGGCCTGCCTGATCCTTGCCGTCCGCGCTCGTTCCCAGGAAGTACATCCAATATTTCCCGTTGATCCTCTCCGGAATGATGGCTCCAGACTTGGTCCACTTCACATTCCAGTTCCCTTTGTTGGCGGGGACGATCACGCCCTTCCGCTCCCAAAGGATCAGGTCCTTCGAAGTCGCCAGGCAGAGCTGCGCGTCGGTTTTGTTGTAGCTCGTGTAAGTGAGGTAGTAGGTGTCCCCAAACTGAACCAGTCGCGGATCCTCCACCCCGCCATCCTTTTCGTATGGCTCAGAGGGACTGAGCACAGGCTCTTCCTTGCGCGAGAAGTGAATTCCGTCGGAACTCTCTGCGTATCCCAGCCGGGAAGTGCCCTGCTTGTCTTGCGCACGGTAGAGCAGAACGATCTTGTCTCCGCGCTTTACAACCGCGGGATTGAAGGTCCCTGCGGACTCCCATGCGTTCCCGCGCGGAGAAAGAATCGGGCTCTCCGAAGCGCGATGCCATACGCCGAAGGGCAGCCGGCGGGCCTGCTCTCCTGGCAAAGTAGCCAAAAGCCCCAGCAACACCGCCACACTGAGCGTGGAACGAAAATTCAGCACGATTCACTCCGTCATGATTCCAGCAAAAAACGGCAGGGCCGACCCCCTGCCGTCCTCAAAATCTTGTGGATGTATCGATTACTTCTTATTTACGGCCTTCTTGAGCTCTGCCCCAGGGGTAAATTTCGCGACCTTGCGGGCGGCGATCTTGATGGTTGCACCGGTTTGCGGGTTGCGCCCGTTGCGCGCTTTTCTCTGCGACACGGAGAACGTGCCGAAGCCAATCAACGCCACGCGATCTCCTTTGCGGAGCGCAGACGTGATGCTCTCCACGGCGGTATCAATAGCGGTCGTAGCCTGCGCCTTGCTCATCTCGCATGCGCCTGCGATCTTGTCAACCAGATCGGCTTTGTTCATAGCTTCTCCTCGCAGGTCTCGTTCATTGCCCAGCCCAGACCGGGATCGAAACTGGCTGTAGCTGAGTTGGGAAACCTGACCGTCTGGTATTGTCCTCCCTCCCGGGCGATTGTCAACTGTGAAAATCCGCGCCGGAAGCCTGTTTCGCACCTTTCCGGCCCGAATTGGGCCTATACGAGCGGCTTTTGCAATACGAGGGGTCAGTTTTCCTCTCCCGTCCACAATTCCCGCCTTTCGTTCACAGGATGTACACAACGAATCATCCTTTCCCTGTTGCGCAAACCGTGCCGCAAGAGGCAAATTCAAAGAGGTACGTGTAGGGCGGACGCAGCCTGCCCTGAGCGCAGTCGAAGGGTCCGCCCCGCGAGCGAAGCGAGCGTTGCCTTGTGAACGCGTACCGCTCTGCGTGACTTGTACTGATTAGGAGTGGTCAGAGTGATTAAGGCCCCAGCAGAAGTTTGTCCCATATGTAGCGGCAGCGGATGGAAAACAGCCATTACGGGTCCCAGCATCAACGATCGCCGCGTTACCCGCTGCGACTGCCAGTTGCGCGCAAGGGCTCAGTCGACCCTGGCGGCCGCCCACATTCCGCGCCGTTACGAGCACTGCGAACTGACGAACTACGATACGGATTTTCCCGGAGCCCATCCGTCTCTGGCTGACGCGCACTTCGTCGCCACGAACTTCGCCACAAAGTGCGATCCGCGCGGCGACAAGGGCCTGCTGATCATCGGCAAGATCGGCACCGGCAAAACCCATCTTGCCGTGGGGATCATCAAGGAATTGATCCTCAATCGCGGGATCCCCTGCCTGTTCTACGACTATCGCGAACTGCTGAAGGAAATCCAGAATTCCTACAATTCGACGGTCCAAACGACAGAATTGGATGTCCTGCGCCCGGTCTTTGAAACCGACGTCCTCGTCCTGGATGAACTGGGCGCGGTCAAACCCACGGAATGGGTCTGGGACACGGTGAGCCTGATCCTGAACACGCGCTACAACGACAACCGCACCACGATCATCACCACAAATTTCGAAGACCAGCCCGCAGCGGCAATAGCTGGATCCCTGTCTCCGGCCAGAGGCGCCAGCCGTGTCGAAACGTTGGGAGACCGCATCGGCGAACGCATGCGCTCCCGCCTGCACGAAATGTGCCGCATCGTCACGCTAGACGGCACAGACTTCCGCCAAAAATTCCGCAGCGCCAGCTTCCGCTAGCGCGTGTAGGGACGGACGCCTTCGTCCGTCCCGCCGACTCCTGAGCGAAGCAAAGGAGAGGCTCTGACACCGGACATCACATCTGAAGCGGCGATCGAACACGAAGCGGGAAGACACCACGGTCGTGCCGTACGGCGAAGAACGATCCTCAGCTTCAGCCGCTGAGGGTAAGCGGCCCTGTCTGATCCAGAGAACTGCTCTAGAATCGAATCAGTGCTGACCTACCGTATCGAATTCACTCCGGACCGAGACGTGGAGGTGTTTGCCGCCGCTCCTGCCAGGCCCGCAGTATTCCTGCTACGCGGCGAAAACGCCCAAGCCGAGCCCTATGTGAGCAAGACAGCCAATCTCCGCCGCCGTCTGCAGCGACTGCTCGGCCCCGTAGAAGAGCGCACGAAGAAGCTGAACCTGCGCGACCGTGTCCGCGCGATCGAGTACACCCCGACAGGCTCCGATTTCGAATCCGGATTCCTCCTGTATCTCATCCTGCGTGAGACCTTCCCCAAGGCGTATCAGAGGCGCCTGCGCTTTCGCTTCGCCCCATTCGTCAAGATGCATCTCGAAAACGAATATCCCCGGGCCTCCATCACGACCCGCCTGAGCAAGCTGAACAGCCCAGCCCTCTACTATGGTCCCTTTGTCTCGCGCCTCGCCGCCGAGAAGTTCATGAACGATTCTCTGGATTTTTTCAAAATGCGCCGCTGCGTCGATGACCTGCATCCCGACCCGAAGTTCCCCGGCTGCATTTATTCCGAAATGAAGATGTGCCTCGCCCCTTGTTTCAAGGGCTGCACCGATGACGAATACGCAACTGAAGTGAAGCGGGTCGAGACGTTCTTCGATTCCCGAGGCGAGTCTCTGATACGTGAATTATCAGATCAGCGAGAAGCCGCCTCTGCCGATCTGGCGTTCGAAGACGCCGCCGCCATCCACGTGAAGCTCGAGAAACTGCAGCCAGTGGTCAGCCAGCTTCCGGAGATCGTGCAGCGCCTCGACCGTCTCTCTGCGCTGATGATTCAGCCGAGTCACGCCTCCGACTCCGTGGCCTTGTTTCGAATCGATTCGGGCCGCATCTCAGGGCCAGCGACATTCAACATCCAGCCACCGGAGCACGCGAAGTCGCAATCGATGGAAGCGAGAATCCAGGAGGCTCTTCAGGCTTTGCCGCAGTCGAAGGCCAACTCTGCCGTCGAACTGATGGAGCATGTAGCCATCCTCAAGCGCTGGTACTATCGCGGGACCCGGGTCGGAGAAATTTTTTTCGCCGACGACAAGGGCGAACTTCCCATGCGCCGAATCGTCCGGGGAGTCTCCCGTGTGTTGCGGGGCGAGAAAGACGAGCCACAACCTGCAAGCACCACGCCATCCGCCTAGCTGGCTGGAGTTGCCGCTCCCTGCTGGACGCCTCCCCATCCGAACCAACGCCGCGCCACCCAGCGTAGAATTCTCCAGGCTACCGCCCCGCCCAACGCGATCGTCGCTGCCCACAGCAGAATGGTCGGAAGGAAAAATGCGAAAGCAGTCATGGCCGAGAAGTAATCCGCCAGTCCATCCACTCCATCACGAAACGCCATCTTGATCTCGTAAAGCGGCCGCCAGTTCAGCCCGAATACGCGCGCTTCGACTTCTGCGCGCAGGTCGATTGCGATGGCGACGGTCTCGATCTGCTTCGATAGCGTGTTGAATTCTGCCTGCTGTTGCTCGATCTGCCCACGGATCTGGCTGAGTTTCTCGCTGACCTCGAGCGTATCCTTCACCGTCCGCGCCTGCTTCAGGATCAAAAGATACTGCTGCTCCTCGGCCCTGAGGTTACGCAGGTTCGCTTCCTGGTCCGTATATTGACGAGTTACATCCTGCGCCTCGATGCGCTCGCTTTCGACCCGCAGGCCCAGCTTTCGGATTTGGTCCCGGACACTCTCGAACCGCTCGGCTGGTACTCGGATCGTGAGGGTTGCGCCGGCCGTATCCTGTTGTCCGCGCACTTCCGAACTCACCAGAAAGCCGCCTTCCTGCTCTGCGAGCAGGCGAATCTTCTCCGCAGTGTCCGCCGGTTGCTGGACAAGCATCTCAAGCGTCGCAGTGCGCACCATTTTGCGATCAGCTTCCGCATCTCCGGAGTTTGAGGCAGACTGCCCTGGAGCCGCGATGAAACTGGCGGATCTCATGACCGCCTTGTCAGCGTCTGGTATACCGGCAAGCATTCCCGCAACTCTCGCCTGGTGCCAGAGCCCAACCGGTTCCCGCCTTTGTGCGGCGGCCGTCAAGCCGGCAGCTCTTGAGTTGTTGATACCGATGTTCCGTTCTTGCGGCCGTATGAGCCCGGCATACAGTGCGACGACAACTGCGGTGATGATCCATCCGATTTGCAGATTCTTTCCGCTTCGCAGGAACGAACTAAACCGCGATCCCCAAGCCAGCGACATAACGGCTCCTTTCCGACCACTGTGCTACACCGCCTGTTTCAATAGAGCGTTCGCGGGGCGATTTTGTTCCCGTGGCGCGCCTTTCTCTGTCAGAACGCACGTGATGTCTATGCTTGCAAGTGTGGTGGAGTGATGCCGCGGCAGAACTTCCGTAATCTGATTAGCGCCGAGGTGGTGCCGTGGTCAGCAAGAGGCTAACTTACATATCTTCTGGGCACACGCTTGGAAATGTTGCAGAGAATTTCATACGGAGAACTGTTGGCCCACCGAGCGTGCTCCAGCGCGTCAACGCTCAAACCGTCGCAGGTTCCCAGCAGAATAACTTCATCCCCCACGGAAACGCCAGGGATTCCCGTGACATCAACCAGTGTAAGATCCATCGAAATGCTGCCCAGAATCGGGGCATAGTGCTCGCGCACAATGACGCGTCCCCGGTTGGAGAGTTGCCGATTGTATCCATCGGCGTAGCCTACCGGAAGCACGGCAACATGAGCCGGAGCTTTCGTCACATAAGTCCCGTTGTACCCGAGCGCCTGATTCCCCACGAAATTTCGTAGCGACAGAATCCGCGTCTTCCACGTCAGGATCGGTTTCACGGGTAACCGCAGCGTGCTACCGCTCACCTCACGTCCCGCCCGCTGGAATGGCAGATAGTATCCGTAGAGCGCGACTCCCGGCCGTACCATCGTGTTCCAGCTCTCACGGCGCGAAATCACGGCGCCGGTATTGGCGACGTGCATGAACTTCGGCTCAAAACCAGCTTCTTTCACGAGAGCGCGGGCGGCCGCGAATCTCTGCTGCTGCTCGCCCACGGAAGGCGCGTCCATGATTTCCGAAGATGCTAGGTGGGTCGAAAGCCCTTCCACCACGAGATGCTTCGCCGCCCGCAACCCGTCGAGCACTCCAGGAAGTTGCTCGACTGCGACGCCCAAACGCCCCATCCCGGTATCGACTTTCAAATGCACGGGATGCTGGGTCACGCCAAGTCCGGCGGCCGCTCGATCCAGCGATTCAATCTGCCACGGCTCCCACACGGTTGGCGTCAGGCGCAGCCGGACGATCTCGGTTTCTTCGCCTCGCCAGAACCCGGTCATCAGCAGGACATTGGCGTGCATACCGGCCTCGCGCAGCGGGATGGCTTCATCGAGTGACGTGACGCCGAGCCACTTCGCGTCCTCGGCCTCGAGGGCCTTCGAGCACTCCACCGCGCCATGCCCGTAGGCGTCTGCCTTGACGACAGCGCACACGGTCACCGCCGCGCCCACATGTTTCTGGACAGTCCGGAAGTTTTGCCGCAGGGTTGCCAGCGAGACGTCAGCCCACGTCGGACGCGTCGCCGCGCGGCTCAGGATTTCCGCAGTAGTTGCCACTCTCGCGATTATAGCGGGAGCGCCCCGCTGCGCCGAGGTTACGCCAGGGCTACTCCCGCCATTCGCACAACAAATGTTTGTCCTCCTGATGCGCGTTCTTTGCGTCGAAAGGCCGATGCACTCTGTCGCGGGCGTAAATGTTGACGAGTCCCCCAAGATCACTGTCCCAGCACAAAATTCACCGTGATCTGCGTTTCCACTTCAATCACTTCGTCATTCAGAATGTAAGGCCGATACTGCCACTGGCGCACGGCATCGATCGCGGCCCCAACCAGCATGGGAGGCCCTGAGACAAGCTTCAAGTTTTCGATCGTGCCGGACTTGCTGATGACTGCGGCGAGCAGCACCTGACCTTGAATGCGCGCCGTAATCGCCAGCGGCGGATACTTCGGTTCAACCTTACGAATCAGACTTCCCTGCAACATCTTCGAGACTACGAACTCGCGCTTGATAGTCGGGGGCGGAGCAACAGGCATAGGCGTAGAGCGATTAAGCGATTCGCTCAGAGACTTCCAGATGCCATCTTTCGAACCACCGGTCCCGCCGTAGACTCCCGGATCGGGGTTGTAGCTCACCTGGGGTGGTGGTTCTGTCTCATTGAGAATTTGCACTGTCGGCGGAATGGAGCGAGGCGCCATCAGCACGTCGTCCGCAAAATTACTACGCACGATAGTGGGTCTTTGCTGCTGCTCGATTCGACGCAGCGGAGGCGGAGAGCCTCCCAATTCCAGCGGCGGCTTCAAAACGCGTAGGGACGGCAATCCCACCGTGCTCAGCAGCGGAATCAGCAGCAGCATTCCGATGATCACTATCTGCAATCCAAACGACGTGAGTGTGGTCCAACTACGGCGCTCGCGCTCGGCCCAGGAAGTTTCCAGCAAGCTCTCGGCAAACATGGCGTCCTCCCGTGTGAAATCTGTTCTGGTTCTATGGACACCATCGCCATGGTCGCGGGAACGCAAATCGCAAAGAAAAAAAGCCGCGAAATTCGCGGCCTCGTGGAACTTTTCGGACACTCGAGGTGTCCGCTGCGCCTACTGTTTCGGAGCAGCCGGCTTCGGAGCCGGCGTGGTCACAGCTGGTGTCCTCGGCGCTGGCCTGGGGGCAGCACTACCCGTCGCGGACGGCGGCGCGGGCACGCCTGATTGAGTGTTGTACGCATCGACCACGTTCTTGGTGATGTCCACCGCATCGGGATTCCACCACAACACCGGGCTCTGCGGCCACGGCTTCGACGTGTCGATGATCATCGTGTAGCCGTTATCCTGTGCGTACTTCACGATGAGTGGCGCCATCTTGTTAAGAATCCGGCCGGCGATCTCCTGCTGCTGGTTTCCGACTTCCTCCTGCGCATCCTGCACCGATCGATCGAAGCTCTTCTGCTTGCTCTCGATCTGCTTTCTCAACGTGGCCGCCGCATCCTCGTTGAGCTTGGACCCCTGCGTGTCGAGCTGTTTCTTCAGCGACTCGAGTTCGTCGTTCTGATTCTTGAGCTCGGTCTGCTTGGGCTCATACTTCTTCTGCAGCGCGCCCATATCACGCTGCCCCTCGTTGCAGGCGACGATCGCCTCCTGGATGTTGATGGTTCCCACCTTGCCGGGACCTGTCGGAACGGGGGTGGTCGCAGGCGCCGCCGAAGGCGCGCTGGGCACGGCGGAAGACGGAGTGGCTGCGCTGCCTGTTTGCGCGAAAGCGGAGAACGTCAGGGTCGCCGCAATCGCCAGTAGAACGCTCAGAAACTTGCTTTTCATTGGATTGATTGAACTCCTTGGAACATGGTTCCGCGAATGACTTCGAAATTCGTGCTCTCTGTCGCTGCTTTCAGTTCACGCTGGGCCGCACTGAATGAGGTCTCCGCTGCGGTAGCGGCCGCCATCGGATTTGGCGCACTGGGTTGCCAGCATCGCACGCCGTGCACGCAAGCGTGCCGCCCACACACTCTAATCCTTCCTCATGGGTGTGGA